>Ga0272448_1003184_pt1 | contig 19746 bp, 16 predicted proteins | sample YNPCB0191_FD_202220 | JGI IMG/M metagenome (GOLD analysis project Ga0272448, IMG submission 202220) | Hot spring sediment microbial communities from Yellowstone National Park, WY, United States - YNP-CB-019-1 | ecosystem: Environmental > Aquatic > Thermal springs > Hot (42-90C) > Sediment... | reverse complement strand
GATTTAGCTTCCAAGTCTTTGATTTTTTTGAGTACAGGTGCAACAACTTGGGGAGTGGAAGGATAGGGAATTCCCTTGATATGTTTCAAAACGCTCCATCCCCAAGTAGCTCCTTGATGGGTAAAGACCATGGGAGTATAAAAGTGGAAATTGTACACCACATTTTTATCTTTAACAATTTCAGTTTTCAGGAGTGCTTGGGTATTATTCCAGTCATTTTTAGAGACTCTCAGATTAGAACTAGCAATAATGGTATGATTTGGAGCCCAAGAGCGAATTGCTTGGATCAGTTCTACTTGGATGGTATTCCAAATCTCAGGTGTTTCTGCTGAAGGTTCGTTTAGAACTTCCAAAAACACTTTTTCAGGATCTGTCTTACTTAAGTGATGAGCAAAAGCTTTCCAAAAAGCTACAAATTTTGCCACCACCGCAGGATCTGCATACAATTCTGAGGGAGCATCGAAAGGACACAGGCAAATTCCCAGTCCCATTTTCAGGTGCATCTGAATAATTTTATCCAAAACCGGAAGATAATCTTCCTTTAATACGCTTGGGTTTTGGTCGTTCAAAAAATTGACTAAAACTAATGGTAGTCTAGTATAAGTCAAACCCAGACTTTTGTACCGCCACAAAGTTGCTTTTAGCTTGGAACCGTCCTTAAATTTGCTTTCTTGCCAGCGTCCGAGATTAAAACCCTTTGATAGAGTTTTTAGGCGATTGGCTTTGACCGTAGACTTAACAACTTTAACCGTAGATTTAGGCTCGTTCGTGGCCTTAACCAGACTGTACATGGAAACTGTCAGTCCTGAACATAAGGATAAAAGTCCCAAGCGGATAAATTGAGATCTTTTTAAATTAGTTAAACCAGGCATAGTAGATTTTTCTACTAAAATATTTCACAATTACTTGAAAGTTGCCAGTCTTATCCTTGAACCCAAAATTTTATAATTCTATCTAAGTTAAGAACCTCCATTTTCTCTTAAAATCTCTAAATTTAGAAGAGGTTTTACATCTAAATCAGATCCTTGGTAGTCTTGACTAACCAATCCATAAAAAGTAAATTTTTTCTGGATTTGTATGAATTTATTTTTCATTTCAATAGAGTTTATACAGGTAGAAATAACTACTTGGAAAAAACATAATTTGTTACCCACACTGTAAAGACAGGTAAACAAATTAGATGCACTAATAAAACGGATGTGGCTACTCCAACTGCTTCCCACTGAACGCCAACTAGCAATGCACAAGCAAACAGAAAAGTAAACATAACATTCCAACGCAAATCTATATCAGGTTTTCCGATAGCTACCAATAACTGTGAACCAGCCTCTGCGAAAGGTCTTGGTATTGCTGATAGACAAATCAGTATTAAAATTGGAATAGCTGTTATCCATTTTTGACCAAAAATAATTGGTACATATAACGGTGCTAAGCTACTCTGAAAAATTACCCAGGGAACAATGATAAAGGTAATAGTTTTCAAACTACTCAAATAAGCCTTCTGTAACTGAAATTTCTGGGAGCGTGCCCCACACAAATGAGGTAATATAGGTGATGTAACAGCGTTAATAATACTGAGACTAATTCCCAAACCAGCGTTAAAACCGAAGAAGTACATTCCCAGTTCTTTAACTCCCAAAAAACGACCAACTATTAAATAATCCAAGTTGTTTCTGAGAGTCCTTAACAAATTTATTCCTAGAAAATTTTTACCAAAATCAAATATTTCGTGCCAATGTTTAGTGGTGAATTTTTTAGTTGGTCGCCAAGGATGATAAATTAAACATATCAAAACTCCCAGGGGAGCCACTAGAACCCAAGGAAGAACAATTGCCCACATTCCCAAACCAAAAACAGCTAGAATGGCAGACAATAGATAGCTTCCCGAAGTATATATAGTGTTATGCAATGCTATAATTTTTAATCTGTTTTCTCTTAAAATTAGACTGTATTGAATGTTAGAAATAGGAAAAATCAAATACGGAATTGCAGATACACAAATAGGCAGAATAACTTGACTATTACCATAAAACCAAGAAATAGGAAAAGCGGCAATAATTTGTGTCAAAAATACTGCTGGGAAAATAATCCAATTTAACCAATAAGCAGATTGACAAATTTCCTCTAATTCTTTTTGGTCTGCTTGAATAATCTTTGCACTGATGCCTAATTCCATAAACACCCGTGCAAATTCGTTAACTGTCATCACAATAGCTACTAAACCATAATCATAGGAGTTTAAAAAACGTGCTAAAACTATTGTTACTCCCAAACGAAAAATGCGAGGAATTAGTTCTGCCAAACCCATCCAACCAATATTGCGAATGAATTGGTCAGATAATTTTTGACGAATAAAATTAATAGGTAATTTTTGTTTTAATTTGTTAATTAGCATTTTTTGTGGGAAGTTAAATTGAAAATTTTTACTCGAAAATATTCACCTTACTAGACTTTTTTTAGCCTAGCAAGGAAATATAAAGTTATAAATTATCAGTTTTTCTAGTTTATAGCTTTCGTTAAAACGTAAGTTTTATGACTGTTAATGCTAAAATGTTGAGGTTGTAAAGAAATTCCCATTATGACTAGACCTGGCCAGTAGAGATAGGCTAGCATTTCCAAATTTTCCCCAAACATAAACACAATTAAAACTAAGCTAATGCTGAGACCAACTGCTGCAGTTTTATTTTTTTGAGCTTTAATTAATAGGTCTATAAAGCTGTAGAGCATGGGAATAGCAAACGCTATAAATCCGACAGCACCTTTGACAAATAAAAGACTAGCTATGGTACTGTGGGTGCCGATCATCATATTTTCTACTAATTTCGGTCCGCGTTCTACTATTCCGTGTCCCCAAATGGGAGCTTCGCGCCAACGTTGGAGGGCTATTTCCCATAAAGCTGCTCGCACTCGGGTAGAACTTGCTCGAGAAGATTTGACTTGCTCTGAGAAAGTAGCGATTACCTGAAGAATTGTGGGAGCAACAATACCGGTTACTGTGGAAGCAAAACCCATTAATATTAAAAACACGGGGCGAGAAAGATTTTTGATTGTCCAGGTGGCGAGCAAAACAATTGGCAGACAAAGCAAGGCCAATCGCGATTGGGACATCAGGCACATGATGATGCTGCCAACGATACCACACCAGCGCCATTTATTGTTCTTTTCTTGTAGAGACAGGAAAAAATAGATATCAGCAACAAATCCTAAAGCAGGAGCCCAGGGTGTGAAAAGACTCCAGCGAGGTAGATTGTTACCTGGATCGATACCGTACAGGGAGACTTGAAAAAATTCTGGACCGGGTCCACCGACTATTTTCAGTGGTGAAGTATATAGCGTAGCTGGTAGGTGCTGCATATAGGCGAAGATGCAGATGGGTGCATAAAGCAAACTTTGCAAACAGACTATACAAGTAGCTCGATAGAGTAATTGGGGACGAATTGGCAAGCAGCCAATCAAGGGGAATATAGCCATTAAAGCCCAGCCTTTTGCCCAGCCTATAGAAGATTTGATGATTTCTGCGGTACCCAAATTAAAATCCAAATGTCCCGCGATCAGGGCTACTTCTTCAATTATCATTCCGGCGATCCACAGCCAAATGGCTAAAGGAATAACAATTTTTTCTGCTTCTGGGGTTGTTTCATTTTGCTGCCATAATTTTTTGATGAAGTAGAACAAAAGTATCCATGCTATGGCCGGACCTAGGATATAAAGACCTCCAAGGAAGTAAAAGGCGTAGGTACCGATGATGGAGTACCAAATTACCTGCTCGGGGAAGTTTTGAGGCTTCATTTATGTTCGTGGATCTGCTGTAAAAATTTACTGCTTAACCTTCGCTGAGATATCGGCGTTGGGATTTGCGATCGCGCAACCAAAGCAATACTATACCGCTAGTTGCAAACAGAGAGCCAAAGGCTGCGCCCAAGAAAGCGTAGATTTTTTTCGGTTGACTGGGATGCTCGGGTAAGGTTGGTTCTGTCACTATCTGAATGAGTGGATAGGAGCCAAAAGCATTGGACTTACCAAGGTCTAGTTTGGTCAAAGTCGAAGAAAATAATGCTTCTGCAACCTGTAAATCTCGTTTGAGAGCGTCCAAGTAAGATTCTTGCTGTGCTAGTTTTTTAAGTCTGTTTTCCAGTGCGGAGATTTGTCGGTCTATTGTTTGAGCTTGAGCTGCAAGTCCTTTTTGTTCTGATTGAACTGTTACTATTTGTTGAAAAAGATTTTCCCTAGCTACACCGTTATTGGTGTTAGTAGTGTTCAGACTTAACTGCTTGAGTGCTTCCAGGTCTACCGGACGTCCGATTATACTTGTCGCCCGAGCGACCATAGCTTTGGCAGCAGCGTCTCGCTTAGCTTTTTCTGCAATGACGCTGGGATGGTCTGGTAAAAATTTTGATTCTAAAACAACTAAATTAGCGCTGGCTTCGCTATAGTTTTTTAAATTTTGTTGAAATACTGGATCTGTTTGCAGACCAAAAGCATCTGTAGCTTGTTGGGAAGATACTTTCAGATTGGCTGATAGTTGTTTGAGACGAGCATTAGCTTGTTGCTGCTGAGCTAGTATTTCAGCTCGCTGTCTGCGTAGCTGCTCGATATTAGCTGTAAGATCGCTGATTTGAGCTTCCGAGTTTAAACCGGAACGAGCTTTGTATTCGGAAAGACGCTTTTGAGCAATTTCCAATTTTTTTTGCGAAGAAGTCAGAGCTGCTTGGGAACTTATTTCTCTTTGAATTACCTCTTGAGACCTGAGCTGGTTCAATCTTGTTTCAAAGGCTTTGTAGAAAGCTAGGGATTTTTTTTGAGCTTCCTCGGGAGTTGCACCGCTAAATTCTACACTCATTACCGTAGTATTTGGTATTACCTTGAATCGCGGGCGCCCGAACTCTTCCAAGGACATGTTGAGTTGGGATGCTGCTGCTTTGAGTACGTTCTCGCTCTCAGCAATAAATTTGTAATTTTCTCTTGGGTCCATAGAGGCACTAGCTGCGTACGGAGATGAACTCTCGTAGTAAGCTTGACCAATATTTGGTATGCTCAAGCTCGCGTTTGAGCCTTCTCCTGGCAGACTCATGGCTGAATAACTAGTGTAGGTTGGTGGTGTGAGCTTGAGATACAGCAAGGCAGATACCCACAGGGCTAGATTCGTAGCTATGCCTAGAAGTAAGTAATTTTGCCAACGCCCTTGGTTCGTTATTGATTTGCCAGGGTATGCAGAGACCTCTATATACTTAGTCATTCAAAATCCTTGATAAAGTCGGTAACTGGCGGAGTTCTAGAGCCTAAGTGCTGTTGTGCTATTGCCTCGATCTAATACTATACTTCCAAACTTATGCTTTGGTGACTTGAACATTTTTATTTTCTTCGAGTCTCCTTGAAATTATTGAACTCTGGTATTTACAAACAACACTATCTGAAGGTCACGATCGCTTGCACGCAGACATCGTCCTCAAAGGATAGAAAAAATATCCACTTGGCTATCCATTTAGATATTCTGGAAGGAAAATTTGCTGGAGAGCGCAAAACTACTCAGCTAAAGTTAATGGTCATTTCAGCCAGAAAATCTCTTTTGAGATTAGGAAACCATATTTTCCCCCACAAATAGATGAAATTTCAAAAATATTTAAAGTATATTGATAACATTTAAAGATTACTTAAAGCGCTTTTTACCAAAGAGTCAAATATGACAGGATTTACACTTGATATATCTTTGCAAAAAATAAGAATTGATGTTTGACAAAATCCGCAACAAGGTACTGGGTTTGTTTTCCGAGTCTGGTTATTGGTGGTCGCGGGTTGCACATGCCAAAAAACTACCTGAAGTTTCTGCCAGCGATCGCAGCATTATTAACGGGCTAAAAAAAGAAGGTGCCTACATCACCAGCTTAGGAAGAATTGGGATTATCCTCCACACCTTTTTTGCTGCAAGCTTCTAGGAAATGTCTGCAGCTGATGACAGCAGCTGGTTGGTCAGTACAGACGGAACCACAAATTTGTACAGTCACAGACATGCTAGAATTCTCCAGTTGGGGAAAAGAAAATCGCCTGCTGAAGATAGCAGAAAACTACCTGGGATTGCCAGTCAAGTTTCAAGGCGTGCACCTGCGCAGAGACTTCCCCAGTAGCAAACAGTGCGGAATTCAAAGATGGCATTGGGATATAGAAGATCGTCGTGTAGTAAAGATTATTGTCTACTTAAACGATGTAGACGAAAAAACAGGTCCGTTTGAGTATATTCCCAGGAACTTGACCTCTGGCTGGTCTTGGCGAAGGTGGCAAATTACTCGTGCTGCAAAAAGACCAGGCGTGTTTGGCATTGCAGATGAGGAATTAACATCCATAATTCCCAAATCAGCTTGGAGGAAGTGCATTGGACCTGCGGGTACAGTGATATTTGTCGACACAGCCAGCGTTCTGCATCACGGTACATTGCGCACTAAAGAACGTTCTGCTTTGTTTTTTGTTTATACTGCTGCCATTCCCAAGCGCCCGGAAGAATGCGAGCAATACAGCGATCTCACTTACCAGCGTCCGGATCGTTTAGTGGCTGAACCCATAGTGAACATTTGCAAGCCAACAGTTTAGCCAACACTCGCCCAAAGCACTTGGTGCAACGAATTAATTGTCATGTCATTCTATCAAGCCAGCTATCAGGAGAAAAATATATCTATGCCCAAAGTTTCTGTGGTCATCACAGCCTACAATGCAATGGCTTATTTGCCACAAACAATGGAATCTGTACTATGGCAAAGTTTTACTGACTTTGAAGTAGTACTGGTTAACAATGGCAGTACAGATAATATCGTAGAATGGGTTGCTCAGTTAAAAGACCCGCGCATCAAGTTGATTTCTCAAGAAAATCGGGGAATTCCCGGAGGATGGAATCGGGGAATTGCTCATGCTCAAGGCGAGTACATCACTTTTTTAGATGCTGATGATTTGTGGGATCCTACCAAGCTGGAAAAACAGGTAAAGATTTTAGATGAAAATCCAGAGGTAGGTTTGGTTTACAACTGGGTAATTTTAATTGACGAGTACTCTCAAAATATGGGGGGATTAATTCGCAGGCACTCAATTGTCAAGTGCGATGCAGAAGGTGATGTGCGCAAATCATTACTAGAACAGGATATCATCGGCTGTGGCAGCTCGGCAATGGTCCGTCGTGCCTGTTTTGAAGAAGTAGGACTGTTCGATCCCAGTTTTACCATTGCTGCAGACTGGGATATGTGGGTTCGCATCGGTTTGCGCTACCCCTTTAAGGTGATTAAAGAGCCACTCACTTACTACCGCAAGCATTCTCGGAGCATGACTTCTAATTGGCAAGCTGCACTGCAAGATTGTGGTGTTGCCATCGAAAAAATATTTTCCTACGTTTCACCGGAACTGCAATACCTAAAGGCTCGCAGTTATGGTCGACTTTACTTCTATCATGCTCGACAACGAGTCCAAAGCCCAGCCAGAGATTATCAGGAAGCGAGTCTTTTATATAGAAGAGCAATTTGCCATTATCCCCAGCTCGCTTATTGTTGGCAATCGCTACGGTTGAACGTGACGATCGCTTTGTTAAAGTTACTTGGTGCCGAGCGATACAATAAACTTCAGCAGTTTTTGCGTTCTAACTTGAGAATGTTCGGTCACTATTTTCAGTCTCGACCTTTGGGAAATTCAACTTCTTCTTGTTTAGATGCGATCGCACAATCCAAATAAGCTATCCAAAGCCAACCACTTTACTAACTTGCCACTACTTGGGGTTGTAATTGCAATTCCAAACGCTCCCCGGGTTGTGGTTCGATTACCTGCGTCGTCAAATGATGCTTCTGCAGTGAGGACCGAAATTCCGCAACAGTTCCTTGCTGACGAAGGAATTTTGTCAACAATCCCTCAAATTTCACATCTTTTCCAACTGCTGTAGGTAGCATAACCTGGGGTAGCAACCACTTTGCTACTTCCAGGGCAGATTTTCTACCTTTAATAATTGGTCCAACCAAGGGTAAAGTCAAATCGACAACAGGCGTGATGACTACATCTACCCGAGAAGCAGCATTTTTCAGGGAGGGATGATGGTAACCGTGGGGTTCGTAGTAGATGCTCAAGCTAGTTTCCAACTCTTTGAGCAGATAACCGTTCTCTACTAAAGCAGGACCGATGGGAGAACCGGGAACAGCCTTGATTTCTACGCTGCTGTTGAGGATAAAGCTTTCACCGTGAGCAACTGCTGTGACGTTGGTGTAGCCTAATTGCCGAACTACCTTGGCAGCATTAACAGAGGCTACAACTGGAATATTGCGATGCAGCTGTTTGAGGGTTGGTGGATGAGCGTGGTCCTCCAATCCTTGAGACAGCAAAATTAGGTCAAGATTTTCTGGTATGGGATGTTGCTGAGTTCGGTAACCTTTGAAAAGCCAATCCAAATTACTAAAGGTTAAGCAATTAACTAGCCAAGGATCGACAAGTATGCGTTGTCTTCCGATTTCCACCAGCCAACTATTGCTGTCCAAGTACGTTAAATACATAACGTTTGCTAAGATAACATCTTTTTTATTTTGACATGTAGAAATATTTTCCATCACTGGATACGGTACCTTATTTAATGCGTCTGCCAACAATTTTGTACTAAAAGGGATTGACAACAATAGAGAAATATAAACCGTTTTCCTGCCATGAGTCTTTTTCTTCAGAAATACTAACCAGGGGAATACCCCAGTCGAAGCGAGCGTTAAGGTGGTCTTTGATCTGCAAGCGCAGTCCTAACCCCACGGACGCTAAAGTATTGGTATTTAACTTGAATTTCGAACCAGAACGATTCCAAGCATTACCAAAATCAATAAAGGGAGTTAGTTGTAAAACAGAGTTGCGTTTCCCAAGACGAACAAGGGGAATGCGTACTTCCGCGGAAGCAAAAATGCCATTGTCTGCAAGCAAGGCGTCTTGACGGTAACCCCGAACGCTATCTTGTCCTCCCAAACTAAATTGTTCAAAGGGTACGAGGGGTCGGTCTGCCAATTGTATATCACCCCGCAACAATAACAGCGTATCTGGAGCTAGCAAACGCGCCCACTGCAGTTGTCCTCTCCAACTAACAAAACGACCATCGGGAGGATTTGCATTAATAGTAGGATTCCACAGATCCACTCCCGCGCTGAATGCAGAACGCACGGTAAATACTTGCTTGCTATTGCTGCTAGTCCATTCTTGAAACAAGCGCACCATTGTGACAGTGGTTCTTCCTTGCTTGTCTGCTCCCGAACCTGGAAAAGGAAGTTCTCCATTTAAAAAACTGGCTTGGCTTTGCTGGTGTGTTAGCGTTAAACCCAAGGCAAATTCCCGATTTGGTTTTTGTATAATTGGTTGGCGGAATGTCAGTTCGTAGTAGTTGTAGCTGGACTGAATGTCGAGAATGTTGAAGGGTTTTTCTATAACATGAGAATGGGATGTACTGTAGTTAAAAAATAAGGTACCGTTACGGGCATTGATGGGTAAAGAGTAGGAAAAATCAAAGGCATTGCTACCATCAGTATTACTGTAGGTTGCGATCGCGCGATCGCCCCAGCCAGTGACATTACCTTCTTCTAGTTGTATTTGACGGCGAAAACTACCAACCGCCGGCGATCGCCCGTTATCTGAAATCACCTGCACCTTAAAAGTGTCCGCTTCCACTATTTGCACCTCTAACACGCTTTGTCCCGGACTAACACCAGCAGATAATTCTGCTTTGATATTTTTTATCAGGGGATTGAGCTGTAATAGTTGCAATGCTTCCAGCAAGCGCTGGCGGCAAAGCGGCTTTTTTGTAGCAATAGCAACTCGACTGCGTATGTAATCCGGATGGATCCTGCGGGTACCTGTAACTTTTATCTGTTCCAATCCTCCCTCAACTACTCTGATTTCTATCACCCCATTTTGGAGTTTTTGGGGTGGGATGTAAGCTCCAGAAGTAATGTATCCATTTTTCACATACAAATTAGTAATTTTCGACCGCAGTTCGAATAGTTCTGTTAAAGTCAGAGGACGGTTAGTATAGGGTTTGGTAATTTTGGCAAAATCTTGCGCACTAAAGACAGTGCTACCCGTCACTAAAAATTTTTTTATCGTAATCGTTCGGGGTATTTTTTCTTGCAAAGGTACTGTTGGTGGTAGGGGTTGTAGGAACTCAGTTGTGGTAGTTTGTCCCTGCGGCGATCGCTTTTTGGGAACAACTTGTCCTTGCACTGGCAGGGAAATGAAAATACTAATAATGAAAACCAAATGCCAATAAACCTTTTTCTGAAAGTTATATTTATAAAACATGACAATGATAATTAAAAAAAAGGAATGAAAACAGATTTATAAAAAAAGATATGTTATTGTTGTTGGCTATACTTTCGCTGGCGGAATATCGCTATTTTGTGCACTCCAACTTACACCGTTGCTCCCCCCTGTCAGAAAGCGGTAATGACCCTGAAAAAAAGCAACTAAATTTTAGTTGCTCAACTACGGAAGTATTTATCCCGTTCCACATTCGGAATATATTGACACAATCGAGCTTGGTTAAGCAATACCCAACACTTTACGCAAGACAACTTGGTCTTTTGATTTGGCCTTGAGGCGACCTTTTTCAATATCGCGAATCCAACTTTGGCTTTTACCTGCTAGCTTTGCTAATTCTCTTTGGGAAAGATTGAGATTCTTTCGCGCTCGTAAAATTTGTTCGCCGATCAAATCGCCTGTAGTTTTTGACTTTCTAATGCCATCCGAAACGCTACGCGAACGGTTTTTTACACTTCGCTGTGGTTTTTTTTCAAAATCCGTTGCAGATTGCTCCCAATCTGAAGGTAAATCGAAGGATAAAATGCGGGCGTTCATCAACAGATTCCATTTACCGCGAGGACCTACATCTGTCAAACGGGAGCTGCTACCAGCGTCATTCATCCAAAATTCTAAAGCTTCATCTGGATCTTCGGGAACATCGACTAACTTGGCCCACAAAGGTTGGATGGCGGGTGGATAAGTAACAGGGTCAAAAAAGGGCTTTATTCCGTAATGATTGAGAACTTCTAAATCGTGTTCAAAAGTCCGCAGCAATCGCTTGCGTTCCTCTCGTTGCTTAAAGGCTAGGGCTATTTTTTCTTCACCGTAGGCAACACGCATTAAGGTGGGAACAGTGATGCGTTGTTCTTTACCCATTTTAGTTTTAAACAACAACCACAACATCAATCGCGCTGCACCCTCGTGCTGCTGCCAAATACTCATAATGGTGGTTAATAAGGATTTTGGCAAACTACCGTATTGATAAAATGCCGTTTTTTCTTTACATCCCTGTTTGTTCAGAAAGTGTTGTGCCCAAAGACCAGCTTTAACTTTGAAGGTTAAACCAACAAGATACTTGCAGCCAAGAGTGTCTTCTTGAAAATGGTGCTGAATAGTTAGCAACTCCCACAAATGACTTTCTTTAACGGAAAAACTTTTGATTTGGCCTTGTTGCGGCCAGTCAACGGAAACAATTAGCGAGCAAGCTTGCTGTACCAAGTTCTTGATCAAGGCCAGCTTCACAGCTTTACTGAGGTCTTTGCGTTTGTCTAACCCTAAATATTTTTCTAGTTGGCGCTCATCAATTGTAAATTCCTGCTCCCAAGGTCGATCCAAGGTTGTAGCATAAGCTGCAAAAATTAAATGAACGCACGCAGATCTGATATCTAGCGCTTCAATAACAGTTAAATCGTCCGGACGCGATTTTTTTGGTGCTTGGGGTGATACCAAAATATGAAAGGCGATCGCTCCTTTACCCTGATACACTTGACGGCGATAACATAAATTTCCCCGTTCGTCTGTGTCCCAAGGTAACGTCCTACCTTGGGCTAGGACATTGCAAGCTTCCCAAATGACAATTGCTGATGCAAAGGGATTGTTCTTTCCGTTGCAAAACAAATCTGGACTGGTCAGTTCTTTTGCAGAGATTTTGCATCTTCCTCTTTTCGCTTGCAAAGGAATCGGAAAATTACTAGGACAGGCTACTACACATTGAGGTTCCGAATAATGACCTTTGCAGTTGTTACAAAGATATGGATCGATCCAGTATTCATCGTTCTCGATTTTGATAGCACCAGTAGGACATTGAGGACGGCAACGATCGCATCCTACGCAACTGTGATTAGGAATTGTATAAGGCATAAGGCTATTGCCACTATATTTGTTGAGATGTTTGGCTCAAGTTTCCCCTTGTTTTGTTCTTACTCACTGCTCACAACCACATTCTTTCCTTGGCAGCAATCAAATTATTGCTGTACTAACTACCCACATCTATACAGCTTTTAACCAGATTAGGTCTGGAAATCTTGATTATTTATAAATTTCATAAATTTTGCACAAAATGTGTTCATTGCAAGCTAAAGACTATTACTTCATTTTTCTGCTGACGTGATTATAGTTTTTATCTTCAGAAAAAAGCTGACTGAATTTTTTCTTATTACTAATATTTTGTTGCCCATTTGGTGGTTGTTTGAAAAATATTAATACTATTAATATTTAACAAAAATTAAAATTCTGTCAATTGATTTACATTTTGATGATTCTCCCAGGCATTCCTAACTAAAGTTTAGCAGTGGCAAATTATACTAATACTGAAAAATTGGTTGATAAATCTTATTAGTAAATAATTTCAATTTTTCTAGAAAAGTAGAGAATTATCAGAAAACAAAAACTGAAATTAAAAACCAATATTATGTTAGCATGAGCATAAAGCGCAAACATACTTGTACAAAACTAAAGGTGCTTTCATGGCAGTATTAACAGGATTAACACTTGGTGGTAAAACTTGGATACCGAAATTTATTCAATCGATAGACCAAGACAAATGTATTGGTTGTGGCAGATGCTTTAAAATATGCGGTCATAATGTACTGGAACTAAAAGCAATGAATGAAGAAGGGGAATTTGTGGATAATGAAGATGACGATGAAATCGAAAAGAAGGTGATGACTATAGCGCACCCAGAAAACTGCATTGGCTGTGAAGCTTGTGCCAGAATTTGTTCAAAAAACTGCTACACACATGCTGCCTTCAATAACTAGAAATTGGGGTGGGAAAAAGCTGTTTATTGTTCTCAAAAATACCAGGTGTCCAGAAGAGTAATAAAAGTAGCAAGTCAAAAAGAGGGGAAGACTGGAAATTGGTGACAATTTCACAAAAAGTTCGCTGCCAACAAAAACGTCAATTCCAAATTGTCAGCAATTAACAAAAATAACCTTGCTACAATTCGCTTCAAATTCTTCTCGAACACCACAGTAAAAGCGGAATGATGGAAAATTCCAGAAAGAATAGATGGGGGAAAAGAGAAATTAAAATATGCTTAAATTCCCCCTGATTCTTTATAAAAAACATCGACAATAAAACTATTGGATAACCTTATTCCGCGTCAGAAAACTGTAAGAACTGCTAAATTTTTACCACAGACAACCCCAGCAATTCTGTTTGTGAAAGTAAGGCACGTATACTGCTTGATAATTGGCGAGAATCACACCTTGAAAACGTGTTAAAAAGCAGGTATGTATGCAACAAATTCCTATTTCCCTGTTAACTTTAGTTGCTGGAATTTTAATCACGCTTTTCAGCATTTGGTTTGGTCAAAATCACGGTCTACTACCGGAACAAGCATCTGTGCAAGCGCCTTTAGTAGACGGTTTTTTTAATATTATGGTGACGATTGCTACTGCATTATTTGTAGTAGTAGAAGGAACAATTGTGATTTTTTTGTGGAAGTTTCGTTACCGAAAAGGTGATGAGGGAGATGGGTTACCAATAGAGGGTAACTTACCTTTAGAAGTTTTTTGGACAGCAATTCCAAGTATCATCGTCATTTGCTTGGGAATCTACAGTGTAGACGTCTTTGCACGCATGGGGGGACTAGACGTTCACAACCATACTTCGTCTCACGTCGCTCAAGTAGCACAAACCACCTTGGTATCATCGCCTTTGGACGCATCAAAGACAGAGAACAAGTCGCTAATCGGTATTGGTGCAGCAAGCGATCGCCCAAACAAACCCGTCGATTTAACTGTGGATGTCACGGGAATGCAGTTTGCTTGGATTTTCAATTATCCCGACAGTGGTGTCACTGCTGGTGAGTTGCATGTTCCCGTTGGTGCAGAGGTGCAATTAAATCTGAGCGCCAAAGATGTGATTCACTCGTTTTGGGTACCGCAATTTCGCTTAAAACAAGATGCAATTCCTGGTGTACCAACACAGTTGCGATTTGTTGCCACCAAAGTTGGTACGTATCCAATCATTTGTACAGAATTGTGTGGTGGATATCACGGTTCTATGCGATCGCAAGTCATAGTTCACACTCTTGACGAGTTTGAAAGCTGGTTAGAACAAAACCGAGTTGCACAACAAAAACCCGAACAAGTTGTAGCAGTCACTCCTGCAGAATTATCTTCCCACAGCCAAAAAATGTAAGAACCCTCTCACCAGTCCTAATTGCTTATGACCCTCGAAATTCCTCGAAATTCCTCGCTACCAGAAACCGAAAGCACCAGCGCAATAGTTTCCGAAAGTACCCACCATCCTCAAAAGTGGAAATGGTACGACTACTTTAGATTCAATGTTGACCACAAAGTCATCGGTATCCAATACTTAGTAACGGCATTCTTGTTCTATCTCATTGGTGGACTGATGGCGGTTGCTATGCGTGTAGAGCTAGCAACACCAAACGCTGACTTACTAGATCCCAATCTTTACAACGCCTTCATGACAAACCACGGAACGATCATGATTTTCTTTTGGGTCGTTCCTAGCGCAATTGGCGGATTTGGCAACTTTCTCGTACCCTTGATGGTGGGTGCGAGGGATATGGCTTTTCCAAAATTGAACGCGATCGCTTTTTGGCTAAATCCACCCGCAGGATTGCTGCTGTTAGCAAGTTTCTTGTTTGGGGGTGGTTCCCAGTCAGGTTGGACAGCCTATCCACCCTTGAGTCTGGTGACTGCTTCAGTGGCTCAAACACTTTGGATCCTCGCCATCGTTTTGGTTGGAACCTCCTCGATTTTAGGTTCCCTAAACTTCATTATCACCATCTTGTTCATGAAAGTTCCCAGCATGAAGTGGGATCAAATTCCCCTGTTTTGCTGGGCTATTTTGGCAACTTCGGTTTTAGCACTTTTATCTACCCCAGTGCTAGCAGCAGGATTGATACTACTGCTGTTTGACCTCAACTTCGGTACCTCTTTCTTTAAACCAGACGCAGGCGGTAACGTTGTCCTTTACCAACACCTGTTCTGGTTTTATTCCCATCCGGCAGTATATCTGATGATTCTGCCTATTTTCGGTATCATGTCCGAAGTTATTCCCGTTCATGCTCGCAAACCGATCTTTGGATACAAAGCGATCGCCTATTCCAGCTTGGCTATTTGCTTTGTAGGTTTGTTTGTCTGGGTACACCACATGTTCACTAGCGGTACGCCCGGTTGGATGCGCATGTTTTTCACCATCTCTACCTTGCTGGTCGCCGTTCCCACCGGTGTCAAAATTTTTGGTTGGGTTGCTACCCTCTGGGGCGGAAAAATCCGCTTTACCAGCGCCATGTTATTTGCCATCGGCTTTTTGATGATGTTTGTCTTAGGCGGTATCGGTGGTGTAACTTTAGGAACTGCACCCTTTGATGTTCACGTTCACGATACCTACTACGTTGTCGCTCACTTCCACTACGTGTTGTTCGGTGGATCTGTATTCGGTATCTATGCAGGAATTTACCACTGGTTCCCCAAGATCGCCGGACGAATGATGAACGAAACCCTTGGCCGCATTCACTTTCTCCTCACCTTCATCGGTACGAATCTAACTTTCCTACCAATGCATGAATTAGGATTGCAAGGAATGCCTCGCCGCGTCGCCATGTACGATCCCCAATTTACCTCTCTCAACGAAATTTGCACCCTTGGCGCCATTGTTTTGGCCATCTCTGTCATTCCCTTTACCATCAACGTTGTCTGGAGCTGGATTGCCGGTGGCAAAGCAGGTGCTAACCCTTGGAATGCCAAGACTTTAGAATGGACCACTACTTCTCCACCTTTAATTGAAAACTGGGAAGTTTTACCCGTGGTGACCCACGGTCCCTACGACTACGGCGTCGGCGTCACTCACAACATCCCTTAATTTCTAGTTGTGTTCCTTTGTGGTTTTTGCACAAACTACAAAGGAAGCAAAGTGCCCAAAAAACAAAAAGAAAATTGATGGTACTGATATGGCTGTTGCAACCCATCACGAGGAATATCCAGATTTACGAGTCAAAGGTCTTTTGGCGTTCCTTGTATCTGAATCCTTGATGTTCGGAGGCTTCTTTGCCACCTACTTGTTCTTCCGAGCAACTTACGAAGTTTGGCCCCCACAGGGAACGGAAGTAGAGTTGTTTGTACCGACGATTAATACTATTATTCTGCTTTCTAGTAGTTTTGTCATTCACTTTGGTGATGTGGCTATCAAAAAGAATAATGTTCGAGGCATGCGGATGTGGTACACCCTCACCGCTATCATGGGTACAATCTTCCTACTCGGTCAAGCTTATGAGTACGTGACTTTGGGATACGGCTTGACTGCTAATGTGTTTTCTAACTGTTTTTATTTGATGACCGGATTCCATGGCTTGCACGTGTTTGTGGGATTACTGTTAATTTTAGGTGTTTTGTGGCGATCGCGCCGTCCTGGCCATTACTCAGCTGCTAAACATACTGGCATTGCAATGGCAGAAATTTACTGGCACTTTGTAGATGTTATCTGGATTATCCTGTTCGTGTTGTTATACGTTCTCACGAAATTTTAGGTAATCAAAACCCATGACTGGAATTAGGGATTTACTCCACGCTGACCCCTGATTACCAGTTTTCCTATTCGGATCTTTATGAGATGTTTTGATACACCCACCAGAAAAAATATGCAAGGTCAAAATTGGTTTGTTGGGAAGGATGGAAAATATCAAGTTTCTCCACCAACCAAGATTTGGAATTTGTTAAGGGATAATTATCGTCTTTATCGATTTTTAACTGAGTTAGAAGACCTTCTCAATAATGTAGAAGATGAAATCAGCTGCTTACCAGAAATTCAAATGCTGGTCAGACGACTTATTGTTAATTCTTACTGGGTGCAAAGCCAATATTTAGAACCTTGTCCAAAAACTGGTACTTCAGTTTTACTTCTTTATGAAGAACTTGGTTTCCCATTTACAGTACAAACAGTTACTTTGGCACCGGGAACAAAATCAAATATCCACAACCACGGTACTTGGGGAGTAGTAGCTGTACTGAAAGGTCAAGAAAAACACACTTTTTGGCGACAAACTTTTCACCCCCAATTACCAGCTCAAATTGAAAAAACAGGCGAATTAATTTTATTTCCAGGTGATATTATTTGCTTCACTCCTGATGCCATTCATAGTGTAGAAGCATTAGCAAATGAAGTAACTGTTACTTTTAATCTCTATGGAGAAACCGATCCTCAACGAAGATTTGAGTATGATTTGTACACCCATACTACTAAAAATTATTAATTAAAAAATCATTTATTTTTATATTAAAATTTAATTAGGCTATACCAAAAGGGGCTTATTTAAGATTAAAAATCATCAGGAGTTACGGCAATGGTCAGAGTGATTTTTTATGAAAAACCAGGCTGTAAAAATAATACTAAACAAAAAACCCTACTAACAGCTGCAGGTCATGAAGTCATTGCGTACAACTTACTCACAGAACCTTGGACAGTAGAACGTTTACGCTCTTTTTTTGGCGATCGCCCTGTCTGTGAATGGTTTAACCGCGCTGCTTCCCGAGTACAATCAGGTGAGATTGTTCCAGAAAAAGTTGATGCTGAAACTGCTTTGCTGCTCATGCTCAAAGACCCGTTACTAATTCGTCGTCCTTTGATGGAAATAGGCGATCGCCGCGAAGTAGGTTTTGATACTGAAAAAATAGATGCTTGGATTGGTCTCAAACCTAAAGATCCAACTTTAAGGGAAATTACTCAAAAACTGCTCGAACAAGATTTGCAAAGCTGCGCGCACAAACACGAACACAAACACCATCACTAAAATTGCACAAGTTGGGTTGAGAAACAAAACCCAACCTTTTTTAAGTAATTACACTTAAATAATCAAAAGTTAGTATTTATATTTACATATAAAAAGCAAGAAAGACGTGGGAATAACGGAGGACTGTTGCCACATTATTTGTATAAACTATATAAAAATCCTCAGAAAATGCACGAATGCGATGGTTGTTTAGCACATTCTGCAAATTATTTCCACAGCCATAACTGAAATTTGCGATCGATACAAATAACTACTTTGATACTAATTTGCATTGGAAATTAATCAAGTTGAATGTTCAAAAAACTTCAAAGCTTGGAGATTTTAATGCTACGCAACTTTGTTCTCATATGCCTAGTGTTCGTCACAACTGTAGCATATCCGCTCAAGGTAATAGCCCAAGACAGCAATTCTACCGAAAGCTCAAAGCTGACAATTGAAGACTTTATTGAATTAGGAGCCAAACCCCTCAAAAGCACGGATGCTAACAAAATCACCGGTGCTAATATAGACGAATCGAAAGTGTCTAAGATTATCTATGTATCTAAGAGCACTTGGAATGCATCCGATGATAACGATGGAAGCGAAGACAAGCCACTTTTGACAATTGCTGCAGCTTTGCAGAAAGCAAAAGAGTATCTGTCTTTAGGAATCTCGACCAAGATAGCATTAAGTCCCGATGTCTACCGTGAAGGTTCATTAAAAGTAGATTACCGCTTTCCCAAGGTGCCAGAGAAAGTAGTGTTAGTAATTGAAGGACAGGGAACTAAACCGACAACCATCAGGGGTTCCGATCTGGTACCGCTTTCTGCATGGACACCCGTAGCCAGAACCGATAAAGGTACAATATACCGCATGCCTTGGAATTATGATTTTGGTAATAAAGGCGGACCCTACGGTAAATATGGACCCAAAAACGTCGCCGCGCATCGAAGGGAACTTTTATTTGTAAATGGTAGACTGCAGCAGCAGGTGTTACTGGAGAAATATAACTACACTTACCCTGATAGTTTTCGAGGTACTGGAAGTTACGAATATTTAGATTTTGTCACTCCTGAAAGTGCACTTCGTTATCCCGGAAGTTTTGGTGTCGCCGAACGCTATGAAAACGGGAACTATCTCTACTTTCTTCCCGATAGCAACGTTAATTTCAAAAGTGCAACCATTGAGATAGGAGTGCATCCCTTCTTGATGCGATTTTACCAAGTGCATGATATTGTCCTGCGAAATATCGCTTTCCAACACTCAGTAGGTGCGCTGGGAGAAACTGCTGGGGTGATATTTGGCGAGGAGTGGAACAACCAACGGGGGATGATTAACCGAAATATCCTCATCGATCGATGTCGTTTTGAGTGGAATAATTACCAGGGTCTTTATCTGTATAAGACTGAAAACGTAACTGTAAAAAACAGCACCTTTAACTACAATGGCTTTATGGGCGTATCATCTGACAACATGGTGAACGGCTTGTGGATTGGGAATAGCACGAATTTTAACAACTGGCGCGGTCATCTTTCTGACTGGAGAGGTTGGGCTATCGCTGCTTCTAAACACCACCACGCTCGAGATGTGTTGCTTGCAAACCAACAGGCGATCGGGAATCTGACAGGAGGAATGTGGTTCGACCACGAAAATCAGAACATAATTATAGATGACTTTGTGGCAGTGAAAAACTCTTTGGGATTATTTTTAGAGGTCTC
>Ga0272448_1003183_pt1 | contig 19747 bp, 18 predicted proteins | sample YNPCB0191_FD_202220 | JGI IMG/M metagenome (GOLD analysis project Ga0272448, IMG submission 202220) | Hot spring sediment microbial communities from Yellowstone National Park, WY, United States - YNP-CB-019-1 | ecosystem: Environmental > Aquatic > Thermal springs > Hot (42-90C) > Sediment... | reverse complement strand
TTCGGCTCCCCCATCACCTTCGCATCACTGGGGAGGGGGACTGCCCCTGGACAGATGGATGTTGATGTAACCCGGAAAATGATCAGAGAACTCATGCCGGAGGATTGAAGATGAAGAAGGTTCTGATTGCCATTGCGGTGCTTGCTGTTATTGCAGTTTCAGGTGCATTTTACTACCTTGATCATGTGGATTCGGTTGACATAACCATAAAGACCGATGGTGTCAACATCACAGTTGAGGCCGACACGATCTTCTTCCAGAAGGTCCCGCCTGAGATGGAACAGGAGATAGGGGACTATATGGCTGATGTCATCAATGACCCTGACAGCACCGTTGAATCAATAAAAAAGGACGTTAAGGGTATAGCAGAGAGGTACGGTTACAGGAAGGTTGAAGTGAGGATAGAGTCACAGTTCGGTGTTGACCAGCTCCCCATGCCTGCCGTTGTGAGCGGTGACTCAATGTATCCCACACTGAAGGACGGCCAGGACCTGATAGTCCTCAAGACAGACAGGTACAGGGTGGGGGACATAGTGATAGCCAAGCACCCTGAATATGGCCTCATCGTTAAGAGGGTTGGAAAGATCGAACCTGACAGGGTCTACCTGATGAGTGATAACAAGAAGGTTGAACGCATCTACACCCCAACCTCTGTTATTGTGAAAACACCCCTGAACACATGGGTTCCAAGGTCAGCCATTGTGGGTGTTGTGAAGGAGTACTGAAACCCACACAATGTCACTGTTTTCAGAGGGATTCAAAATTTATTTTTTGGTACCCTCTGATCATCCTTTTACTATAAACGAAACAGCAAAAAAAGGAGATGGCTTTCTGATCATGCCCTCTTTTTAATGGCTCTGCCACTGCAGTGACTGAGGTCCATTGATTCAAAGGAGTATGATCACTTAATACTCGAGCAAAAGAGTGATAAAAAGAATTGGATGAAGCGACCGGCCCCTAGGTGAACTCGGATAACCTCTTCACCCTCTTAAGCATGTTCGGGTGTGTTGATAATAGTTCAAGGATCCTTGCACCCAGTCCAACCTTAACTCCAGAATACTTTATCCTCTGGAGTTCAGCAAGGTCTATGGTCCCATCCAGGTTCATGTCAAGCTGGCGGAGGTCCTCCACCTCACTTTGAGCTGCTGAGACGTCGTTCAGGAAGAAGGCCTTGACACCCTCAACCTGTTTCAGGTCGTCCCTGTTGAACTGGGCTGAGCCGTAGACAAGCTTGTAGAGTGCGCTTGCAAGTTTGTGTGGCTGGCCACCGATCTCCACACTCCCCTGGTCCGCGTAGTACTCCCTGGTCCTTGATATGAAGAGTACTATGAGCTGGCCTATGAAGTATGCCAGGAGCGCTGCAATACCCACCAGATTTGCCTCATCATCCCTGCTGAAGACCGTGCTCCAGAATATGTAGTAGCATATCAGGGGGACGGCGCTCACCAGGGTCATGACTATCATGTCACTGTGCCTTATGTGGGATATTTCATGTCCGAGGACAGCCCTCAGTTCCTCCTCGTCAAGGAGGTTGAGTATCCCCCTGGTCACGCACACCCTTCCATCAGACTTTGTTCTGCCGAAGGCGAATGCGTTGGGCACTGCGATCTCCGCGATACCCACCCTTGGTTTGGGTATACCTGCCCTTCGTGCGAGTTCATCAACCATTGCATGTAGACGGGGGGCCTCGGCCTCGCTCACGTAGTGGACGTTCATTGTGAGTTCCACTATCTTAGGGGAGATGAGGTACTGCAGGAATATCACCCCGAAACCCAGGAGGGCGTAGAATAGTGGCCCTCCAACACCAAGGAGGGATCCCACGACGAGGAGTATAGCGTAGATTAATCCAAATAAAAGTGCTGTCGCCAGGAACATTCTGAGCTTCAGTTTCCATGTGCTGAGTCTTCTCATTTTGGCTTTTTCCTCCATCGAGCCATTAGTTACAAAGTGTTATTTTATTATGTGATGATATAAATCTTTTGTTATTATTAGAGGGCCCTGAATATGGAGGTTCTTAACTGTAATCACGGTGGCCGGGACCCGCGTGTAGGCATCGAGCAAAGGGGCCATCCCCCTGAGACCAAAGTTTATTAAATATTAAAGTACAGTTCGTATTAAGGGGATGATACTATCAGGAATCTATGGAAATTTCTAATGTTAGTGGTCATCTTTGCCCTTATTGGATCCAGTCAGGCCGTCCAGATAGGTAACACCAGTTACGGCTATGTTGAGAAGGACTACTACGGTAACCAGAGCTCCAATGAGACCATAGGACTCATAATAGGGGTTCATCCCCATGAGTCAGGTATACATGAAGCCGTGCGTGAGACACTCCAGACATCAAACCTGACAAGGAGGTACGTCCTCTACAGTGTACATGTTACATCCAACGCCTACGACTACTCGAAGGGCCGTATGAACGGTCAGCTCCTTGCGAGGAACTTCATTGTACCCGATGTGAAGAATGAGAAGCCCATGCTGGTTATTGACTGCCATGAGAACTGCTACCATCAGAGTGGATACACATACCCCCGCTTCCTCTATATGATCTCAGAGAACCTTGCAACCATAAACTACACAGAACAGATAGTATCCAGGATGGGATTCCTGAGGATCTACACACCCCCAAAATCAACGAGTCCACAGTACGTGACAGTGCCGATAGCCTCACAGGGGTACAGCACAATAGTATATGAGACCTATAAGTATGACAGTCAGCCAAGAAAGCTAAGCGACGCGAGGATGCTGATATCGGCCCTTGACAACCTCAGGGCCTACATTTCAAAGGGTATAAATGTTACATCAAGTAGTCCGGTTGCTGGAGCTGTAACCTCAAGGATGTCAGTGATAGGGGTCACCTTTTCAGATATCATCCGACCTGGAAGGTACTGGAGCAGGGTAACCCTCAAAAACAGGTACGGTAAATCTGTGAGTATCAAAACATGGGTTTCCGGTAACACCCTCCATGTGAAACCGGTCTACAGACTATCACGTGACAGCTGGTACATCCTCACCATACCTGCCGGTGCACTGGTCGAAGCCCCTGAACATAAATGGACGCTGAGGTTCAGGACAGGGCGAAGATAGAGCAAAAAACCATTTTATATTTATTTTCAGGATCTGTGATAGATGAATATCAGGAAGTAAGGAAAATTTTCCCTGAAAAGTTAGGTTCACTTCCCCCATCCTGATCGTTGATCTCAAATTTTTCATTACACCAAGTTTACTGCCAAGATAATCCATGAGAGGTTTTTATCCAGGAATAAGCTGAAAAAAGGGCTGGTGATTGTGAATCTGGCAGAAAGAAGGATTAGAGGTTTCCTTTTTGCTTTTTCACTTCACAGAATAATCAGCAGACAGAAAGATAACGTCCTACTTTTCCATGAGTCAGATGATACCATTCCTCTTAAGGAGCCTCCTGGGGTTCCTCACCAGTGCCTCCTCGACCCTGGATTCGCTTAGACCCGCCCCGAGGCCGATCCTCCTAGCCATCTCATAGTCAATCAGATCCCCAGGTGCATGGGTATCCGTATCAATCACGAGGGGGACACCAACCTCCCCTGCGATGGAAGCCACATGGCCATTACCAAGGCAGTGCCCCTTCCTCGCACTTATCTCAAGGGTCACATCATTCTCACGTGCCAGTTCAACGTCCTCGACCGTTATCAGGCCCGGATGGGCCAGTATATCAACCTCAGGACAGCTGACTGCGGCATGGTTGGTGCCGGGGATCACAGGCTCAACCAGGGTTTCGCCGTGTACAACGATCACCTCTGCACCCAGCCTCCTTGCCCTCACTGCAAGCTTCTCAATTATCTCAACCGGTGCATGTGTGATCTCAGCCCCCGGGATAACCCTGATGTCCCAGTTATCACCTATATCCTCAACGGCGTCTATGAGGTTCGTTATGGTGTTTATGTTTGAGGCGTCTATGTGGTCAGTTATTGCTATTGCCTCATGTCCAAGCACACATGCCCTCCTTGCAAGTTCCGATGGCAGGAGCTCACCGTCACTCAGGAGGCTGTGGGTGTGAAGATCTATCCTCTTTCTAATGGCAGGCCCTCCCTGAAAATCATTATATTGTTGTTGATACACATCAAGGGTTAAGGTATGTTCAGGGAAGTATTTAAAATGAAGCCCACCGTCTTTGTACCAGCACATATAACCGGATTCTTTGAGGTTGTGAGGCACAGGGACCCCCTCAGGACGGGATCCAGGGGCGCCGGCGTCGTCCTGGACAGGGGTGTTAGAACCCGGGTGAAGCTCAGGGGCTCAGAGGGTGCCACGACCGTCAGGGTGAACGGAAGGAGAGATGATGGGGTGAGCATGAGGGCCGTTGAGATCCTCAGGGAGCTCACAGGGTTCACTGAGGGGGTGAGCATCCACCATGAGGTGGAGGTGCCCATAGGGTGTGGTTTCGGTACATCGGCGGCCTGTGCCCTCGGGAGTGTCCTTGCAATCTCAGCTGAACTTGAACTCCCAATAACCTTCAACATGGCAGGTGAGGTGGCGCACCGGGCAGAGGTCGAACTCGGGACAGGCCTAGGGGATCTTATAGCCGAGTTAACAGGAGGCATGGTCATAAGGACCAGGGAGGGGCCTCCAGGGTACGGGAGGGTTGACAGGATCATCCAGGACGGACTCCACGTTATAACAAGGACCCTGGGGGAACTTGACACCGCGTCTGTGATACATGATGACGCCCATGTGAGGGCCATCAACAGTATGGGGGGCGGTATGGTAGGCCGCCTCCTTGAGAGGCCAACAGCCTCCAGGTTCATGGAGCTATCCCGGGAGTTTGCGGAGGGAGCATCCCTCATACCCCCTGAGCTCAGGGGACCCCTTGAGGAGCTCTCGGAGGGAACACTGGGGGCCTCCATGGCCATGCTTGGAAACACCGTCTTCGCCCTATCAGAGGACCCTGACGCCGGTGGAGCCGGCACCAGCACCTACGGGATTGACAGGGAAGGTGCCAGGTTCCTGTGAAAGTAATGCCAGAACCCTGATTAAGACCGGTAAACTCCAGAAGAGGATGTATGATCTCTCTGAAAAACTCCTTCACTCATGATGAAATCTTATATGGTCTTTTTCTGACATCTGAGCCTCATAATGAACAGATATGTGGATCTGGTGGGGAAAATACTTTAAATTAAAGTGATATATTAACTTATGTCCGGTTAGAAGAAGACAGTCTCAAGTGATCAGATGATAAGGATAGTCTATGATATTAACATCTACCGTGAGGTCCTAAGGGAGGTGCTTGAACCATCCCACACCGTCGTGGAGCTCGGCTGCCACGTGGGTAACTCAACGCGCATAATCTCGGACCTTGTATCTGAGGGGAGGGTTGTGGCCATCGACAACAGCCCAGAGGCTGTTGAGGTAATGGAGTCCCTCAGCAGGGAACGTGACAACGTTGAATTCATCTCAGGGGACGTGCGGCTCCATGAAACCCTGGAGAAGGTATGCGAAATGATAGACAGCTGTGATGTTCTCAGCGTGGACCTCGGAGGCGGCTACCACCCTGATACAACCTTCAAGGTCTACTTCATCTGGTCATCAACACTCAAACCAGGGGTCTCCATAATAAGGAACAGGGGACTCGTGGACTTTGTATGCTCATCCATCACCGAAGAGTCATTCACCTCAAGGTATGGATGGCTTGAGTCGAGTGGGGACGCTGGAATCCCACCACGGCTCAGGGAGTTTAAACTCTGGTCCAGCAGGATATACAAGGAGGGTGCCCATGATAGGCAAGAGGATTAGGATTGAGAGGATAATCAACAGGAAGACGGACAGGACTGTTATAGTACCCCTTGATCATGGAGTCTCCATTGGACCCGTCCGCGGGATAATAGACATGGCAGGCACCATAGATGAGGTTGCAAGTGGCGGTGCAAACGCCGTTCTCATGCACAAGGGAATGGTCAGGAGTGGACACAGGGGATACGGGAGGGACATCGGACTGATAATACACCTCTCGGCCAGCACGGGCCTCGGCCCGGACCCGAACCATAAGGTCCTGGTGACCTCGGTGGAGAAGGCCCTCAAGCTGGGTGCCGACGCAGTATCCGTCCACGTGAATGTGGGATCCGAGAGGGAACCCGAGATGCTCATAAAACTTGGGACCGTTGCAGAGATCTGTGATGACTGGGGAATGCCCCTCATCGCCATGATGTACCCCAGGGGTAAGAAGATAGATGATGAGCACGACCCGGAGGTCGTGAAGCTGGCGGCCCGTGCAGGTGCAGAGCTCGGTGCAGACATAATAAAGACCAACTACACCGGTGACCCTGACACCTTCAGGGAGGTTGTTAAGGGGTGCCCCGTCCCTGTGGTGATAGCCGGAGGACCGAAAATAGAGACAGAGGAGGAGCTCCTCCAGATGGTGAAGGACTCCGTGGAAGCAGGGGGCGCTGGTGTGGCCATTGGAAGGAACATATTCCAGGCCGATTCACCCGCAAACATGACGAGGGCAATAGCAGGCATAGTCCATGATGGCCTCAGTGTTGAGGAGGCCGTCAGGATACTGAAGGGTGGCGAGTGAGATGAAGTTCGCATGGCTCCTTGCCCCCGACACCTACTGGGATGAAAAGAAGGCCTTCATAACCGCGGCCCTTGAATCCGGCATAGACCATGTGGTGGATAGAGGTGATGCTGAGAGGATAAAGAAGCTGGGCAACCTTACCCTCATCTCCCCCGAGGATGACGCCGACATTGTACTGGTGGGGATGGACGGTGAGGGTGACGGGACCCTTGAACTTCCTGAGTCCCTGGATTACTCAAGGGACCTTGAACTGGCATCGGAGCTCAGGGGGGCCGGAAGGGAGGTGGCGGCCTACGTGGAGATAAGGAGCAAGGCCCATGAGGAGCTTGCCAGGAGACTCGGACGCATCGTTGACTACCTGATACTGGTGGGTGAGGACTGGAAGATCATCCCCCTGGAGAACATAATCGCGGACCTCCAGGAAGAGGACGTTAAACTCGTGGCGGCGGTGGCAGACGCCGCTGAGGCCCGGGTAGCCCTTGAAACCCTTGAACATGGGACTGACGGCGTCCTCATAGAACCGGCAGACATATCGCAGATAAAGGACATTGCAGCCCTCCTTGAGGAGATTGAGAGTGAGGCCTACGAACTCAAACCCGCCACCATAACCCGCATAGAGCCCATCGGGTCAGGTGACAGGGTCTGTGTTGACACATGCTCCATAATGGGGATAGGCGAGGGCATGCTCGTGGGTAGCTACTCCCAGGGACTCTTCCTGGTGCACAGTGAATCCCTTGAAAGCGAGTACGTGGCATCGAGGCCCTTCCGTGTCAATGCGGGTCCTGTTCAGGCCTACGTCATGGTACCCGGTGGCAGGACCCGGTACCTCTCAGAACTTGAAACAGGGGACGAGGTCATCATAGTGGACAGGGATGGCAGATCACGCTCCGCAATCGTGGGGAGGGTGAAGATCGAAAGGAGGCCCCTCCTCCTCATTGAGGCGGAGTATGAGGGCATGAGGGTCAGGACACTCCTCCAGAACGCCGAGACCATAAGGCTCGTGAATGATAAGGGTGAACCGGTATCTGTAAGTGAACTCGGTGAGGGTGACAGGGTCCTGGTCTACTTCGACGAGTCTGCAAGGCACTTCGGGATGGCCATAAAGGAGACCATAATCGAGAAATGATGTGGAGCCATGCCTCCAGCACAGAAGGGGATGATTATGGCATGTACGATGTGAAGCTTATAGGGCCCTCAGAGAAGGATGAGATCCTGTCCGAACTCTCAGATCTTAGGTTTTTTGAGAGGAAGGCCAACCTTCACGGTGCCTGCGTCAAACTCCTGACAGATGATGCCTCATTCAAGGAGGAGTGGGAGGATAACTTCAAATTCATGAGTGATGATGTGAGGCCCCATGCAAAGGTATTCGCGGTCTCGGATGGTGGGGCGCTGGAGGTGCTCTATGAACCATTATCCAGGACAGTGATAATCAGGAACTGCGACTACTATGGCTGGGTTAAGAGCATAGCCCTTGCAGCGGTCTCAGACTTCTTTGAGGAGTACCACTCAGAGCACCGCCGCTACTCTGTCCACGGTTCAGCCATTGACAGGAATGGGGAGGGCATGGCGATCATCGGCCCACCCGGGACAGGGAAGACGACCCTAACCTACGGCCTCCTCCTTGACAGGGACTACAGTTACATATCAGATGACTGGTTCTTCACCCGCCTCTTTGAGAATGGCGTCCTGGTATACGCCTCAGAGAAGAACTCCTACATACGGGATGACATAGGGGATGTCTGGGGTGAGTACTCGGACATCACAGGATCTGTTAAACTTGACAGCATGGGGAGGGGTGTTGCGGATGTTGGCATGCTCTTCGGGGACAGGATAAGGGACTCCACATCCCTCAGGAGGGTCGTCCTCCTTGAGAGAGACCCTGAGAACCCCCCGGTAAGGAGGCTGAAGGCCAGGGAGGGCCTGGAGTACATGGCCAGGAACGACTTCTGCAACCCCCACCAGCTCATAAGGGATGAGAGGAAAATGAGGCTCAGGAGGGACTTCTTCATGGAACTCTTCAGCAGGGTGGACATTTACATCCTCAACACCATCGAAACACCAGGGGAGAGCCTTGAAAGGCTCAGAGGCCTTGAAGAAGGGGAGGTTAAGTCATGAAGGTCAGAGCATTCCTTGCAGTTGACCTCGATGAGGGACTCAGGGACCATGTATCCAGGGTACAGGATACCCTGAAATCTGCGGATGCCCAGGTCAAATTCGTTGAACCAGAGAACCTGCACTTCACCCTCAAGTTCTTCGGTGATGTTGGTGGGGGTAAGCTCAGGAGGATAGAGGATGCAGTGAGGGAGACCCTCAGGAATTATGAGCCCTTCGAAATCAGCATAAGGGGGGCTGGTGTCTTCCCGAACCCCAGATACATACGTGTGGTCTGGCTCGGAGTTGAAAACCCTGAAACCTTCTCAGATCTTCAGAGGAACCTTGACATGGAATTCGTTAAGATGGGCTTCCGTCCTGAGAGGGACTACGTACCCCACCTCACTGTTGGAAGGGTTAAGGGACCCAGGAACAGGGACAAACTCGCTGAGCTCATAGGGGAGCTTGAAGACGTTGAGGTGGGATCAATGAGGGTCAGTGAGGTTTCACTCAAGAGGAGCGAACTCACACCTGCCGGGCCAGTCTACTCTGATATTGAGGTCTTCAGACTTTAGGTCTGCTGAACGATGAAATTTTAATCCAGGGCCGCTGATAGCAGACAGAACTTTTATCCTAGCAGACACTGGCACATTGCTGTCCATTTTAACTCAATTTATTGTAAACTGCAACATATTAAACCCTGATATAGTCGAACCGGTCAATATAGGACCGCAGCATAAAGCCGACGGTGATGATGATCTATGATCATGGACTACAGCAACATATTAAAGACCATAAAACCCGACGGTGAGGAATACCGGCGGGTCATGGAACTATCAGATAGTCTCGTTGATTGCCTTAATGGACTCGCAGATGAATGGGGGATGGATGCTGAGGCCGTCCTCGTGGGTTCAGTTGCCAAGGGGACCTGGCTTTCAGGTGCAGCGGACATAGACATATTCATACACTTCCCACTCACGACCCCCGAGGATGAGCTCAAGGAGAAGGGCCTCAGACTTGGCTATGGATGCATAGAAAGGTTCAGTGGTGAAGCCGAGGAGAGATACGCATCCCACCCCTATGTAACCGGCCACATCGATGGCTATGAGGTGGACTTTGTGCCCTGCTACAGGATAGATGATGCATCCATGCTAAGGTCAGCCGTTGACAGGACCATACTCCACACCAGGTACATACAGGAGAACCTCAGGGATGAGCAGAGGGATGATGTTCTCCTCCTTAAGCAGTTCATGAAGTCAACAGGTACCTACGGTTCAGAGTTCCGTGTTGGTGGCTTCGCAGGTTACCTTGCAGAGTTACTGGTGCTCCAATACGGCGACTTTGAGGGGGTCCTCCAGGGCGCCCTTGACTGGAGGCCCGGCTACATAATAGACCTTGAGGGCCACGGGACCGGGAAGGGGTTCGAGGAGCCCCTGGTGGTGGTTGACCCGGTTGACAGGAACAGGAACGTTGCAGCAGCCCTTACACTCCAGAGGATGGCTGAATTTGTAACAGCATCCCTGAACTTCCTGGGGAACCCGAAACCAGAATACTTTCAACCCCCCACCTACGCCAGAGATGCCGCTGAAATAACCGGGACCCTCAGGGGGCGGGGTTCCAGGGTCATCGTCATCTCAACGGGGGCCCCGGATGTACCCTCAGACGCCCTCTACCCCCAGCTGAGGAAGACCCTTGACTCCGTGGTTAAGAACCTTGAGGCTGAGGGTTTCTCTGTCCTGGATGCTGATTACTGGAGTGATGAGAGCACCTCGGCATTTATGGTCCTTGAGATGGAGGTATGGGAGCTCCCCTCCTACCGGAAGAGGTATGGTCCCCCTGTATGGTCCCGGCGACACAGGGACAGATTCCTGGGAAAGCATGAGAGGGTCTGGGTTGAGGGATCAAGACTCACCATCGAATCCCCCAGGAGGCACAGATCTGCAGTTTCATACCTGAGGGACCTGCTATCAAAGCCGGACCGGTTGAGGATGGGTAAACACATAGGTGAGGAGGTCCGGAGGGGCTTCAGTGTTGATCTCCTTGATGATGTGATTGAAGAAGCTGAACCCGGATTCCTGGAGTTCATGGATGCATTCCTGAACCCCTGGAAGGCCATTGAAAGATGATCCGCTACCCCATCCTATGCAGCCCCTGAACCAGAAAAAAACTATTCCCTCTCATCCAAGCAGCCCTGATTAACCCCCACCTGCAAAAAAACTATTCCCTCTCATCCAAGCAGCCCTGATTAACCCCCACCTGCAAAAAAACTATTCCCTCTCATCCAAGCAGCCCTGATTAACCCCCACCTGCAAAAAAACTATTCCCTCTCATCCACAAACCTGGGGACGGCGCTTTTAAGGGGGTCAAAGGTCTCTGGATTCTTAACCTCCATGCAGATCATGCTGACCTTTGAGTGGAGGGATGTTGGGAGTCTCAGTATCCTCTTGAGGTCAATGGTCACCTTGGCATCAAGCATCCTCATGTTAATCTTCGATATCCCCTTAACAAGCCTCGGGTAGACCCTTGGGCCGATCATGGCCTTGAAGTCACCCCACCTGTCCTCAAGGATGAGATCCCTGTTTTTAACCGCATCCTTAACTGTCCTTGCAGTGACATCCTCCATCTCCTCATCACCCCTCATATGTAGAAGCACATGCCTGGCCCTCTCAGTGAATACCCTGTGATATCCCAGTGGTATGGAGAAGTGCTCCATTTCATAGGATAAGACACCATCAGTAAACTTCCTCCGCGGCTCCCTTGCACCTGCAGTGTACCTCAGTATCTCAGCCCTCACCTCCGAGCCGAGCTCCATGACATCAGGGTCAAGGACCCTCACATGGTATCCCCTACCCGAGTAGATCACATGGATGTCGCCAAGGCCCAGGTCCCCCCTCAGGGTGTCAACCATCATGAGGACCAGCTCCCTCGCCTCATCAAGGCAGGTTGGGCATACACCATCACATTCACATGACCTCACCGGGAGGTCCTTGGCATCAACATCGAAGATGAGCTCCGACCCCTGCCAGCCCTTCCTCCTCCCGGGTTCCCTGTAGAATGCCACCGATGAGTAGGCTGCAAAGGGGAATCGGGCCCTCATGAACCTCGATAGGCTCCTCTCATCCCTGAAGACCCTGTACCTGTCACTGGGTCCCCTTCCATTGTGGTCGAACCCGAATTCCCTCAGGTGGATGTTATCGGCTATGAATGCCGGGAGTTCCCTGACGTTCCACTCCTCACGGTAGTACCTCTTCCTCTCAAGGGGTGTTGCCGGTTCGAACAATACCATCATTCCTCCTTACTAACTTTATCGGGGTCCGGCATCCCCCGGACACTCCTAGTTCGAACAATACCCTCATTCCTTCCGTGAAGGAAGCCTCCTGGATACTCAACCAGAAGGGGCCTCAAACATCATTCCTCCTTCTCCCCGGTTGATCTGAGCTTCCACCTCTTCCTGTTGTAGTAGGTCAGTGGATTGGAGATGCTGCTGCAGAGTTCATCCGGCCTGCAGAGGTCCGGGAGGTGTATCTTGATCTTCTCACAGCTCATGGGTGTGTACCATTTACTTTCGCCCTCATTTTCCAGTTCAGGCATGTCATGGACACCGAAGCCCAGCTTTGCAGTTATGTTCAGCTTCTCCTGCGGGTCATCCTCAAAGAGGGGTGGTTCGCATCTATCGGCGGCCTCATAGATCACGGGCAGTATCTCCCCCAGGGTTATCCCGAGGTCAGGGTCAAGGTCAGAGACCTTCAGGGGGGTCCTGTCCCTGAATACCGAGGGGTAGAGGCGTGCATAGGATATGAAGGACGTTAGAAGGAGGACTATGGCGTCGTTCCTGTTACCAGACTTAACCCCATCCAGTGTCCCCCTTATGCATGGTGGGAAGGCCTCCGGCACAAGTTTACCTGGCCTTGCAGATTTAACAGGCCCCCCTGTGAATGAGGTCATCTCCTCCACGGTCTCCCTTATCCTCTCTGCTGTTTCAAGTATTAGGGGGTGGACCTCAACCCTTGAACTCATCTCCCTGACCCTCCCGATGTAGTCCTCTGTCCTCTGCATTATCATGCGGGATATCATCGTCTCCCTGAGTTCAAGGCCTACGAGGATGTCGTAGAGTCTATCAGGGCTCCTGTCCCTTATGCTGTCCTGGAAGGTGGTTACGAATTCGTCCCTGTCTATTATGACCCTCCCCTGGTTGAGGATGAGGTCTGTGAGTTTCAGTTTCCCTGACCCCATGAGGTCAGCCAGCTCAGTCCACCTGAGGCCCTCTGAGCCGAGTTCATAGAGGACCTCAGCTATGATCTCCTCCCTCTCAGTCCCCAGGATGTTGAGGCGGTCCTCCACCATGGCCCCGGCAGATTCAACCACCAGCCTGGCCTCCCTTGAGGCCTTCCTGAACCCTGCGCCGGCTGCCTGGGCCAGGACATAGAAGGCCAGAACATCGTACTCCTCAATCTCAGGGTTCATCAGGTAAGCGTAGTCCCCGTGGTTGAAATCCTTCCTCTGCCTCCTGAGGTACCATTCCAGGCGTTTAACTGCAAGTTCAGTTATGCTGCCCGGGAGGAGTGAATTGTCTGAGAGGTTCTGTCCGCGTGTGCGCCTGGCTATCTCCATGATCCCGTCCACTGCATCTGATATGGTGTCCAGTGATCCGTAGTTCCTCACGATTTCCCTGGCATCCTCTGAGAAGGGGTTTATGAAGAGTGAAGATACCATGTTTAATCATTATACCGGTTGGCCCATAAAGGTATCGAAGTGTTCCATCATTAACCAGGGGCCGCGTGCACCGCCGGTTGATAGGGCCTTCAGGTGCGTTTTTACCCGGATCATGGCCGCGCAGTCTCTTGCCGGGAATATGGGAGCAACGCATTGACTCACATAAATTTATATAGAAGTAAACCGTAAATTAAACTGGACCTAATTGCCTTAAATCAGCCCGTCTTATTCTTATCTGGTTCATGATTCAAGGAGGAGTTTGAATTGAGCAAAGTATTTATCACCTGCGCACTTCCATATGCCAACGGCCCAACGCATCTCGGTCATCTGAGGTCAACCTACATACCGGCAGACATATATGCAAGGTACCGGAGACTCAGGGGCGACGATGTCCTCTTTGTCTGCGCCACCGATGAACACGGGACCCCCATAGCCGTGAAGGCAGAGTCAGAGGGCAGGGATCCCCTGGAGGTCGCCACACGCTACCATGAGATGATACGGGAGGACCTTGAGAAGTGTGACATATCCTTTGACAGCTTCACCAGGACCACAGACGAGCTCCACTATGAGATAGCCCAGAAATTCTTCCTTAAACTCTACAGGAAGGGCTTCATATATGAGAAGGACATAAAGCAGCTCTACTGTGAGGACTGCCAGCGATTCCTCCCTGACAGGTACGTTGAGGGTACCTGCCCCTACTGTAGAAGTGAGGGTGCACGCGGAGACCACTGTGAGGGCTGCGGGAGGCACCTTGAGCCGCTGCAGCTTGAGGATCCGCGCTGCATGGTCTGTGGTTCAGAGCCGGAGGTCAGGGACTCCAGGCACTACTTCTTCCGGCTGAGCCAGTTCCAGGATGAAATCAGGGAGTGGATCGAGGGCTCAGAGATGCCATCAAACGTGAGGAATTACGCCCTCCAGTGGCTCCGTGAGGGCCTTAAGGACTGGATACTCACAAGGGACATGGAATGGGGTGTACCTGTACCCCTGGAGGGTAACGATGGTAAGATCATATACGTGTGGGGGGAGGCCTTCCTCGGCTACATATCATCTGCAGCCGCCTGGAGCAGGAGAACAGGGCGTGACTGGAGGGAATACTGGGACTCCGGAGCCATCCACTTCATAGGAAAGGACATAATATACCACCACGCCATATTCTGGCCTGCCCTCCTCATGGCCTATGGCTGCAGGACCCCCGAGAACATAGTAGCCGGGGAGTACCTCTCACTTGAGGGTCAGAAGATGTCCACCAGTAAAAACTGGGTGGTCTGGACATCAGACTTCCTTGAAAGCTTTGACAGGGACCTCCTGAGGTACTATCTCACAGTTAACGCACCCCTGACCAGGGACACTGACTTCTCATGGGATGACTTCCAGAGGAGGGTTAACGATGAACTGGCCGATGTCCTCGGTAACTTCCTCCACAGGACCTTCTCATTCACAGGGAGGTTCTTTGATGGGCGGGTCCCTGGTAAAGGTGAACTTACAGTTGAGGACCTGGAATTCCTTGAATCCATCAGGGCTGCCCCTGATGCAGTGGGTGAACTCCTGGATAAATTTCAGTTCAGGGATGCACTCATGTACATAATTAAACTTGCCAAGAAGGGTAACAAGTACTTCAATGACCAGGAGCCATGGAAGGCGGTTAAGGAGTCACCAGCAAGGGCCTCAACCTGCCTGTACCTCTGCAACCTCCTGGCAGCCAACATCGGGAAACTCCTGAGGCCCTTCATGCCATCATCAGCCGGCAGGATACTCTCCATCATGAACCTGGAGGATGAATCCTGGGGATTCCATGAACTGGAGGAGGGGCAGGTTATAGAGAGGGCAAGGCCCCTCTTCTCCAAGATACCCGACGAGGTAATTGAGGAGGAGAAATCAAAACTCGTTGAGGAGGATGATGAATTGGAAACCGTGACAATCGACGACTTTGCAAGGATGGACATCAGGGTTGGCGTGATAAGGTCAGCCGAGAGGATAGAGGGATCAGATAAACTACTGAAACTCATGATAGATGTGGGTGAGAGGGAGATGCAGGTTGTTGCAGGACTTGCAGAGAAATACAGCCCCGATGATCTGGTTGGGAGGAAGGTTACAGTCCTTGTGAACCTCAAACCCGCGAAACTCTTCGGTGTGAAGTCAGAGGGGATGGTACTTGCCACAGGTGACTCCCTTAACATACTTGACCCCGGGGACGCCGGAGTCGGTGAAAGGATAATGTGACTGGAAGGCCCTGTACCTTGTGTCTGGAGAATGGTAAATGAATGAATCAGGTCTCATTGCAAGGTCAGAGAGGTTCCTTGAGAGTATAAGGGACAGGAAGGTTTCACTGGATGATTTAAAGTCCAGGGAAGGATTCATTGGCCTGTACACCTACCTGAGGGGGAACCTCGAGGAACTTCAGGATCTCAAGGAGGCCATGGAGCTGAGGGGGTTCAAGTACCCCTTCAGATCGATATCAGGGTACAGTAGCCAGTACTCCTCTGAAATCGCCGAGGACGTCCATGACATAAAAAGGCACGCCCAGTACTTCCGGATGAAGGCATCTGCAAAGAAGAACCTCCTTGACAGGGTGAACTCAGCCATCTCATCCCACAGGATAGCCCTTGGAAACCTTGAGGAGTACGCCCTTCTGCGGTGCCCTGACTGCTCAAGGTCCCTACGGCTCTATGAGGTTGAATACCGGGACGTGATGGATGGTGTGATGTGCCCATGCGGTTCGGGGATGATGGAGGTTGAATTCAGTGGATCCACCATCTGCCGGCCCGAAATAATACCCCACCTTCCCCTCTCAGGTGACTACATGGTCAAGATGTCAGAGCTGAGCCTCTGGGCCAGGAAGGCCTTCAAGAAGATAATGAGGCTACTGAAGAATGAGAAGAAGGGGGCTGTGAGATCAGCCACCCTCGTGATAAAGGTCCTTGAGGATGGGCGGTGGATAAGAAGGCGCATAACCATTGACAGTGACGATGACGACTATGAGAGGATGCTGAGGCAGAGGTACGGTCCAAACGTGAGGATAGAACTTATACAGTTCCACAGGAAGAAGTCCAGCATAATAAACGACCGCTACACCAGGACGGCCCTGGCCCTTGGATACGCAGGCCTATCACATGACATAATAATGGATATAAGGGATAGGGTCTACACTGAGAAGCTGCGGGACTATGATGCCGTTAAGAGGTACAGGAGGATACAGTTCGAGGCAAGGACCTATTCGCCTGACCTGAGGCTCTCGGAGGATGAACTGCGTGATGTGAGGATCCAGAGGATGCACACCCTCCTCCATGAGGCCGGCCTCGGGGACGCCAGCGGGAGGCTGAACCGGGAACTCAGGGAGGACCTTGAGGTGATGGAGGAGGTTAAGAGGGAACTCTTCGGGGATGTTCCTGTTAACCTCGTCCTCTGGGACGTTGCACTCTACTACCTTGGCACATCCCTGGACAGGAGGTCGAAGCACTCAGGGCCCTTCCCAAACCTTCGGCCGGTACTTGACAGGAGCCAGGTGAGGACCTTCGATGAGATCAGCAGGGAAGCCGTGGAACTCCTCAACACCTGCTGGGATGGGGGGATGGTCTACATCGATAACCTTGGGGATGTTCTCCTTAAGAAGTTTGAGATAGAGGAGAAGATGAAGGGACTCCACATGAAACCGAACCCCCTCGCCTTCGGTGCCGCTGTGCTCCACATGGAGGGTGGGGTTGACATTGAAACCTGCGCTGAGATCTTCCAGGTAAGGGTGGAGGAGGTTCTTGAGGAGAAAAGGAACATAGAAAACCTTGGTAAACCCTCAACTGACCGTGCGAAGATGTTCCTGAATCTCATAAAAGGTGATTGATCCCATGGCAGAGAAAATTCATGTGAATCAGCCGCTGACTTCAAGGAGGATAATAGAGCTCCTTGAGAAGAACCCTGACCTCAAGGAGATCACCTGCCCAATAAGCCTCTATCACCGGACCTCAGGGAAGTACCTTGATGCCCTTGAGGAACTTGGAGTTAAGGTGAAGCCTGTTAAGAGAATGGGGAGACCGCGGAAGTACACGGATAAGGATGTTAAGCTCGTTCAGAGCCTCCTAATGGAGGGAAAAACTCCCAAACAGATCTCAGGGATTACCAACATACCCCTCAAAACGGTGTACTACCTCAAGGGTGACATTAAACTCAAACGTGGTAAGAAGAGGAAGTATGATAAGAACACCCGCCTCAGGGTCCGTGAGATGGCCAGGAGCGGTGTGCCTGCAAGGAAAATCTCAAAGGATCTCGGGATACCCCTCAGGACCGTATACTATATCCTTAAGAATGGCTGATTAAGGCTGAGGGATGTTCCAACCTGGACGGTAAGTAAAGAGTTTGTGATACTGGAGAACGACTGGTGGAACCAAAAATGTATAAAGCAGATGCGGCTAATGAAAAATAGATTATATTCTGGTCAGATTAATCATGGTGATTTCTATGATTCCAAAACTTACCCTTGAATATTCATCTGTACTGCTCGTGTCACTGATATGCTGCATAATAGCCTTCACATCCACCTACACGGTGATGCCACGCCTCATAAATAAGCTTAAGGAGGCAAACGTTGTCGGTAATGATATACATAAGATCTCGAAGCCCATAGTGGCTGAGATGGGTGGTATCGGGATACTCTTCGGCTTCACCATAGGTATGTTCATTGGCATGTACTGCTTCCCTGAACTCCAGTACGAACTCATGGTCACCCTCCTGGTCATACTGCTCGTCGGTATTGTTGGGATGGTGGACGACCTTGTGAGGCTCTCGTCACGTGAAAAACTCTTCCTCCTCTTCCTTGCAGGTCTTCCAATAATATGGGTCGCCCCTCCAAAGGTGGGTATACTCTACATGATCATGATGCCGGTGGCCGTTTCAATAGCATCAAATCTGACCAACATGCTGGCGGGGCTGAATGGTATCGAATCAGGTCTCGGTTCAATCGCAATGACTGCCCTCACAGCCTCATGTATAATAATGGGCAAATATGATGTCTCAATAATAACCATGGCCATGCTGGGGGCCCTCCTGGCATTCCTCATATACAACAGGTACCCATCAAGGGTCTTCCCGGGTGATGTTGGAACATTGATAATAGGTGCCTGCATAGCATCAGTTGCATTCATAGGGAGGGTTAAGATAATAGCCCTCATAGTCCTTCTGCCGAACATCATGGATGGGATTCTGAAGTTCTACAGTGCAGGTGTTGTTGAGAGGCACAGGCACAGGCCCACAGAAATTTCAGAGGACGGTAAACTCATAGCACCATCAGAGGGTTTCAACTCACTCATAAGGTGGATACTGAGAAGGCCCATGACCGAGAAGAAGGTAGTAATGATAGTGTGGTCCATAGGGATATTCTTCGGCTTCCTGGGGGTCATGCTGGCATTTATACTCCCACTTGACCCCTTCTAATCACGACCTAAAAACTGTATAATGTGTTAAGAAGCTCAAGGGTAACTGACTCCAGGTCCCTCTCATCCAGTTTCTGAAGTATCTCAACTGCAGCCCTGAAACTGGATGCAACACCCTCAGCATCATTCCTTATGAAGTCAAGGGTTCCCAGGAGGACCAGTGCTACTGCAAGGCCAAGCTCATTGTTTGTTTTCCTGAAGAGCCCTTCAGCCTTTTTAAGGTATCTCCTTGATTCATCAAAGTCCTCATTCTTAAGGGAATAGAGGCCAAGGAGTAAGAGGAGTGAGGCCTCGGTGGATGTGTCACCTATATCCCTGGCTATCTGGTGGGCCTCCCTTATCTGTGAGATTGAATCCTCATAGGAACCTGAATCATAGAGTTTGAGGGACTGGACACTCTCAACCAGCCTGTCAAGGAGGGGCTCGATTACCTTAACATCAACCTCCGGGGCCCCTGATTCGGACTCCTCCTGGAGCCTGTTGATGCTGGCTATGTCCATGGCTTCCTTGATCTTCTCAACCTCCTTGATCTTCTCCCTGAGATCCGCCCTTAGAGGTGAGTTCACTGATGTGTAGATCCTGAGGGCCTCCTTGAAGTATTCCATGGCAGTCTTAACCTTTCTCTGGCTCAGGTAGACGTCGCCCATTGAGTCAAGTGCGAAGGCCATGAGTTCCTCGTCATTCATCTCGGAGGCCACCTTGTAGGCCCTTTCAAGATAATCAAGGGCCTCCCTTGCATCACCTTCCTCAGCGTAGAATCCGGCTATCCTTATGAGGGTGTCGAATTCCTCCTCGAGAAGATCCTCAAGCTTACGCAGATACTTCTCGAGTGATTCATCCTCATCCTCCCCCTTGAGAAAATCAAAGATTCCAAGAACAGCCAGTATCATCATCATAGCCCCTGAGATTTATAATTAATACTATTTCCATCAAGATTTAAATAACTATCCCGGACGTTAAGGTCCCCGGTTAAATC
>Ga0272448_1003182_pt1 | contig 19752 bp, 15 predicted proteins | sample YNPCB0191_FD_202220 | JGI IMG/M metagenome (GOLD analysis project Ga0272448, IMG submission 202220) | Hot spring sediment microbial communities from Yellowstone National Park, WY, United States - YNP-CB-019-1 | ecosystem: Environmental > Aquatic > Thermal springs > Hot (42-90C) > Sediment... | reverse complement strand
CTCATAGATGGCGGTTCCGTTTTCGGACAGCTTGCCGCGGTGAAGTTCGATGCTTTCCTGATTCAGGGCAACCAGGATGTCGACCTTATTAGAAAAGGTCTCTATGGGAGCTTCGCTCACACGGACACGATAGAAGTTATGCCCACCGCGTACTCTGGACTCATAGTCCTGATCGGCGAAGACGTGGTAACCTCCGCGGGCAAATATCTTGGCAAGCAGAAAGCCAACCGACTGGACACCCTGTCCCGCTTCACCACCGATAATGAAGTTCACCTGTTTCGGCATCAGAGCTTTACCATAAGACGTCCGTTTTCTACCCTGACCTGGTACACCCTGAGGGAACGTGGCCGCTTGAGCACGCGGGCAATGGAGGCTTTGAGACCAGTCCAGTCAGTCCACTTGATTACACGGCCGTCCGAGAGGTCGAACTGCGACCCATGTAAAGGACAGGTGACTACCGTGCCCAGAAGTTTGCCCTGAGCGAGCTTGCCTCCAAGATGCGGGCAGCGGCCCTCGACGGCAAAATACCGGCCGCTCACCCGTGCAATAAGAAGCTCACGGCCCGACACTGACACCGTCCGCATTGCGCCCTCGCCGATGTCAGCGGCCTCCGGAACTTCTACGAAGTTTGCCATATACATCTCCTTTTGGCCAGGCACCATGGCCAGGTATATGGACCAGCGGAGTGATTTGCGCTGGAGTCATGTCCTGCGGGTATACTCGAGACCTTTGAAAGACACGGTATACTTGCCAGCGATTTCCACTACCAGCCCGAGCCTCACCATTTTCTGCAGGCCGTCTCGTACCCGGTCAAGGGGCAGGCCTGTGTGAGAGGCAACTTCTTCAGGGAAACGACCTGCCGCAGTTAGACTCCGCAAAAGTATAATGCCGGTGCTGGTCGGCCTACCGTCAGGATATGCAAAGTCCATATTCCCGCACCTTCAGCAACTTCGTAGGCGACGGAGGTCTCTCTGGTAGCCATTGGCCGGCACGCGGCCATAACCGGCTAGCATCAGCCACCTGCCGGCCTCTCAAGATAGGCCTTCATCTCCGACAATTGCTGGAGATGAGACTTCTCTTCTTTGATAATTCCATCAAGCGTCGCCCGGTCGCTCTCCCTGGACAGGTTGAGCATCTCGCTGTAGAAAAGAATGGAGTCCTTCTCGGCCTGAATACCGGTTATCAGCGCATCAATTTCGCTACCGGCTCTTGTCGATGCCCTCACGTCCCGCGGGTTCTGAAAAACAAGGCTATCGACCAGAGACTTGAGATAGGTCTGATACTCGCCTTGGTAGCTCTCCGGCAGTGTGATTTTGGCACCGTCTCTGCGCATTCTCTCGAAAGTGGCCTCGTGATGTTTTTCCTCATCAGCCAGAAACTGATACATGGAACGGGCTGATTCGGTGTACGCCCTCTCTGCCATGGATTTATAGAACGCCTGACCGTTCTTCTCGATTCCGACCGCAATGTCGAGCAGTTCATCAGTACTGAAAAAAGTGACCATAGCGTTTATCCTCCTCGAAGTGTGACAAGTGACCGGTACTCGTAAGACCCGATACATTCGGCAGGCAGCTTAACATAAATCTTATCCGAACTTTCCCCACCCGTCAACAATCATCGTCCATGGTCGCTAAATCGTAGCAGTGTTTGACAGCCATCTTCAGCATAATTAATATTCTGTGACTTTATAATATATTCTTTTCACAGGAGGGCGACATGTCTTCCATTCCCGGCTACGCCGGCAGGATTCTCAGGGTTGACCTCTCCGGGGGCAGGACCGTATCACAGTCGCAGGAACCGGCGCTGGCGCGGAAGTTCCTCGGAGGCACCGGGTTCGGTGCATATGTATTATGGGAAGAGGTCCCGGCCGGGGTAGAATGGGCTGACCCGCAAAACCGCATCATCTTTGCCTCAGGCCCGCTCAGCGGTACCAGGGTCAAAGGTTCGAGCACCATTTCGGTAGTCACCAAAGGGGCCATCACCCGAGGTGCTGCGGCGACCCAGGCCAATGGTTATTTCAGCGCCTTTCTAAAATTTGCCGGCTTTGACGCCGTGGTTGTTGAAGGCCGTGCCGACCGACTCTCATATCTTTACGTACATGACGGCACGGCTGAAATCAGGGATGCCCGCCATCTGGCGGGTAAGGATACATGGGAAACCGAAGACCTCATCAAAGATGAGCTTGCATTGAGTTCGGCGGCCGCGTCCGTGCTCTGTATCGGGCCGGCCGGGGAGAATCTGGTCAGGTTTGGGGGGGTCTTCTGCGACCACGGTCATGCCGCCGCCCATAACGGTCCGGGCGCAGTTATGGGCGCCAAGAACCTTAAGGCTATTGCCGTCGCCCGTGGTTCAGGTCGTTTGCCTGTTTATGACGATCCCAGGCTGTCTCAACTTGCTAACAGGCTGTTTGATATTACTAAGACCGATTCCTATTACCAGACTCTTTATAAGTGGGGTACGCTCTGGATACTCGAGAGCGGTGCTCATACCGGGCGGGTACCATACAAGAACTACACCACAAACGTGTGCCCGATGACCCCGGAGCAACTGAAAACGTTTGGTCCAGAATATCTGCGTGAGCACTATGATACTGTCCGCAAGCACCCCTGCTGGGCCTGCCAGATGAACCACTGCACCGTCATCCGGCTTCAGGAAGGTCCCCTTACTGGGAAAGAGGGTGAAGAGCCGGAGTTTGAAGGCTATACCTCAGTTGGGACACAACTTGGCATATTCGACTGGAGAGCCGTTACTGCCCTGGCTAATGAGGTAGACCGCCTCGGTATGGATGTCAATGAGACGGGCTGGGTTATGGGACTGGTAATGGAGTGCTATGAAAAGGGACTGCTGACGAAACAGCAGACCGATGGCATTGACTTGTCATGGGGCAATGTTGACGGTGTCCGGGCCATGATTAATCGTATTGCTCGTAAGCAGGGATTCGGGGCGGTGCTTGCCGAAGGGGCTATGAGGGCTGCTCAGAGGATTGGCGGTGCTGCACCGCAGATGGCGGTGCATACCATGGCCGGCAATACCCCATTGGGCCATGACCATCGCGCCAACTGGCCCTACATGTTTGACGTCTCTATGGCTAACACTGGCTGTTATGAGCTCCACCTCTCACCGAGAGCGGCAAACCTTGGCCTCAAAGACATTGATCCCAATTCGCCACAGCAAATTGCCTGGTGGGTGGCTACGGTTAAGTGGGTGGCGCCTTTCTTCGACTCACTTGGCATCTGCCGTCTGGCTAACCGGGAGTTCCCGGAACTGCTGGTAGGGCTTCTTAACGCCGCTACCGGCTGGGACTTCACTCAGGAAGAAGCTAAGACAGTGGGCTTGCGGATTATAAATCTTTTGCGCGCTTTCAATTTCCGCCACGGGCATACGCCTGAATTGGAAAGACCTTCACCGCGCTACGGCTCGATTCCCGTCGATGGGCCGCACAAGGGCCGCAATGTAGCGCCATTCTGGGAAGAGATGCGTGATGCCTACTACCGTGAGCTGGGATGGGACCGCACTACCGGGAAACCTTTACCGGAAACTTTGAAGGGGCTCGGGCTTGAGGCCGCCGCCTCCGAACTATGGCTGGCGGCGAAGTAGTCGAATGAGGAGACTGCTGAAATGTATATTGGCTACTTTGAATTTGATGTCGAACCGGAGAGGCAGGAGGAATTCCTCAGGGCAGTGCGGGACAAGATTAAGCCACATTGGCTATCTACCGGCCAGTGCTGGGACTACAACGTTTACCAGGAGTGGGATGCCAAGGCTGGCAAGCCCGGCAACCATTTCATAAAGACCCAGATTATGGAAGGTATGCCCGGCCCACGCCAGCGTACTCCTGAGGACCAGGCGGTTATTGACCTCTTCTATAGCTTTGCTAAGAACGTCTCAATCAGGGTGTTTGTGAAGAAGGTGTGAAGCACCTGGTGGGCTCGGCAGGATTCGAACCTGCGACCAACCGGTTATGAGCCGGCCGCTCTCACCCCTGAGCTACGAGCCCAAAAAATGGAGCGGGAGACGGGATTCGGACCCGCGACAACCTGCTTGGAGGGCAGGCACTCTACCGCTGAGTTACTCCCGCACTGTGGCTACATTGTATCTAAAAGATACCGATGAGTAAACAGGACGGTGAGTCACCTCCGCCGCATACATGGCTTCGCTCCAGCATGCCACGGTTATATCAGATGAAACGTTGGAAGCGATCCTTCCTGGCTTTACAGATGGGACAGACATCGGGTGGGACATCGCGGGCGCAGAGATAGCCGCAGACCCGGCATCGCCAGACTGGCAGAGGCAGGCCCTGCGGAACAGTACCCCCAAAGCCCACCCCTGCCATAGCCCTCTTTTCCGGCGGCAGACGCCTTTCCGGGACGGCTGTCACTGTCTGTTCACCCCGTGATGCTGCCTGGGAAACGTAAAGCGCGCAGTAACATGCCCCATATTCGGTAATATCAGCATCACGGTAATCGCAGGGGCAAATGATATCCAGGTCGGCCTGTCTGTTTCCGGTTGCCAAACGGCAAGGGCAGGCGCGATAGCCGTAACGGTCCTCGTTGACCAGAAGGCCTTCAACTAGGGACCTGGCGAACTCGGCGTCGGGATTGAGATAGTATCCGGACGCTTCGGCTTCTACCTTCAGCCTCTGATAAAGCTGACTGACCTGTTCCGCGGTGACGGCCATCGGGAGCTCCTCAGGCCAGGGCTTTCTTGATTTCGTCTTCCTGGTAACCGGCGATGCATTTCTTGTTATCTATGACCAGTGTTGGGAAGGAGCAGGCAGGATTCCACTTCTTGACTGTGTCAATCGCCTCCTGTCGTTCACTTCCCTGAAGTTGATCAACATACAGGTAGTCGTACTCAACTCCCAGGTTCTCAAGCAACTGTCTGGTCTTCCGGCACCAGATGCAGGTACTTAAGGCATAGAGCATTATTGGCGGACCCTTCCTGCCGGGTACATGTTCAACAGCCATCACATAACTCCTCTAACCCCGATAGCAGTGATATCTGGCGGTCAATTGTACGGGACGCACCACATATGGTCGGGGTAGGTGAATTCACCCTATTAACAGCTTGCCCCGACTTGCATCTGGAATCGATAGCTTATCACTCAACGACTGGCTGAACCGACTAAAGGCAGGGCGTTCAGCACAGGTTGAATGAGTACCTTCTCTCCGCGAATATGTGCGACCCTGCCGGGTAATATACCACCACAGCAGTCACGCCGCAAGGCCGGAATACTGTGATATCGTCAGGCGTATAACTCAAAGCTAATGACCTGGTACTGTGAAGCCTGGGAGACAGCAATTGAACGTGCAGACGCTCAGGGTATAACCGTGAGTTCTGAAAACCAAGCCTGGATCAGGTTCTGGGCCGATTACAGGAAGGAAATTCACATTCCTGCCTACAGGGTGATGACCGATAATGACATAACCGATGGTCTCAAGTTGATGGAAGGCCTGGGGCGTTGACGAGCCTTTCCCTCTAAGATGAATGCGTATTTCGATGGCGGCCCAAGGGAAGACAGGCCGTTCCTGGCCGAATTCCCAAAGTCAATATCGGCACTGGGCTTATCCGGCGTAATGCTGGCAGACTCTACTAGACTAACACGCTAAGGCGAATCTACAAAGAGAAGAAGTAATATGCCGGGTGGCTAGTCGTCCTCCCTGGCCAAGCCCAGGTCCTGCGGCTGGTGGGTGTTCTGCCCACTGAACAGCGCGGAAAGTGGCAAATCCGCCGCCGCTATTTCTCGGAGGAGTCAGTGTTGCCGCTGCCAAAGGATAGAATAACTTGAGAGACCAGACGAAACAGACTTGTACGACCGTGAGCGAGCGGGCCTGTGCGCGCTAGTGTCAATTAGTGTACTGGCTCCAGGCTATTTGCTTTATTATGAACAGGGATTCATTCGGGCGAACTTACCTAGCTTTATCAGCAGTAGTGATTTGAATTTGGTATGCCAGTCCGTCTTTCTTCTGCAAAATAATTGCTATGTTATTCTTGGCATCAATGTAGCGATCTTTCTTCCCGATATCAAATGTAGCATCGTTCAGGTAAGGAACGCCGGGGTTAGCGTCCATTATCTTAACCGGAGCCCTCCCCTGATGACATTCGTAAATCGAGTCATCAGCATAAAGTACCAGGACACCTGTTGTAGGGATATTCTGGTCTATATCCACTTTCTGGCGATTCTCAACGAGGTAATAGGTTTTATCGGTAACGGGGATCTTTATTACTAATGTCTCTGCGTTTTTATCTGTGAGCGGGCCAAGTTTGAATGTAGCTGTTTGCCCGGCTGGTACTAGCGATATTTTTGACTCATCAATCCAATTCAGACGCAACTTTGTCCATGATGACAAACCGGTTGGCAATTGCAGTTCATAATTGTAAGGGGCATGAGATGACAACGGGTCCCAGAAGCCCATGTTGATCATAGCTTTGGCAAAATCAGGCATATGCGGATATTTGGCCTGCAAATCATGGTCATATAAGCATGGTGTCAGGCGTTGCTTATCGATCCTGCCGCCAAGCATATGCAGAGTATCATGAACGTAGGTACCTAAATGAGCATTTTCTCCAAATACCGCGGCGTTATTTATGACTTCACCGCTTTTATTAGTAACAGATTCTATTTCAAAACCGAGCATGCCAGGAATAGGGCACAGGCCAACCATTCCATACTCCACCTGCGTTGCCCCCAAGGCGAATATAACATAATCTTAGTTATTGAAGTTTACATCGCTGTCGGCGGCATTGGCTGCATCAGTGACCAGCGCGATGATTTTTGAACGGTCAACCTCCACATTCTTTGGCGATATCTTATATTGCGAAACCTGTTTTGGCAGTACGATGGGCTTACTTACATCTACCTTAAGCCTCAGCTTATCATATGATACAGCTTGAAAATAGGGGCCCAGAAAGTTGGTAATTCTATCGGACAGCATTTTTTCCGAATACTGGCGTTTTACATCAGGAAAGTTGGTGAGCACCACAATACACTTTTGCTCGCCCTTTGCCCTTGTGGCATGGCAACCGAGCCTGTCTCCCGCTGTTGAAACCGGAGTTATACCCGTGGTATTCGGTGACTCTCTTCTACCACAGGCACTCAATGACAGGGCACTTAACAAAATACAGGTCAGAAGAGAAAAGACCACTATTCTGAGAAAACGCATATGCCCCTCCGTACTTAGTAATATACAAAATATACAAATGTAGGGTTTCACTATTCAGCATACCAGGTCTGATATTTGAGACCTATATGGCAGGGTTATCTGTAGGCTGTAACCTGTCCGGCCTCTTTTCAGTCTGCCTGCATCCTCCCGCATCTCTTCCAGGCTGTCGTAGATTTTTTCCCGGCGGAGTTTCAAATTCGGTCCATACCATCACACCTCAAGACAGATCACCACCAAAAGTAAACCAAATCGTAACCATTCCGTTACCATCAAAGCTGTATTTGGCGGCTGCCTTCAGACTATAATGTCAATAGAAGTTGTAACAACCGGTGGCAAAGGTGTTGTGTTCACCAAATCCAGCGCCTGACTGCTGTGGTTGGCAGGAGGATGCTTGATGGCAAGATTTGACAGACTGCTGGCAGTAATAGTATCGCTATCGTTACTTCTGTCCGTGCTCGGGCCGATTACGCCTGTCAGGGCACAGGAAAAGATTGTCTATGACTTGTGGAATGCGGCTTTAGGTGCGCCGGTCAATGTCATAACTAACATAGTCTCCGGAGAAGCAGGATATCTCACCGATGGTAATCTGAGCACGGCTGTGTACAGCAATCAGGGGGGCCCCATCAACCGCATTACTTTTGTGGTTGACCTTGGCGTTCGCCAGAACATCGGCCGCATTGACGTCAGCCTTGCCTGGGTCCAGGGCTTCGACATATCTGGCTCGAGCAACAACGTCGACTTTACTCCCCTGCCCGGCGGTACGCGTTCCTGGACGGCCTCAATGGATGGGCCGGTCTCAGTCTACGTTAACGGATTCTTCGCACGCTATCTGAAGTTCAACGGCTGGGTCAATGGCACAGCGCCGGTGGGCGTCTACGAGTTTGAGGTCTATAACTACCTCGATCCGGCCGTAGACCCCCCGATTGATTATGAGCCGGGCAATGTTAATGTCGCCCTTAACCGTCCGGTCGCCAATCTGGCAGGAACACCCAACCCACCATACCTCACATCCAACGCTAACGACGGTAACAAGAACACCTTCTGGCTGTCCAATGCCGTACGTAACGATAACGGTCTCAACACAACCTTTGGCCACATTATGATCGACCTAGGCCGTAGCTATACCATCGGCAAACTTGTCGTCGATCCCAAGAACGACCACTGGTACCGGGTATTTGTTTCCAACACCCCGACTTTCGATGCGAGCGCATCGAGTGCATTCAAGTCATATCCCGATCTGTTCGGTACCACAACCACCACCACCGAGCAAGGGAACTTCAGCATGTACGGTCTGGCCGAAGGCCGCTATGTGTGGGTCTGGACTCAGACCAACAGTACCCCGTCTCCCATCCAACCGGGTCTGGCCGAAATAACGGTGCTGGAGTACGTCAGAGCAGAGTCGCCGTGGATCGGCGTCACCGAGAACAGCCTCTACTTTGAGAACGTCGAGGGTCAGCCCTACCCGCCGGGTCAGACCATTGGCATCTGGAACATGGGCGGTGGCAACCTTATCTGGTCAGTGACCACCAGTGCATCATGGCTTTCCGTGGCCCCCGTCAGCGGTGTTTCCGAATGGGACACTACTCCCGTCACCGTAAGCGTCAATCCGGCGGGATTGTCTAGGGGCACCTACAACGCCAGCATCACTATCACCGGTCAAAATGAGCAGGGGAGTCCGGCTCCCAACAGCCCGGTCAGTATCCCGGTCACCCTGAGAATCGGCGTGCCGGTTCTGTCCATGAACCTGCCTAACATCAGCTTCGATATCACCGCCGGCTCCGGAGACTACCAGCGGACGCTCACGGTAAACAACACCGGTGTCGGAACCCTTAACTGGACCGCTGTTAGCGACCAGCCTTCGTGGCTGTCCATTAGTCCGGCAGGCGGTTCCATTCCGACCGGCGGGTCCGAGGACACAATAGTCACCATCAAGAGTTCGACGCTGTCCCCCGGAGCCTACACCGGGAACCTCACATTCTCTGCCATTGGTGCCGAACCGATTACCGTGCCGGTGACGGTAATGGTGCAGGCACCTCCGACTATCTCGCTTAACCCGAGCAGCCTCACCTTCTCCGGGATTTCGGGAGGTCCACTGGCGCCGCAGACCGTGACTTTAACCAATTCTGGCGGCGGCGTGATGGAGTGGACGGCCGCTTCCAGCAATACCCCCCAGTGGCTCACTGTCAGCCCGGCCAGCGGCAGCCTTACGGCGGGCGCTTCGACGTCGCTTACTGTGTCCGTGAACGCCGCCAGCCTCGGCGCAGGCACCTTCACCGGAGCTATAACAATAACCGCGCCCGGCGCTTCGGGCAGTCCGGCCACCCTACCGGTCACCATTACCATCAACAGACCGCCATCCATCTCGGTGACCCCGGTCAGCCTCAACTTCGCCGGCCAACCCGGCACGGCGTTCCCCGCCCAGACACTGACTGTTTCTAACACCGGCGACGGCAGTTTCACCTGGACAGCATCGAGCAATGCACCGTGGCTCAGCGCTAACCCAACGGGGGGAACGGTTAGCGCCAGCCCCTCGATAATCACGGTGTCGGTGGATGCCGCGGCACTCAGCACGGGCAGCCACAACGCCGCCATAACCATAACTGCCAGCGGTGCTCAGAACGGTCCAGTCACGGTGCCTGTAACCGTAGTAATCTCTACGGCGCCGGCTATCTCGGTTAATACCAATAGCTTCAATTTTGTCGCTCTGCTCGGCGGCACTGACCCGGCCAGCCAGAGCTTCACTATCACCAACTCCGGAGGCGGCACGCTCAACTGGTCGGTATCCGACAACGCAACCTGGCTGAGCCTCAACCCGACGGGCGGGAGTTCGTCCGGCCAGCCGGGCACGGTAACGGTATCAGCCAGCATTGCCGGACTGAATGCCGGTAGCTACAGTGCCGTCATCACCGTAAGTGCCGATGGCGCCAGCAACAGTCCGTTGACTATCCCGGTGACGCTGACGGTCGTTGGCCCGGTCCTGTCGTACAACCCCAACACTCTCAGCTTCTCCGGGACAACAACGCTTAACCCTTCATCCCAGACCATAACCCTGAGCAACTCCGGAGGCGGTTCTCTCGACTGGTCAATCATCTCAAGCCACGCCTGGCTCACGGTCACTCCCACCGGTGGCAGGCTGACCGCGGGTCAGTCAGCGTCGGTCACCGTTAGCGTTGCCACCACTACCATGCCCGCCATGACCCACTTCGGTACTCTGACTATCAATGCCGACGGGGCAACCGGCAGTCCGGCCACGATACCGGTAACCGTAGGCGTGTCTCTGGGGCCAGCTTTAGCGGTCAGCGAGAACTCCCTCAGCTTTGAGGCCACTGTCGGCGGCCCCAATCCTGCCAGCCAGATTATTACGCTGACCAACGCGGGCGGCAGTGCGCTGAACTGGACGGCCTCTGTTAGCTCCGCATGGCTCAGCCTCTCCCCGACCAGCGGCACGGTGACGACGGGCACCGGCCAGACCGTCGTGTCCCTTAATATCACCGGCCTCAGCGCCGGTACTCACAGCGGTACCATCACCATAACCGCCCCGGGAGCAGCCGGAAGTCCGGCGACTATAACTGTTACTTTGACGCTGGCACCACAGCCCGGCCCCAGCGGCGCGCGGGTACTGAAAGCAACCTCCGTGACCACTTTGGAGCGCCTTACCGGCACCAGTCGCACGTTACCCATAATTCAAAGCGGAGACCATAACCTGAAGCCCTACTGGGAGAGGGAAATCAGGGAAGCCATCGTGTTTATCAAGGCCAGCTTGATGCCCAATCTCTGGGTTGACGACAGTCACCTGAACCAGCGCACTGGTGGCCGCGTCTTCGACGCCGAAAGACACGCCGCCATCCAGCTGAAGCACGTGCTCAGTCACCCGCGCGTTCCGGCCGAGGTCAAAGATGTAGCCCGCACGGTTGCCGATAGTCTTGTTCAGGCCGACCGGGTCTTGGCTAACGTTGCCTACAACGAGGCCAAGCAGGTGGCCACAACTCCGAAGGCCCTGCGCCACCTGAACGAGGCCAAGTCATACCTGGTTCGCGCTGACACCTATTCACAGGGCGGCAAGAAGAACGATGCGGAACAGGCCATCCACTTCTACGGGAAGGCATGGGAGGCTGCCATCCGCGCCATCTCCGCCCAGTATGAGCCAGCCCCGCCCATACCATCCGAGCCGGCACGCCCCCTCAAACTGGGCGCCCTCAATGAACTGAGGTCAGCGCTGACCGGACAGAGCCGGATTGACAGCTCTCTCAAACAGGCCATCAGCAACATCGAGAAGAGCCTCAACGCGGCCTACTGGATAGATGATAGCCGTCTGAAGGCCGGTGACGGCGATAAGGTCTTCCATTACGAGAAACTTGCCGCTAACGACCTCAAGTCACTGGCCTGGGGCGGAAACCTGCCTCACAATGTCAAAGAGCTTGCCTCTACGGTACAGGGAAATCTCCTTGAAGCCGACCGGCGTCTTGCGGCCACGGCAATCAAGGAAGCCAGGGATGGCGCCAGCGGTCTGATTGATGCCGCGCTGCTGGTCAAAGCCGTAGCGGCTTATGATAAGGCAAACCTCGAGCTTATGGGTAGATCCCCCGACATAAGCCAAGCCTTCGAGCACTATCGGCAGGCTTGGGAATACGCCGTCAAGGCCATGGCTAACGCCGGGTCACCGCAATGGAAACCGGGACAGAGTTCCGATAACGATGATGACGACGACAGGGGCGGCAGAGGCAGAAACAGATAGGCATCTTTGCTTTATTGCAGGTAGGGACAACCAGCCGGGTTGTCCCTACCTGCATTCTGTTCCGATCACCTGAGGGACCTTGTGGCCCGCCATCCGGAAGCGGCTGTTCCTGATCCAGAACCAGGCAGGTTACCGTCAGCGCCGAGCCACTTCAAGCCTCTCTCAGGCAGGTCACTATGGTAGTTTTGCCGCCGTGCAAGGTATCGGTACGCTGTCTTTGCAGTGGACCGGTCGTGCCCCGGACGGATGGGCCTGCTGTAAAGGTATCAAACTCAACTTCAGCCGGCCCGGCAAGCCGATCGGTGCCAGGGCGACAGCTCCTGCCCTACCCTCACTTACCAGGCCGACCGATGACAGTCCATCCAGACCTGTTTCGCCGGCAGGCTGGCAGATTTCGTATTCAGCCGGAGTAGGGGATGGTCATGGCAATTATCTGATTCGTTCACATTCACCACTGATGAAAAACTGTACCAGCGGGTTGACGGCGAAAACCCGCGATGGGGACTTGTCTATGAACACCCGGTTGTCGTCAACGAAGGCGGTAGCGGACTCCGCGGCCTCACTGCGATACCTGGTCCTGACGGTAGTGGCCAGGTGTTGCTCATGACTATGGAGGGTGTGACCGACCAGATCCTTTATTTCGACCCGGCCACTGGTAAAGCCACGGTGGAGACGAATATCATACAATGTCTGAGTAGAAAACTCGGCACCAAGAATCATGGCGGCTCAATTGCCGCCTATAACAATATGTGCTGGGCTGCAGACCCGCTTACCGGCGAAGGGGTATTGCTTATCGGAGCGGCAGCCTTCCTGATGAATAGTATCGGCTCTGGCTACAGTATCTTTACCGGCGGTTTCATCCGACATCTGGACGGCAGTTACGAAGTGTTCCTGATACCTGACTTGCCGGACTCGAGGGGGTCAAACCCATTTCTGTGCGGGACGAGGACCATTGCACTCTCTCCATTCCCGCAAGATAAATGGCAGGTTGTATATGCCGGTGGCTATGATGCCGCCGGGAAGCCGGCGCACAACACTGCCTGGATTTGCCAGTCTTCACTGCAGTATGTATTGGCATCCGCGACCCCTGTCAGCCTGCGGTAGAGAAAGGTGAGCTGACCTGGAGTTGCCGGCGGGTAGCGCTCCGTCATGGCCGGCCGGTGACCGTCATAATCTATAGCGCTCCTGAGACTCATCCACAACCGCCACCAGGTCACCGTCGAGCAGACCCCGAACCTTCTCCACGATATACCCGGGGATCTACTTGTAGTAGGCCTCGGCGATGCCGCCGGCCATGCAGGCAAGGGTATCGTGTCACCGCCCAGAGATACCGCCTTCCTGACGGCATCCTCGTAGTCCTTTGATTCCAGGAAAGCGATGATTGCCTGCGGCACTGAGCCCTGACAGGTCTCGTCAAAGCGGTATGGGGGCGGATTTCATCCAGCGTCGGGCGCAGGTTGTATCCAAAGGTGTCTTGCACGTACTTCTAAATTGGTCCTTGCTTTCCCCCGACCTGGCCAGGCGGATGCAAGCGGCCACCGCCCGGGCGCCCTTGAGGCCCTCGCGGTGGTTATGGGTAACGGCGGCACTCTTCTCGGCTTCCTGCAATATTATATCCAGGCTGGACAAGGCAAACCCCACCGGGCTGACCCGCATAGCCGAGCCGTTACCGAAGCTGTTGTAAGGGGCAAGGCTGTTGCTGTCCAGCCACCGTATAAACATGCCACCATAGCCGGCGTGCGGGTAGCACCGGCCATATTCCTTGAGAGTGACAGTATAGTCTTTGCCGTGCAGGATGCAGTCGGCCACGGCCACGGTCAGCACCGTGTCTTCGGTGAAGCGGGAATCGAGGGTGAAAGGCTCAAAGTCATACGATTTGGCATAATGCCATTCGTATGACGAACCGATGATGTCACCGGCAATTGCGCCCAGCGTGACTTAACTGTCTCCTTTATCCGGCTATTTCTTGCAGTCGCTCCACTATCCTGACCATCCCCTCGGTATCCATCTTGCAGTAGTCAAGCAGTTGCTGTCTGACCTTCGCTGCCTCATCCTCAGGCACATCTTCAAAAGTGATAGTCAGGAAAGCGAGGCTGGCATCTTCTCCAGTGCCTATCGGCATCCCATCGTAGGATAGGCCGGTCACAGCCGGAAGCACGCTCTTGAGTGACACACTTCCCTTCTGCATGGGGTGATAATAATGGAAATTGCGGAAAGGCAGAATGAGGTCAACCAGCTTGGAAAACAGGCCCTGTGCCCAACCGGCATATTCGGGAAACGAGTTACCGAGCTCCTTGAGCACGCCCTCTTCGAATGACCTATTGTAGGCGATGATGCTGCCATGGCTACCTATCAGCCTGCTCAGTGTTGCCACAAGCTCCGGGCGCGGGTCCTGCCTCCCTTCAGCCAGAAAGGAATGGTGCTTCAGTGCGCCCCCGGGTGTTTCTTGCACATTCAGCGAGAACTGGAAGGGGATGTTCTGGTACGGTCTGGTGCCGTCGAAGAGCGGTATGGCCGTGCCGAAGGTCTCGAAATCGAGGAAATACAGCGGGTATTCCAGCCCGGCAAGGAACTCTTTTATTGCTCCCTTGTCCACGAAAGGTCTGCCGCTGGCAACGCACCGGCACTGGATGCGCTGTTTATCGTTAAGTCTATAACCAGCTGGAATGCTGTTGATATCGAGGATGCCCTTTTGATACAACTCATGCGACTTCTTACCACCGTAATACAGGGTGAACACATTGTGTTCCGGCAGCCCTTCCCAGCACTCCTCGAGCGGGCAGGGGTAAGGGTCACCACAGTGCGGGCCGATATCTACCTGCGGGCAGGCTGGCTTGCTGATAATATCGAGCATACGGGCAACCCTGTTCTTAATGTCCTCACTTGCTTCAGCCATCTGCTCCGAAACATCATGGATGGTAAAAAGTCCTTTCGGGTCGATTTCGCCGTTCCTGACGTACTGGTTGTTGATAATGGCCAAGAAACACTTCCTTATCATGATGCCAGCGTCCTTCCAGCACAGTCTCTGGAAGGCGACATCGTGGTAATTGACTTCTTTTACCGAAGTGGCAATTTTGACCTCGATGATGTCCCAGTCGTCATAATTCACCGGGTTCAGGATGTCAGCCCTGGCATAGATACTGCCGAAAAGTACACCGGCTTCAAAAAGGGGCTTTCTCTGCCGGAGAAGCTCTTTGGTCAGTGCGATGTTACCCATGAAGTCCTCAGACGGCAGGTCTATCCCGCCGGGGTATAGCCTTTTTGCCAGCTCACCCACCAGGTGCCCCTGGTCAAAGCGGTGCTGGGTGCTGGCATCGGGTTCCGGCAAGCGCTCCGGCTCATTGGTGGCTATCCAGAGCAGCTTCGGGCATTGCAGGCCGTTGAGATAGCGGGACTTTGATAATGTAACGTGTTCCATCAATGCTCCTGCGAGGGAATTCTTAGTCTGGGTTTAGGTGGATATGCCGCTTGTCCAGTTCTTTTTTGAACCATTCATAGAATTTTTCTGGGTTCTTGAAGCTAGGCAATACCGCACTTCGCTGTAACCACAATTATAGCCTCAAGGTATATCCCCAGTGAGCCGTGAATGAAGGGCGGGTCAAGACGACTGCCGTTATAGGTATAGATTGTTTGCACCCCCTCGACGGCTTCAATGAGATTGCCCTTGGTTAAATCTCTGCCCACCATCTGCACCAGCCGACTGTCTTTGCCATTCACCACGTAGATGCCGATAACGGTTATCTCGGCATCCAGCCATGACAGGCCGGTGGTTTCAATATCGAGATAGGCATCACCCATTTGATTCAGCCCCTTTTTCTGAGAATCAGTGCTCTTAATTTTTCAAATTCGTTTGCGGTGAATGGCTGTTTGTAAAGCTCGTTTGTTTGCCATAACCCACTTTGTCTAATTTCAAGTTTCGGTGAATGCAATCCCAGCCAATTTGCGGATGGTTCACATTCGTCACATAGGGATACAGTAGAAATAAGTTTCTTTTCTGAATCGAGCCTTCTTTGCTGTTCATCAATCTGGAAGACAACGAATGAGAAGTGACTGCGGATGTATTCTGTAACCCGTCTTTCAACGTCCTGTTTTTTTGCTGGATCAATCAGTGCCCGATACTTCTCGCGTGATTCCCTTGCAGTCAAATCCAACTCCCAGTACTTAAGGAATGGGTCTTGGTCTCTATTCAAAAGTGCTCTCCCGATATTCTTACGGAAAATGCTTCTGTCTTTGTTTTCGTTGATGAAATGCTCTCTCAATCTGGATGAAAGCTTACTCTGACCGGTGTGGGAACCAATCCTGACAATTCTATCTGTGCCGTGTGCCGTTTCACCTTCTTCGAAGAGGATGTACACACCATTGCCGGGAATGTCCTCCTCTTCAAAGGGGAACCGCATCCTTAGTAATAAAGAGCAGAACTGGTGCAGTTCGTGGCACAGGTTGCTCATTTCCGTAGCTTTCCCTCCACAAAATCCTTAGCACATGAATACTGCCAATTTGTGAAAGGTTTTTCTCTATACTGTTTGAGCGTGTAAGAGGATTTAGCTGCTTCGTCTGGTTCATTTTCCCCAACATAAAAGATGACTTTATTACTAGGAATCCCCTGCGTTAGATAGCAGTACAAGGAAAGATAATCAGAAGTGCCAAAGAAATAAACGGTGTCAGTCTCTTCCGGTTTCTCATCTTTAAGGTGATTAAAATCGTCGTATATGTCGTTCTCTTTTCTCCTGTTACAAGCCTTTGCTCCTCGAGCGAACGTAATGTCGTAATGAGGCAACAAGTAGTCTGACCTGATTAATCCCCATCCCGCTGATAATATAAAAATGTCTTTTTCGCCATACCTATCTATAAGCTGTGCATAAATCCAAGACTTGTATAACTGCCATGCTTTACGCAAGAATTCGGGAGGATTCCCACCCACTCGATTATACTCCTCAAGCTTTTGTCTCCAGGTGATATTGCTGTCAGGAATTTTTGAATCCGGTTTACAGTATAGAATCGTAGCTGATTCCTCGCATATGCTAGGGTTAGCGATAAATGTGACTTTCTTGCCTCCAAATTGCCATGTTTCCTTAGGGGGATTCTTGCTTTTAGCGCATTGAATAACAATGATTTCTCGCATAGTATCCTCCATTCACTAAGAATAGTTTCTCCCACCCCCGTGACACCCCTATGTCAAAAAATTCATTTCTTCTGGTAAATTTTCACCATCGCCTTTGCCGTCTGTAATACCTCTTTCCGCAGCTCTGCCGGCTCCAGCACCTCCACCTTCTCTCCCCATCCCAGTATCCAGGTGATCAGCTCGTAGGTGTAGAAGACCTTGAGCGTCATGATGACCGAACCGTCCGCCTGCTTTTCCAACACTTGCGAGGGGTGCCAGATGGTCTCCTCCATCAGCCGGGCAATCTCCGGGCTGAACTTAAGCCTGACCGTCCGCTCCTCTCCCTCGACCACAATTCCCCAGGCGCCCTTGAAGTACCTGTTGGCATCAAAGTCCGCTGGGATGGTATAGGTCTCACCGGTAAGCTCAATCGCTTCAATGCGCTCCACTTTGAAGATGCGCAGTTCCCCGGCGCGGTGGCAGTAGGCGATGACATAGCTAGAGTGACCCGGTGCGGCCGGCTCGATAAAGTATGGCTCGATGATACGTTCAGCGGCTTTGGCGGCGGGCAGGGAGCGGTAGGTTATCTTTGCCCGGTGCTGGGAGGTCCATGCCTCAGCCAGCTTCGCCAGGACGCTCAAATAAACCTCGCTCTTGGGCAGGTTGCGCATCCAGTCCAGTGTCTTCTGCACCTGCTCCCTCAGCGGCGCCGGCAGCACCGAAGCCAGCACGCTGAAGGTCGAGTCCACGTTGGGGTCATAGCGGTGGCTGAAGCCCAGCATGAGGCGGGCGGCGAGAAATATGTTGAGCGCTTCCGGCACGGTGAAGCGTATCGGCGGCAGGAAATGCTCCTCGCACACCGCCCACCTTGCCCTTTCTTCGTAAACGGGGACCATGAGCTCGTTGCTCAGGGTGACCATGTCGCGGTAGATTGTCCGGACATTGACGTCGAACTTCTCGGCGAGGTCTTTGGTGGTAAAGCGCAGGGGGGTTCTCAGAAGCAGGAACCAGATCTTCAGCATGCGCTCGGTCTTTTTCAATCTTCCCATGCGCTCCTCCCCGGGCCGGATGTGTCAGGATTATGTCCCCCGGGACCGGGAAAAGTCAAAAAAGGCGATCAAACAACCTGACTTCTGCCGGGATTTTGACACAGGGCTGTCAACAGGTAATGCTAGACTAACGCCGTGGAAATGATCGTGAAGGGGGTGCAGGTTGGGATGAAGGCTGAGGAACAGCTACCCGAAAACGCTGAAGACATTTAACGACCCCGACCCGGAAATGGCGAGGACGAGAAAGGCGGCGCTGATCCATGCCATCAGGTACATCGACATGCAGCTCCAGCTCTGGAGCGAGTTCTACAGCACGGAGCAGCAGATCACAGATGAAACGTTGGTTGCCTAGAGGAGGGTTGACAGTGTCTTTCCGTAACTTCCATGAGCATTAACCTGAGTTAAAGCTAACGGAGGAGAAAATGGAAGCCAAAGAGCATTTTGCGGAAGAAACCGCGATAGAAGAAGAGGAAGAAGTCCTCGAGGCCCTGGACCCCAGCGTCGCGCGCCACCAGCGGCTGGCGGGCAAAAACAGTACGGCCATTGACCGTTTTTTGGGCAGAACAAAGCGCGTCTACAAGGCCGGCAACGCGCCGGGCTACTACGGGGAACTCCTTGTCTGGGCGCTGGCGCGCTACCTGGAAAATGATGGATGGCAGGTGGTCGACACCCTCGGTTACCACCGCCGCGAGCCGGACTATATAGATGTCGACGCTGGGACCGGCCGGAAGGAAAGCCTGCTTACGGACGGGCAGCTGCTGGTCCGGAAAGGTGAAGATCGCTTTATCGTGACCGTAGAAGCCAACCTGCGCCTGCGCAACTCCATCCTGGTAGAAGGCCCGGCAGCCAAAAAGGAGCAGGCCGACTTTTTCGTTGCCGGTGTCATGGCCCTGATGAAGGAGCAGAACTTCTACCGCGGCCAGAAAATTGAGTTTTCCAACAGGCTGCGCCTACTCGACCTCAAGGGCGTAAGCTGGGACAGTGTCATCCTGGATCCCGACATCAGGTGGGAAATAATGGCGAACACGGTAAACTTCCTGGCTAAGACTGAGGTCTGGTCTAAACTCGGTATCCCGCCGAACAGGGGAATCATCCTGGCCGGCGAGCCGGGCACCGGCAAGACCGTCATCTGCAAGGCCCTGATGGCCGAGGCCCGGGGCCTTACCTGCATTACCACCAGCGCCTACGCCCTGGGCTGCGATTGCTACATCACCCTGCTCTACGAGCTGGCGCAAGACCTGGCGCCGTGCCTGGTCTTCATCGAGGACATCGACCTCATCGGGCAGGACCGCGGGGAGTTTGGCTACCAGAAGGGACCCGCCCTGCTGTCCCTGCTGGCGGTCCTGGATGGCATCGAAGACAGGAAAGAGATCGTTACCATCGCCACCACCAACTGTTTGGAGACACTGGACAGGGCTTTAAGCCAGCGCCCCGCTCGCTTCGACCGGGTGATAAAGCTTACCAGGCCGGGTGCGGAACAGCGTAGAGAGCTTATCGACCGCCTCTGCCGGCGGATACCGCTGGAGGAGTCTTCAAGGGACTACATTGCCCAGCGCTCCGAGGGATACACGCCGGCCCAGCTACAGGAAACCGTCTTCAGCCTGGCCATCGAGCACGGGGAGCCGGTCAGCGATGATACGCCGCTATCTGTCGGTACCGATGTCATCGACCGGGTGATGTCCCGGATAAACCGCAGGGATAAGT
>Ga0272448_1003181_pt1 | contig 19759 bp, 17 predicted proteins | sample YNPCB0191_FD_202220 | JGI IMG/M metagenome (GOLD analysis project Ga0272448, IMG submission 202220) | Hot spring sediment microbial communities from Yellowstone National Park, WY, United States - YNP-CB-019-1 | ecosystem: Environmental > Aquatic > Thermal springs > Hot (42-90C) > Sediment... | reverse complement strand
GCCGAAGAAGACCCTCAGGATCATCTCAATCAAGCGCACGGGCTATCTTAGAGGCTATCATCTCCATCGATCTGAGACCGGGAGAACTGCTCTCAGTCCCATCAAGATATTTGTATAGCATTCCCAGCTCCGGGTCAATGGGCACAGATCCCAGGAACTCCACGCCCATATCCCTGGCCGAGACCGCACCATTTCCCGATCCGAATGAATCTATCCTCTCTCCGCAGTGTGGGCATACGAGACCGCTCATGTTCTCGATCATGCCGATTATGCGCACATTCATCTTCCTGAACATGTCGACCGATTTCTGCGTATCGAGGATGGCGACATCCTGGGGTGTTGTGACGACCACAACGCCATCCAGATCTGGTATCAGCTGGACCAGGCTTATGGGCTCGTCGCTCGTTCCGGGCGGAAGATCCACGATCAGGTAATCGAGATCCCCCCAGCAGACATCAGAGATGAACTGCTTTATGGCTGCCATCTTCATCGGGCCGCGCCACACGACCGAGGTCCCGGATGTTGGAAGTATAAGAGCCATTGATACGACCTTGATGTTGCCAACAGTCGCAGGATGTATGCCGTCATCTCCCACTGTGAGGCGCTCGTCCTCTATTCCGAGCAGCTTTGGTATGTTGGGTCCCGTTATATCCGCATCAAGCAAACCGACGCTGTATCCCCTCTTCGCCAGCCAGATCGCGAGATATGCTGCCACCGTGCTTTTGCCTACACCCCCCTTGCCGCTTCCAACAAGCATCTTTCTTCTTATCCGCCTCATGCGCCTCATTTCATCCGTACAGGATCCCTGCGCATCACACCTGTCGCATGCCTTATCGCATCTATCTTGCATATCTCAGTCCTCTAAGCAGTGCTTCGAATACAGATGATGTCCGGATAAATCCCTTTGGATCATTGAGTGAGATCCTACCATCCCCGAAAGGATCTCACTCGGAGACCGCAGCGCATTAGGAACGTCATCATGGGTTTCACCTGATGCCCTGGTGGTACATGTTGATTATCTCGTTCATGGCCGCAACCGCCAGAGGCGTTCCGCCCCTGGTGCCGACGTTGGATATCGATGGCACCTTCACCTTTCGCAGCCTCTCCTTGCTCTCTGCAGCTCTCACAAATCCAACAGGAATCCCTATGACCAGCGACGGCATCGCATCTCTTCTCTCCATTATCTCGCAGAGCGCCAGCAAAGCTGTAGGAGCGTTGCCTATCACGACAACAGCGCCATCGAGCTCATCCTTTGCGGCCATGACCCCTGCTGAGGCCCTGGTGATCCCAAGCCTGCTCGCGATCTCTTCACCCATCTCTATCAGCGTTCTTATCCTCGACCTGTGGCCCTTCTTAACGATGCCTGCCTCGACCATCCTTATATCAACGAAGATGTCTGCACCCTCATCGAGCGCCCTGAATCCAGCCCTCACCGGATCCATCACGAACCTGAGGCTCTCCGCTATGCTCGGGTCGCCGGTTGCCATGACGCACCTCTGCTTGATCTTGTCCTCCAGTGTCTCATCGCCGACGATCCTGGCGATGAGCTCCCTGCTAGCCCTCGAAATCTCGAACGCCTCTGGCGTCATGGCGCCAAGATCTGAGTATCTCTCCATACCATCATCTCACACAGTGCTTTCTCTCATAACCCGTTCTGGTAGAGCTCGGCCACGTCCTTCCCCGACCATACCATCATCTCACGCAGTACTTTCTCTCATAACCCCTGGTGGCCACAATCATCCCATCCCTTATCCTGGATCCCGGCCCGGATATTATCAGCGTGTACCTGGATCCATCGAGCCGCAGATCCCAAAGCTCGGACGCACTGCATACCTGCAGGAACTCCTCTCTCCGTGTCACATCCCTGGCCACAGCGCACGGCCTTGAGCCCGGCAGCCAGTCTGAGATGCTTCTTATGACATCTCCACTCGCATTGTAGAGAAATACAGTGAATCCTGCATCTGTAATATAAGAGAGTCTCTCTGGTGTATACGATCGAGAGAGCAGCACGAAATCATTCGAGATCGGAGCGCCAGCTCTCGCTGAGGCTGCAGAGAACGCGCTAACGCCAGGGAGCATTCTCAGCGGGCCCTCCAGATCGATGTAGCGGCCGGCCGCGCTGAATATGCTTGGGTCACCGCCAACAGTGATGACCGGCGACCCCCCGCTCTGCAGCTCACACACAGCCCTCTCAAACCTCTGAACCTGTCTCTCCTCACGGCTTCCTGTGCCCGTGAAAACATCTCCTCCGATTATCTCCTTTATGCACTCGAGATGCATCTCAGCTCCCAGGACGAGCGTTGCAGAGCTAACTCTCTCCACAACCTCATGCGTGAGGTTATCGACGCTTCCGGGACCCACGCCGGCTATTGATATCCCTCTGCCAGAGACCGCTCCGTGGATCCCTCCTATTATCATGAGGGTGAGCATATCTATCTCTCCCGCATGGCGATGCACCTCATCCACGGTGCTTCTCCATATCGACTCACCATCGCGGGAGACATTCCTCGCGACGACGACTGTATCCCCACCTCTTCCAGCATCTTCCAGCATCTCAAGAGCCTCGCCGAGCTGCCAGTCCCTCCTGGAGCTTCTGGGATTGTACAAGGCGAGCGGCATTCCCATGGACGCTGCTACCATGATCCTGCGCCGGATCTCCTCCCAGGGGGTGAGCAGATCGCTGAGGCTCACGACAGCCAGAGACTCCCTGAAGACCACTCCTGCCCTGCATGCAGCAGCCGAGAACGCGGTGACTCCGGGAACAACCTCAACCCTGGATGGATCAACTGAGGAGAGAGCGACCTCGATGGCGATGCTCGCCATGCCATACACATTCGGGTCTCCGCTGCTGATCAGCGCAACAGAGCCCTCCTCGAGAAGCTCGACAGCGAGCCTTGCCCGCTCGACCTCACCTCCCATCCTTCCCGGAAAGACCTTCTTATCCTTAAGTAGGGATGGCACGAGATCTAGATACGTGCGGTAGCCCACTACAAAATCCGCATCCTCTATCGCCCTTCTGGCGCGCAGCGTCATGCACCCAGGATCCCCAGGGCCGATGCCGACGATGCTGAGTTTACTCTCCGAGGGCAACTGTCACCCTCCCGTATACCCTCTTCGGCAGTATCATCCTCTCTGCCAGGGCCAGAACCGCTGGCTCCGCGACCCCTGAGAGGCCGAGCATGCTCGCCCTAGATGGCGTCACCGGTCTCTGCGCGTTGAGAGCTTCATCAGGCAGGTAAACAACAGATGCGCCCAGTTCTGCGGCAGCCCTAGATATCTCCGGATCACCGCTCTTGATTATAGATGTGGCTATCACCCTCACCTCTGATGCATCCCGTCCGGCCTCGGCGGTCGCAGATCTTATCGCGCTCAGGATCTCATCCGCGCTTGTGCCTCTCCTGGCCCCGAGACCTGCAATCAGCCCTCCTGGTTTCAGTACAGCCACATCCTCATCCACGATCACTATCCTGGGGCCCTTCAGCCTCACGATGGGGACATCCTGGTGGAGGAAGGATGCGTTGATATGCCTTGATGCATCTCTGTTCAAGATCTCAGAGCCGAGCGCGGATGCTATGCCCTCCAGATTCGGTCGCCCTGATGAATCTGTAGCTGTTGTGATCGCTGGGTACATACCCAGATGCCTCGAGAGGTAGATCGCGAGGTCATTTGCCCCATGATGGCCTCCGATTACCGGAACCGCAGTCCTGAGGGATGCATCAACAGAGACGACAGGCTTGTCCGTCCACTTATCCCTGAGGAGTGGGCATACCAGCCTGACTACTATGCCGACTGCCATCAGGGCGAGGATCATGTCGTATTCCCTGAAGAGCTCCTCAAATATGCCCTTTCTGTAGGTGTGAAGGGAGGACCTGTATGCGGAGCTCAGGCTCCTGGAGAGCAGATCTCCCTTTTCCCTGTCTCCTGGGAAAAAGAGAACAGCTACCGACTTCTGTATAGATGAGACCTCCTGAACCCCTCCCTTCTTACAACTCCTCCTATCAGTATCAGGGCGCTCTTCTTTATGCCGGCCTCCTCGACCTTCTCAGCTATATCCCCAAGCGTCCCGGTCAGAATCTTCTGGTCGGGCCATGATGCGTGGTAGACGACAGCCACAGGAGTATCCGGCGGGAGCCTCACAGAAGATACGATCTCCCTGATCCTCTCAGCGCCGAGAAATACCGCCATCGTAGCTCCGTGCTGGGAGAGCCCTCCGATCTCGTCCCTCTCAAGGGTGGTCCCGGCAGGCCTTGTGATTATCAGGGACTCAGAGACCCCCTTTAGAGTGAGCTGCGTCTTAAGCGCGGCAGCCGCTGCGAAGAGCGACGATACTCCGGGGACGACCTCGATCTCAATGCCATACTCCTCCAGCGGCCTCATCTGCTCCAGGATAGCCCCGTAGAGAGACGGATCTCCACTGTGGAGCCGGACCACCTTTTTGCCGGCTCTGACGCTGCTCAGGATCCTCTCAGTTATCTCCTCGAGAGAGAGGTTGCTGCTATCGACGAGCTCAGCCCTGAGGCCCTCGAGAATATCTATGTTGATCAGCGAGCCTGTGTAGATAACCAGATCCGCATCTTGCAGGAGCCTGTAACCCTTCAGCGTTATGAGCTCCGGATCACCCGGGCCCGCGCCCACAAAGTAGACCTTCGGCGGGTTCCCGTCGTCTTTCTTCTCCAACATAACATCTCCTGGTAATCAGCGCACGCGTCTGGCGTAGAGCACGCTGAAGTAGCTGCTCCTCTCAGGCATCTCCCCTCTGACTATCATCTCATCGGCTGTGTAAAGCCTGCTTCCCAGTATGAATTCGTTGTATCCCTGCGCATGGAGCTCCGCAGCGATCGATGCGGGCCTTGTCGCCTTCAGCCTGAGAACCGCATCAGGCTCGGATCCGTCAGAGACCAGAAAGGATCTCTCAAATCCTATGCCGAACCGAGCTGCGGCCGCAGGGATTATGCCGACCCCTGGGACTGTATCGATCTCGATCCCGGGATGCCTCCTCATGAGAACTCTCCTGAGATGAGAGAATGTCGAGAAGGTGTTGACATCGCCGAGACAGGCGAACGATGTGAGGCATTTTTCTGCATAGCTTGCAACCATGTCCGCGTTTCTCACCCAAATCCCCTCAAGCCTTTCGAGGTCATCTGTCATCGGGAAATCCAGTATCTCCGGATCGCAGTATGGCCTGGCGAGCTCGGCTGCAAGCTCTCCCGGGGCGAAGACCTTCTCGCTCGCCCTCAGCACCTCTATCGCCCTGAGGGTCAGCAGGCCAGGGTCGCCAGGCCCGAGGCTCACACCCACAAGCATTCAATCCCCTCTTCCTACTATCATGAAGATGGGATTCACAGGCTTTAAGGCTATGTCTCCTGCTAGCCGATAGCCTCTGGATATGTTTATCTGGAGAACCTCCTCAAGCGTGAAGAGATCCTCGACGAGCCCTGCCACCTTTGCTGCCATGCCTATCCTCGCGACGTCGACGACGAGCCTGAGACCAGGAGCTGCCCTCTCCCTCAATGCAGGAAGAAATCTCTCGATGTCCCTTGTGCCGCCGATGAAGCACCTGTCGACCTCAGGGAGTCCAGGTATGATATCGACTGCCTCTCCGCATATGAAATTGCCAAACGGCACCAGGGATCTCGACGCCTCAACAGCCTCGTGCCGCCTGTCTATTCCATAGATCTTTTCTGTGTATCGCGATGCTGCAAGTGAGACCGCACCCGAGCCGCAGCCGATATCGAGAAAGGTCATTCCCTTCCTTATATCCAGCTTGCCCATCGCTATCTGTATGTTCTCAGGCTGCGTTGCTGTGCCAGGCAGCTTCATCTATACTCCAGGCGTCATGAGGAGATATAAGCTTAATCCAGATTCCTTTCACGAAGACAAATAAATTTTAAGAGAATGTCCTGCTGCGATCTCCACGCTCTCCTGCCAGGAATCGATATCCTCAGCGACAGCGCCTTGTGAATTCCATGCGGTCACACTCCCTTGTTCTTGATGATACGACACAACAACATCGACGAGCCGGCATAACTGAATGGGCTGTCAGGATTCAGCGTGAACTTGCATGATGCCACGCAAATACCACAGGGCCGTCTGCATCTGAACTCCATGATAAGGATACACGACCCCAATGACATACAAATATAGAACAACATGTTCCGGATGCGCACAATAGATCTCAGAGACGTAACATAAGACCAAGAGCCCATCTGCTCAGGCATCCGCACGTGCCACAGAGTATAATAAGCAGTACGAAACAGATACACAAAAGCGCCGTGTATGAAAATACATTTGCATAAAATATATATACGGTAAACAAATGAATACTGGATGGGAGGTGTTCATGTACTGCAAAAGTTTGTTTGTTATCGCTCTCATCGTCATATCAGCTGGATTTTTATCAGGAGGTGTGGCGGAGAATGCAACAGAGAATGGATCGGCTGAGCAGTCAGTGACAACGGCATCTGCACAGCATGATGATTTCTTCTCCACAGACACCTCCTCCAGCGGTATAACTGTGACATTCAAGAGGCTTGGGAACAACACAGCGAGAACTCCGGTCTCCCTTGGCTCCAGGAACCTCACAGCGAGTGCTGAAGCTAAGGATGCGGAAAAGAATGTAACGTCCGAATCCAATGCGACCGCAGAGCAGAAAGCTCTCGAAGTAGCTGGCGCAGAGAACATTAGCTCTGCGATAGAGCAGAACAAGACCGCTCAGAGCACAGCATCAAATACCAGCGCGGCTGCAGGCGCAGCCCTCGTCTCCAATCTCTCTGCAGTCGTGACCCCCGAAGGTCTGGTTCCTGAAGGAAACCTCACATCGAACATGAGCTCAGCGAGCGCTGCATCAAACGCGAGCCTGGCGGTCGGCCAGAACCTGAGCTTGCCCACAAACCTCACGATGGCAAATATCTCGATGGAGAATATCACCCTTCAGAACGTGACCGGGGAGAACATAACGCTGGCTGAAAATATAACAGAGGCGGAGAATGTAACGGAAGAGGCCCCTGAAGAGGTTGTAAATGAGGTCGCAGAGGAGGAGTTCACAGACAGGATCTGGAGAGAGGGCATGCCTGAGACGTACACATGGACGCCACAGACGTTCTCAGGATTCTTCTACGATCTCGATGATGCGGTCGGCACCGAGAAGCTGACCGTCAGCCTGAGCCGTTCTGGAGACAGATACAACAGGGCCATCGACTCCGGGAATATAAGATACACCAGCGACGTCCAGGAGATCGACTTCGAGTTCGATGACTGGGGCAAGTATCAGGTCATCGGCTTCATGGCGGAGAAGTACTTCGCAGGCTACTCTGAAACAGAGGTAGTTGATGATGCGAGCTTGATCAATGAGAACCAGCTCAGAAAGGTTCTGATAGACAGCGATGATGAGAAGACCATCACCTCGGGTTCGGTCCTCCCACTGGAGGAGGGCTACGAGCTCAGGATCAAGGAGATAGACATCAACGGCAACAAGGTCCATCTCGCGCTCGCAAAAGATGGTGAAGAGATTGATAGCAAGGTCATATCCCCTGACAGCCTGAAGAGCGCCACGTACATGTACAAGGAGAAGATCGGCGGCAAGGATGTTCCGATCATAATGGCCCATGTCTCGAACGTCTTCGCTGGAGCAGAGTCCAGCCTTGTCACGATAGATGGGCTCTTCCAGATATCAGATACATATGCCTCTGTCGAGGAGGGGGACAAGTACGAGAAGATGAAGGTGGTGTCTGTCTCAGACTCCGGAATCGAGCTGGAGAACGAGGATTCGGTCACCCTGAGAAAGGGCACCACGGTCAGGCTGATGGGTGGTGTGGGACTGCAGGTTGCAGACTCTGATATTCTCAGATTTGCGCCTGTTGTCGAGAGGACAGGAACCTACGAGGTCAGAGGAAGTGTGGTAAATCCAAACAAGGTCGAGAGCTTCACATGGACCCCCTACAACTTCGAGGGGTTCTACTACGATATAGATGATGACATCGGGACTGAGAAGCTCGTCGCGAAGTTCTCCGGAAGCAAGATCGAGGACGGGGATCTTAAGTACGAGACATCTCCGCAGCCTGTGGAGTTCAAGTTCGATGGCTGGGGCAAGTACGATGTCATCGGATTCATGGCAGACAAGTACTTCGCTGGCTACAACAACGCAACACTCTTCACAGATGAGTTCAGCATCATAAACAACGGCGAGCTCAGAAAGGTCCTGATAGACAGCGACGAGGAGCGCACGATATCCTCCGGATCAGTTCTGCCACTTGAGGACGGCTACGAGCTCCAGATCAAAGAGGTGGATCTCGACGGGAACAAGGTCTGGCTCTCCCTAACGAAGGACGGGGATGAGGTGGACAGCAAGGTCGTCACACCTGCATCAGGAGATCTCAAGTCATCGACATACACATACAAGGTCAGGATAAGCTCAGAGGACGTCCCGATAATCGCGGCGCACATAAGCAACGTCTTCCGCGGCAGAGAGGCGGATCTGGCGACTGTCGATGGCATATTCCAGGTCTCTGATACGCCTGAGTCTGTGGAGGAAGGGGACAAGCATGGCAAGATGGAGGTGGACTCGCTCTCCGATGATGGCATAACGATGAAGAACGACGGCTCGATAAGCCTCGGCAGGGGCAAGGATATCGAGATCATGGGCAACCTGAAGTTCAGGGTGGCTGACAATCCGGAGAGAAACCTCTGCCCGATAGCGCTGCGCGTTGGCAAGACTGAGCCGCTCAGGCTCAACCTGACTGAGGCGATCGTTGGCAAGCCGATAATGATCCAGGTCACATCCGGCGGAAAAGCGGTCAGCGGAGCCAAGGTGCTTGTCGGCGGCAAGGAGATCGGCACCACAGATGCAGGCGGAATGGTAAGATACACGCCTGAGAGGGCTGGAAGCGTTCAGGTCCAGGCGAAGCTGTCAGGATACGAGGACGCGAGCGGAACGCTCTTGGTGAGGTCAGAGGCTGAGCTCAGGAGGCTCGTGATAACAGCACCCCCGGAGGTCATGAGGGGCGAGACCTTTGTTGTGACCGTCAAAGGCGGCGCAAATGCCACCCAGCCGATAGAGGGAGCGAACGTGAGCTTAGACGGTGTGCCTGCTGGACGGACGGACAGCAAGGGATCTGTATCCGTATCGCTAAACGAGACCGGGGACCACACGATATCTGTGGAGGCAGCAGGCTACGACAGGGCGACTAAGAGCGTGAAGGTGCTCTCTCCGATCAGCGTCGTCAGCATGAACGTCACCGGAGATGCGATCGCCGGTAAGCCGCTGAAGATCGTCGCCGAGGTCCAGAACACAGGAAAGTCTCCCGACTCCAAGCAGATACAGCTTATGGTGAACAAGAACGTCACAGGAAACAAGAGCGTCACTGTGAGGCCCGGAGAGATCGAGAAGGTCTCGTTTGAGTACAGGCCGAAGGAGCCTGGCGTCTACACCTTCGAGGTGGAGGGCATCCAGAAGACCGTGTCCGTCGAGGAGGCAAAGGGCGGATGGCTCGTCTGGGCCGTGGCCCTGCTGATAATCCTGCTCGCTGGAATCGGTGTGTATCTCTACCGGACAGGAGAGCTGGAGGAGCTGAAGAAACGCCTGAAGATGTGAAGCAGCGCCCGCATCGGGCGCTCCATTTTTCTCAGAGTCGGATAGCCCTTCAGCGTCTCCCATTTCTCTGAAAGTGGCATGGCCCAAGGATAGCGGATGCTGGGAACCCAGAGGGCATCGCTGGGCTCAGATTGAGTGTGCAGTTTTGATGTTCCTTCGAGTCATCTCATCTGCCAGCTCTCGAACGTCCCTCTGGGGCATTCACGCAGAGCGATCTTTCAGACGCTCCCTCGCGGCCTTCTGGACGCTTGGATCCGGATCGCTGCTGAGCCTCTCCATGATGAACTCTGGCGTGGATCTGTTCTTCGCAACCGCCTCCCTGACCAGAAAAGACCAGTGCTCTGAGAGAGCCTCCAGCGCCACCACAGGTGTGGACGGGTTCTCAGCCACAGCGCGCCTGACCTCGACCATTCTGTCTCTGGAGAGCGCGATCAGCAAATCAGGAGGCGATCTCACGTTCGATGCGACCGCAACCCTCACATCCGTGATCCTGTCATCCGCCAGACGGCCTAGAACCTCCGGTGGAGTCAGGGGATTCCGGGCGACCCTGTACCTGACCAGCCAGCTCTGATCCCGGGAGAGTTTCTCTATGATCTTCACCGGCACACTCGGATTCGATGCGATTGCAGCTCTCACATCATCGCTCTGGCTGGCTGAGAGCCGGACTATTTCATTATCTGGCGTCCTCGGGTTCTTCGCCACAGCCTCCATGACTATGTAGCGCAGCCGCTCATTTGTGGTATCGAATTCGACCATCTCATCTTCGGAGAGCTCTGATAGCAGTCTCTCCGGTGTGGCCGTATTCAGAGCAACCGCCGACCGCACATATCCATCCGGATCCCTGGCGAGCATCTCCAGGACATCAAGAGGTGTATTTGGGTTACCTGCGACAGCCTCCCTGACCCACTGAACCCTGTCCCTCGAGAGGGCTTTCAGGACCTCGACGGGGGTCGAGGGGTTCCATCCCACCGCACGCCTGACCCGCCATGAGATCGATCTCGAGAGCTCCTCGAGCACCTCCGGCTCCGTATCATGCGACGATGCCCTGCGCTCCAGCTCTATCTCTTCCATGATAGCAGGTAGATCTCCAGAGTTTTGATACTTACCACAGCAACGATCCTGGAGTATGTGCTTGCATCACCAGGATCGATAGCATGCGGCTCTACATTCTGAAGAGCGTGAATGTGTACAGCTCCTCAAGCGTCCTCTCCGGGTTCCGCTCATCATGCTTGCCCAGCCTGGCTCTTATCACAGGCAGTCTGAAGCACTGATGCAAATGCCTGATAAGCTCAGGCTCGCCGCTCAAAACCGCGTATTTTACAAGCGGAGCGTATCGCTCAGCTGCTTTCTCCACACTCTCCCTGAGATGCTCTCCATGCCTCCTTATGTCCTCCTCCCTGAGCCTCTCGAACCTCCGCTGCGACCATCCTCCCTTAGAGTGCTTCTCCTTGACAGGCGTCCTCACAACCTCAAATGCCTCAAGGTGATCTGCTCCCAAAGAGAGCATGATCATGCTCTCGCCGGCATGCGCCGATACGAGGAGCACAGCCGTCTCCATGATATCACGAATGGGAGAGAGATCGAACCTCTGCCCTCTGGTCATGCCCCCAGAACCGAAGGGGAGAGGTGGCACGATTAAGAGCGTGAAGACATCAGGAAGGGTGAGAAGGGAGATGCCCCTTTCAGACGCCAGGGCCTTCAGCGACCTGGGGAGAGCCGCCTCAGGAGCGCTCTCCAGGTTCTCTCCCGGTTTGCGATACTCGCTCAGGATATCCTCATCTTTGGATTCTATGTTATCGAGCCGCCTGAGCAGCCTCTTCATCTCCCTTGGAGAGAGCCTCTGAACACCAGGAGCCGCAGAGGGCTCCTCAGGAGAACGATATTCGGATTCTCTTAGCCTGAGCTCCGCATCCTTCAGGGCGCGCCTCGCCTCCTGATAGGCGCTTGTGATCCTCTTCAGGCGCTCCTCACGCTTTTCAAGCGCGCGCTTAAGCTCATCCCTCTCGCGAGTCAGATCCTGGAGCGCGCTTTCCAGCTCGGCGATGCGTTCCTGATAGCGCTTTTTCCCGAAGAGATCCAAAGAATCACGCCTTCCTGGGACTGATGTTTCTCAGCGATCTGATAAGTATCTGAGATCTGATCGATTGCCACACCAAACAGATGCTCATTCATCAGAGCAGGCCGAGGTTCTCGAGCTGCTGCCTCACAATCCTCACGCCCTCCTCGCACTCCTCCGGGGATTTCCCGCCTGTCACGACCAGCTTTCCAGAGCTGAATATGAGCACCACCACCTTGGGCTGCTTGATCCTGTAGACCAGGCCGGGGAACTGTTCGGGCTCGTACTCTATGTTCTCAAGCCCGAGTCCGAGTGCGATGGCGTTGAGATTGAGATCTGTCTTGAGATCTGCGGAGGCCACAATATTCTGAACGTGGATCTCCGGCTCGAGGTTGATGTTATCAAACCCTATCGATTTCAGCGTCCGGGCCATGTTGGTGATGACCGTTCTTACATCCTCCACATTCTTGGCGCCGGTGCAGACAACCTTGCCGGATGTGAAAATCAGAAAAGCTGCCTTTGGTGACTTGACCCTGTAAACAAGCCCGGGAAACTTCTCCTTGTTGTACTCAGCGCCTTCAAGCTCGGACTCGATCTTGACGAGATCGAACTCATCAGCAAGCTTTGTGGATGCCACCACGTTCTCGATATTTATTGTGGACTCCATATCGCGCATCTCCTGGAGAGGTTTTTAAACGTAGGGGTATATAAAGGTAGTATATAAAGGATATAAATGTGCTCACTGCCCTGTCACTGCGGGAATGGAGCTGAAGGCATAACAGCATCCCTGCAACTGCATCTCGCCAAAGAGATGCTGTGAATCGCTCATAGAGTGATCCTCATTCACCGGCATTAAAGATCTCGATCCCGCGAGATCTCATGCTGCAGATCTCAAGGATAAAAGTACAAGAACCGAGATTGCAAAAACTCCAAGCTGTTAAACGCAAGCCCTCCACACAGTCGCGTGCCTGAACTCAATGATGCGGGTACACGACATGCTTTCCGAAGGCTGTGGCTCCAACGAATGAGCGCGATCGAACTCAAGACACCGATCAGGATCACAGGTGTTGATGTTGGCTTAACCGACAAATCTATACGTCATCAATCACATCTGCACTTTCGATCAGATGATGCCTTTATCTGGGTGATTTGGTGGTATCGTTTCAGGGGGGTTTTGCATGATCAGGGCGTTCATCAGAATGATTGTCCCTATGCTCATGATCGGTCTGGTTGCCGGGGTTGTTGCAGCACAGACCGGGTCTGAAGGCTCATTCGTTCCGGTATCCGGCCAGCAGGTTGGCGGGGAATTTGGACGGGCATGGCTCCAGAACTTCCTCAGGTACAATGAGCCACCTGTGGAGTCGGACCAGGTGAACGACCTCTGGAGCTGGGGAGGGGCTCCAAAGGGCAAGAAGATTGTAGGGGGCAGGCTAGCTCCGGATATGACTGTGAACTACACAAACCTGACATCAGACTGGCTCGGTGAGATGCCGCTCGGCGCGATCGTGAACCTGAACGGGAGCAAGTATGCCACCCTGGAGGATATGCCACTCTCGCCGCTGTATCTATCAGACGATCCGTGGGTGAGGGCACAGCAGCTCGGAGCGATAGTGAGAACCCCGAAGAGTTACTACTTTCCGCTGATCTGATGCTGACACGCCTATAAAGACGATAAGCCTGGCAATGATACCATGATATTCGCACTGGGAGGCAGAATTGCATATCAAGGAGATCGAGCTCAAGAACTTCAAATCGTTCGGCAGAAGGGCTCTCGTACAGCTTAAAAAGGACTTCATAGTCATCACCGGCCCCAACGGAAGCGGAAAATCGAACATCATAGACGCCCTGCTCTTCTCGCTCTGCCTCACCAGCTCCAGGGCGATGCGTGCCGAGAGGCTGCCAGATCTCATATACCGCGGAGATGATGGGAGAGCCCCGGACTTCGCAGAGGTGACTGTGAGGCTCGACAACAGCACAAGAACCATGCCTGTGGACAGCGACGAGGTTGTTATAACGAGGCGCATAAGGGTCAACGGAGACAGGTACCACGCGCAGCACTACCTGAACGGCAGGTCCTGCACCCAGGCAGAGCTCCAGGAGCATCTGGCGAGAGCGGGCATAACCCCTGAGGGCTACAACGTGGTTTTGCAGGGGGATGTCACGAGGATAATCGAGATGGGCCCCACAGAGAGGAGAAGGATCATCGATGAGATAGCCGGAGTCTCCGAGTTCGAGGAGAAGAAGCAGCGCGCCATGGCCGAGCTCGATGTCGTCAGGGAGAGAATCGCTCGCGTGGATGTCATACTCGAGGAGGTTGGCCAGCAGCTCAGACGGCTGCAGTCGGAACGCGACAGGGCTCTGAGGTACAGGGCTTGCCGCGAGGAGAGAAAGAGGCAGGAGGCATACCTTCTGCTTGCCAGATTTAAGGAGTCCGAGGCGGAGCTCAGTACGCTCGAGAGAGAGATCGCATCCATAACATCAGAGAAGGCCCAGATTCTGGACAGGCTTGAGGCAGGAAGAGAGGAGCTGAGGGCCCTGGAGGAGAGGCTGAAGGCTGTGGAGGGCGAGATCAGCCACAAGGGAGAGGACGAGCAGCTCAGGGTGAGGCGAGAGATCGAGGAGATCCGGGGCAGGATCGCAAGAGAGGAGACGAGGATCGAGGCCTCTGATGCTGATATAAGGGAGGCAGAGAGATCGCTGAGCCAGTGCTTTATCGAGATGGACAGGGTGCGAACGGAGATGGCATCGATCTCAGAGCAGCTCAGTGACAAGGCTGTCAGGAGAGCTGGCCTCCAGGGGGAGCTGGACGAGCAGAGATCCCAGCTCTCATCGCTCAGATCTGCCATATCAGATGCCGATAGCAGGTTCGCAAAATACAGGGAAGAGCTGACCAACCTGCTTAAAGAAATTGAAGAGATTCGTTCAAAGGTCGGAGAGAGGGTCAGAGAGAGGGATCGACTTCTCGACGCGATCCGCAGGGCTTCAATGGAGAAGGAGGAGATCGCCACAGAGATCACCGAGGCGCTGAGCAGCATCTCCGCCGCATCCACAGAGTCTGAGAGGCTCGAGGCCGAGGTCGAGTCGCTCGCCTCAGAGGCGATGGATCTCGATAAGAGGAAAGAGGAGCTGGAGGCGATGAGGCTCAGCCTCCGCAGGGAGCTGGCCGAGCTCGACAGGAGCCTTCAGAGGCTGCAGAATGAGTACGCGAGGGTCGAAGCCCAGGTCAGGGCAGCCGAGGAGAGATCCGGCTACAGCAGAGCGGTGGAGGCAGTGAGATCTGCGATGAAACGGGGCATACTCCATGGCCTCTGCGGCACTATCGCGGAGCTTGGGGAGGTGGACAGGCGGTACGCTGCAGCGCTTGAGGTTGCGGCAGGCGCGAGGCTCCAGAGCGTGGTCGCGGAGAGCGATGAGGATGCAGCTGCCGCGATAGATTACCTCAAGAGATCCCAGATTGGCAGGGCGACCTTTCTGCCGCTCAACAAAATGGAGGTCGGATCGCTGCCTGGAGTTCCAGACGCTCCAGGGGTCGTGGACTTCGCCCTGAACCTGATAAGGTTCGACGATCGATTTTATCCTGCCTTCTGGTACGTCTTCCGGGATACGCTTGTCGTTGAGGATCTCGATACCGCCAGGAGGATGATCGGAAGGTACAGAATGGTGACCCTGGATGGAGATCTGATCGAGCGGAGCGGGGCTATGACAGGGGGCCACTACACATCACGCCTGAAGTTCGCTGCAGAGGAGAGCAGGAGGCTTGTGGGGATATCGGAGCGGATATCGGCAACTGAAAGCAGTAGGAGCGAGCTGCTCGAGAAGCTCGATTCCATCGAGGAGGAGATATCATCGATAAACAGGAAACTCGAATCCCTGGACAAGGAGATCTCGAGGAGGACGTTCCTTCTGGAGGAGAAGCGATCGCTTAGAGGCAGAATGGAGCGGCACATCGGTGAGCGCAAGTCCAGGCTCTCAGAGATCGAGAGGAGCAGCGAGGAGTGGAGGAGCAGGCTCACAGCGCTGGAGCAGGAGATACAGGAGCTCGAGTCTCTCATCTCGGAGAAGGGTGGCGCCAGGGAGAGGCTGGAGCATGAGATGCAGGGCTCCAGGATCCCTGAGCTGATGGAGCGGGCGGAGCAGATAGAGGGCGAGATCAGGAGGCTCGAGTCGAGGATCATGGATCTGGACTCCGAGATGATGCGCTGCAGGCTGAAAGAGGAGAGACTGAGGAGCAGGCTGGATGAGCTTTTGCGCACCAAGGATATGATGGAGTCGAAGAAGAGCGATGCCATCCAGCGCCGGAGCACAGCTCTATCGAGCATAGAGGAGCTCAGGGCTGCACTTGATGAGATGATGAAAAGAGAGAAGGATCTCGACATGGAACTCAGCGGCCTGAAGGGGGAGAGGGGGTCCATTCTTGAGAGCATAATCGGCAAGGAGCGCGAGATCGGCGGTGTGGAGAGAGGCATCGAGCGTCTCGATGCAAGGCTCATGGCCGTATCCAAAGCCAGAGAGGAGATCGCCGGCAGGATGGAGACGCTCAGATCAGAGATAGAGAGCGCAGGAATCGATCCCTCCGAGACTCCTCCGAAGAGCGAGACGATAGCTGCGAAGATCAGAGCCCTGGAGGAGGAGATGGCAGCGCTCGAGCCCGTCAACATGCTCGCCATAGATGAGTACGAGCGAGTTGAGAAGAGGTTCCGCAACCTGAGCGATCGGAGGGAGGTCCTCCACAGGGAGAGGGAGGGGATCATAGAGAAGCTGGAGCGCTATGATCAGCTCAAGAAAGATGCTTTCATGAGCTGCTTTGCTGCTGTGAATCAGAACTTCAGGGAGATCTTTAACGAGCTCTCAGGAGGAGATGGAGAGCTCGTGCTCGAATGCCCTGATGATCCGCTGAGTGGAGGCATGACCATAAGAGCGAGGCCCGCTGGCAAGGTCTTCCACAGGCTTGAGGCGATGTCTGGTGGGGAGAAGAGCCTCACCGCGCTCTCTTTGATATTCGCAATCCAGAGGTTCAGGCCTGCCCCGTTCTATGCCATGGACGAGATCGACATGTTCCTTGATGGGGCGAACGTGGAGCGCGTGGCGAAGCTCATCAGGAGGATCTCCAGGGATGCGCAGTTCATAGTGGTCTCGCTGAGGCGCCCCATGATACAGCAGGCCAGCTACACGATCGGAGTCTCAATGCAGGATAAGAACATCAGCAGCGTGACCGGCATATGTCTGAGCTGAACCCTGATTCGTACGCGGGTCTGGAGATGAGCGACCCGGCCGAGGTGCTGGTCGAGCTTGCCAGGAGGGGAGAGCTCGACCCCTGGGATGTGGATATAGTCAGGACCACCGAGAGGTTCCTGGAGTACGTCGAGTCGCTGGCGCAGAGGGATCTGCGGATACCTGCCAGGACACTTCTTTACGCCGCGATCCTCCTCAGAATGAAGTCCGACGCGATGGAGGAACAGGAGGAAGAGGAGGAGATAGCGGAGGCTCCTGTGGAGACCGCGGAGGAGATGGCGTACACACTCCCCCAGCCGCCTGTGCGCCGCCGCACCAGGCGACCTGTCACACTTGACGAGCTGATAGCGGAGCTCAAAAAGGCCGAGATGATCGGAAGGAAGAGGGCGATACGCCAGCGACTCGAGGAGCCTGAGGATGAGATACTTGACCTCTCCCACGAGGAGGGCGTCGAGGAGAGGATAAAGATGCTATCCCCTGTGATAGAGGATATGCTGAGCATAAAGGAGAGGGTCGAGCTCAAGGATATCGAGGGCGACAGGATAATGAACTACCTTGCGCTGCTCTTCATGGCTCAGAGGAAGCAGATATGGCTCGAGCAGGAGCAGCTCTTCGGGGACCTCTTCATCACCCGCCCCGAAGGCCTGTGAGCTGCAGATTTCAGAGCGCAAACTCCGGTCTTTAGGCCGGAGTTGCTGACGCTCTGTAGTATCTGATCAGCTCGGCGATCCCGCTCTCCAGGTCGTGCTCCGCCTGGAACCCGAGAATCTCCCTGGCAGCTCTGGTGTCAGCCAGGGTGTGCTGCACGTAGTTCCTTATCGGATTCTCAATGTACCTCGGCCTCATCTCAACTCCGAGCCTCCTGCTCAGGGTTCGCACCACATTGTTGAAGCTGTGGGCCCTGCCGGTGCCGACGTTGAGAACTCCGCTGTAATCTGAGTCCATAGCGAGCATCAGGGCGCGCACGACATCCTTCACGTATATGAAGTCCCTGGTCTGGGAGCCGTCTCCGTAGATCACAGGCGCCTCGCCCTTCATCATCCCCCACAGGAACTGGGTGACCATGTTCGCGTACCGCCCCTTCGACTCCTCTTTCGGGCCGTAAACGGAGAAGAACCTCATTCCCAGGGAGCTGACGCCGTAAAGCTTCCTGTAGAGCTCGGCGATCCGCTCCATCGCGAGCCTGGCCTCTGTGTAGTAATCCGTCACCCTTATCGTCATATCCTCGCGATGCGGCGGCTCCAGGCCGTTGTAAAGGGAGGAGGTGGATGCGTAGACGACCCTGGCGCAGCACCTCCGCGCGAGCTCCATCACTGCGATGAAACCGTTCAGCGCCTCGCCCAGGAGGAACGGGTTCTCCTTGTACATCGGAGATGATGATGGTATTCCCAGATGAAAAATCATATCAGCGTTAACATCAAGGCGCGGGATGTCGTTGCAGCTCATCATAACGATCTCCACATCCAGACCATCGAGGTTCCTCAGGCTGCCTGTGTGGAGGTTATCGAGAACTATGACATCCTCTCCTTCTCTGAGAAGCTCCTCGACCAGGTTGGAGCCTATGAATCCAGCACCTCCGGTGACAAGAGCGCTCATGCTTATCGCCCCGGAGCAGACGACTCACAGATCAGTGGCATCCGCAGCCGTGATCATGTTCGTGATGGCCGCATCCGCAGGACTCGTCGCCAGGCCCGTAGATTATGAAGCCCCTGCCCATATCCGGGTCGTCGATGAAGTCGATTATCGTCTCGCTCAGGATCTCAGCATCCTCAGGGCTCATGTGTATCGTTATCCCGTTGCTCTCGAATAGGACATCGTTCTCATATGGATCAGTCACCGCGAGCCCGTAGTTCGCGCCGGTCTCGTCAATAGCTGCAAGAAACATCCTCACGACCTTCCCCGGAACGAGATGATCCTTCATGACCATCGCGGCCGCATCTGTAATCTCTATCATGTGATCAAGGTCTGAGAGGATGTATATTAATACATTCCCAGGATCCTGCTGTGTTGAATAATGTTTGAGAATCCGATAGCATAGGCTGGATTCATACGAATTGCAATCCTAGTAAAAATCAATAGCTCTCGACCTTAGAGCTCTTAATTATTCAACACAGCATAGGATCCGAAAGGATGCGCGATGCTGCTGTACAGCAAAGTCAGAGCTCAACCATCCGGAAGATCTGCACAGGAGTGCATCTGACAGAGAGCTACAGCCTTGATCAGGGCTCAGCGCTGAAGATGCGATCGCTCGATGCCCTGCTCCCATCCCACTGAGGCGGCCTCCAGCTGTCAGACCCGCCCTCGATATCGCCGCCGAAGCAGCACTCGAGCCATGGTAGGTCGGTGAGATCAGGCTGCCTAAAGCTCTGACCCATCGTGATGTTCAGGGTTATCGTGTGCTGGCCCATGTAGTCCTCGGAGATGGCTATATCGTCCGAGACGCGGCCGTATTTCCGGCTTTCCTCCTCCCGCATGACCCCCACGTGTGTAAGTACTCCAATAGAGGACATCCCCAGCTTGAAATTGGTTGATCTGTTCTGACGGTCCACATTGATGTTTCCCGGCTTAAGTGTAGCTTTCACTAGTGTCCTAGAAACACCGGCTCGGTAGCTGCTATTTCGGGAAAACTTCCAGGAATCCTCCTTTGTCGTGGATATATCTCCATTATTATCAAAAAGTTCTGCACCACCTATTCCCTTTCCTTGATAGAATAGCACTTTGTTATTCACGTAGAAGGCCTGCCAGTACTCCTCAACTGTGATCTCAGCTGAACTAGAAGTTCTAATTTTCTTCTCACCCTCCCCTGAATCAAATTCATCAGGCTCATCGGATCCACTTGATACGTCTTTAGCTATGATTTATACATTTGTTACATCACATTT
>Ga0272448_1003180_pt1 | contig 19761 bp, 19 predicted proteins | sample YNPCB0191_FD_202220 | JGI IMG/M metagenome (GOLD analysis project Ga0272448, IMG submission 202220) | Hot spring sediment microbial communities from Yellowstone National Park, WY, United States - YNP-CB-019-1 | ecosystem: Environmental > Aquatic > Thermal springs > Hot (42-90C) > Sediment... | reverse complement strand
TCTCTGTCGTTTCTTGCCGGCCATGGCTGAAGATTATGCGCACGGGAGCGAATCGCGCAATACCACTTTCGGGTTGTCCGCAAAGCCCAACCACATCCGTAGCAACAATCGTGCCGAACAGGATTGAGCAGAAACCGTACAGCCGCCCGCACTCTTATTATCAGCGTCGGCGGGCGAAGCCCAACAGGCCCAGTCCGGCTAAGCTTAACAACACCCAAGTACTCGGTTCCGGCACCTGGCTGAAGGTTTGATAGAACTCACTGAGCTTGGCGACGCCTAACGTGCCCACCCCGCCGTTGGCCCCGACGTCCTTGGTGATCCAAATCTGGGTGAGCGGGCCGAATTCTGCTTCATCATAAAGCAGTTTGTCGTTGCTGGTGCTGTAATAGACAAACTTGTCGGCGATGGAATTGTGCGGCGGATTCTGGTCCGAAGGATGGCGAGCCCAAATGTTCTCCGAAACCGAGACAAAGCCGGGCGGCGTCGTTCCCCCGACGCCGAATGCCGTAATCCAGAGGGCATTGTCCTTAATGGCATATCCCTGCTGAGCATACTCCGGCAGAATCGTTACCCGAAACTCGATGGTCGAATCGGCCAAACCGCCGGCGGGAGCCGACCAAAGGCTGTTGAACTTCATGCCGTAATCTCCGCCCAATGGGGCGCCTGGTTTGAGGATTTGAATCGGAGTGATTGCGATTTCATTCGCACCTGGAGCGATTGCCCCGACTGATTTCGTCGTGGTTACCTTGAAAGCATCGAAAAGCTTGTCGCCGATAATGATGCCACCGGCTTCGATGATTTGCTGGATGGTGTAACTGTTCGGATCAATAAGGCGGTTAGGTACATTAGGATCGGGTTGGAGGTTGGCAACGATGTATTCACCTGACGCCCAACCAGCAACCGCAAACGTCAAAAAAAATACGCCGAGAAACGCAATCGCACTGCGCCGCTTTGGTACCCCTGCCCAACTTGATGAAACTTTCATGGTAACCTCCTCGGCCTTTTAATCGCCCCCAAAAATGTGAATCTTCACTATGAGAACAAAAAAGACAACTCCCGAACACTAGAGTTCCTCTCTGCTCCGTCATTAACCCTCCTACACTTGCTAATTTTACTCAGATCGCTCAAACTGTCAAGCTGCTAGCAAAGAAAAAAGTCCTTATTTTTTAAGAAGTTCCGAAATAATGGGGGGTGTCATGTTTTGATAGGGGGAGAGCTTTAGGGAAAAAACTACTACCATAGGGTGGGGTAAATGTCGAGCTAACTTTCGTATCAGAATTCTGCAAATTATTACCTGGCCGGATCTTGGGATTAAATACCTGTTTCGTGCGTTTTTACCTGCCAAAGAGGCATAATTCAAATAAAAAAGAACCTCAGAAAGATAAAAATTTTTCTGAAAAAAAGTTGATTTACCTATCGCTTGTGCTGGACAAAGACACTTTTCGGAACACCGCCGGCCCAACATCCCTGCTTTTTTGTGTTCCTTTATGCTCACATGACTTCCTTGATGTTGAGCAGATATTTTTATTACTGCCCGGTTATTTTCCTGCTCGCCGGTAAGTCGTCGCGGAAAAGCATGCACTCTTGCCACTTTATCGACCGTTTCGCTATGATATAGGATTACGTTGTATGAAAGTATAAAAACCAGGGGTTATATCCATTCGTTTGCCTGTCGCCGATGTTTGAGTCATTACATCAGAATTTGATGTCGGCATTAAGAAGCCTGCGCGGCCGCGGCAGGCTCACCGAGGCAAATATGCGCGAAGGCCTCGCGTTGGTGGAGCGGGCGTTGTTGGAAGCCGACGTCAGCCTGCCGGTCGTCAAGGACTTCATCGGGCGCGTGGCCGAGCAGGCCGTGGGTGCAACAGTGCTCAAATCGCTCGACCCGACGCAGCAGCTCATCGGCATTGTCGGCCGCGAACTGATTAACTTGATGGGGCCGGTTGACCACTCCCTCCATTTGCGCCGTGAGCTGTCGATACTGATGCTTTGCGGCTTGAACGGTTCCGGCAAAACAACCACCTGCGGCAAGCTCGGCATGTTGGTCCGCGATCGCGGGCGCCGCCCGATGCTTATCGCCGCTGACTTGCAACGGCCTGCTGCTATCGAGCAATTACAGACGCTCGGTCGGCAATTGGACATTCCGGTTTATGCCGACTTTTCGGCCCAAGACCCTGTTGCGCTGTGCAAGGCAGCTATCCGGCAAGCGAAGGAGAGCGGCGCGGACGTGGCGATTTTGGACACTGCGGGCCGGTTGCACGTCGATGCTGAGCTAATGCAACAACTTTCACTGCTCGATCGCGCGGTGATGCCGGATCAGGTTTATCTGGTCGTAGATGCAATGACCGGCCAGGATGCGGTGCGTAGCGCCAAAGCCTTCAACGAGGCATTGGAACTGGACGGGGTGATTCTGACGAAACTCGACGGTGATGCCCGCGGCGGTGCAGCCCTCTCAGTCAAGGCGGTTACCGGCGTGCCCATCAAGTTTATCGGCGTCGGCGAACATCTGGACGCGCTCGAGGAGTTCCATCCCGACCGCATGGCGAGTCGGATTTTGGGGATGGGCGACGTGCTGACGCTGGTCGAGCAAGCCCAGCAACGTTTCGACAAAGAAGAGTTGGCCCGGCAGGAAGCCCGTCTCCGCAAGGGCGAGTTCACGCTGGAGGATTTCAAGCGGATGCTCACCCAAACCAAACGCCTAGGGCCGTTGAACAAGATTCTCGGCATGTTGCCCGGCATGAGTGCCGTTTCTGAAATGGTGGACGAAATCGACGCTGAGCAGGATTTCCGGCGTTTGGTGGGGATTATTGATTCCATGACGCCGGAAGAGCGCCGCAATCCTGCGAAAATCATCGACCAAAGCCGCCGGCGAAGGATTGCCGCCGGTGCAGGTGTAGAGCCGCACGAGGTCAACGAGCTGGTCAAACAGTTTGACGGCATCGCCGACCTGATGAAACGCATGTCGGGGATGGGCATCCGCCAGCGCATGCAGGCCGTACAAGAGCTTACGCGCGGCGGACTGTTGAGCCCAGCCGGAAAAATCGCCAAGCAAAAAGTGGGCACCGGAAAACGCCTTACCTCCGCTGAACGAGCAAAGTTGAAAAAACTACGCGAACGCGAATTGCGCCGCAAACGGCGCGAAGAACGCAGAAAGCCGACTTGATTTCTCAGACCTGTTTTCGTTTGTGGATTTGTTATTGAGGAGTGTTACGTGGCAGTACGAATTCGGATGAAACGTTTCGGCCGCAAACATCGGCCGTTTTTCCGCATTTGCGCGATGGACGCACGCCGCCCTCGCGACGGTCGGGTGTTGGAAGAGTTGGGCATCTACGACCCGCTTGTGCCTGAAACCGACGCCCGTGCTTTGCTCAAGGGCGAAAGAATCGCTTACTGGTTGAGCGTCGGCGCCCAACCGTCGGAGAAAGTGCGCGTGCTGATAAAGAAATACGGGCTGGGCGGAACAAAGGTGGAAGCCCAACGCGCCGCACTGGACCGGCTGGCACAAAGCCGACGTCGGCCGGAACCGCCGCCGGCGCCGCTCCGGCCTCCAAAACCCCGCGCCGATTCCGCCCAACCTGCCGAAGAACAGTCCGCGCAGGAAGAATCCGCCCCTGATGAGCAATCATGACACATGTCTATGCGTATCGATGTCCTCACCCTTTTCCCCGGCCTTTTTCAAGGATATTTGGGGGAGAGCTTGCTGAGTCGGGCGATTCAAGCAGGCTTGGTCGAGGTCCATCTGCACAATATCCGCGATTGGGCAAAAGGAAGGCATCGGACCGTGGACGACCGGCCTTTCGGCGGCGGGCCGGGAATGATTTTGAAGGTCGAGCCGGTGGTCGAATGTGTCGAGGCGGTGCAAAGTTACGCCGCCCCGGCCGGACATTTGATTATGCTCACGCCCCAAGGTATGCGGCTTCAGCAGTCGATGGTCGAACGGCTGGCAGGCTATCCACGATTGCTCCTGTTGTGCGGGCGGTATGAAGGATTCGACGAACGAATCAGGGACATACTTAAACCGGAGGAAATTTCCATCGGAGATTATATCCTTAACGGTGGCGAAGTCGCCGCTATGGTCATTATCGATGCTATCATCCGTCTGGTGCCGGGCGTACTGGGCGACGAACGCAGCGCGTGGGAGGATTCGTTTTCCTCAGGGCGACGGATTTTAGAGTATGCACAATACACGCGACCGCGGGAATATCGCGGATACACTGTTCCCGAGGTTCTGCTCAGCGGCGACCACGAGGCCGTGGCGCGCTGGCGAGAAGAAAACAGTCGGCTGAGAACCAAACAACGACGTGAGGAACTGCTTCGCTGAAACTTTCTGGGATTATCAGGTGATTCATCTTTACCGCAAAGGAAGAACCATGCAAAAGAAGTTGTTGACGCTGGTGGAACAGGCGGCGATGAAGCCGGAAATTCCACATTTCGAAATAGGCGATACCGTGGACGTGCATTGCCGCATTCTCGAAGGCGACAAAGAACGCATCCAGATTTTTAACGGTGTGGTAATCGCGCGGGCTGGCACCGGCCCCCGCGAAACTTTTACCGTGCGACGCATAGTACAAGGTGAGGGCGTAGAGCGGAAATTTCCCCTCCATTCCCCACGCATCGCAAAAATCGAAGTTAAACGCTCCGGCGTTACGCGAAGAGCGAAGCTTTATTTCCTCCGGGAACGCACGGGTAAGGCTGTCCGACTCCGCGAACGCCGCTTGGCCAGCGAAAAAAACAGCGCCGAGAAAAATGACAATGCGTAGTCGCCCTTCAGCCTTCCTCATGGCCGATAAGGTGCGGCGCAGGGTTCGTTGCGCGGTGGGTTTTTCCGCAAAGCCTTCTTGATATGAGCCTGCGGCATGTATTATGGCGAAGGTGGCGCCGCCTGTGGGGCGTGAAAACGCTGGGACAACGCGGTGAAGCCGCCGCCGCACGCTTCCTCCGCCGCAAAGGCTACAAGCTTCTCGCCCGCAGCCATCGCTTCGGTCCCGGCGAGTTGGATTTGGTGATGCTCGATGGCGAAACGATCGTCTTCGTGGAGGTCAAGACACGGCGCGCGCCGGAACCGGAACAATCTTTGGCGGCCGTGGATCGGCGTAAGCAACAAAAGTTGACACGTCTGGCGCTGGCTTTTTTGCGACGGCACGCCTTGCTTGCTCACCCTGCCCGTTTCGACGTGGTCGCCGTTTGCTGGCCGAAGGGCCGCTGGTTTCCACAAATCAGCCATGTGAAGGATGCTTTTCAGGCCGCCGATTTTTCTTAGCCGGCGTTAGTCGCAGCCTTTTTGGTAGAGCACCACCTGGTTGCCGCCCTGGGCTTTTGCCAGAAACATTGCTTTATCGGCGCGGCGGAGAAGCGTTTCCGGCTTACGGCAAGCCTGCGTACTGAGCACCACGCCCACACTGACGCCGATGCGCACCCGTTGCTTGCCGCAGACCAGCGCACGGTTTAACTGCCTGGGAAACCGTCGTGCAAGGTTCAATACCGCGGCGGGGTCGCCGACATTTTCCCATAGCGCGGCGAACTCGTCTCCGCCATATCTGGCCAACATGCCGTTCCGGGGTATCGCTTTTTGCAATCGTGCGGCTGCCGTGCGCAAAAACCGATCTCCCGTCACATGCCCGAACCGCCGATTCACGATGCCGAAACCATCGAGATCGAGAAAGCAGACGGCGAAGCTATAATCCGGTTCGCGGTGCAAACGCTTCAGGAGATGCTGCAAACGCAAGAGAAACGCCTGTCGATCCGGCAAGCCGGTAAGCGGGTCGAATGTTTGCGGCGGCAAACCGGCGGAAACCTTGCCTGTCTTTTTGGGAGATTTGTGGAACGCCTGCCTACCTTTGTTCTTAGTCATAACCTGCCCGAATCCTTCCCTCCCATGCCGCCGGCGGGAGAACAATCTCAGCCGTAGTGTCCTTGAACATACAGTTCTGTTTCGGGGTGTTTTGGGGTGAGGAAAACGTCGAGGGTCGAGCCGTGTTCGATAATTCTTCCCAGAAGCATAAAGACGCATTCGTGGCTGGCACGACGGGCTTGGGCCATGTTATGCGTTACCATAAGAATGGTGTATTTCTGCCGTAAACCATCGAGGAGTTCTTCTATTTTCTCAATCCCTTCGGCGTCCAGCGCGGAACACGGCTCGTCCATCAGGATGACGCTGGGCTTAAGGGGCAGCAGCCGTGCGATACACAATTTTTGCTGCTGTTCAAGCGTCAAATGCGTCGCACGTTCCCGCAATCGGTCTTTCACTTCATCCCAGAGTTGCACATCCCGCAGCGCCTGTTCCACCATTTCATCACACTGCCGCCGAGTGTATCGTCCGCGGGCGGTATGCGTGCGGACGCCGAACAACACGTTCTCGTAGATGGAAATCGGCAGCGGGTTCGGCCGTTGGAAAACCATGCCGACCGTTTTGCGAAGCATGCTCAATGACACATCCAGGTCGTAAATGTTTTTTCCAAGAACGGTAACTTCCCCGGTAGTGGTAACGTTGCCGTAACGTTCATTGATGCGGTTGAAGCACCGCAAGAGCGTGGTTTTGCCGCAGCCGGAAGGACCGATGAGGGCGGTAATGATGCCGGGTTTCACTTTCAGATGCACATCGCGCAACGCCTGAAAATCTCCATACCAGAGATTCAGTCCGCGGGCTTGAAGCGTGTAGGTCGGCGTTTTCTCGCTGGTCTCGGACATGTTTCACGCTATCCTCTTCCAATCCGCCGGATGTTCACAGAAAAAGTCTCACCCGAAATCGCCGAGCACGTAACGTTCCGTAAGTCGATTTGCGGCCCTGGTGAAAATAATTTCCGTTTCGTTGACCTCGATCAGCCGACCGGCGCTGAAAAAGGCGGTATAATCGGCCAATCGTCGCGCCTGTTGCACCAGGTTCGTTACCATCACAATGGTCTTCTCCGCTTTTAATTCGCGGAGTATGTCTTCAATCCGCATGGTGGTTAGCGGGTCAATGGCGATGGAAAACTCATCGAGGCACAAAATTTCCGGCCGCAGGGAAAGCGCGCGGGCGAGGGTAAGCCGCTGTTGCTGGCCGCCGGAAAGACGTGTCCCCAACACATGCAAACGGTCTTTCACTTCATCCCAGAGCATCGCCTGACGCAAGCAGGTTTCCACGATTTCGTCCAATTGATGACGATCGTGGATGCCGGCCCGTCGCGGGGCGTAAGCCACGTTTTCGTAAACCGAGAGCGGCAGGCCGACCGGCAGAGGAAAAACCATGCCTACCCGCCGCCGAAGCTGATAGACGTTGCGCATGCGATAAACATCCTCGCCGCCGACCAGCACCCGACCCTGAACTTTGGCCGAAGGCACAAAGTCGATGGTGCGGTTGATACACTTCAGCAACGTCGTCTTACCGGAGTTGGCCGGACCGATAACGGCGAAAATCCGTCTCTCAGGTATTTCCAGGGAAACGTTCCGCAGCACCTGTTTCGGCCCGTAGCTTACGGAGACATTCTCGAAACGGATATGTGTGTTCAAGGCGGTTACCATTTTTTCCGCATCCGCAAGTAAACTCGAATGGCAATCGACAAACTATTCACCAGAAGCACCAGGCCGACGAGCACTACCGCCGTAGCATACTGCATTTCTTCGGAAACGCCGCGCACTTGAGTAACGAGCGTGAATAAGTGCATGGAAAGGGCCATGCAGCGGTCGCCCAACCCATAGGGGAAAAAGGACTGCCAGCCGTGGTCCGGTATGGGCGTGAAAAACACGGCGCCGGTAAACAGAATAGGCGCCGTTTCACCGGCGGCACGCGAAACCTGGAGGATGACGCCTGTCAATATCCCGCTGATCGAGTTGGGCAAAACAATCGTGCGCACCGTCTGCCAGCGCGTGGCGCCCATATTCCAACAGGCCTCGCGAAAAGCCATCGGCACGGCGGCCAGAGCTTCGCGCGTGCTGGTGATAATCACCGGCAAGGTCATTACCGCCAGAGTGCAAGAGGCTGCCAGCAGCGAGCGGTCCATCCTGGCGAACATGACAAACGCTCCTACGCCGAATAGGGCATGAACGATGCTCGGCACGCCGGCCAGATTCATCACCGCAAGATTGATGCAGCGAATTACCCAATTGTCGCCGGCGTATTCATTCAGATAAATTCCGGCCAGCACGCCGATGGGTGCAGCCACGGCCAGCGAAATCAGGACCAGAAAAAATGTGCCGATCAGCGGCGCCCATATTCCGCCCGCCGTCATATATTCCTTGGGGTTTTCGAGCAAGAAAGAAAGCGTCAACGCCGGCCAGGCCTGATAGAGCAGATAAGCAAAAATGATGAAGACCGGCAGCACCAATAAAAAAGTAATCCCTGCCAGAATGCCCTGGGCAATCAGCTCCTTGGTTCGTTTGCTTTTTTCCAGGGGTGTAGGCGCGAAAGGGTTGGCTTCGCACGCTGCCGGATTTTTGCGGCTAGGTTTGCTCACTGCGCACCCCCTTGATTACCAGATCGGCAATCAGGTTGATGAGAAAACTTACGGCAAAGAGCACCAAACCGATGACGAACAAAACGCGGTAATGCGGACCGCCGGCGACGGATTCACCCAACTCCGAGGCAATCGTGGCGGTAAGCGTACGCACGGGGTCGAGAAGGCTGCGGGGAATTTGAACGGCGTGGCCTGTGGCCATAAGCACGGCCATAGTTTCGCCCAGCGCCCGCCCCACGCCCAAGAGGACCGCCGCCAAAAGGCCGTTTTTTGCCGCCGGAAACAACACCCGATAGACAATCTCCCAGCGGCTGGCGCCCAAGGCGAGGGCGGCTTCGCGATAGGCATCGGGCACGGCTTTCAAGGCGTCTTCGCCGAGCGAAATAATCAGCGGCAGGCTCATCAGCGCCAGGATAATGCCGCCGTTGAGCAGATTCACGCCCACCGCCGCTCCCGTTGTCTTAATGAGTATCGGAGCGAGCAACATATAGGCGATGAATCCCCACACGATGGAAGGAATTGCGGCCAGAAGTTCAAGCGTAATTTTCAGCACCTCTTTGAGTGTGGGGCCGCAAAACTCGGAAATATAAACCGCCGCTCCCAAACCCAACGGTACGGCAATCAACATCGCCAAAGCGGAAACCGTAACCGAACCGATGATCAGCGCCAGTGCGCCATATTCCGGTCGCGCATCGGAACTTGGCTGCCAACGCGTGCTGGTAAAAAATTCCCACAGGTTCAGCTTGCCGAAGAATGCCGGTGCGGCTTCCCGAAAAACAAAAAGAAAAATGGCAATCACGAAAAAAATCGCGCTCCAGCCGCAAATGCGAACCAGCCATTCCATCAGCGGCTCAAGCCGATCCGAAAGCAATAGCGACCCGCCTCGATCGCGCGACAAGGTCGGCAACTTTCCTTTTCTTTCTCCGTTGATAATGCTACTCATATTCGGCAACAGGCACGTAGCCTAAATGGTAAATCACCTTCTGACCGGCCGGCGAGAGAATCCATTCCAGATATTCCTTGGCAGCCCCTTGCGGCGTGCCGAGAGTGTAAATCAGCAGCGGCCGGGTAATAGGATAATCGCCGCTTCGGGCATTTTCCGCTGAAGGCAAAAAGGCCGGACCGCCGCGTCTTTTCGATACCCGTAATGGCTTCACATTTTCCGTAACATAACCCATCCCGCTATACCCGATGGCGGCAGGCGTAAGGGCGACCAAGTTCACGGCGTCTTTCGAGCCGTTGGCATCCACCGAGCCGAGCTTCAGGTCCTTTCCTTTGCCGAGCACCGTTTCCCGAAAATAGGCATAGGTGCCGGAACTGCTCTGGCGATTGATACGAATGATTTTATCCGTGCCCAACGTACCCTGCGGCACGCCTAACTCCGACCACTTGGTAATCGTCCCTTCTTCGCCGTAAATTTCGGCCAGCTCCTCAAGCGAGATTCGGTCCAGGGGGTTTTTCGGATGCACAAATACGGCCAGGGCGTCATAGCCGACGACATACTCTTTGGGCGATTGACCGCGGTTTTTCTCGGCGGCAGCCAGTTCGTCGGGCTTCATCCGCCGGCTGGCATTGGCCAGATCGCAGTTGCCGTCGATCAGGCTGGCGATGCCCACGCCCGTCCCTCCGCCTAAAACCTGCACTTTCACGGTCGGACGATAGCGGTGGTATTCTTCCGCCCAGGCCTGCGCCAGATTGACCATCGTATCCGAGCCTTCGTTGCGCAAGGAAATGATTCCTTCAGTGGAGCGGGAACATCCGACAACTATCGCCGTCAGGACCGGCAACCAAAAGCATTTTCTCGGCGCATCAAACCCAGGCCGGCTTTTCATAACTTCCTTCGCTTGGCAGTGACTATACTTGTGCCACTAAATACCAAACGAGCAGGTTACCGTCAAGGAACTGCGGCGGATTCATGCGGCTTGGCAAGGGGAAAACAACCGCAACAGAACACAAAATCGGAATTATTGATTTCTAAGCCGTGCCGCAGACGGCTAGAAACGTGAGCAAAGCTTCACGGTTGGTCGCCACGTCGTGAACGCGCAACACTTGCACGCCCTGTAGCATCATCGCCAGCGCCACGGCGACGGTTCCCGCAGTGCGGTCCGCCGGAGAGGAAACCGGCGGTTGCTTGTCGAAAGCAGGGTCAGTCAAGAACTCGGCCGCATCCACCCCCGGCGGGAGGCTTCGCCACCAGTCGAGGAATCGTTTCCGCGAATGGCCGATAAGCAGCGTACAGCCTAACTCGTGGAATCGTTTGATGGCGGAGAGCAACTGTAAATTGTGTCGCGTGGTTTTGCCGAAGCCGATGCCCGGGTCCACGGCGATTTGTTCCTGCGATACGCCTGCCGCCGTCAAGGCATTGCGCCGCCGGCGAAGGTAATCGAAAACCTCAACTACCACGTCGGAATAACGAGGGTTCTCTTGCATGGTTTGCGGCTTGCCTTGCATGTGCATCAGGCAAACGCCGCATTCGGCCGCGGCGACGAGCGGCAACATCTCCGGATCGCCCTCCAAAGCACTGACGTCATTGACGATTTCCACCCCCTCGTCCAAAGCCTGTCGTGCGACCGCCGCCTTGGATGTGTCGATCGAGAGCGGCACGTCAGTTTGCCGTCGAAGCCCGCGAATCACCGGTAGCACGCGCCGCAACTCTTCAGACGTATCGACCGGAGTTGCCCCCGGTCGGGTGCTTTCGCCGCCGATGTCCAAAATCGCTGCACCTTCGGCTACCAGTCGTAGGCCGTGTTCTACGGCGGCTTGCGGCTCGAAATATCGCCCACCGTCGGAAAAACTGTCCGGCGTAACGTTGACTATGCCCATCAGTAGCGGCACCCGTCCGAACTCCAGGCGACGAGTGCGCAGTCGCCAGTAAGTCGCACGGGGGCCGAAGGAAAACATAAGACGCTGAAGACCCTGGAATAATGCTCCCTCAGTTCCGTTTCCTTAACTGCGGCAAGCTAATTTTTCTTTACCGGCATTTTTTCTGCTTCGATGAACTCTCGATATTGCTCGTCTAATTCAGCATAGCTGACGCCGGTGAGTTGCGCCAATGTATCCAACTGATCGCGGCCTTCATAAACCGCCAGCAAGTAACGGAGCAGGGCTTCGCGGTAGCGGCCGGAATCATAATGCACCAGAAAATGAGTCAAACCCGCCGCTTGACTGTAAAGGGTGGCAATCCGCAGATCGTTCTGCCAGCGTTCCATGCCATAGCTGACGAACTCTTCTAGGGGAACATAAAACCCGTCTTGCAAGAGCCTATAGCAGGCGGCGCGCATCCGCTCGTCATCTAAACCGCCCAGCACCTCATAGCCTTCTTCGCTATGTAAGGACTCCATATACATAGCAATGCCTTCGATAATCCAGAAATTGGCTTTTCGAGCTACGTTCGGGGCTGTGGGGCGCAATTCGTGGAACAATTGATGTGTGGCCTCGTGATACATCGTCCTATCGTCCGGCTCTTCGGCGACAAAAAAGTAAGCCCGCCGTGTCTGCTCCACATAGACACCGCTACTGATGTCGATTTTCGGCATGGCCGGTTGCAAGGCGCGGATGTAATCCTCGCGGTCGCGGAAGAGGACGACATGATGGCGTGGGAAGCTGGGCAAGGCGGCCCGGGCACGTCCCTCAAACAGCGCCGCCAGACTTTCCGGCGTGGCATAATACCGAATGAACAACAAGCGCCATACTCGATGCAGCCGCTCCAATTTCTCAATCAGCCCTACGGCGGCTTCCAGGCTGTGGTTGGTTCTCACAAGATAATGTTCGCTTTCTATGTCCCAGCCGGACTGAATATCGGCGTGCAGTTTGGCGTCTTCGGCGGCGGAAATCCAGCGGCCGTTGAAATATCGTTCGCCTTTTTCGTAACGCGGGAGATGCGCCTTCGGGAGCCAGCCGAACTTTTCGCTCCAGACTTGCCCCGCGCGCAGCCGGCGGATTTCGTCGAGCGAGCGCCATTGGTCCTTGTACTTCTGAAAGCCGAAAACGCGACGGGCGGCTTCGTGATCCGGATTGGCTTGCAAGGCGGCCAGCGCCATTTCGAAGGCCAAACCTGCCTGACCATTTCGCACCGCCCGACGCGCCATCTCAAACAGCTTTCCGGCATGTTCCCGCCGAAGCTGCCAAAGGCGCGCGTCCCACTGCACAACCGCCGGCGGCGCATTGTCGGGCAATTTCGGCGGACCGACGGCCGCCGGCAAGGTGGGAACATAGAGCTTGTAAGGATCGATCGGAACAATCAGCCGGCGCGTCGTTTGCGCTTCCGCCCTCAGGCCGTTTTCCGTACACCAGCGGGCGAGTTTTTCCAGTTCGGCGGCATACTCCGCCCGCAACTCCAGCGCCGCACGGAGCGAATCGGCGCCTGCCGCCGGAGCCGCCACGAGCGCCGCGCTCAACGCCCAACAATAAAGCCCGCGAAACAACATTCGCACTTTTCCTGCTCACCGCCTATCGCCGGAAGCGACAGCTACTGGGAATATACTTCAAGCCGGCCGTTCCTGCAAAAAGGTCTCGGCGGGCGGAAAGTTAATCCAGAAAGCCGACCAGCTCCTGGCTGCGGGAAGGCTGTTGGAGCTTGCGCACCGCCTTAGCCTCGATTTGGCGGATACGCTCACGTGTAACCTTGAAGATATGGCCGACTTCTTCCAGCGTGTAGCTGTAGCCGTCGCCCAATCCGTACCGCAGCTTGATAATCTCGCGCTCACGGTAGCTTAAGGTTTTCAGCACCTTTGCAATCCGCGCACGCAGCATCCCTTGCGTGGCGCCGACGGCAGGATTGTGCGCAGTATGATCCGGCAGCAAATCGCCGAAATGGCTGTCCTCGCTATTGCCCACCGGACGGTCGAGACTGATCGGGTATCGGCTCATGGCCAGCACACGTCGGGCTTCATCAGGGCAAGTGTTGCTCGCCTGCGCAGTCTCTTCGATGGTCGGCTCGCGACCGAGCTTCTGCAACAGCTTCCGCGACACGTTCCTCACGCGCGACATGGTTTCCACCATGTGCACCGGAATGCGAATCGTACGGCTTTGATCGGCCACAGCGCGGGTGATAGCCTGACGAATCCACCACGTGGCGTAAGTACAGAACTTGAAGCCCCGGCGATATTCAAACTTGTCCACCGCGCGCATCAAACCCGCATTGCCCTCTTGAATCAAGTCCAGGAAACTCAGTCCCCGGTTACGATACTTCTTGGCAATAGACACGACCAGGCGCAAATTGCCTTCCGAAAGGCCGCGCTTCGCCTCCTGATACTGAGCGTAAATCTCTTTCAGATAAGCCACGCGGTTGCGGAGACTGGTGGGCGATTCTTGTGTGATGCGGAGGATGTTTCGATACTCGGTTATCCATGCCCGACACTGCTTGTCGTTTTTCGCCTCCGGATGTTCAACCTTGTATTGTTGGATTCTTGCACGCAATTCATCCACGCGCCGGCTGAACTCTTCAAGAGTTTTAATCATCGGCTCGATGCGTTGCGTGCGGAGTCCGAGTTCCTCGACCAGCCGTACCGCCCTTCGCCGGCGGCGGCCCAAACGTCGCCAAGCGGCGCGGCGTTGTGCCGGAGAATGCGACTTGCTGGTGGCGATGTCGTAATCCCGGCGGTTCCGCTTCAACAAGGTTTCCAACGTCCGCAAATTGTGCGGCAAACGCCCTAAAATCTGATGCTTTTCCAACTGGTCGGTAACCGAAACCTGAACCGTGCGATCGAACGGCAACTCGCCGTCGTGCACGCGCCGCAGGACCTTCACCGCAGTCTGCATCACATAGTCGCATTCCAAAACCTTATGACGAAAACGTGTGCGCGTCCGCTCAATCTGCTTGGCCAGAGCGATTTCCTGTTGCCGCGTGAGCAAAGGAATCTCGCCCATCTGGGTCAAATACATGCGTACCGGATCGTCAGACCAGGTTTCGTCTTCGACGCCGGCCAGCAAGTCATCCTCGTTCGCCAGGTCTAGCTCCGGATCGTGAACATCATCATCCGAAACGGGATGATCCAGGTCATCATCAACCTCCAGAGCTGCGACCGGATCGTCGGCCAACTCCTCAATGGATTCTTCGCCTCGTGAAATAGGTTCGTCCTCTAAATCATCCAAAATGGGGTCGTACAATCGCAATTCTCCTCTAAAACAATCCCATGCTCTTAGCCCGCCGGTCGCCCTCTGAAATCTTTGTCCTCCGACCGACGGCTGAAAAACTAAAAAATTCTACCACCGAATTATCGCGCCGCAGAAAATCACCGCCATTTGGCAAAGGATTCCGCCTGCGGTAAGATTTATCTTTGCGCGCCGGTTAAGTTCGGTTCGACCCAGAATCCACGTTATCGCCCACCAACAACAGCGGAACAACCCGCCGTCGTAGGACAAAAACCTAACATCGGATTCCGTCGCGGCGACAGGGCATCAACTTTCCGAGATCGACAATCCCGCTTAACGGTTCATTCTGTGAAAGAAAAGATTTCCTCTCAAAAAACAACCGTCGGGGATGCATCTACACGCCCGCAGGCCTATTGATGCAGAACCTGTCTATGCTATCTCACATTGATTCATTTTAATCGTTGAATTGGAAGAGTCCAGTAAAAACTAGGCTGGTTTTTGAGAAGAGAACCTAATACTTCAATTTGCAGATAAACTGGAGAATATAGGCAATATAGGGGAGCGTGGCTTGCTCATTTCCTCACCAAAAATCCACCCCCGCTTCTACTTGACGCAACCGTTTTCCTTCGAAAAAAGTGCTTTCTCGCATAACATCTGGAGGAGTTGCTTCGGGCAGGCTCCTCAAATTGTTGCCTGAACCATTTTGTTTTTGCCCCAAACCTTTCTATTTACCCCTTTGACGGATACACTTTTACGAGAGGGCTGTAACAGCGCAGAGCCATTTCCCTCCAAAAAACACCGGTAAGGAAATTAACGAATGAAGTTAAGTTCTTTCAGGAGTTGCGATTGTTGTCTGAAGCGGCGCGATTTTCTCGCCAAAAGTTGCGGATTATGTATGGCAACCGGAGCGATGACTCTGCCGCTTGCGACAAATGCCGTAGGAGCCGAAAAAAGCATAATAAACTCTCCGCAGAAGCCGCGGGTGCGACTAGTTTTTTCTTGCTGGGCGCTAAAGCAAGACCGCTCTACTTGGCCAAATATCGGCTACGACTTTCGAGAGGACATCCGCCGCGTTACAGAATGCTTGCAGCAAGCGTGCCCCAAAGTGGTACTGCTGCCTGTCGTGGCACATGGCCCCGAAGACGCCCAAAAGCTCCTGGATGCAGATAAGGCCGACCGCATCGACGGCTATGCGGTCTATCAAATGAACAACTGGGTGCGGACGATGGAGCCGATCGTCGCCTCAGGAAAGCCGACCATCGTGGCCGATTTTCTGTTTGCCGGTTCCGGCGGCTTTTTGGTTTTCACGTCCGGCTTGCGCCGCAAGTATAACAATTTTTCGGTCGTGGCTTCTTCACGCATCGAAGACCTGGCCGAGGCGGTCAAACAGTTCGAGATTATCGGTCACGGTGGAAGCACTGCCGAGTTTGTGGCCGCGTGCGATCGTGTCCGGCGAGAGAGGACGCCGCCGGATCGCAGACCGGATTGCCTTGAGGACACTTTACCGCCGGCCGATATCGGCAGTTGCCTGGAGGCGATGAAGAAAAGCAAGCTGGTGGTTGTCGGCAACCAGATGAGCAGTGACGAAGGGATAAAAGAGTCCCTCGGCATGGAACTTATTAAGACGGGCCACACAGAGCTGGCGGCGGCCTATGACGCCACCAACGTGGAACAAGCCCGACCGTTAGCCGAGCGCTGGAAAACCGCTGCTCGTTCCGTAAGCCTGGATGATGCGGACGCCACCTTGCTGAAATCCGCCCGGATGCATCTGGCCAATCAGAAACTGCTGGAAAAATATCAGGCCGACGCCATTACGATTGATTGTTTGGGCGGTTTCAAGAGCGGGCAGCTTAAGGCCTATCCTTGCCTGAGTTTCGTGGAACTCCTCAACAGCGGACTGATCGGCGCCTGCGAAGCCGATTTGCTTTCCAGTGTGACATTGATGGCGATGAAACATCTTATTGGCAGGCCGGGCTATATTTCCGACCCCGTGCTTGATACCTCCAAGCGGCAAATCATTTATGCTCATTGCGTAGCTGCGACGAAGATGTTCGGCCCCCACGGCAAAGCCTGCCCTTATGAAGTTCTCAGCCATAGCGAAGACCGACAGGGCGCTGCTGTGCGCTCTTTCTTACCGTTGGGCTACATGACCACGACGGTGGAAATCAATTGTGCTAGAAAGGAAATCCTTTGCCATCGCGCCAAGGCAGTGGAGAACGTCGTGCTTGATCGAGCGTGCCGTACCAAACTGGCCGCCGAAGTAGTCGGCGACATGGAAAAGCTGATGACCTTCTGGGACACTTACGGCTGGCATCGCGTGACTTTTTACGGCGATCTGTGGGAGCCGCTGAAGGAACTGGCGGCAGCGCTGGATTTCCAGTTCACGCCCGAGGCTTGAGCATACACCTAAGTTTGGTAAATTGTTGTTTCCGTGTTTTTATTGCTTTTAGAGGAGCCTGAAGATGCGAATCTGGAGTTTGTTGCTGGCGTGTTGTGTGGCTGCGTTCATGGCTGCTGCGACCGAGGAATCATTGCCGCCGAAAACTCATCCCGACAGTAGCGGCTGGGAGAACCTGTTTGCCGAAGACTTGAGCAACGCAGTCGGTTCAAAGGAGGCTTGGTCCTTTAAGGATGGGGTCTGGACGCCTTCGGAAGATAAATACATTTGGACTCAGAAGCAGTATGAAAACTTCATCCTCGACCTGGAGTTCAAGATGGCCAAGGGCGGCAACAGCGGGGTGTTCATCTATTGCAGCGACCTGGAAAAATGGCTTACTCGTTCGCTGGAAGTGCAACTCTTCGAAGATCACGATGCAAAAGACAAAAAGCCGGCCAGCAGCAATTGCGGTGGAATCTACGGCCGCTTGCCGCCGAAGAAGATCGCCTCCAAGCCCGCCGGAGAATGGAATCGTCTGACCATCACCTGCCTGGGCAAGAAGATTTACGTGCTTCTCAACGGCGAGCAAGTGGTAGAGATGGACCTTTCCTTGTGGACCTCAGCGGAAAAGAACCCTGATGGCAGCGACGTGCCGAAGTGGATTAAAGAGCTTCCCCCTTGCGAACTGCCTACGAAGGGACATGTCGGTCTTCAGGGCAAGCATGGCGGCGTGCCGGTCCACTTCCGCAATATCAAAATCAAGGAACTCAAATAGCGGGGCAAAGTTTTTGCCCTCTGACCCGGGCGATTGCGACCGTAACGACCTCGCCATTATGATTGTGTATTAAGAGGGTGTGGAGGAGGGTTGGTCTGCGCGGAGTCTTGGGCGAGCTTCGTTTGCAGGAAGGCCAGAAGTCCTTCTCTATCGTCCGTCCCAATGCGGATAATTTTGCCGCTCTGAAGGGTAAGCTTGACGCAATCGAAGCCCCAAAGGTTGTAAATCCAGCCGCGGCCGAAAATATAATGGATGCCCCAGCCGTCGATCAGGCGGCTGCGATCGGCTTCTATACTTTGCATTTCGGCATAAGGAATTTGCCAGTGGCAGATAGGCAAAGGGCCGAAGCACAGCGAAAGATGATCGCCGTCATCACGGACTCGAAGCGAGGCCATCATCAAGGAAATCAGCAGGAACATTCCGGCAATGGCCAGGTTCAAGAGAAGCGCCTGACGTTCGCCTGCCGTCCAGCCGCCGATTAAAAGCACGACTGCAACCAACCAGAAGATATAATGCCACCGGCCGTATTGAACATGGTCGTAAGACATTTTTCGCGCGACAAAGCCTGAGTGCAAACCAAGCACAAACGACTAAGCGACACCCAACACGTTGCTTACCGGAAGCCTTTTGAGGCGTTTAGTCGGTTACTTTGTAAACGGCATCGTGTTGTCGGGCGTGTTCGCTCACCCGTAAACCGACCGACTGGCCTGTGCGGGCTTCGGTTACAGGTTGATTGTCGATTTGCATGGATTCCACTTTTTGGGTGAAATCGCTGGTGTGGCCCTTGATATGGATCGTGTCTCCGACGCGCAAGGTGTCGTTTGTAATCTCAATCGCCGCCACACCGATCTTGCTGAAGTAATGGGTAACTTTGCCGATTTCAATTTCTGCCATGATTCACTCCCTTCCAATTTGTGATTAGTTTGCCCCCATTAACGCCGTAAATTATAACGCCTTTGCCTTTTTAGACCAGTCTTGGCGGAAAGATAATACGCAACTTTCCTTGTCTTTGCCTGGCAGCTACACTGATTGATAGAAATAGAAAGAGGTTTCAAGACTATCAGAGAACCATTCGCTGGTAAGTACCCGACCGGGGCGGGAATTGTATGTTTGTCGATGAGGTCGAGATTCGCGTCGAAGGCGGGAAGGGCGGGGATGGTTGTGTCAGCTTCCGCCGAGAAAAGTATGTCTCGCGCGGCGGCCCTGACGGCGGCGACGGCGGCGACGGCGGCAGTGTCATCCTTGTGGCCCGGCCGGGCGTGGACAGCCTTGCCCCATTAGCCCATCGTCGTTACTGGAAAGCCGGAGATGGACAGCCCGGTGCCGGGGCGGATTGCCACGGCCGCTCAGCCGACGATCTGATCATACCCGTCCCGCCAGGCACGGTGGTTATCGACGCGGAACGGGACTATGTGCTCAAGGACCTGGCGGCAGCGGGCGAGCAGGTAGTGGCGGCATTCGGCGGGAAGGGCGGTAAAGGCAACGTCCGTTTCAAATCCGCGACCAATCGCGCCCCGCGACAGTTCACGCCTGGCAGCCCCGGCGAAGTCCGCACCTTGCGCCTGGAGTTGAAGGTCATCGCCGACGTCGGCTTGGTCGGCAGACCCAATGCCGGAAAAAGCACCCTTCTCAGCCGGCTTTCACGTGCCAGGCCGGAAATCGCTCCCTATCCCTTCACCACCAAATATCCGCATCTTGGTCGAGTGAGTATCGACCATGATCGCTGGCTGATTATGGCCGACATTCCTGGACTCATTGAAGGGGCGCACGCCGGCGCAGGTCTGGGGCAAGAGTTTTTGCGACATATCCAGCGGACACGGGTTCTGGTGCATCTCGTGGAACCGGAACCTTATGACGGCACTGACCCGCTGGCAAATTATTTTGCCATTCGTTCTGAACTGGAGCTGTATGACCCAGAGCTGGGCCGCCGGCCGGAACTGCCCGTCGTGACCAAGGCCGATCTGCCCAGCAGTGCCCGCGTGCGGGACTTGCTGGCCGAGAAACTCCGACGTGAAGTGCTTTTGATTTCAGCGGTAACCGGCCAGGGCTTGAACGAGCTGGTAGGCCGACTGGCGCAGATGATT
>Ga0272448_1003179_pt1 | contig 19762 bp, 22 predicted proteins | sample YNPCB0191_FD_202220 | JGI IMG/M metagenome (GOLD analysis project Ga0272448, IMG submission 202220) | Hot spring sediment microbial communities from Yellowstone National Park, WY, United States - YNP-CB-019-1 | ecosystem: Environmental > Aquatic > Thermal springs > Hot (42-90C) > Sediment... | reverse complement strand
AGACAATATGTATTCGTTATTAGAATCAAGATCAACTTCGCGGTAGACGTTGCCAAAAGCAATGACTCTTAACCGCTGGTCAGGGAAAAGCCTCTCGTAATGTGTCCATAAGTCATCCCATGACATTTCACACGCCACTTCCATGGCCCAGTTCTTTTTCATGCGCTCCGGGGAAATCTGCCCACAATGTCTAGCCAAACTGACATGGACATGACAGTCAAATACGTTTGGAGGCAGCCAATTTCTGAGTTCCCTATAAACCTCAAGGTCTCTATTCATCCTACCGGCATCCGTTCGATCTCAGCCCGGTTCTACCCGTGCAACACATTGACGCATGCGCGTGTGCCATTCGACCCATATTGACTCGAGTTCCTTGACTTTGTCAGGGTATTTCTCAGCGAGATTATGTGTCTCTGTGCGATCCTGCCACACGTCGTAAAGTTCCCAGTCCTCATGACCCGGCTCAATTGGAATATTGACGTGCAAGCGTGGCGGTCCTTCACACACTATCTTCCACTGTCCGTATCGCACAGCCCGACAGCCTCGAAACTCCCAGCAAATTGGTTCTCTGTCACCTAATGATTGCCCTTGAAATGCCTGGACCAGGCTCCGCCCTTCCGCCTCAAATACTATCCCAGTATTCCATTCGGTCGGATATTTTGCACCGGACAATTCCACAAACGTAGGCATAATGTCCATCACATGTGCCACATCGTCACATATGGCACCTGGCTTGATGACTCGCGGCCAATATGCAATCATAGGCGTCGCAATCCCGCCTTCGTGGTGAAAGACTTTGAATCGCCTGAACGGCGTATTACTCACATTGGCCCAGGGAGCATCCACCGTACAGTATGAGTTTACTGGACCTGGCATAACGTCTGGGGTTCGATTTATGTGCTCGGCGCATCCACCATTATCCGAAAGGAATATGACCAGCGTATTTCGCTCCACGCCGAGAGTGCGAATCTTTTCCATCAAACGACCTATATTTCTGTCCATGCATTCGATCATGCCGGCGTAAACCGCCATTTTAAGGTCCCAGGTTTCCTTTTCCGACACCTCAGCCCACGGGACTGCAAGCGGGTCGCGTGGAGAAAGTTTCCAATGTTCGGGTATTAGACCCATCTCACGGAGTCTCTCATATCGTTCTTGGCGGATTTCATCCCATCCCTTGAAGTAAGAACCCCGGTTTTTCTCGATATCTTCATGACGTGCCTGCATGGGAAAATGTGGGGCCGTGTAAGCAAGGTAAAGGAAAAAAGGAGCCCCCTCTCGCCCGATCTCATCAAGGAATGCTAAAGCATGATCTGTAAAAGCGTCGGTGGCGTAAAAATCCGGTGAATCAGGCGTAAATGGATGCATGATCTTATCGTCCGCAGCCCAAGGGCGCATATCCCCAGGCTTCTTATGGGCAGGCTCAGGCTCCCAGGGTCTTCTGACACCCGGGTTGAAATAATTGCTGGAGCCGCTGAGTAATCCCCAGTACCTGTCGAATCCTCTCGCTATGGGCAGTTCACCCTTCCGGTTGCCATTGTGCCACTTACCCGACATCAAAGTCCGGTAGCCGGCAGATCTCAACACCTCCGCGATGGTGACATTGCCTCTCTCATACAACCGAGCGGCATCCGCAGCGCCCACTTGCTGGGGATATAAGCCAGTTAGGAGCGAGGCACGTGTCGGCATGCAGACTGCATTGTTATAGAAACTCGTAAATCGCATGCCTTGCGCCGCCAACCAGTCTACGTTTGGCGTTCGTATCTCTCCACCGAAACAGCCGATATCTGAAAAGCCCATGTCATCGGCGAGTATCAGGATAATATTCGGCCTCTCGTTCCCCATACAATTCTGCTATTCCCTTCGCGGATCTATGATACCTTCAGACGCAGGTGTTCTTACTTGTATGCTAGAATAAGTGAAAATGAAAAACAAGTCCGTAGGAGGAAAATATGCGCTCACGGCTGGTAATTGTAATCGCGCTTTCCCTCACAAGCGCTCTTGTACTTAGTGGATGTGCGAACAAAAAAGAATCCCCGCAAACCACTACGAAACCTCGAGTTGCGCTAATAATGAAGTCGCTCGCCAACGAGTTTTTCAAGACCATGGCAGAAGGCGCTAGGAAACATCACGAAAAGCACGCGAATGAATACGAATTGATCATAAATGGAATAAAGGACGAACTCGACGTAAACAAGCAGGTCGAACTGGTGGAGCAGATGATGGCACAAGGCGTAGATGCCATCGTGATTGCGCCCGCGGACTCGAAAGCGCTCGTTTCCGTTTGCAAGAAGGCCTCGGATGCCGGAATCGTCGTGGTAAATATAGACAATCGCTTCGACAAGCAGGCTCTTTCCGAGGCCGGCTTGAGAGCACCGTTCGTCGGACCGGACAATCGTAAGGGCGCACGCCTCGTGGGCGAGGCACTTGCCAGGACACTCAAACCTGGCGACCAAGTAGCCATTCTGGAAGGCGCCCCAAACGCATACAACGGCGAACAACGGAAACTCGGCTTCATGGACGCCATGAAGGCAGCGGGCATCAAGGTCATAGCCTCACAGACGGCATATTGGGAAACCGACAAGGCAAATGCCATTGCACGCAATATCATTACTGCACACCCGGATATCAAAGCCCTGCTATGCGCAAACGACAGCATGGCACTTGGAGCACTTAAGGCTGTCGAGGAATCTGGAAAGGCTGGCAAGATTGCAGTGGTCGGTTACGACAACATAAGCGCAGCACATGAACTCCTCAACGAAGGCAAACTTTTGGCAACAGCGGACCAACACGCAGACCAACTCGCCGTATATGGAATCGAGTATGCACTTCAGATGCTAAGAGGTGAAGCAACCCCTGAGGACAAGGAAACCCCCGTGGATCTCGTAACAAAACGAAATCAGACAGAACCCAAGCCAAAGAGTTGAAAGATAGGTAGTACTCAATTTGCCAACCATGTAGTTTTTGGATAACCTGCTAGCGGTGAGCCATTGCTAAAAGAAAGGCGACATAACCTTTTGGCAGTTACAGATGTACTCGGCATGCTTGCCGTGTTGGGTGGACTTGTTGTCTACTTCAGCATTCGAAGCCCTAATTTCTTGACAACCACAAATTTCATTGGCATTGCAAATCAGATACCTGCCGCAATACTGCTCGCCGTGGGAATGACACTAGTGCTCATCACAGCAGGCATTGACCTGTCTGTCGGCTCTGTGCTCGGCTTGTCAGGGGCAATCTTAGGACTTGCACTGGAACGATTTTCCCTCTCGCTCCCAGTCGCCATCTTTGGGTCATTGGTAGCAGCCACTTTCTGTGGAATGATAAATGGTCTTGTAATTGTCCGGTGGGCTCTTCCGCCATTCATTGTTACCCTTGGAATGCTGGAGGTTGCGCGTGGAATGACTTTCCTCCTCACCGAAACGCGAACAATCTACCTGGGATCCAAGGTGAGTGGCATCGCAGAAGCAGGAATTGGCAACATCTCATGGCTTTTTGTGCTCAGCCTACTAGCAGCCATAGGCATTCAACTGGTCCTCAGCAGGACCGCATTTGGACGTCACATAGTCGCACTCGGCGCAAATGAAAACGCCGCATACCTCTCAGGAATAAACACAAAATGTGTTAAGGTTGCAGTGTATTCAATCTCTGGTCTGCTCTGCGGATTTGCTGCGCTGGTAAATACTGCACGAATGGCCTCGGCTAACCCAAATGCAGGCACAGGCGTGGAATTGGAAGCGATCGCGGCGGTAGTTATCGGCGGCACAAGTCTCATGGGCGGCCGCGGATCTGTGATCAACTCACTTCTCGGTGTTTCCATCATGGCTGTGCTGGGAAGTGGGCTTTCTCAAGTAGGAGCAGAGGAAGCCACGAAGCGTATGATCACTGGACTGGTAATCGTCCTCGCTGTAGTGCTTGATTACTACCGAACGCGGATAATTACGAAGCGAGGGAACTGATGGACAGAAGGAGATTTCTCATGATGTTCGGCGCCACAGTTTGTGGTCTTGCCTCCCGATTGCTCGAGTTCAATAGCCACGTCGAGGCTGCTGGCGAAAGGGTGCCAATCATTGACATTACTGACCTCTACCACCCTTACCAGGATCCTGGCGACAACTTCGATCTGATCGCGGCATACGGCCTACCCGAGGTTGATCTCAAGGCTGTTATTCTGGACGTTACGCAATGCTATCGTCGCCCATCTGACCCCGGTCAGAAGCAGGAATACAAAGACGATACAGGTCCGCGCGATGCGGGTGTCATCCCGGTCACACAATTGAATTATATATTCGATCGCAATGTCCCGTTTGCTTTCGGTCCGTTCAGCCGGCTAAAGTCGCCTTCCGACAAGGCGCTCGACGTCCCGAAATTCCAGCAATCAGGAATCGAACTAATCCTGAAGGTTCTCAAGGAAGCAAAGCAGAAGGTTGAGATACTTTCCTTCGGCTCAGCCCGCGCACTCGCGGCGGCATACAATCGCGAGCCCCAACTTTTTAAGCGAAAGGTCCGTCGTATTCATCTTTCAGCGGGCTCGTCATCACCCGAATTCCTTGAATGGAACGTCATGCTTGACCCAAACGCAATCGTGTGTCTGCTCAGGTCTGATCTCCCCATTGCTATCTATCCATGCGGGACCGGAAAAGGAGCCTTTGACCTTGGTCCAAACAATACTTACTACCTTCTTGAGAATCTAGACTTCATTCGTCGCATGGACCCCAGACTACAGCGGTATGCAGTCTATTCATTCGAGAGAGCAACCAGATCTGACTTCCTGAACTTCCTTGACGAAGAAACACCGGCGGACGTGATTGAGCGAGTCTGCAACCGCACACACAACGTATGGGAGACCGCTCTATGGGCACAGGTGTCTCGAAGGTTGCTAGTAAGGCGCCCCGACGGACACTACCGAATGGTCCCTAGCCACGAGGTCACATCATTGGATCAAATACTGCCCAACGACCTAATCCCATGCAAGGTGAACGTCCGCCACGATGGCATTTTTACATGGGAGAAAACTGATACCCCAACAAATTTCCTGATGTATTACCGCGGGGACCCACTACTAAACCAGATAGCATTTCGGGAAGCACTCCCGGCGCTATACGAATCCATCCGACTCTAAGGCAAGGACGTGACAATATGCTGACGCCAGCTCCACGTCCATTGGTAATACAGATTAGCCACTGCGGCATTTATTACGACAAGGTTACGCTGGGACTTGCGTACGGCAAGGCTCCGGATGTCTTCATTCTTCACACAGATCGACTGCCCGAATATGCCGACGGTGAGGCACTCAATTGTATTGACGACCTGGTGACAGCAGGAGGACTCCAGCCCAAGGATTTCATGCCCCGTGCCTGGTCCGCAACGAGATGGAAAGGTCATCAATATGCCATACCGCTGGATTGCCATCCCATCTGTCGAGTAGCAGGATATTTGAATGAAGGAGCCCAAAGTTTTACCGGAATTAGTCACAAATAGGTCAGGCGTTCACAGAAATATCTCGAAAATATCCATAATCTGGCGGCACTTTTCTCTTGCGCAATTGCCGGGGTACGGTATAATTGTTATGTGTGTCTATTGATGCGCAGGTCCAAGCGGCCGCTAAATGGTGCGCATGAGCAAGGATTACTTTCATTTTTGTAAGGGCAGATTTCCCCTTTGGAGGTTTGGTACTGACGGCGGATTCGCCTATTCATTTCGACGAGGTATTCGAGGAGGTACAAGAGATGAGAGCGGCCGAATCAAAAGGGGATGGTGAGTAGAATATTACGAGATGCTTTTGCAGTGATAATCGGTCTAATCGTTACTGCCGCCATACTGTTATTGCCTCCTTGGAATGTGGCGAAAGATTATGCCGGCATTATTGTGGGCGCTAGTATGGTGGGCATGCTTGCACGCAGGCGCGCATGGCTGTATGGGGGACTTATCGGTATGGCTTTTGCCACTTGCTTTGTTTTCGGACTTTACATGATAGGGGCACCGTATCCCTGGATTTTCTGGGGACACGCAACTGAGATCTTCGTGGATGCTGTGTCATTTGTTATCGTAGGAGCAACAGCAGCCGGAGTTGTTAGCTGGCTGACCAAAAAGAAACGACAGAGTGTTGTGTGATTCTCCCTCAATGGCTTAGATGCAATGAGAGTCGACTCGAGTGGGAATGCTGTGGCGTAATACACTCACGGCAAGGGACTGATCTCGGATCACGGTCAGATATTTCTCCATGTTCCAAATCGGAGGGAGCAGTCTCAGGGAAACGATGGTTGATTCCTCAGGAGAGAGCAGTTACGCGTACGACATCCAGGATCGGCTGACCGGGTATACCGCACCCTTGCCATCCGGTCGAACGATCACCTATACCTACAACAACCTTAACGAGAAAACGAGCCTGACATACAAGGTGGACGGAGTTCCCACTCTCAGCCTGACCTACAACTATTACAGAAATGGTTGGCTGAAAGAGGTAGTCTCTGGTAATCAGACGGTTGCATCCTATACCTATGATCAGGTTGGAAACCGTGAGCGTGTGAACCTTGGAAATGGTACCTACACGACCTATGGCTACGACAGCGACCCAAGGTATCGGACAAGCGCAATCGCCCATTACCGAGATGGCACGCCGCCCGTTCTGCTTGGCGAGATCCTCTATCCCAACAGAGACGGTGCAGGAAACCCGCTTTCGATGCAGGATTCAATGGGGACTACGTATTATACATATGACATGAACAGCCGCCTGGACAGCGCGACCTATCCTGGGGTCGGCCTCGTGGATTACAACTATGACTGGGTAGGGAACAGGGTGAACCCTCCTGCCCCGCCCAACCCTATGGAGTATAATGCCGCTGACCAGCTCATAAGGTGGCCAAATGTGCATCAATACGACTATGATGGAGCCGGTAACTTGATTAGTGAGTGGTCTGATCCGAGAGGAGCAAGCCCGCAGAAGACATACGCCTACACTCCTGCGAACCTGCTCTCAGAAGTTGTGCATACCGATGCTGGAACGAGTTCGATGACCTGGGATGCAGATGGAAACAGGGTTTCATTCACCAGTTCGACTGGTGGGACGTGGCAGTTTGTGTACGACACGACTGCTGGGATTCCCGCGGTAATCGAGGAGTACGATGGGTCAGGCTCAGTCTACTATATTCGCGAGCCGGATGGGGAGTTGATCGCGCGCATTGGCAGCTCGAGTGTGGCTTACTATCACTTCGATGCGCTTGGCTCGACGAGGCTCTTGTCAGATGCGATGGGCACGGTGACTGATACATACGCCTATGACGCATGGGGCAACTTGATGGCGCACACCGGCACGACTACTCAGCCCTACCAATTCGTGGGTGAGTTGGGGTATTATACCCACTGGCAGGATGCGAATCTCGCCCTGCTCCAACTCGGCGTCCGCTTCTACGACCCGCAGGTCGGGAGATTCGGGCAGAGGGATCCAATTCAGGACACGTTGAATCGGTACGCGTACGTAAATGATAGGCCGATTGTGGCGACGGACCCATCGGGGCTGCTTTTTACTCGCGACTTCCCGAGGAACTTTCACCGCCTGCCAGGTGAAAGCGAGGAGCAGTGCAAAGCGCGAGCAAAACTTCTGTACGACATTTGCGTTAGGGCTCGGGAACGCATTCGAGACGATGAGAAGGCAGTCTGCGTGGCGCTGTGTCTGGCGGCCTCTGCATTCGTCAAGAAGGACGGCCGGTTTCTTGGCGCGTGCATTGCAGGCTGCGTTGCAATGGTAGACTTGGCATACCAACATAATGTAAAGCGCTTTTGCGAAGATCCGTACATTAACGCAGTGGTAAACATATGTACCGATAGGTATATCACATGTCCTGATAAGCGGTAGCCATATAGCCACTAGGTAGAACCGTAAATACAAGGATAAGTAGGGCTGTAGCCGCCATCGTGCATGGGCGATGACAAGCGGTGCAGTACGTGGCAGCACAGGGAGTCACGGAAAGTCGCGGTCTTAGTTCTACAAGCAGTGAGATAAACGGATGGAGGTCGAGAAAGCCGTGCAAAGCAGAAAGTCCCATTATGGCGAGCGACAGATTTGGGCCCTGATAGGCGCGGGCGTTGTCATCTATTATATGGCCATCTCCATGCCCTATCTCCCTAGACTCCAGCCTGCAAATATGGACCTGGTGCATCTGAACTCTGTAAGCCATGCCCTCGTACTCGTCGGCATAATCGTGGGCTACATATGCATTCTGGGTTGTCGCGCAGACCCGTGGTTTCTGTTGACGATGGCTGGAGTCGTCGTTATACTCAATCGTGATCTACTCTTCTCGAGCAGATTCTGGCACGACCTGGCGGTTGGATTCACGCTAGGGGCTGCGGCATACTGGTTACTTTCGTTGGCGGCGGGGTTCGCTATGGGCGCAGCTCTCGGATTGCGCAATTCGCCGAAGAGTAAGTCGTCCTATCATGGATAACTGGCCCGTGATCGTCCTAATTCCCAGCCATTGAACAAAACTACTATTGAGTTAGGGAACAGGGTGAACCCTCCCGCTCTGCCGAATCCGATGGAGTACAATGCCGCTGACCAACTCACCAGGTGGCCAAATGTGCATCAATACGACTATGATGGAGCCGGTAACTTGATCAGTCAGTGGTCTGATCCGAGAGGAGCAAGCCCGCAGAAAACCTATGAGTACACTCCTGCGAACTTGCTCTCAGAAGTTGTGCATACGGGTGCTGGAACGAGTTCGATGACCTGGGATGCGGATGGAAACAGAGTTTCATTCACCAGTTCGACTGGTGGGACGTGGCAGTTTGTGTACGACACGACGGCTGGGATTCCCGCGGTGATCGAGGAGCACAATGGGTCGGACCCAGTCTACTGTATTCGCGAGCCGGATGGGGAGTTGATCGCCAGAGTAGATAACGGGAGCATCGCCTACTATCACTTCGATGCTCTTGGCTCGACGAGAGTCCTGACGGATGCGACGGGCACGGTGACTGATACATACGCCTATGATGCATGGGGCAACCTGATGGCGCGCACGGGCACGACTACTCAGCCCTACCAATTCGTCGGTGAGTTGGGGTATCATACCCACTGGCAGGATGCGCATCTCACCCTGCTCCAACTCGGCATCCGCTTCTACGACCCGCAGGTGGGAAGATTCGGGCAGAGGGATCCGGCGGCAGAATGGCTAAGCCACTATCCGTACGCCGCAGACAACCCTCAGTACTTAGTGGATCCCGACGGCTCGAAGGTAAAACGACCCGATTGGTCGAACATCCTTAAGTGCATCGCCGGCTGCGGAATCAAGTGCATGAAGGACGATCACTTTGACAAATGTTACCTACCTTGCATCGGCAAATGCGTTGGCAAGGAATACATCAATGCAAATTGCGGGGCATTCCTTTGCTGGCTCGCGAATCAGCCATGGTTTCCGAAGCGCATAGGTAACCAGATCAAGCCCATGTGCACGCCGGACAAAAAAGATCCTTGCCCGCTGAGCGATGAAGATCCTGGGTTCTGTATAGACTGCTGTGGACTGAAGTACTACTGCTGCCTGATGACCACGGCGGCAAATGCATGGTTCAAGTGTAAATCCGTCGCCGAGCGTTGTCTCTTGAACTGCAACTCGACGTCCGTCAACTGTCGTTAGAATCTGTTCGGAACTGAGCACAACCATGGTCGCGTATAGCGAAAAGCGAAAGGAGGAGAACCGGGTGAGAGCACTTGCAATCCTCGGATGGCTATCTGTGATGGTGGCCGCCATGTTGTCGCAGGCCTACAGCGCTGGAGGAGGTTACCAAGGTTTCCCAGCCCAAAAGTGGGCCGCTATCATGTGCGCACAGTCTTCTGGCGCATCAGGTGGCGAAGCTGACGACCTGGACAACTGGAAAGCCGAGATCGACGCAAAGATGTCTGCGTACGCACAACAATATCCAGACGATGCGCTACCGCATTATTGGGCAGCATTGCGATATTACGAGAAGGGAGAGCCCGAGGCCGCCGTCTCAGCCGTACTCGTGGCGTTGCAGAAGCCTTGCATGAAGTTGCCAGCATATCCGACATTCGAAGACAGGCCGAGTTCGTACATGACACCAAGCAAAGTGGTTGCTCTCGTTCACCTTCAGACCGAGTATGCTGAGCGCCTAGCATCCAAGGGTAACCGGGAGTCCGCCCTTAACGTTCTACAACTGCTGGACAGCATTGCAAACCAAGCAATGGAAAGCGTTAAGACGTGTAACTCTAGGTTCATCACGGCTGCACTAATCTGGAAGCAAGCGATGCAGGGTAGAGCTAAACTCCTAAAAGCGATCGGCGAGGAAGCCTTATCAATTGAGGCTTGCAACAAGGTGGAGAAGATGAACCTTTTCCTTACGAAGAAGGTTGAGCCTAGCATGGACGTGTTTGCGCCACTCATACGCAAAGCTGAGGCATTCGTAGGCCGGAAGGACATCAGTGAAGGAAAAAAGGAGCAGTTCGGAAAGTTTATAGAGAAGGTCTACGAAAATGCGAAGATACGCCAAGACCGGCTTTTGCTGCTGCTGTGGAAGAAAGAACTCTCCTCGCTTCAGCGCGATACCGCCGGCAAATAGCCAGTGGCATACTTGAAAGCCGATCTATCTTGATGGACTGTGTAGGGTTATTATTGGTAACAGAGGGAACTAGGAGATTAGCGAGTAAACTTCGTTCTCAGTGTACTTGCCCTTGTGCTAGACTGCTTGTGTGTCAATACTAGGGATAAAGTGGTATTTCCCTGCCTTGCTCCTGGAGTTGCTCCAGGTCACAGTAGCTGCCACCGGCGTGGCGCTGGAACGGACCGTCGCATGGGTGATCTGGGGCCTAACGTGGCTACTAGCCATTCTCGACATGAACGCGAGCAGGTGGGTTCTCGCATAAGTCTTACGGCGCATTCACAGTCCGAAAAGACTGAGGTCGCCCGACAAGTAACCCTGGCGCAGAACTGTACATGCGGTTCCTGCTTTCGCTTCACTTCTAGTGTGTCACCAATGATGTCCTGTAAAGAGTGCTGCCGACATGGATAATGACGTGCTGGGCGATCATATTCGGCGCTTGTGCAATGATCCTATTCACGTTGGGAGCCTCTTGACGGATGCCTGGGGGAAGCTCATGGAGCATATCGAGCATACAGGCTCCACTGCTCAGCCCTACCAATTTGTGGGTCAGTTGGGGTATTATACTCACTGGCAGGATGCGAATCTCACCCTGCTCCAACTCGGCGTCCGCTTCTACGACCCGCAGGTGGAGAGGTTCGGGCAAGTAGATCCGATCAAGGATGGGATGAACTGGTATGCGTATGTCAGGAATAGCCCCGTCTCATGGGTGGATCCGGCAGGTCTTAACGCTTGGCATGGGGAGCCCATGCCAGAGCCGCCGGATCCAGGGCCATTCATGCCCAACACCCGGTCTAGGTCAGAATGTCTAAAGTTGGCTGCCAAGCGATTCGAGGAGTTTAGCAACTTCTTAAGGAAATGGGATGACTATGTAGAGAAGATAATCATTAGTACATGCGCAGCTGTATGCTTCCCCACATTGATAGGTGGCATGACTGCTTATGGCATTTGCTACTATACCTGTAAACTCGAGGGTGAGGCGATGTGGAATGTAGTTCTCTCGAAGGCCTGGAAGACGCTGATGAAGAGATATGACGAATGGAAGGCATACTGTAATCAGTTGCCGTGTCCATGAGGGAGACTTGGCAAATGGACGGCGTGCGAGACTTACACTTGACCTGTTATAGAAATTCTCTTTGGGCATATGGAGCGGAAATGATGAGGTTTCTCGTCATCGTGTTTATGGTCTACGTGCTTACACTGCTAGTGGGTGTGGTATGCGGCCGCACGTGGAGAAATGGAAAGCCGGTCTGGTTGCGGATTTTCTTGGACTTCATCAAACTTATGGCGATTGTTCTCGCGTCTTCTGTACTCATCGACATTGACACTTGGTTGTCTTCAAGAAGCTCAATACGCGAGAGCATATCAGGCTTCCTTGGCCTTGGCCTTGACCTTGTCAGTATGATACTGGGGGGCGTTGCAGGGTTTCTGGCATACGGAAGCAGTCAAGGTAAGCGATGGAGGCGTTTGCTGCTGCTCATTATGACCACTACAATCATATGTCTGCTCGCTCTTGTTGGGTCCGGATGGTCCCTACGGGGCATAATCAGAGACTCGGATACGGGATTTGATATCTTTGGGATGATCCACGTGTTGATCTTGGTGTCCTTCGGTGCATGGGCAGGCTATGGGTTGACAAGCCGTCTCGTGCGTTCGCGGTCAGGGATGTAAAAAGCTTTTCGAGTACTGGACATCAAAAGGTAACGCCAACTTTGCCAAGGCATGTATGATATTCTATTTTGACATTTATTCGAATCGGTGTCAGGTTCTACGACCCCGAGATTGGGAGGTTCGGGCAGGTGGATCCGCTGTATGAGGAAAAGGAGGGTAGTTTCACATACGCTAGTAATGACCCAATTGCCGAGGTCGATCCGCAAGGACTGAAGGAAAATAGGAAGAAAAAGATCTGGAAGTGCAAGAATCCCAAGCCACCGAAATGCGCCCGCAATGCATATACCAACTTCTATTGGTGCAGAGGGTGCGAAGCGAGTTGCGTCCAGTATTGTAACGATCAATACATTACTGAACCAGGAGATGAGTGGGAAAGATGCATGGCTGCATGTGGTGCAGCCCGTACTACCTGCCAGTCAGGCGGCAAGTTCAAGTTTGAGGCTCAGTGGTAAAGGAGGCATGACATTGGTGGTATTGAGGCTCGTCAGCATAATCATAGGAAGCGCAGTACTCATGTGGCTGGCAGACGCTGCGGCTCTGGCTGCTGTAGCGCATCCCGCGGACAGTAGTTGGATGTCGTTGATCGCTCAGTTGGTGACGATAAGTGCATTTGGGGTTATCAGCGGACGCATCGCGGGCCGAAAAGCTTTGTGTGTAATAGCTTTGGGCCCATTCCTATACTGCGGAACAATGTCGCTGTTGATGTCGACTCCAATGTTCCTTTGGCTGGACCTCCGGATGCCGTTAACCATCGTTGCGTCATTAGCGAGCGCATTAACTGGAGCGTTGTTACCTCGCTCAAGATGATCGATTATCGGTACTTAGGTTATTACAGATACTTCGTCACGGTTAGCTTCACTAGTCCGACCGGTGGGACGTGAAGAGGTTCGGGCAGAGGGATCCGATGGGAGCACTACTGCACGCCTATGCATACGTGGAGGATGAACCCCTGACAATGGTGGATGCGTGGGGACTGAAAGGAAGCAAGAAGAATCTGGCAAAGTGCCTTGACAAGGCCAAGCGCCATCTGTATTTCTGCCTTAGCGTCAGCCTAGCATGCATCAGCTTGGCCGAGGACCTTGCCATCATTGGCTGTGTACTTGCCGGTCCAGAGTTTGTCGTGCCCTGCTTGACAGCAGTCGGGCTTGTACTGGAAACACCGGTTATTGCCGCTATAGTTGGCTGTGCCACTGAGTACTGGCATGAGCGCAAGGACTGCTACCGCGAATATGGCTCCTCGACACGTCCCCTTGGCGCGTCGGCCCCATCCTCCGGTGCCTTGTCGGTTTTAAGAGTAAGCCTACCGTAAGGAGGTGCAATATGAGCGCAGAGACCTTGTTAACGGCGATATCGCTGGCCGGACTAGGAATGTCCCCGCTAGTGATGCCTCTCGTGATCTCTCGACTGAGTGGAAGGCGGTATCGGCTACTAAAGTGGTCGCTGATCCTTTCGCCCGGGATGACGCTGCCATATGCTTCTCTCGGATTGCTGTTTACAAGATTTTGCAGCATCGGCGGTCCGCAATACGTGGGCGACGGTCTATTGGTCGCCAGTGTCTGTGCCTATTTTGCTCACATAGGTCTGCTGATTGCCTTTTTCGTGGTGGAGTTCAAACATGGCCGCAACCCATTTGGAGGGTAGAACGGCGCCTGCGAACTTGCTCTCAGAAGCCGTGCATACGGGTGCTCGAACCAGTTCGATGACCTGGGATGCGGATGGAAACAGAGTTTCATTCACTAGTTCGACTGGTGGGACGTGGCAGTTTGTGTACGACACGACGGCTGGGATTCCCGCGGTGATCGAGGAGCACAATGGGTCGGACCCAGTCTACTATATTCGCGAGCCGGATGGGGAGTTGATCGCGCGCATTGGCAGCTCGAGTGTGGCTTACTATCACTTCGACGCACTTGGCTCGACGAGGCTATTGACGGATGTGTGGGGCACGGTGACTGATACATATGCATATGATGCATGGGGCAAGTTGATGGCACACACCGGCACGACTACTCAGCCCTACCAATTCGTCGGTGAGTTGGGGTATCATACCCACTGGCAGGACACCTACTTGCGACTCCTGCAGCTCGGCGTCCGCTTCTACGACCCGGAGATTGGGAGGTTCGGGCAGATGGATCCAGTAGTCACCGCCTGGAGGGCGGTATATGCATACGCAGAAAATTTGCCAACACTCCGCGTGGATCCCACTGGACTTCACAGCGTTAAGAGATGCCTTGAGTTGTGTCACATCTCTTTTCTAGCAGACCTCCAGGAATGCAAAGCGAGGTATGACAAGTGCATAGAGTTCTGTTCGCATTTCGGGCCGCTGTTTCCGGTTTGCGCCTATCTCAAATGCACCTCCGCACTGACAATTTGCTTGCATAAAGCGAGAGTCAATAACGACTGGTGCAAGGCGTGGTGTCACGATCCATTGCAACATGATCCCTGCTCGCAGGGAACGCCAGGTTCATTTCATCATAATCCTCCTCGCGTCGAGCTGTAGGTAACGCCAGCCTCAAAAGCAAAATGGGAAAATTGTTTTTACATATGACTAATGCAAGGTGGAGAAAGTCCAAATGTTCCATAGTTTTGTAATCATTTGGGATGTCGTAGAGAAAGGAGGAACAATGAAACAGGCTTGTAATAGCAGAATTATCCTTGTTTGGCTAGCCGCCTTCGTCACCCATAATCTTGCCCTATTGTTTCTTCCACCGCCACTTCTAAAATTATCTGAGCACTTGGAAGAACTAGTAAAGACAAGTGGCTTAATCCAGCCCATTACACTGGGTGGAATGCTGGTTCTAAAGTCGGCATCCATGGCCACAATTGTTGGCTTGATTTTTGGCGTAGGGATAGGACAAGGAAGCTGGAAGCACCTGATAGCATACGCGGCGCTGGCGACGCTAATTGCTATTGTCTTCTCATTATTGGGCTTGTTGGGATCGCAGTTATGGTTGCTTCGATTGGCGGAACTGATTGCCGCAATATACGGCTATGCTGCGGGGGGATTCATAGGCGATGCACTGCGCAGGAGTCACATGAAAAGTAAATCAACGACAATTGGCTAAATGTCAGCGTTCCTAGAAGGCATTGTGCCCATAGCACCAAACCACGCCGCTGAACGGACGCCATAACACACTACAAGGATGGCTCTCCTCCGACAGAGCTTCTTAGCATAGATTATCCTGAGCGGGATGGGTCAGGGAATCCACTTAGGATGGTGGATTCCAATGGCACGACGTACTACTCATACGACGAAAACAGCCGGCTTGTGGTGGTGACATATCCTGGGCAGTCGCAGATAACCTTCGGGTACGACTGGGTAGGCAGCCGGCTTAATCCGTCGGCGAATCCGAATCTGATGGAGTACAACGACGCTGACCAGCTCATAAGGTGGCCGAACCATCATGAGTATACATACGGATGCCTGGGGGAAGCTCATGGAGCATATTGAGCATACAGGCTCCACTGCTCAGCCCTACCAATTCGTAGGGCAGATGGGGTATTATACCCACTGGCAGGACACCTACTTGGGACTCCTGCAGCTCGGCGTCCGCTTCTACGACCCGCAGGTGGGGAGATTCGCGCAGGTGGATCATGCCGCAGACGGTCTTAACTGGTATGCATATGGGGGAGACCTCCCTAATAAGGTTGTTGACCCCACTGGAATGCAGGCATTTTCCGGTGATCTTTCAATTCTTCCTATAGATCTTATTGTTGACAGGTTCTGCGATATGTGGAAATGCGCACATGATATGGTTAAAATCGCAACAGAGGAAGCCAAGGATACCGGCGCAAAAGCATGGAAACTGGATGCTCTTAAGCACTGCACTGGCATATGCAAGATGGCAATTCACTGCCCTGCAGGAACAGCGTACCTAGCGTACCTTCATGAATGGGTCATCATTTATCCCCCAAATTGGGGCGCATGCGCCATGGACTTTAGCAACAATGGACGTGGGCTTTATTGTGCTAGGCAAATCTATAGCGGTCATTTCAACGGCTCGTGTCTGGATTGCTGTCTGAAGCTGTACGAAAGAGGCGATCTGATAAGAGAACCAACTTTCCAGATACGAAAGCGCCCTAGCGGGCCTGGGTGCAGATTCACTCCGCCCTCGGAAAAACCTCAAATCAATTGATGAGCGACAGCGCTGGAGGAATTGTAACGGCGTCGAGTCAGGAGGCTGAGGTATGAGAAGTTCATTTCATCCCATCTTACTATTGCTTTGCTTGATACCAGGATTATTGGCGGGCTGCCGACACGCTGTCCCGGATTCGCAGCTGCACGAGGCCGCCGGACGAGGCGACCTGCGAGAGGTAGAGATGCTGATAAAGAGGGGAATGAATGTCAACAGTAGGGAAGAGTGTCATGGCGCGACGCCATTGCATTGGGCCGCGCAGAGTGGCCATAACGATGTGATTACATTCCTGCTATCTAAGGGCGCGGATATTAACGCAAAGGATGCATACTTTAAAGAGACGCCTCTGCACCTTGCGGCACTCTGTGGCAAGGAGGAGACCGTTAAACTTCTACTCTCCAAGGGCGCCGACCTAAGAGCACAGGACAAGTATGGGAATACACCACTTCACAACGCAGCGTTTTCAGGGCGTACAAAAGTTGTGAAACTTTTGCTGTTGAAAGGCGCCTCGGTGTCAGCCCGCGATACTTTTGGGCGCACACCACTACATGAAGCTGCAAATTACGGGCGAATCAATGCTGCGAAGCTCCTGCTAGACAAGGGAGCGAATCCCAATGCCAGAGATGCAAGTGGTGTAACCCCCCTTCACGAGGCAGCCGGAGATGGTAACCTGGAATTAGCAAGGCTTCTCATTTCCTTTGGGGCCGATGTCAATGCTAGAGACAGCAAGGGTAGAACCCCCACTTACTGGGCTACGCAGAACCGTCGTGAGGCAATGGTACAATTACTCCACAAGCATACTGTGCGTTAGGCTTTGACTAAACTCTATCCCAAGAAGTAGCAGGTAGCCTGCATAAGCAGTGGGATGATGGTATGACAACACTCCGGAAAACCTATGAGTACACACCAGCGAACCTGCTTTCGAAGGTGACAAATGAAGATGTAGAAGGCGATCCGGCAAGCGAGACGACCTGGGATGCGGATGGAAACAGAGTTTCATTCACCACTTCGACTGGTGCGACGTGGCAGTTTGTGTACGACACGACTGCTGGGATTCCCGCGGTGATCAAGGAGTACGACGGGTCAAACTCAGTCTACTATATTCGAGAGCCGGATGGGGAGTTGATCGCGCGCATTGGCAGCTCGAGTGTGGCTTACTATCACTTCGATGCGCTTGGTTCGACGACGCTATTGACGGATGCGATGGGCACGGTGACTGATACATACGCCTATGATGCATGGGGCAACCTGATGGCGCACACCGGCACGGCTGCTCAGCCCTACCAATTCGTAGGGCAGTTGGGGTATTATACCCACTGGCAGGACACGAATCTCGCCCTGCTCCAACTCGGCGTCCGCTTCTACGACCCGGAGGCGGGGAGGTTCGGGCAGAGGGACAACCTGGAGCCTGATGGCCGCCAGAATGCATACGCCTATGTCGAGGGCAATCCACAAACACTTGTGGACCCTCAAGGTCTGAAGGCAGGACCTCGACCACGACCGCGACCCGAATGCAGAGGGACGGATCGACACCGTCCACCGACTTGTCCAGCCGGTCAGACGCCCGTCTTCCTTACATGTTTCACTGGTGCCGGCACGGGGGGAACATGGGGAAACGCAGCTGTGTACTGCACCCGAGAACAGGCACGCAGAGAGGGATTCTGCTGCCGCAACTACTCGCAGCCTCTCTGCCCCATCGGTACAACCTTGAACGTACCCGGATACGGCGAAGCTCGTGTGGGCACTTGCGGCTGCGGACAGACCAAGGACCATCCTTCGCCGAATAACTGGTTAGATCTCTGGGCCTCGGACTGCAAGGGCCGCACATGCTGGGTTTGTATTAGTCTGCCATCTGAATGTACACCGGGAGGTGCTCCACGATGAGCCAATTGCTTTCTTCATTGATGAAAAGGGTAACGCTGACGTTGATTGCGGCCGCCGTAGCTTCGTCGCCTTGCATGGTGAACTTGAGCAGCCTCAAGGGCATGACCGCAATCGCAATTTCACCGGACGGTAGCATGATGGCGTTCGAGGCGCTGGGGCCTGAATCGTCTCAGGGGATCTACGTGCTGAAGGTCAAAGAGGCGGAGACACGCGCGAAAGGCTCGTCGGCGCCTAAACGTATACTGGGACCAAACGCGCGCAATTTCCGCTGGAAAGGCGACGCGATGGCCTTCCTCTTTGATCGGCCAGCGCCACCTGGCAAAGACGACGACGATGCATCTACCCTGTGGGTAGGCGACCTTCGGACCCACAGATGCCGTCGTATCGCTATCGGCTGGATGGGAGCATGGTCGCCCGATGGGGAGCAGATCGCCTTCGTGCGGGGTCATGCGCTACACGTGTTGTCACTGCACACAGGCAAAGCACGGACTGTCTTCCGATCGCATGACAAACATGGCAAACTGGTGACGGATCCTGTTTGGTCCCCGGACGGCACCCGGATAATCTTCTCCGGGGGTGACGGCAGATTATGGTCGGTTCCGGTAAGGGGCGGACCTGCGCGGCCGCTCACGTTGCTTTCCTCTCGGAAGGAGGATATGGAACCCGCTATCTCCCGAGATGGACGGCGAGTGCTATTTGTCCGCGGCTATTACGGAAAGACGCGTAGCGTGGAGGGCTTTCCACTTATGCTAACCCACCAGCTACTGCAGCTAGATTTGCGCACGGGAGCAGAGAGCGAGATCACGCCGAGGGTGGAGGGAAGGTCTGACACTTCGCCACAGTGGCTGGCCGAGCCTGGTCGATTTGCATTTATCCGCAATGGACAGCTGGCCTTCGCGTCGTGCGAAGGGCGGCATAGCCGCTAGCGAATATGATTACGGCGTCCACCGACCAGCTGATCGGCTATACTCCGCCTCTGCCTGCAAATCGCGCGATCGCTTACGGCTACAACAACCTAAATGAGAAGAACTTGATGGGTTTCAAGAACCACGTCCAAGCTCAAGGCCGCTTACGACTACTTTGCGAATGGGTGATTGAAGGAAATGAAGATGCGAACCAGATCCACCGCATCCTATACCTATGATCCGGTTGGAAACCGTGAGCGTGTGAACCTTGGGAATGGTACCTACACGACCTATGGCTACGACAGCGACCCACGGTATCGGACGAGCGCAATCGCCCATTACCGGGATGGCACGCCGCCAGTTCTGCTTGGCGAGATCCTCTATCCCAACAGAGACGGTGCAGGAAACCCGCTTTCGATGCAGGACTCAACGGGAACTACGTATTATACATATGACATGAACAATCGTCTGGACAGCGCGACCTATCCTGGGGTCGGCCTCGTGGATTACAACTATGACTGGGTAGGGAACAGGGTGAACCCTCCTGCCCCGCCCAACCCTATGGAG
>Ga0272448_1003177_pt1 | contig 19792 bp, 17 predicted proteins | sample YNPCB0191_FD_202220 | JGI IMG/M metagenome (GOLD analysis project Ga0272448, IMG submission 202220) | Hot spring sediment microbial communities from Yellowstone National Park, WY, United States - YNP-CB-019-1 | ecosystem: Environmental > Aquatic > Thermal springs > Hot (42-90C) > Sediment... | reverse complement strand
TGTCCCATGAGCTGCTTTAATAATAACAAAAGCATTGAGAGGATCATATATGCGGTAATGAGTCATTTAAACGACCAATGGGGAAGAAAGCCCTTAAAAGAATTTACACAAAAGAATTGACACTGCCGAAAAAATTATTCCGCTAGATGGGTTGACGGATGTGATGATTGCCACATATACTTTTTTCTACATAATGATATAATTGGCACAATAAAGTAAAGGAGAAAGTTATGTTTTATGAAATTGAACAATTTATTGGAAAAATAAAATCTTTTCTAAGAGAGGATCAAATTGTTTTAAATAGAGATGGACTTTCCCATTTTTCTTATGATGCCACAGAGATAAGTTATAAACCACACATTGTTGTGTTGCCCGAATCTACACAAGAGGTATCAAAGGTTATGCGTTGCGCCTATGATTTAAATATACCTGTTACACCTCAGGGTGGAAGAACCGGTCTTTCGGGAGGGGCAGTCCCTGTTGAAGGCGAGGTCGTTATGTCTTTACTGAGGATGAACAGGATTATCGAAATAGATACAAAAAACCTTCAGATTGTTGTGGAGCCAGGTGTTGTGGCAGCTGATTTACAGAAGGCTTTAAAGAAAAATAACTTTTTTTTCCTCCTGACCCATCGAGCACTGTGGAGAGTACCATAGGAGGCAATGTTGCAGAGAACGCAGGCTATACCAGAGCAGTAAAATACGGGGTCACAAGAGATTATGTACTTGGGCTTGAGGCAGTTTTGCCTGATGGCACCATTATAAACGCTGGCGGAAAAACTGTTAAAAACGTAACAGGTTATGACCCTGTGGCGCTCCTTACAGGTTCTGAAGGAACCCTTGCTATTATTACAAAGATTATCTGTAAGGTGCTACCCATGCCCCGCTTCAGAAAGCCATGTATTTTTTATTTGAATGACCTATTAGGTGCAGCAGATTTTGTTGTTTCCATCTTTAATAATGGCATCATTCCATGTGCCATAGAGTTGATGGATAATTATTGTATAAATTGTGTGGCAGACTATCTTGGTTCAATAGAATTAAGAAAGGATGCAGAGGCCCTTGTTCTTGTGGAGGTGGACGGTCAGCATGAGATAGCAATTGATGATGAGGCACAAAAGATCATATACCTTGCCAAGAAAAACAATTGTATTATAGAATCCCGCCTTGCATCAGATAAAGTGGAGGCAGAAAGATTTTGGAGAATCAGAAGGGATACGCTACCTGCACTCAAGGCAAAGGGAAAGGACCATATTGAAGCAGATGTGGTTGTGCCCAGATATGGCATTACATTTCTTATTCAGGCAATAAAAGAGATAGAAAGGGACCACATTGTTAAAATTGCTACCTTTGGTCATGCTGGTGACGGTAATCTCCACGTAACAATTCAGTACAGAAAGGGAAATTTTAGAGAGACAGAGGATGCATATAATGTCCTTGAAGAGGTGTATAAAAAGACGCTTGCCATGAATGGAAAACTGACAGGTGAACACGGTGTAGGCATTACGGTAAAAAACTATATGAGACTTCAGATGACACATAAAGAGATTGATCTTATGAAAAGGATAAAACATGCCTTTGATCCAAAGGGAATTTTAAACCCCAAAAAGATCTTTCCAGAAAACGATTAATTTACCTTTTGTTAAATTTAATAAGCGAATGGGTTTTATAGCCTTTGATGGGCATTTTTTTGATTTCTTCAAAAAAATATTTCACTGCCTGCTCATCACAAGGTTCATAGAAAAAAGTATTTTTTTTATCGTATGCTATAAATCTCTTTTCATTGATTAAAGTAGTAATTATCTCTTTTACTATATCGTCATTTAAGGGTCCTCCAGGGTTGTTATTATTCAATTCTGAGATATCCATTGTTCCGTATTTATCGGCAAGGCCTTTTAGAAAATTTATAAACCTTGAAAGCTTCATAATGGTAAAAAGCGTGGTTCTTGAAAGATCAGGGTTTCCAGGTTTTAAAACACTGGATCTCATGTATTTCAACTTTTCTTTCCAGTTTGAACCTAAAACTATCTCACAGGCATCTATTTTTGGCACAACATAAAACGCACTGGGGCCCAGCAGGCATCGTCTCCCTGAAAGAAAAACCATGGTGTCTAAAATGTGTTTCAGACTTTGCTGGGGAAGCCCGAGTATAAAATGCACTTCCATTAAAAGCTCTGTTGATTCAATAAAGGGAAGGATTTCAAAAAAAATATTGCCACTGAATCTTCTCTGTGCTTTAAGAACAGAACTCGATAAGTCTACAATGGAAAGGTTTATCCTTTTGAAACCAGCTTTCATCATTTCGTTTATGATTTTTTTATTCAAGGTTTCAGAATAAATGCCGTTCATTGCTGTAAGTATTAATCTTTTACCTGAAAAGATCTTAAGGGCTTCTCTAAAGTGGCTGGTATCGTATGTAAGCATATCATCTTCAAAATCTATCCATTCGATGCCGAGATTTACACATTCTTCTAATTCCTCTTCGATGGTCTTTAGGCTTCTTTTTCGAAAAGGCACAGAAAGTCTACCGCAGAAGGCACATCTAAAAGGGCAACCCCTTGAAATGAGAAAAAAAGTATAACGTTTTTTTCCAATGCGATATTTATCTGCATCTACTAAACTTCTTCCAGGAATAGTGTTTAGGTCGCTTTCAATGTTTATGGGGGATATAAAAAATCTTTCTTTTGATTTAAAGCAAAGCCCGTTTATGTCTCTTAGACGTTGTAAATCTCCATTTTTCAATATAGATATGAGATTATATAGAGGTGTCTCTCCCTCGCCCCTGATTACAAAATCCACATCCGGGTTTTTCAGAACTTCTTCAGGCAAAACAGTGGGGTGCGTTCCACCCAGCACAGTCACTATATCTCTATCTATTTCCTTTGCGATCTTTGCTATGTTTAAGGCCTCTTCAGCATAGGTGGAAAATAAAGAAGATATGCATATAATGTCTGGCTTTTCGGACTCGATTTGTTTTTTTATGTCATTTTCAGATGAGCCGAATCTACTGTATTTTTTAAATAGAGAAAAAGGGCTGTATAGATTTTCTTTATAATATTCGGATAATTCAGGGAATGGATTTCTTTTTACCCGCTGTGGTTTTATATATGTTCTAAAATCAATGATTTTTACATCAGCCAGAGATTCCACCTTTTTTGCAAGATAAAGAAGACCCAAAGGGTATGTCCTTATGCCTGTATCATAAAAATCTTCAATGGGTGGCTGTATAAAAAGTATTTTCACCTTGCAATCCTAACCTTATGGTTTTAAATGATTTAAATTTTATAGGCCGTGCATATATCCTGTCAATATAAGGAATGGCTAAGTTTATCGTTTTATATTGTTTACAGTTTTTTTACGTTATAAGCATTATTTCTTTACCTTTCTGGGCTAATTAGGCCCAGCTATTAATTGAAAACTCGTTTATATAAAGGCATCGAGGTTTTATTAATTAATTTTTTAACAGGAATTAACGGTTTATTCTTTGATTTAATATACTTAAAAGGCAATTATAACATAACCCATGGAATAACAAAAAATATTAAAAGTTCCCTTCCCATCTCCTAAAAAGGTTATGTTCAATATCCATCAAATCTAAGACCTTTCCTACAGTATGGTCTATAATATCTTCTATTCCTTTTGGTCTATGGTAAAAGGCAGGGATAGGAGGCAATATAATACCACCTAAATCTGCTACTTTACTCATTAATTCAAGATGGCCCTTATGTAAAGGCGTCTCCCTTACAACAAGGATGAGTCTTCTTTTCTCTTTTAATATAACATCCGCTGCCCTTACTATAAGGTTATCATTGTATGAGTTGGCAATGCCTGATAAAGTTTTGATTGTGCACGGTATAACTATCATACCATAAGTTTTGAAAGAACCACTGGAGATAGAGGCAGCAAGGTTACCTATGTCATAGTTTTTATATGCAAGTTCCAATACATAATCTATACTGTACTCTGTTTCTATAAGTATATTTTTTTTTGCTGCATCAGATAAAATAAGGTGAGTTTCTACACCAATATTTTTTAAAACCTCAAGGAGTCTGACACCATATATTATCCCTGTTGCACCTGTAATAGCTACTATGATCCTTTTATTCATATTCCCCTAAACCTTTCTATTATTTTTTCTTCTATGTTTTTGCATATATCTAAAATTTGCAGTATCTCCACTTCTTTTAAGTTGTCCCAGTGAATACCAGCCACAACAACAACCTTTTTATTCAATGCCCTTGACAACCCTTCAGATAATGTCTTTACCACCACATCTTCTTTATGCCCCAAAAATGTATAAACAGAGCTTGTAGAACTTGTTCTTTCTGGGTTTTGAATGCTCGGTCTTGGCTGAGCTATTCCAATTGCCCCTATATGCATCCTGCCACCTCCAATAACAACTACCACATCTTCGCCTAAAATAATAATTTGAGCTATAATCTCAAACCTGCCCTCTTCCACTCTGAGAAAAAATGTTTCCATTATTTTAACTTTCTGATTAATGTTTATTAATCATCATATCAAGGATGTCCACCGCCCTCTTTGCAAAAACAGGATCGCTTATATGGCAGTCTATCTCTTCAATGGGTATATCAGTTCTTAATATCTGTTTTAGTTTATCAACAAACACCATATTTATAGAAGGGTCATATAAAGGCATACCTTCTTTATCTGCCTCTGACCATCCCCTCTTTGGGATGAGTATGTATATTAGGCCTTTAGATTTATTGAGTTTTTCACCTATTATAATGGCAAATTTGACCATCTCTTCTTGCTCCATGCGAACACAGAACCTAACATCATGGTTATAAATCCTTCTTCCTTTTAGTATATCAGGCATAGGATAAAAGGGGCTAAAAACTGCATTGTCAAGGCCACCAGGGGCAAAAACAAGGGGGATGCCCATCTTGCCTGCTGTTTCAAATCTCTCAGGCCCTATTCCTCTACAGTATCCACCGAACATCTCGTCGGCTATCTCATGGGGTGTAAAATCAAGGACACCTGATATAAGACCCTGTGATATAAGCTCCTCCATTGCCATACCGCCAACACCATTGGCATGGAAGCCTATCATCTCGTATCCTTTCTCTTCAAGAAAGGTCTCTGCATTCATTGCACAGGCAGAAGTCACACCATAGGCTGTCACAGCGATCATAGATCTTGAGCTTTTTATCTTACTTCCTTCATTTATCATACCACATATAGCAGATGTAGCCTGAGCTAAAATCATACGAGTAAAGCCATTAAAACCAAGAAGGTCAGCTACAGAATGGAAGACTACAATATCTTTTGTCCTGATATACTCCCTTATATCCCTTGAGGCCACAGTAGATACAATAAGCTTTGGAAATCCAAAGGGAAGATGTCTCATTATATAGCTTACAATTGCTGTGCCGGTACCGCCACCCAACCCTATAACGCCATCTATGTTGCCTTTCCTGAATAGATTCTCTGTTATCCTAGCCCCTCCCTCCTCCATTGCCCTGACAGCCATGACACGGTCTTTTGTTTTTTTAATCTCTGAAAGGTCATAGCCTGCTATACTGGCAACATCATAACTTGATATATCAGCAGCAATATGGGGCTCACCCAGGGTTCCTATATCCATAAGCAATGGTTTTAGTCCCTTTTCTATACTACATTGTTTTATATAACCTGCTTCTTTTCCTTTAGTGTCGAGGGTAGCTATTATAAGTAATTTTTTTTCCATTCTCGTCTTTTTAAATCTTTACCCTAACAGGTGTAAATGCCCTTTCAAATAAAAGCTCCATGCCGCTTTTTTTACCAAGAACAGATTCCTTTTTTTTCTTTCCCCAGACAGATTCAGGTCTTGCCTGAACAAGGAATATATTTTTTGGGAATGGGAGACTCCTTGATATTGACCACTCTATATCCTGAGGGCACCCAAAGTGATTTTCTACATCCTTTGCAAGCCTTGCAAGCTCTATTATCTCTCTATCTTCAATACACTGAATCTTTCTTTTGTCAGATGGCAGCTCTTTATATTCCATCTCTTTTGTATCAGGGTTATATGTAAATTCAGCCCTTTTGTCTGATATAACCCTCTCCTCTATCTCCATTGTCACCTTATCAACGAGATACCTATCAGGTGTTACATTCCCTGAGACAACAGCCTCTCCATAGCCAAAACTTGCTTCTATAGCTACTTTGGATATATCACCATTGATTGGGTTTATAGTAAACATAACCCCTGCTGCCTTGGCATCCACCATAGTAAGAACAGCCACTCCAATTGGGTCAAAATCCAGCGGTAGATTAAGTCTTGCCCTTGCTATTATAGAACGGGTATTAAATGTGCTTGACCATACCCGTTTCACATTGAAGACAACATTGTCTGGACCGCTTACATTAAGATATGTCTCATACTGGCCTGGGTGACTTACAGGCCCGGCAGATCTGGTTGCAACAAACGCATCTTTACAATTAGTAATTCTACATAATTCATCATAGTATTCCTTAATTGTCCTTTCCATATCAGAAGGCATCTTAATCGACTCTACAATTGACCTCATCCGTTCAGATGCTTCTTCAAACTTTAACGTATCAGCTACATTATTTGGGTCAGCATTAAAGTCCTTTAAGAATTCTTTAAGGCGCTTCTGAGCCTCTGTCTCTGTCATAAATCTCTTATATGCCTCAACACCAAGGGCAAAACCTGGTGGAACCTGAAAACCTGCCTTTGTAAGCTCCCCTAAGTTTGCACACTTTTTGCCAACTGTATTGTTGTATTCCTGGCCAATCTCATTAAACCAGTAAATCCACTTATTAGTCATAAAATACCCCCCTTTTCGATTAAAAAGACTAAGGTCAGGGGTTTTTACCCCTGACCTCTTTTTCTATGCCTTCTTAAGTATTGTTACGGTTCCTGTTGTGCCATCAACCCTTATAATATCCCCTGTTTTAATCACAGCCGTAGCAATGCCTGTTCCCGTAACAGCTGGAAGACCGTATTCTCTTGAAACAATTGCAGCGTGAGATGTAAGACCACCAATGTCTGTAACCGCTGCTTTAATTTTTGTAAAAACAGGTGCCCAGGATGGGTTTGTGCAAGGGGCAACCATTATTTCGCCTGGCTGAAGCTTTACAACATCCTCCATAAGCTTTAATACCCTTGCAGGTCCCTCAGCAATACCTGCTGATGATGCAAAGCCTTTTATCTCAGACACATCTGTTACTACTTCACCACCGCCACCTTTTAGCCATTCACCTACCTTTTCAGTGGTAATGCCCCATAACATAACAGTAAATGGCTCAGCTACCTCTTCAGGAGGCACTCCAAGGGCAGGCACTGGTAGCCATTTTTTTGCAGCCTCAAGTATTTTTTTACGCTTTTTTGCCTTTTCCTGCCAGTATTTACCCCTTGTTGGGGCACCCTCACCAAGTGCCCATGAAGTGGCTAAATCTTCTAAGAGCATTGGAACCTCAAACCTGTTAAAGAGAAAAATATCATCTGTCTCTGCTAAAACATTATATTTAACAAGGAGGTTTCCAAACTCTCTGACTTTTTCAAACCAGATTGTATGGAGCCAGTGCTCAACCCAGAATAGATGATCCTCTGCATATCTATATATTGTCCTTACAATTTTATATGCATCATCAAATGACTTGCGGTCGTCATCAGTTCCAATAAGCTTTCTGTATTCATTAACAAGCCTTTCCCGCTCTTGTGATATTTCTTCAAATGAACGTTCAATCTTTTCTCCTTTTTCAAGCCTTTCTATATAGCTTTTTATGTAGTTGAACGGAACATCCATATTGTTTATCCAGCTTCCCTCATAGTGATACCAACCACTACCGCAGGAGACAAAAAACCACGGGTCTTTTAACTTTTCAAACTCCTCGAACCATGCCTTTCCTTCATTTATTGAGTTAAGCTCTTTTATCTTCTCATAAGCAGATATATCTTTCTTCAAAATGGCCTTAACATTAGGTTTGTCCATTGCAAGTCTACTTAACCTGCAAAGCCCCTCTTCAGGTTTGAACATGGATACTTCTGCACCGGCTACCATTTTCCCGATAATACTTTCTTTGATCCCTGGAAAGAGTTTTTTTGCTGTGTCTGTAAACATAAGATAACCAAGATAGGCAAGATTTAGATACTCAAAATGCCACTGCCATGCCTTTATTATCATATTAACAATATTGTTAAATGATTCTATAAGCTCATATGCCTGGGTATAACCTTTTGGATAAGGGATTACCTCCTCTTCAGGTACATATTTCTCAAACTCTTTTATAACCTTAAGGGATTTCATCTGTTCCCCTAATTCACTAAACTTTTCATACCATTTGTCCCAAAGTTTATTATAGTTTTCAAAAACGTATGGGACCCTTTTACCAAAATGCTGAGCCTTTTCTTGAATAACTTCAGGTGGTGGTGGCTCAACAGCAGCTATATACATATAACATCCAAGTATCCTTTGGGCTACACCCTGGGCAGGCGGTATACAGAAAACCCTTGTATTAAACTGTGATAAGGCTATTTGCCATGCAGATTGAAAGATATCATCCAATGGATATAGCGGTTCAGGGGCATGTATCTTGTCCTGATACCAGAAATGTCTCTTCTCCCAGTCTTCCCTGTCCTTGCTGAATAGGCGCTGTGGTGGATACATTTCTTCCCAGCCCTCAAGCTCTGGTGACAGTACTACTTCATCTGCAAAAGGAAATTTTTTTTCTTCTGCCATATATTTCCCCCCTTCTTTTTATTTTTAAATCAAAATCATTTTAAATCTGATTATAAACCTCACACCCCCCTTTCTTTTTTAGAGTCTGAACCACCAAGGTTCATTGAAAAGCATGTTGTCCTTGGCTCGAGAGTTATCTTCCTGCAATCTTCAGTCTTAAAAACTCTGCCTATATCTACAGGGTCTTTAAGGTTCAACTCTCCAAAAATTTCACTCAAGGCGTCAAGGACAATATAATATCCACCAGTGGCCTTTATAAAATCTAACTTTTTTATGTTGTAGAGATTTATAGCCTTTGTTGGTCCCAGCAGAGAGGTTTTGTAGTTGTAGATTATGTTTTTTAGGCCAACTGATAGAATTTTTGAGCAATGAATTAAAAGTATTGACATTTTTTTATTTTCCCTTTTTCTTCTCTTTTTCTTTTATAGCATTATAAACTCTTTCTGCGGTTATTGGAAGTTCATTAATTCTTACACCAACGGCATCGTATATGGCATTGAGTATAGCTGGAATAGTCGGCATAATTGCGCCTTCACCAACCTCTTTAGCCCCAAATGGACCATTGGGTTCATTACTTTCGATTATTATAGTATTTACATTGGGCATGTCAAGGGCTGTTGGTATACGATACTCCCCAAAGGTAGGGTTTAAAATTTTACCCTTTTCATCAAACTTTACCTCTTCAAAAAGCGCTTCACCAAGGCCCATAGAAAGGGAGCCCTGCATCTGGCCCTCAACATTTGTGCGATTTATGGCAAAGCCACAATCATGGGCATCGGTCATACTATCAACAGTGACCTTGCCTGTATCCATATCAACAGTTACCTCAACAATCTGGGCTGAACATCCATAGGCAGGGGAAGTTCCGACCGTTGCACCTTTGTATTTTCCTCCTAATTCACCTGGTTTATAAGCACCGGTACCCACAATGGTACCTTTTTCAAGGTAGGCAATCCTTGCTGCCTCCTGAAATGTAAGTCTGTCACCAGTAAGCTGCTGGGCCCATCCTCTATGCTCTTTAATATAAATTGATCTTATTTCAGAAAAATCTACAGGATCCTTTTTAAAAACAATAAATCCATCCTTTATATCCATATCCTCAATGGGTATATCAAGTCTCTTTGACAATACCTCAAGAACCTGACTTTTTACATTTTCTGCCGCCTGTTTAACAGCATGGCCTGTCATGAGTGTCTGACGGGATGAATATGCACCTAAGTCTACACCATAGTCTGTACTACCTGAAAATATTTTTACGTCTTCATATCTTACACCAAGTGCCTCTGCTGCGATCATTGAAAGAACTGTGTCAGAACCCTGTCCTATCTCTGCTGCTGCAGTATAAAGGTCAACGGTTCCCCCATCCTCTGATAATTTTATCATGGCAGTAGAGTGATATGTTTCAGACCTGTATATAGGATAGCCTGCACCTGAGACGAAAAAACCACATGCCATACCAATGCCTTTACCTTTTGGTAATTTTCCCTTTTTATTTTTCCAGTCTGAGTGCTCCCTTATTGCTTCAAGGCATTCTTTCATTCCAAAGCTGCTGAGATTAAAATCGTTACAAGTTACCTCTCCCTTTTCCCTCACATTTTTTAGCCTGAAATCAATCGGGTCTATCCCCAATTCCTCTGCTATTATATCGAGCTGCTGTTCCCATGCTGCCCTTGCTGCTACACCTCCATGACCTCTCTGGGCACCACAGGCAGGTTTGTTTGTATAGACTCTATAACCATCATATTTCATATGTTGAAGCCTATATGGTGCTCCAAGTAAAGACCCAGCATAATAGACAGTAGCAATGCCAAAGCTTGTATAGGCACCTCCGTCCAGGTAACAGGTATGTTTTAATGCATGTATTGTCCCATCTTTTTTTACACCTGTTGTAAGCTCATGATAAAATTGGTGTCTTCCCCTTGAATGTAAAAACACCTGTTCCCTATTCATCACCATCTTAACAGGTCTTCCTGTTCTCATAGAAAGAAGGCTTGCAGCAAGTTCTATTGTATTTACACCTGCTTTTGGACCAAATCCGCCACCAACATAGGGTTTTATGACCCTTATCTTCCCTATAGGGATATTAAGAACCATTGATATTATTCGCTGCACATAATGGGGAACCTGAGTAGAAGTATAAAGGGTTAGATAACCATTTGCATCATAGTGTGCGAGGCATGCCTGGGGTTCTAAAAATCCACCATCCTGTTTTTTATTTACAAATCTGTCAGTTCTTACATAATAACACTCCTTCAATGCCTCATCTACATTTCCAAATTCCTGATGAACCTCTGCGCCTATATTATTTGGATATTCATCGTGTATAGGAACTGCACCCTCTTTCATTGCGTCAAACACGTTGAGATAAACAGGCAATTCCTCGTAATCTACCTTTATAAGGGATGCTGCTTCAAGTGCAGTTTCAAAATCTACCGCAGCAACTGCAGCAATTTCATCCCCCACGTATCTAACCTTATCATAACAGAACATGGTTTCATCGTATCTTGCCGGGCTTACACCATAATGGATGGTGCCAGCCTCTTTATAAGTGACCACATCTTTTACGCCTGCAATTCCTTTTGCTTTAGATGTATCAATATTCAATATTTTTGCATGGGCAAGGGGACTTTGCAATAATGCACCATATAGCATATTCGGCATGGAGAGATCTGCTGCATATCTTGCTTCTCCTGTAACCTTCAACCATGCATCAACCCTTGGCAGTCTTGTGTTTATTACGCTGTAATCACTCATCTAATCTCTCCTCCTTTTTTTTCATTTTCTTGGAGGCGGCCTTAATTGCCTCCACTATCTTCTGATAGCCAGTGCATCTGCACAGATTACCGGATATTGCCTCTCTTATCTCTAACTCACTGGGGTTTGGATTTCTCTCTAAAAGAGTTTTTGCTGAAAGAACCATACCGGGTGTGCAAAAACCGCACTGTATTGCACCATAGTCAATAAATGCCTCTTGAATAGGATGCAAGTTTTTTCCATCTGCAACGCCCTCTATGGTCTGAATTTCACAACCATTTGCCTGGACAGCAAGGATAAGACATGAATTTACAGGCCTCCCGTTTAAGATTACGGTACATGCACCACAGTCACCTATTCCACAGCCTTCTTTTGTGCCCAAAAGATTTAGATCCTCCCTGAGAACCTGTGTTAATGTTCTGTTTGGGGCAACTAATAATTCATAAGACTTGTTATTTACAATTAAATTTATTAGTTTTTTCATGCCACACCTCATTTACTATTTTTTGCCTGTTTTAAGGCAGCAGTGAGTGTCCTTTTAGTTAATACCTCAACCATAGCCCGGCGGTATTGCGCACTGCCCCTAATATCATCAATGGGTGAACAATCATTTGATGCAACACTTGCAGCTTTTTCTATTAGTTTGTTTGTTGGTTTTTCTCCAATTAATATTTTTTCAGCGGATACTGCATGTATAGCCTTTGGTGCAACAGAGCTAAGTATAATCTTCGCATCTTTTATAACACCATCTGGTTTATCAAGAACAATCCATGATGCAACAGCAACTATTGCAATTTCAAGGGCCTTTCTATGTCCAAGTTTTATGTAATTACCACCGCTTAGTGGTGGTGGCTCGTCTATAACAATATTTGTTAATATCTCATCCTCCTTTATAATAGTCTCGCCTGGGCCAACAAAGAATTTATCAAGCTCTACCTCCCTTTCACCCTTTCTGTTTTTTAATTTCACCTTCCCACTCAGGGCAATAAGAGCTGGTGGTAGGTCAGCAGCAGGTCTTGCAGTAACAATATTTCCACCTATTGTAGCCCTATTTCTTATAAGCGGTGAACCCAAAACAGATGCTGCCTCATAGAGTATAGGATATTTCTTTTTTATTAAATCAAACTCTGTAAGCTTTGCCACTATGAGATTTGATCCAATAAAAATGCTACCATTTCGAGGCTCTATCTCAGAAAGACCGGGTATTTTCCCTATACTTACAAGGCAGGAAGGTGCCAAAAGTCCTTTTTTCATATTGACAAGTATATCTGTGCCACCTGCTATTATCTTGCCCTTTCCTTTTAAATCAGCCATTATCTTGCAGGCCTCAGACAGGTCTTTTGGTTCCTCGTAATCAAACTTGGGTAATATAAGCATCAATACCTCCTTCTTAACAAAAATTAGATTCTTCTAAAAAATATTTAATGCAGCTTTGATGACCACTTCTGCAAATTGTGGCTCCTCCATGTTGGCATCAACCTCAATTATATCAATCTCTCTTTTTAACCCTTCTTTCAGTTCATTAATAAATAGCCTGTCTTCATCGGGGTCATATGTTATACTCCCTGGGGTATCCACTGAAGACCAGCCTTTCATAGGTATAACAATCTTCACAGGGCCATGGGCACCATTTAATTTTCTTTTAAACTCCTGCGCAGCCTTTTTTAGCTCCTCAGGAGAGGCCCTAAGCCATGTTCTGAATTTATCAAGATCGTATTTTCTACGATTTTTATGATCTTCTGTATACTTTGATTTTGGTGGGGTTATGTGATTTACACCGCACGTTGAAATTACCTGTGGAATACCTGCTTTACCTGCTGCCTCCATCCTTGTAGGTCCTGCATCCCTCATACCACCTACTAAGTGCTCAATAACAGCACCAGGGGCTAAATCAATCACTCCGTTAAACAACCCCTGCTCAACCATTGCCTCCATTGCCCTGTCTCCTATACCTGCTGCAGAGAAGCCAATCACATCATAGCCCTTTGATTCAAGGACAGTTCTCACCTTAGATGCACACTTCTCACATGGTCCAAGCATAGTAAGAGCTATAGCCTTTTTATCACTAAACTTTTTTAATAAAGGAGAGGCTTCTACCATACCGCAGATAGCGTGAGCTGCCCTATCTATAACATTTTTTAATATCTCGCTGAGCCCTGATATCTCAACCACTGAATGAAAAAGCGCTATATCACCTATATCTATGTATCTTGTTGACATACCAGGCAATGCTGCTGTAGAAGAAACCATCATTTTTGGGATACCAAAGGGCAGTGACCTCATTACATCTGTTGCCATTAGTGATCCTGTTGAACCGCCAATACCAATTATTCCATGGAGTTCACCTTTTTTCCATAAATCCAAAGCAATGTTGGAGGCACCTTTTGTCATGATGGCTGTATTTTTTGCTCTCTCTTTAGATGCAAGTATTTCCTCATAGCTACTACCTCCTGCCTTAGCCACCATATCTGGTGTTATATCTCCATAAAAACCCTCAGGAGGTCTCATGGATATATCAATCACAACAGGCTCTTTTCCAAGCTCCCTTATCTTATCCTTTAAGTAAAATGTTTCAACCCCCTTTGTATCGAGGGTTGAAACAATCATTATCCTTTTCATACATTAGCCCCCTGCCACCTTCTTTTCTATATCAGCCTTGAGTACTTTTTTATCAACCTTTCCAGAATCCCCTACTGTAGGTAATGAATCTACAATCTCAAGCCTTTCAGGAAGTTTATATGCTGCGAGTTTTTTAGACTTGAGAAATTCTATCATCTCCTCTTTTGTAAAGGTCTCCCCTGGTTTTAAAACCACATAAGCACATGCCCGCTCACCCATTTCTTTATCAGGATACCCCACTATTGCAACATTTGCAATCTTTGGATGTTCATTGAGTATACCTTCAATCTCTGCAGGATATATGTTTTGTCCGCCACGAATAATCATGTCCTTAGCTCTGCCCATAATCCACAGGAAACCATCTTCTGATTTCACTATATCACCTGTTGTCGTCCATCCATCTTTATCAAAAACACTTGCAGTAGCCTCAGGGTCACGGTAATAGCCTGCAGGTGCATGGGGTCCTCTAAACCAGAGTTGTCCTGGTTCACCTTCTTTTACTGGATTACCTTTTTCATCTAAAAGCTTGACTTTATTCCCAGGAAGCATTCTTCCAACTGTCCTTCTTCTTATTTCACCAGGGTCGTCTATTGTGCAACCTGAAACTGAACCAACATCCTGAGTCCCAAGATCGCTTGTTATAATTGCTTTATACCTTCTTTCTGCTTCCTCTGCTACCTGTGGTGGTAGATAACCTCCAGCAGAGCGTATAAAACGGAGTGAGCTTAAATCATATTTAGTCTCATCTACTTCAAGCATTCTCACAAGGTGCGTAGGGACAACGCCTATAGCTGTTGCCTTCTCCTTCTCTATAAGTTTAAGAGCTCCTTCTGGATCAAACTCCTCCATCATAACTGTTTTTGCTCCTACCAAAGGTGCAGCAAAATACGTAAGGGTTCCAGCTGCACCACCTGCATGGGGTGCTATAGCTACAGTTATATCATCCTTTGTTAGTTTCCATATATCCACTCTTGCCTTAGATGTGCATACCCTCGAGGCTATTGGCCACTCTACAAGCTTTGGCAGGCCTGTTGTGCCTGTTGTGCTTGTTAAAAGTCCAACATCATAATATGGACTAAATCTTCTTTTATCGAGCTCTTTGTATTTCGATTCATCAATATCCTGATTGGCAAGCTTTATTAATGAATATGAGCCTTCTGGCGCACTTTCAGGGACCTCCTCTTCAAAGAGAAAGAAATATTTAAGATAAGGGGATGTCTTTTTAAGCTCTTTATACATTTCAAGGTAATTAAACTTCCGATAGATATGAGGGATTGCTACAGCCACTGCCTCTGTCTTTTCCACCATATAGGTCAGTTCTTTTTCCCTTAAATATGGATACACTGTAAGTGAGATGAGGCCTGCCCTTTCAGCAGCAATCCTTGCAATAAATCCATAAACGCTATTGGGTGCCTGAATGATGATTCGAGAATCCTTGGGTATCCCCAAACTTACCCAGGCATAGGCAAGATTATTAAGAAGCCTCCATGCTTCCTTCCAAGTTACTCTATATTTAGAATCCACAAGCGCTTCTCTATTACCTAATTCTTCGGCATTTCTTTTCCAGAAGTCAACAAAAATCTCATCTGTCCAGTAACCATCTTTTTTAAATTCCTCTATCATTTCATCTGTATATCTTATTGGTCTCATAGATTCCCCCCTAAATTTTAATTAGAAGGGTTAGGGATATAAGACCCCAACCCATAATTTATTACAATCCTAATTCGCTCCAGCGCCCTTGAACCTTTTTAACCACCTCAGGATCAAGCTCAATAGGGATAGGCTTTTCTTTCCACTCATAGGGTATGGTGGCATCTATTATTATTCTGCCTGTTATATCCCTTGCATTTATAGGTAGAGATGGATCAAGGGGTGTAGAGCGTCCCCTATGGATGATCTGGCAGCGATTTGGCTGGAACCTGAAGCTTATTGCATATAGCACCCTTGGTATGTCCCATGGATCTATATCATCATCAACAATTATTACTGTCTTTAATCCATATGCGCCCATCTCTGTTGAGATAACAGCAGTACCAACTTGATCAACATGACCAGGATACATCTGTTTTACAGACACAATTGCAATAAACCGGCCTGCCCCTTCAGGTGGACAGTATACTGCTTTTATACCTGGTATCTTCATATCAGTTAACTGCTGCCATAGTGTTGCTCCGTATGTGAGAGCCATGGTCATATGAGTATCTGTTACTGCGCGGCCAACAGTTGTACCCCAGAATATAGGATCATTCCTGTATGTAACACAGTTTACCTTTACAAAGTTCCTCTTATCTGTACCTACACCTGAATAATATCCTGTATATTCTCCAAAAGGTCCTTCATCCATAAAGGCATCTGCATCTACTTCACCTTCTACCACAATCTCTGCTGTTGCCGGGATAGGAAGATCAACGGTCTCGCCTCTTATGACCTCTATTGGCTCGCCTCTAACTGCACCTGCAAAATCATATTCAGATACAAAGGCAGATAAACGGGCAGCGCCTGTTAGAAATAAAAGCGGGTCACATCCTATTACACAGGCAACAGGCATGGGTTTTTTCATGGCTGCATATTTTTTCAACATGATATCAGCATGTTTTCCCTTAATAAACTGTGTGCCCAGGTGATTTTTATCAAGTAGCTGAGCCCTGTAAGTACCGAGATTTACCCATCCCGTCTCAGGGTCCTTTGTGATAAAATAGTGTGCTGTCCCAAAATACCTACCACCATCACGGGGATAAAATTTAGGAGCAGGAAACTTAAATAAATCAACAGCATCTCCCATCATTATATTTTCTTTGCAGGGTGCCTTATCTACCCATTTTGGTGGTATAAGTTTTTTACCTTTCTCTACCCATGCCTTCATTAAATCTACTAAGCTTGATTCAAGAGGTTCCCCCATAATCATGGCAAGTCTTCTTGTAGTTGTGCAGACACTTGTTATAACCGGTGATTTATATCCTTTTACATTTTCAAAAAGAAGTGCAGGTCCGTGTCTTTCTTCGTTTAGTTTTGCAATATGAGATAACTCAAGGTTCCAGTCTACTTCAGCCTTAATCCTTTTTAATTCACCTTCTTTTTCTGCTAATGTAATAAAATCTCTCATGCTTCTTATTTGCATAACCCCTCCTAATTATTTTTATTTTAAATACGATGATATCAACTGGGAAAAATTTGTCAAATACATAATAATTATATTGTCTATAAGTAAAACTTATGAGATAATTTTAAAGGGAGGTAAGGTGAATCTAAACCAGCTAAGAGTATTTTATATAGCTGCCAAAGAGTTAAACTTTTCTGAGGCCTCTAAAAAACTTTTAATAAGTCAGCCTGCAGTTTCATTGCACATAAAAAATCTGGAAGAATCCTTAAAGGTAAAACTATTCAATAAGGCAGGAGGCAGGATATATCTTACTGAATCTGGACATACACTTTTTGATTATGCAGCTAAAATATTTGAGCTTGAAAATCAGGCAGAGTCTGCCCTAAAAGAAATGATTGATTTAAAAAAGGGCAGTATCCATATAGGAACAACAAAAACATATGCACGTTATCTCATGCCAGGTTTTATATCAAAGTTCCATTTAAAATTCCCAAATATCTTCATAACCCTTAACGAGGGAAGTTCATATGAGATGATTCAGAGTCTTTTCAGTCTTTACAATGAACTTGCAATAGTGGCGCTTACAGATTTTCCAAATCCTATAAAATCCATTGATTTCCATGATGAAGAAATTATATTTGTAGCCTCTGTTTCTCATCCAATCTTTAAACAACAAGAGATTACATTAGAAGATATAGTAAAAATACCTATTATTATGCGAGAGGAGGGTTCTGGAACAAGAAGGGTTGTAATGGATGTTTTTAAAGAAAAGGGACTTATACCCACAGTACTGTATGAAGCAAGTAACCTTGATTTTATAAAAGAACTTTTAATAAATGGCGAGGGTATTTCTTATATGGTAAGGCCTGCTGTTCAAAGAGAGATAAATGAAGGTCTTCTCAAGGAGATTAAAATAAAGGACTCAAAATTTATAATGCATTCAAAGATTGCCTTTCTCGGTAACAGGCCCCTTTCAAGGCCTGCTCATGCATTCATAGATATATTACTATCTAAGTAGGCTATATTCATCCCATGGGCTTTTGTATGTTTTGTGTTTTTTATCAGCCATAAAAATTATCGTTCATACTGATTTAAGAAAGTATCGGCCTTATCAACTACTGCCTTTGCAAATTCAAGGTCATTTATATTATAAGGTAATATCTCAAGGAGGACATGAGAGGGAAGTTCTTTTTTTATTGTTTTTATAAATAATTTAATACCATCAGGGTCATAGAATGAATGACCCTTTTTGCCCCATATTGAAAATCCACCAGATGGTATCATTAATGAGATAGGCCCTTTAGCATTTTTACAGAAACTTGATATCAACTCTGCTATTTGCTCTAATTCCCTTTTTTTAGTCCTTATTGTTGTGATAGCATCATTATGGACATGATACTCTCTTCCAGGAAAGTATTTTTTTGCCTTTGATAAAGGTCCTGTTACTATAAAATCTATATTGCCTGGTATTAAAATAGATGGTATACCTTTTTTCAATGCACAAGAGCCCCTCGTTGGTCCTGCATCATAATCTCCACCAAAATAGTGGTCAACAAGTTCGTGGAGTGAGAGGTCAATAACTAACTCTACCTTCTCTTTTTCGATGGTTTCCTCCATTGCCTGGCCTCCTGAACCATTTGTATGAAATACTATTATCTCTTTTCCTCTATCTTTCAGTGCAGACCTTATATACTGTGCAGCTATCTCTGTAGTACCTAAAGTTGACAAAATAACTAAGGGTCTTGATGGCTCGGGAAATTCCATTGCACCCGTTATCATACCTGCAATAGAAAGGGCACCATTTCTTAATACCTTTTCAGTTATCCTATTTATTCCTGAGAGGTCACAAACAGAATGGAGCATAATAATATCTTTTGTCCCTACAAATGGTCTTGTATCCCTTGAACCCATTGTGGTTATCATAACCTTTGGAAACCCGATGGGGAATGAACGCATTACATAAGTGGCAAGTGTTGTGCCCATTGAACCACCTATACCAATAATACCGCCAATTTTCCCTTTCTTGTAAAGCTCTTCGGCCCATTCTAATGCACCCTTTGACATAATAGATATTGCTTCACCTTCATGACCTAAATTTCTAATCTCTTCTATGTTCATCCCACCCTTTATTGCTACATCTTCTCTTTTAATAGCAACTGGAAAAGGTGAGTCGCCTTTGATACCGGCATCAAGGGTTATAAAAGGCATATTGAGGCCAGTAAAACATGATTCAAGATACCTTACCTCTTCCCCTTTTGTATCCATTGTTGCTATTATTAATACACACTTTTGTGTCATTTCCTTCCCCCCTTGTTTTTTTATTCTATCACGAGATAGCATAAAGGTTATGAGTATTCAAGTAAAAATAACCATAAAATTATACTGAATCCTTTGCACTGGATCTTCTTTCTTATAAAATTACTCAATTTTAAATATCTTTAATTATAATCCAAAACAAATCATTTGGCACAGCCTGTAAATAAGGAGGTAGTGTAAAATATTCTATGTAAATTTCTTGTCCTTTAAAAAAAAGGGTGTATTCTCCAAAGGTCACAAATCCATATAAAGGAGGAATACACCCTATGAAACAACTAACAGAATTAAAGGTAACA
>Ga0272448_1003176_pt1 | contig 19795 bp, 11 predicted proteins | sample YNPCB0191_FD_202220 | JGI IMG/M metagenome (GOLD analysis project Ga0272448, IMG submission 202220) | Hot spring sediment microbial communities from Yellowstone National Park, WY, United States - YNP-CB-019-1 | ecosystem: Environmental > Aquatic > Thermal springs > Hot (42-90C) > Sediment... | reverse complement strand
AAGTCCTTTGTGACTGCAAATAGAATCAACAATGATGAGCCTCCGGACCGGGTCAGCTCCGGCAGACGCAGTCCTGGATGTGCACTGAGCTTGGGAACTGTTCCGATAACTTGTAAACTTCCGCTAGCTTACAGCCTCGACCAAAATGCGGAGTGCGCGCACCGCCCGAGTTCGCTTGGCACCGCTCATTAGCCCAAGCCACCATGCCGCTTCAGTTGGATCCGCACGTTTGAGTGCTTCCGCCGCCGCATGCAGCCGTCCTGGATTGCGAAGCCCATGAGCCACAAGTGCATAGCATGCCACCCGGGCGCCGTTGTCGGGATCCAATGGATAGTAAGGTCCGGGCTCCAATCGTGTCACTCCACCAGTGCGCACCGCAGCACGCAGCAGAGACACTCCGGCAGAGTACGCCAAGGGGCCAAGAGCAGCAATACGAGTGAGGCGCTCGGTGCCGTTGGTTTTGAGGGCACGACGGTAAATGATGGCAGCAGCACCGTCTTTGCGGCGCACAATCCGCAACGCAAATGGAGCCGTACGAATTGTCATGAGTGTGACTTCGACGGTGTAACGGGTTTGCCGAAGGTCGCCGTTATGTTGAGGTCCGCACTCGCCTTGTCCGCGATGGACTCCAGTTGCTCTTTCATTCCAATGCGGCCTGGGTCATGGAATCTCAAAGTAAGGCTTGCGACGTAGCTCATGCCTTCCCTCATACCGCTGAACAGCGCACGCGCGGTTTCCAGAGGTTTGATCGGACAATTAAGTTTCACCTCGCGAACCTCGAACGCGGCGGTGCCGCCGGATTTGAGGTCCCCCTGCACGTTCACATCGAGGCACAATTCATCAGCACCAAGTGGTTGGGCCATCCCAACCAAGTTAGCCGCCGCTGCTGGCGTGGCAGCCTCCAGTCGCACTTCTTTGAGCAGACAGTTCTCGGCAAGTCTGAGCGCGTCTTGCCAATTGGTAGCAGTGAGGATTTCTGGCTCGGCCACCCCGGGGGGCAGGGAACGATCGCGGATTTCTGCGGATTTGTTCTCCTTGATCACTTGTGTGTCAACCTTGAGCCAGGCCTTCGCACTTGCGGAATCGGCGCGCGTGATCAGTTCATTATCGATCAAATGCAGGCTTGGCTTGACGCCCGGCTCTGTTCGTCGTTGACCTTCCGAGCCAGTTACAGCGCCAGTTTTGTCGTAAGCCGTGCCATCAGGAAGCCGTACGACGACCTTACCAGCTTCAAGAGCACGAAGAACAGTTTGCCGGACAATTGACGGGTCGGGAACCAGACGCAACCCCTGTGCTGACAGGAAACGTTCGTGCACGTCGCTCAGCCGATGGACGTCAGGCTGGTCCGGAATAGGCGTTGTTCCGCCCAAGATAACCTTCAGGAAAAGGTCCGGGTCAAGAGAGTCCCCCGTCTTGTAAATCAGCCCTTTACTTTCCAAGAACCTCATTAGAACGCGTTGACCCTGCGGCTGCCGCAAGACCTCTTCATCAGGGACCTGATATTCTTCCTCAATCTGGCAAATGACACCCTCACTCCGCACCAAGGTATCAAACGCGCGGCTGGTTTGGATGCGAAACTCGCGCACCAACCTCGGCTTGATGCGTTGTAGTTGGTCGCGAACCAAAGCAGCACTTTGAGAGTGCCGCGCCTCACGCTCGATTTGTTCCGCAGCGATCAGTCGTTTGGCGCGCTCAATCGCGTTGTTAAAAGCGTCCGGTTGAGGAGCAATGGCAACGATGGCGTTGCGGAACCTGCGCGGCACTGGAGCAGAAGGATTGCGAGTGTCAGACCAGGTGCAGACTTCCTTGGCAAGCTCAACAGTCTCACAGAGCGCCACCTGCAGTTCCTTTCGTTCGAGAACGTCCCGCGGCGTTTCCGGCCAGCTCGAGAGGCTGAGTCTTGGCCCGCCGAAGTATGCTTGTGCCTCGGAAAGCACCCGCTCTCTGGCTTCGAGGAGGTCAACCTTGGCGGCGTACTGCTCAATTTGCTTGATGACATTGGGCTCAAACCTGAATTGCCACCCCCGACCGCCGCTTATCGGATAGGTATGCCAGCAAGCACCAATGAGTCGGTCCAACGCTTCGGATGGTTCCGGCCCAGCCTCGTTTGTGCGCAAGACAGCCAGCGTCAGTTCGGCCGGATCGAGGCCGCTGTGTTCAGTGCAGGGAAGACTCTCGAGCAACAACGCCGACGCAACACGCACGTGGATGCCGCCAGGCCGGCGGTCATCGAGTTCGAACGCATGCCCTTCAATGTCAGCCTCAACTGCTGCACCGAACGCTTCACGCCTCAGTCGTTGAAGCAGGTCGGCACGCAAAGTTTGGTTGCTCCAGTTAATATCCCCTGCAGTGATCAATTCCACGGAGTGCCCGCTTGTCCAAATATCCCGGATCAGACGCGCAAAAAGCCGCAGAACACCCCGGCTGCGCTGGAATTCAGGCAATGGCCCGAGCCGTTCCTTGGCAGTGTCAATCAGACGCGGATGGAAAGGATAGCATTGTTCGATCCGTTTTGCGTATTCGGTGCTCACAGCACTGTCCGGGAGGATGTCGGGATGCGCTTCGTGAACTCGCTCATAAAGCTGGTGATAATTGGCTGATGTCTTGGCCGCCGCAGCCGGGTCGATCTTGTCGAACAACCGGCGCGCAATCACGCGCGCAGCCTGCTTGCCAACAGGATCGAAGTCCGTCATCTTGCGGCCAAGAATGTCCTCAAGCTTGACTGAGGCTTCGCCGATAGCCATCGAGAGTTGTTGAGAAACCCCTGCATAGGCCGTTTGCTGGCCGGGATCAGTAACTACCAACACAGCTTGTCTGCGCTTGGACACAGCAGAGATGAGTTTGCTGAGAAAACTGAGCAGGTTGCCCTGGCCGGTGGCTGACAAACTGGCCATATAGATCACAAGCTCATCAAGAAGAACCAATAACGGCTCGCTTGGCAATGCTCTGGCGATAGTCGCCTCGTCGGGGCAAGCCTCCGGGTGATCCGCTCCGCCCAAGGCTTTCAGGCCGGCTGGGCCGCCCAGTTGGTAAAAAAACTCTCCCTGCAAACTGCGGGTTTGGAGATTCCGGTGGTTTGCAAACACCGGCACACCGGCCTTGGCCAGGTCTATGGCCACCACTTTAACGGTCTTGGGACGATCAGCCGCAGAGAGGAGCTCTGAACCGGCTGAAACGTTCTGTATGTTGTTGGCCAGATGCCATAGCGCAATCAAAGTGTGCGTTTTGCCGCCTCCAAAACCGGTGCTCAGGCGAATCAGCTGACCTGAGCCCCGCCTGTCGGATAGAGCCTTGAACACGGTCATGCAGATCGCTTTCAGATCCGGAGTCGGTTCGGTGTTGCGGAAAAAAGTTTCAGCATGACTGTAAACACGGGGTGCGGACCCTTCCAGAAGCTGCCCAAAATCCGCGGCAAAAATTGCGTCGTCCAATTCTCCCTGCAGAACCTCGGCGCGAGGTTCGCAGGTCTGCAACACACTCAAGCTCGTTATTTGCTTTTTCATGCGAAGGCTCTCTGTGTCGGTTAATCGGGGGAATGCCACGCCGGAATAAAACCGGCCGTCAGCGGCTCAACAGAGCACAAGTTGCGCTCGTCCCGTTTCGCACCCGCGATGGGCAGATTACCACAATCCGCACATCCCCCACAAGCCCTATCCAGGAGCACACGGTCAGCGCTACTCGGAGGCTCCGTTCAGCGAAATCCTCTCACGCTGATTGTTGGTAATCTAATCCTCATGCAAGAATTCGTTACGGCCAACGAAGCTTTTCGTGCCATAGACAATATTGGGTTTTGAGAGATTGCACATTGTCGGGCTCCGGACAAAAGAGAAGCTCATTGACCAACCCGCCCGAGAGCCAAACATTAATGTTGATTAGATATTCAAACTGTGTCGCTACGTACAAGATTCCGAAGAGGAGCCCTGGCATTCTCGGTCCTATCACATTCTTCGTTGATTAGAGGCCGTACGCGGAGTACTTGCGGGAAACATCATACAGCGTTTACGGTGCGAACGCTCCCGCGGAGGATTCGCAACCCGCCTCCGCCGCTTCGGTGCCCCGAATGCATTAGTCCGCCAAGCCACCATCTCTGAAGGCACTTCCCGATTTGGAAGTAGAGGCACGGTCCCGCGGTGTTCCGTCCACAGTCCAAACTGCACACACGGTCGGTCCGCGCCATTAGCCAAAGGAATTCCAACCACGCCGAGGTTCGGTTCTCTCACACTCTGGGGAAACGGCGCATAAACGACACAGTTATGCCGACCAGAAAGTACTAATTTGGCAGGCCGCCGTGCAGGCACTGAACCTGCTAACAGTGTCTGCAGCTCGCGTCAAACTCCAACCGACATCTCTGATTGATGAGAGCTCAAACACCCAAACTTGCTCTGAGAAAATCTGCTTGATGCAACCGCTACATTGGCGGAATACTATGCTGCGCGAGATGCTCCGGGCGGAAGCGCCTGACACATTTCCACCGTGACAATGAGGCAGAGAAGGGAGAGCAGAGGTCATGAGTTTGTTTGTGTTTGTTACTGAGGCGTGCCGGAATGAGGCCCGAAACCACGGTTTTCTTGATCGCCTTAACAGTTTTGTGAGCCAAGTGACTAAGGCGCAGAGCCTTGCGTACTTTGATAAAGACTTCCCACCGCCGTATCTGGTGAAGCGGAAATTCGGCAATCGCCAGGGTCGCCTGATTGCCCGCTTGGAGCAGGTGGATGCTTATGATGTGGTGGTTCTACTGGGCATCCTAATTCGCGGAAGCAACGAGTACGAGAGCGGCTTCGGCCCAGACCCGGAGGGGTATGGCAGGAGCAATTTTGAGCGGCGGTACAGTCGCGAGAAGCTTGAAAAATTCGTTAGGGAGGAGCTTCAGAGGAACAAACCGCCAGAGAAGGAGCAACCTTCAGAGGACGAATATGGTTATATTTACCCTGAGTTTTCGAAGCCCGATTACACCGAGCTGGTATGCGAAACCGGGGACTGGGTGGAAGCATTTCGCAACGACTTTTTTTCGGACTATATCTCTCACTTTACTGCGCCTGTTCGTGATCTGTTGTCCCCGAAGAACAAGGCTTTGCAAAGCGCAACTTTTCTTGAGCTTCCCCAAAAGCGTGATTTAGGTTTCGTTTTTCGGATTTGGCCGGAGCACAAGACATGCATGCTTATTTCGCCGACGCGCACAAACGATCCCAATTTCAACCGGCAGTCGGTCGAACAAAGGCATGTCGGTCTCCTAAAGGGCAGATTCGAGAACCGGGATGAGGTCCGGCAACGGAGCAGGAGAGCTTATCCCTCCTATGTGCTTTGGGATGATGACGAGTGGCTTCGGATCCAGAAGGACCGAGAAGGTAATTTGGCTCTATCCTCTGAGGAGGAAGCCATTCTTGAGTCTGTGATGTTGGGAGCTCAAAACCAACCTCCATTTCCTTTGTTTATCAATGGACGCGCCGGGAGCGGCAAGACGACTGTGCTCCAATATTTGTTCGCACAGTATCTATTCAGGTACCTGTCTGCGCCGGCCTGCGATGGAGCAAAGCCGCTGTATTTTACCTGCAGCCCCGGGCTTCTGGAGCGTTCGCGCCAGATGGTCGAGTGCATCATCATGTCTGACGCCAGGATGCTTGAAGCTGCTGGCAACGCCGATCGGCGTCAACTGGTCAATGACAACAGACATCGCATTGCCGAATGCTTTCAGGACTTTCACCAATACCTCACAAAAGCAATAGCCACATTGAAAGAGGAGGACCGAAGACGTTTCGATCCTTCAAAACGGGTAACCTATGCTACCTTTGTCCGGCGGTGGCAAGAGAGATTTTTGCGCACACGACATCAAGTGCAAGAATATGGTCCAGACCTCTCATGGCACGTGATTCGCTGTTACATCAAGGGATTCAGCGCTGATGAGCTTATAGATCCTGCTGAATATCCACAAATCCAGCGCAAACAACGCACTGTAACATCTCAAACTTACAAGGAAATTTACGATCACGTCTGGACAGGATGGTATCAAAGATTGTGTGATGGTGAAGGATTCTGGGATGATCAGGATCTTGCGCGCGCATTGCTGGAGAATGATGCAATTCGTCCGTGTGCGCTGGCTGTTTTCTGCGATGAAGCGCAAGATTTCACACGGTTGGAGCTTGAGATTCTCCTGCGGCTTTCAGTGTTTTCGAGTCGGCGGTTGGATGGCACCGAGGTCAGGCGAGTTCCATTCGCGTTTGCGGGCGATGAATTCCAGACTCTGAATCCTACAGGATTTCGCTGGGATTCCATAAAGGCAATGTTTGTGGAGAAGTTCATTTTTGCCCTCGATTCCCGTGCGGGCCAAGGCAACGTCGAACTGAACTACCGCCCCCTTTGCTACAATTATCGATCCTCGCCACACATTGTCTTGTTTAGCAACGGAATCCAAGCGCTTCGCCGTAAGTTGTTTAGTGCAAACGACGTTGTGCCCCAACGCGCTTGGAGAACTGACAACTTGGAGCCGTCCGTTTTTTGGATCCCTCGGGAGGACGCTGATACCTGGCAGGCCATTCGCAACCAGAAGGATATCAAGATCATCGTTCCCTGTCACGAGGGTGAGGAGGCCGAATACGTGCAAAAGGATCCATGTTTGATCCAATACGTTGACTTCCGCGATGGTGTGCCTGTCAACGTTTATAGTGCGGTGCGCGCCAAAGGGTTGGAGTTCGATAGAGTTGCAGTTTACGGCTTTGGCGAACAATGTCCCGAGAATCTCTTCCGCGTGGCCGGAGAGGACGACGACCCCGAGAGAGCAAGAGAACAAACTCTCCCGAATGAGTACTTCATAAATCGTGTTTACGTCGCTGTTACGCGTGCCCGGAAAAGTCTTTTTATTATCGATAGCACGAGCGGACTGGATCGGTTGTGGAAGCTTCTCAAGGATGATGCGAGCTTGGAAAAGATCCTGCCCGTCGAAACTACTGGCGGTCTGTCATGGCACGACTTCGTGAAACCAATGTACAGGGGAAACGCGCAATACATTCAGAGTGAGCGACCGGCTGACCGGTTGGAAGAAGCCAGACAACTGGAGGAAAGGGGGAAACAGCGGCGCGATGATTATGAGATGTTCCAAGCCGCCTTTGCATACGACGCAGTCGGCCAAAAAATGAAAGCAACAGAGTGTCGTGCTTACGGCTATCTTTTTAGCAAAAACAAGGAGTATCTGCGTGCTGGTGAATGTTTCCTGGAATGTGAGAAAATAGATGAGGCGGTCTCCGCCTTCTGGGCCGCCGGTTCAGATGGGAGAGACAGGATCCTGCGCCTGGGTGAAAATCGGGCCGCAATCCAGGACCGTATCGAGTGGCGTCTTGCGAAGTTCTTGGCTGCGCCGTCGCACAAGCTCGCTGAAGTGGTTTCTGTCCTTGAATCGCTCAGAGACAAATTGCGGGGCGAGAAGTTCCTAAACGACGTGATGAGCGATCCTCAGCCATGGCGGTCGGCTGTCGAGCAGGTTTTTGAATCGCTGACTGACGCGACGGAACCGTCTCCTGACCACTGGAGTCGCTTGGCTTCTCTGACGGACTCAGATGAGTTCAGGCCATTGCGCATTCAATCTCTCCGGCCAATGGCAAAGATTTATTATGAGGTCCGCGAATTTTCCAAGGCCAAGGAGTTTTATGAGAAGGCTGGTGCTACAGCCTGCCCAGAGTACCAGAAGTGCAAGGCCGACGTCGAACCATATCCGGCGAAACTTGATCCACTTGCAGAACTGAAGATGTGGGATCGCATCGTAGAGGAGTTCGATAAACACAAGGCGAAGTCGTTGAATGCTCATCAGATGCAGCTTGTGGCGCAGGCGCTAATTGAACTCGGCCGTGTGAGCGACGCTGTTGCTTCGGTGCCTTTGGGGCTTGATACGAACATGTTACGTTCGATTGTGAAACAGGGTGACGCTGAGCACGATACCGTAACGGCACTCCGAGTTATGCACTTATTTGCGATCAACTCCGTCCGAGCTAAGGATTGGCGACAGCTCTTGTCCATAATGAAGTCGGACCACGTTCCCCAGCCCTTCGATCGAAGCAAAACCTGCAAACAATTGTGGGGCCAACACAAAGATGACATTGGATTCAGTGCGGTTCGTGTCCTTGCCGTGGAAACCAATCTTGACAAGCATTTGGAAGGCCCGAGCTTGGAGGAGCTGGCGAAGCACATAGCCGCACTGGGCAAGAAGAGGAGCCCGGATTCAGCCTCATGGCGTGTGTTCGGTGCCGCCCTCGAAAGAACGCATCGTTACCAGACCACCATGGACTATTACGCCCACCTTTTAAAGGTGATTCCAGAGAACCAGGAGGAGGAAAGAACGCAAGTTCGAATTCGCTACCTGACGGTCAAGAGACGGCTCGCCAAATGGCAAGCTGCGAGCAAAAAGGGCGAGATGCGGTCAGCCGGGACTGTGACATCGCTCGAAGTTACGCGAGAGTGGGAGAAGTTTAAGCTACCGTCCGAAGCGACCGTTCCTGAGTATCCCGAGGCGCCGCCATTCGAGCGCGTTGTTAATGAAATCGCAGCCTTGGAGCTCCCTGGGAAATCTGCAGCAGCAAAACCTTCGGCCCCACCGGAAACTGGTTCCCCAGAGCCGTCTCGCACAGGGGGTGCGGCCAGTGTCCTAACAGACCCGTGTACAAGCGAGGTTGGGCAGATCAAGCTCGAAATCTACCGTTCCAAAGGCCGGATCAATCTGACAAATAAAAATTCAGCGGAGCAGGCAGCAGTGAAAATTCTCCAAGGCGTGGTTCGAGTGGAAGGAGAGGGCAACTTTCGGGAAACGCTGCCCGGGGGCGAGTGGCGAAGCAAAGACTGGGGAGTCCAAATCACGATTGTTGAAAAGGAGAACACTCATGCCGTTCGGGTCCGCTCTGAAGCGGAGAATTTGTCGCTCGAAATTCAAATGTAAAAGTTTCCGATTGGGGAGGCTACCCACGTGTGAACGCCCTTGGACTGCGATGTTGCAGAAAGACAAAAAACATGGCGGCGATAACTTGCTTTGGCAAACAAAGTTCGGCGGCGGAGCAAGGCTCCAACAAGCCGATCATCGACAGTCCGCCGCCGGTGCGAAGGGCCGGATGTTAATACGTGCGAAAAAACTGTGAGATGCTCATTGCATGTCCCGAGATTGATTCGCGGCCCAGCACTATCGAGTAAGCTCCAGTTCGACCAGAGATCTGTGGGCCCTTGCGATTGAAGTGCAACAAATGGTCTCGCATTTAGGTGTTTAAGCCGTTACTTTTCAGTCTCGCCATGAATCGACCACGATTGCTAATCGAGACTTGGCTACCTGCAGCGGCCATTGGTGTAGAATGCATGCGCGAACGGGGCACTGGCCAGAACCCGCCAAACGCGCGCCTCCACGTATGGTGGGCGCGGCGGCCGTTGACCGTCTCCCGCGCCGCCGTGCTGGCCTCGCTGCTGCCCGCCGACTTTCCCCACAACACCTTCGAGCGGTTGCTGGGGTTTGCACGGCCCGGAAGGGAACTGCTAGAGATCCGACGAATACTCGATGCAAAACCACCAGGCACGCGCATAGAAATAGGGTTCAACTGCGATCGCGCCTTCAAACGCGCGCTGCACGAAGAGGACCTTGCCCAGGCCCACGCGGCGGCACAGAAGCTCTTCGGCAAGGACATCGTGGTGCTGGACCCGATGGCCGGCGGCGGCTCGATTCCGCTGGAGGCCGCGCGGCTGGGGTTCCGCACGCTGGCCAACGAATACAACCCGGTGGCCTGCTCCGTCCTCGAAGCCACGGTGGATTACCCGTTCCGGTTCGGCGGTCGGCTCGCCGAGGCTGCCCGGCGATGGGCAAAGATTTGGGAAAGTGGGGTGACTCAACGGCTTGGTCGTTTTTACCACGAACCAGCGCTGCGCGGAGTCCGGGACTACATCTTTGCCCGGACGGTGCCGTGTCCGGACACGGGATTCGAGACGCCGCTGGTGCCGGATTGGCATTTGCTCAAGCCCAAGGACTCGCAAGTGCGCGTCTGGGCCGAGCCGGTGGTGGACAAAAAGGCGGGCACGTGGACGGTGCGAATTGTGGACAACCGCGAGCAACGTCACAGCAAAGCCCAGCCGCCTGCGCCCACTTACAGCGGCGGCAAAGGCATCAGCCTGTTCACCGGTGCGCAGATTCCCGACGACTGGATCAAGGCCCAGGCCCAGGCTGGCAAGATGCGCTCGGCCCTGTATGCCGTGGCGGTGAAGAAGCCGTCCGGTCTGGCCTTCGAGGTGCCGACCGAAGCCGACTTGAAAGCGCTGGCGGCGGCGGAAAAGGAGCTGGCCCGCCTGCGCCCGGCCTGGGAACAGCAGGGCATTATCCCGACGGAGGAATACCCGCAGGTGTCCAGCGACCCGCGGCCTTGGATTTACGGCATGAGACGCTGGGCGGATTTGTTTTCGCCGCGGCAATTGCTGGGCATGGGGGTCTTGGTCGAGGAATTGCAGCGGCTGCGGCCCGAAATCGTCCGAGCCGAAGGCGCCGAACTGGGCGAAGCCGTCGTCCATTTGCTGGCGTTGGCTTTGGACAAGTTCGCAAATCACAACTGCAATCAGACGCGGTGGGAAAACACGCGCTCGGTGATCAAAAGCAAGATGGATCGGCACGACTATGCCTTCAAATACACCTTTGCCGAGATGGCGCCCTGTGGCGCGGGCGCGGGTTTGGCTTGGGCAATTGACAATGTGCTGGAGGCTTACGAGCACCTCGCGGAGCTGGCCGGTCGCAACGGTGGGCAGCCGGTCGAGATCACCTTTGGTTCGGCCACGAGCCTGCCGCATCTCACAGACGGGAGCGTGACGGCGGTGGTGGTGGACCCCCCGTATGCGGACAACGTGCAGTATGCGGAGCTGGCTGATTTCTTTTATGTGTGGCTGAAGCGCACGCAGGGGCACCGGCGGCCGGAGTGGTTTGCCAGTTACCTCTGCGACCGCAGTGAGGAGGCGGTGGTGAACCTGAGCCGCCACCGTAACAACAGCAATTCTGCCGCTGAGGCGCGACGGCTGGCGCACGCGCACTATCAGCGGCTGATGGCCGAGACCTTCCGCGAATGCCGGCGGGTGTTGCGGGATGACGGCGCGTTGACGGTGATGTTCACGCACAAGAAGCAGGAGGCGTGGGAAGCGTTGTTCACCTCGCTCATCCAGGCGGGGTTTACCATCACGGCCACGTGGCCGGTGAAAACCGAGAGCGAGCATTCGCTGCATCAGGCCAAAAAAAACGCGGCGCAGAGCACGGTGTTGCTGGTGGCGCGGAAGCGGGATGAGCGAGCCGGTGTGGGTTATTTCGATGCGGAGATGCGGGCAGAGATTCGCAGCGCGGCGGAATCGGCTGCGGAACGGCTCCTGAAAGAGGGGTTGAATCCGGTGGATCAGTTGGTCGGGTCGTTTGGACCGGCGATGGCGGTCTATAGTCGTTATGCCGAGGTGCGCACCGATACGGGCGAGCCGGTTGGTGTGGACCGGGCGTTGGATGAGGCCAGCGAGGCAGTGACGCAGTTTCGCATACAGCAGTTGGCCGAACGGGGGCTGGATGGAGTAGAGCCGGAAGGCAAGTTCTACCTTTTGTGCTGGGATGTTCTCCAAGCGGCTGAGTTTCGGTTCAACGAAGCAAAGTTGCTCGGGCACGCAGTGGGGATGGACGTGGAGGCCATGGTCGCAGCGGGGTTGGTGGTTAAATCGGGTGATAAGATCCGCCTTTTGTCGGCACAAGAGCGGCGCAGACCGAAGAAGCTTGAGCTCGAAGAGGTTGAGGAGACCTTATTTGGAGCGATGCCATTAGCGGGCCGGGCGAGAGTCAGGAAAAAGGATGTACTGAAAGTGCACCCTAACGACCCTCAGTTTCGCACGGCATTGGACGGGTGCCACGCCCTGGCTTTGCGGTATTGGGAGGCGGGCGGCGGCAATCCCGGTATTGGGTCGGCACGACAACTGGCACTGCAACAGGGCTGGAAAAACGGTTCGCCGGTGGCACGGTTGATGGAGGCGTTGGTGAAGGCCGCGCCGCCAGCTCTCTGGCATGAAAAAGGCAAGAAAAGCGCAGCAGCAACGTATCGCGAGTTTCGCGCGTGGCATGAGCTGTTGCATCCGCTGTTTGGCATTGAACCTCCGGAGTGGCGCCAAGAAGTCACTCCGCAAGGTGAATTGGCTCTGACTGATCGGTCCGAAGTGGAAAATGATGATGAAGACGAGGATGACACCGAAGCCTGAGAGGACAAGGCTGTGAAACTTCTGTTCTCCGGCTGCCGTTTTACCCCGATGTACTCGATGTATCTCGAAGAAATGAGGCTACCGAAGCGGACTCCACACTGAGCCGCGGGCGAGTTGTGTACGGCCCGAAAGCCAGATTTTATTTGTGACCGTGGAACCGTCAGACAAACAAGAACCAAAGTCGGCTGTCAAGGGTAACTCCTCGTTACGGGATCACGAGTGGCCCCGATTTTTGCAGGGGCCAGGCAGCGAGTTGCTGGACAAACTTTACGTTCCGGCACTCAGTGAGGCGGTACGGTATGATCGGTGTTGTGCCTACTTTTCGAGCAGCGTGCTGGCGACCGCCGCCCGCGGGTTTGGACGGCTTATCGAGCGCTTGTTGGCGCTTGGCGCTTCTGCACCTCGGCCAGCAGTTCGGTTTGTCGTCAACGAGGAAATGCAGCGTGAAGATGTGCTGGCACTGACTGAGACGGGGGATACGTCCAAGTTGGAGTTTCTCTTGCTGAAGCGGCTGAAGAAACCGAGCGAATTGTTGGAGCGGAAACGGCTGGAAATGCTCTGCTGGCTGGTCAAGGCTGGCCTGATGGAACTACGCGTTGGTGTCATGCGCAGTGGCGAAGGCATCGTGCACGGCAAGTTCGGGCTTGTGTTCGATGCAGCGGGTGACGCAGTGGTGTTCAGCGGCAGTGGCAACGAATCGGCCCATGGGCTGCGAGCAAACTACGAACGGCTCGAGATTTCAACGTCATGGGACGATCCACAAAGGTTTCAAGTGTACAGGGACGAGTTCGAGCAATTGTGGTTAGACAAACACCCGCATGTGCACACGCTCCCGATTCCTGAAGCGGTAAGGCAAAAACTGATCAAGTTTGCCCCGCCTGAGCCACCGTTGATCGAACCCTCCGAATGCTTGGCCCGGCGGAAGGCGGAGATGGTTTGGCGTTTCATTGCTGAAGCTCCATACTTGGAATCTGGCGCTTCATCATGCGACGCCACGGCGCCAGTTGACCTGTGGCCTCATCAGCGTGCCGTAGTCGAGGAAACTGCAGCAGCATGGCCCGACGGGCGACTGCTCTGCGATGAGGTGGGCATGGGCAAAACCATCGAGGCAATCATGATACTGAGGCGATTGCTGGCTGGCCGTGGAGTTCGCCGTGTCTTGCTGTTGTTACCCGCTGGCCTGACCATCCAATGGCAGGAAGAGCTTCGCGAAAAAGGCGGATTGATTGTGCCAAGGCTGGAGGGATTGGACAGGCTCCTCTGGCCGGACGGGCACAACGAGAAAGTAAGTGGGCTCGCAGAGGCCGTTCGCAGGAACACGCTGATTCTGAGTCGCGAGACCGCCAAACGCGAGAATCATCGAAATGTGCTCTTGGATGCCGCGCCATGGGACTTGGTTTTACTCGACGAAGCCCATGCCGCACGGCGGGCCAAACAGGAGGAAGGTGAGTTCAACACCGGCACGTTATTGCTCGATTTGCTGCGTCAATTGCAGATCAGACGTAAGGCACGCAGCTTTCTCCTGCTGAGTGCCACACCTATGCAAACAGCGCCTTGGGAACCATGGGATTTGCTGGCCATTTTGGGCCAGGGAGGTGCCTGGCTTGCTGACTTTGAAGGGGTTCGCGCCTATTATACCACACTCCACACTCTCATCAAAAGCACGCCAGATGCCGACGACGCACGCCGGGCAGCCTTTTTGATCGCCTCTGACCCGGAATTCCCAACACCGCCGGCCGGAGTTTCTCAAATCAGGGATCCATCAAAAGACAGCATGCGCCTCCGTTTCGTCCCGCCCGGCCATCGAGACGAGGTGATCCAATGGCTGTGGGAGGGTTCCCCGTTGAAACGCCGCATGCACCGTAACACGCGAGAGACCTTGCGCATGTACCACCGCCAAGGACTTTTACCCGTTGAGCCGCCAAGGAGAATAGTGGTGGACCTGCCATATGACTTCCAGCCCTCAGCCGGGCCGGAACGCAGGCTCTATGATGCGGTTGCAGAGTACATCGAAAATAGGTTCGAAGAACTCGAGCACGAGAAGCCAGGCAAGGGGTTCGTAATGACAATCTATCGAAGGCGCGCCGCAAGTTCGCCCTATGCCCTACAGCGCAGTCTGGAACGCAGGTTGCGAGATCTGGAACGAGTTGCGCTCCAGCGTGCAAGCTCGGGTTATATATCCCCTACTGATATTCCCGCCAGCCTCACGGATGCTGACGTGCCCGATGGTTGGGATACCGGCTCAATTCCTGCCGGTCTCCCCACTCAGCCCCAACAGGCCGAAAGGGAAGCCGCCGAGGTCCGGCAATTGCTCAATCAGCTCGATAGTTTGGGGCCGACTGATACAAAACGCGATCGGTTCTACGATTTGATCAAGGATTTGTCCAGCGATGGACACACTGTCCTTGTCTTTACGGAGTACGCCGATACAATGGAATATGTGCGGCAAAACCTTGCAGTGCATTATGATGAGCAGGTCGCAAGTTTCAGTGGCGATGGTGGCGCGATGTACCGGGACCAACATTGGTCGCCGGTCAGCAAAAAGGCCATCACTGATGCGCTTTGGAACGGCACCGTCCGTTTTCTGGTTTGCACAGACGCCGCCAGCGAGGGCCTCAATCTCCAAGCCGCCAGTGCGATAATCAATTATGACCTCCCGTGGAATCCTAGCAAGGTTGAACAGCGCATTGGACGCATCGACCGTATCGGCCAACCTCGGCGCGAGGTCTGGGTCTATAATCTCCTGCTCAGAGACAGCATCGACGAGAAGGTCTACGGTGCACTCCGGCAGCGGTGCGGATTGTTCGAACGTTTTGTTGGCACCATGCAGCCTGTGCTTGCCCGAGCGCACGCAATGCTTATTCGGCCGCGTGAGTTTTCGGTCGAGGAGTTGGAGCAGCTTGCCAGACAAGCCGAAGAAAACTTCCTCAACGCTGCGGCTTATGTGGAGTCGGGCCCGATCACCAAGCCAACCCCGGCGCCGGTTTTGAGCCGCGAAGATCTTCGCACGGCACTGGAAGAATTGTCCCACGACGAAAGGCTTCTCGTCAGACCAGAGACGATGCCCGATTTGTTTACCGTCAAGGGCCTGGGGCGACGGCCCATCAAATTTGGCCTTACCACAGCGGCACTGGAAGCTGACCCGGAAGCTTTCCCGCTAACGGTCCTCAGCCCCGAAGCGAAGCAAATAGCTGAAGCGCTTGCGCGGCCGGGAGAGAGCTCCCCTCTTGTTGTCGGAAGCTATCAAGCCGGTGCCTTTCGGGCCTCTTGCGCCTTTTGGGTTACAGAGCAAGGTTTGGAGCGTGTCGGCTCCTTCGGACTGTTGCAAAAACGACTCCAGGAATGGGACGGCTCTCTTCCGTCGCCGGAGCGGCTCATCGAGGCGACCCGCCACGCCCAGCGTCTCGCCCAAGGGCAGGTCCGTAAACTCCAGCTTCAAGCAGCTCGGCGCGAGCAAGCAAGCATCAATGCCCAGCGCACAAGCGCGAGATTGCGTTTGGCACGAGAGCTGGTTCGGCTCTTGGCGTGTTGGACTGGTCATGTCACCGATCTTGAAGCTGAGCTGCGTCGCCAAGCTGAACGCGGCGGGCCATTGGCAGAAAAGATCCGCTTGGCCCTGGATCGGGTGGGTAGCCTAAGTGAGTGGAGCGAGCATCTGAAGTGGGAACTGGAGCGCTTTCACCGAAACCTCGCGCCAAATGAAAAACAATCCCAACTCACAGGCGCTAGCCTGGATGCGGCACTGTCTGATTACCGCCTGCTCATAAAACCTTGACCTGCCTTGTTGTTCGGTTTTCATGGGGTTATGCGCAAACAATAGGCTGTCTCTCTTATTGTTCCAACTTTAATAGCACGTTCCCGGTACCTGTGCTACTATCCATACTTGCCCCGCTCGCGTCACAGGGCGTGAAAAACGAAAAACGTTCGTCTGCCGATTGAAATGCTTTCGCAGCACGCCAAGCCTTGCGGGCGTGGTGCGGTCTACTTCTCGTAAGAACGGAGAAGTCTGCTGCCCGATCCAGATGCCGATCAACGGTCGGTTCATTGGGGCGGCTGCAGGTGATGCAGGCCACTCTTCAAAACGGCGTTGCGCCAAGACCTTGAACCCTGTTGTCCAAAGTGATGAGTTCGAGACATTATGTCGGCAGTGCCGCCTGGTTAGCACTCACAATAAAATCCAAGGTTCGCTTTTTGGCACCTCCACACTGCTAATGAGATGATGTAAGTATACCAGTTCAGACATTGGAATGTAAGTCGGCTCTGTCAGATTGCAATTATTTGCTTATTTTCGCTTTCGATTTCCTAAGAATGCTATTATATGGCACGGATATTGCTATGTAATGCAGTCGACGAAGCTTAGGTTCGTTGTCATTGTACTTTTGGTTGATGAAAAGCATAGAGAGCGACTATGAAGACTATTACGTTCGAGCAACTTGAGCTTGAAGAGCGGTTGTCGGCCGACCTGCGCGGCGCGACAGACGCGGTAAGGTTCTTGGTAGCGAGCAATGGGGTGGCTGCTTGCGCCGTTGGAGTGCGAAGAGTTTTGCTGAAGCTTCTCGTCTACTTCGCCACAGCCGCGGTGGCCATCAAAATGGACGGCGGGGTACTTCTTGTGATCGAAGAAGATGAGACAAGCCTCGTGCGCTGCCACTGAGTCATAAGCGAATTCCAAGGTACCCGAGGAGTATCATAAGTGTTATGAATAAGCCAAGATTAACCAGTGCCGCTGAGGCCAGTGTCCAGCACAGCGAAGCTTCCGGACAAGGCGAGGCCTCAAAAGCCAGTCAAAGCAAAGGAAAACTCGAACAGAGCAAGCGGCAACTGTTCTCGCGACTGGACAAGGCCCTTAGGGACAAAGCGTTGGACTGCTTTATCACCAAACTGCGAGACAGTTTGAAACGTGGTGAGGCTCCAAATAGAACCGCTATAATGGAAGAGGTCGGGCATGAAATAAACTCTGATCTCGACCCGCGTCAGTGGGACAACTTCTTTCTTGCAGCGTACCAACAAAGTCTCGTCCAGATACGGTCTCGGACCGTGTCTGAGCACGAAGAAGCAATTAAAAGGGAGTTCAAGCTGCCGGCAGTCCATGTAGTTGCCGGTAGTTCACCCAAGAGTTTCTATGAAACAGCAGCCAGGGTGTTTGTGCAGGAGATCGCGCGTGTTTCGCACGAACTAAAAAGTGTACATGAAATTAGAACCGTGGGTGGAGGCGCTGTTTCAGATCAACCCACACATGATTACTTGTGCATCGGGATTGTTTCTGGTTCAACCACAGGCGGCACTCTAGATGTAGTTTGTCAATCGACCGATTGGGGTAGAGACTTCGGATTCGATCCTGGGAACTGCCCACTTCACTTCAAGATCTTTGCTCTCAACTCGTGTCCGACCACGCCCGTTGATCTGGACGGTAATGCTACGATCCTAGCCTGGCGTTTGGCTCATTGTCTCCGATCGCAAGGTGCCCAAGCTGAGCCGCACGGTCTTTTGATTTCAGGGATATTCCCCAAGAGAGAGTTGGGAAACATCGACCAGAAAATGCGAGATGTACTCCGTTACACAGAACCGGCGAGGGTCGAACCTCCCTCCGGCATCTCCGGAAACCCACCGCTCGGTTCCTCACCCCCGGCTAGCCAAGAAACACGACTTCACATTATCCTCACAGGAGCCGGGGGTTTTACGCCAGATGGCGTAAGACCCTCGATTTTCTGCCGTCTCGCTGCCGAAGAGGGGATCGACTTAAAGGAATTGCACGAAAAGAAAAGATTCGTTGGAGACCTCGCTTATTCCCCGCTGAGTTCTACTGGTGAGGAGATCGTACTTACCAAGAAGATCGGACAGCACGAGGAAGAATGTGTTTTTTATTCAGCCGCCAGTCTGCAGGTCTTCCAGGCCGTAGCGGCGGACGCCAGACGATCGGTAATTCTGGTCGCCAGACATGAGCAAGGGAAGGAGAAAGCGCGTATTGTGCATGCCGCTCTCTGGCCTAGCAGAGCCGACAAAGAATTCATCTCCTGCCTGGTTGTAGATGAAAACACAGCAAAATCTTTGCTGTGGTACTGATGTTGCGTATCGCGCTTTTTCCGTGAAAGTGAGGCACATTATCTCGTAGCGGAACGGGCGATATTCTCACACTCTCGCCGCGGGTTGTCTCTATTTACCAGCACAGTTTGTGTGAGCTCCCGGGTCGGCAGAGGGCTTGGTTGTCTCCAAGTGACTGCGCTGCGGGCAAGAATGAGAATCCCTGGCGAGAACAGATTGCGCCTGTGGCCCAAGAATCACATTCACAGAGCGGGAAAAGACATTTGGTCTCGCATCACGTGAAATACCGTTAACCGGCACAACGGGCGCAGCCAAGACCCGGTATGTTCGTCGCCCGCACGGTGAATTGACGCATCAGGTGGTTGTTGGGCCAAGGACCGTTGAGGTATTCGATGCGATAAAGACGCCGGTCCCGGGCTTTCAGGTTCTGAAAGAATGGAGTCTTTTCTTAATTGGGACCGGATCGGGTGGAACGACCTTGCGGGACAGGAGGAGGTGTCCCTTGTCCACGACGGTCCATTCGAGCTGCTCGCCCTTCTGCAAGTCGGGTGCTTGGGCCAGCGGGGTGTGGAAATTTACGCAGAACTGCTGTGAGTCCCGCCTCTGAATACACTGCAGTTTAGTTGGGTATCCCACGAGAGTCTATCTAGTCATATAACGAGAGCACTTGCGAGAAAAAATAAGTTTCTTATCGGTCGGTCTAACAAATCCCGGTCTCAAGCCCGCGACCGACGCGCTGCTCCGGAGTAACGCCTCCCGCCGCAGGCTCGCCTGCGTAGGGGCTTCGTTAGACACGATCTCACTGAACCCTCATTTCGTGGCGCCTGATTTTTCCCGAAACTCGCAACTGCTGGTAAGTCCGTGAGGCCTGCTCATTCTCTTTTTCCGAACCAGTTGTCCGCAAGGCTTAATAAAGGGCGGTGTGTGGCTCCTGCATGGCAAAACGAAAACGGAAATCATCCAGCGCTGCCGTGCTCACCAAGACCGATGTGCTCGACCGCATGTTCTGTCTGCTCGCTGACATGGACCAGAAACTCGATTACCTCATCAAGAACCTCCGCCGGTTCAACGGCAATAATCATTGCAATCACCTCGACCACACTTTGCCTGAATTCACTGGATAGCCTTTGTCGCTGCCCAGTCGGTTTGCCTCCGGATGTCTTTTGACAGGAGGCGCGTTGTCCAGTGTGGTCTTCCAGAATGCAACCAATTCCGCGTTGGTTTTGACTGACGCTTGCCAATGGTTGCCACGGATTTGCCGAGCTGTTCGCTCCGAACCCGCAAGTGTTTGTAGCAAGAGCCCGGCAAAATTAACCCCATAAACCAAAACACCATCGAAAGGAAAAGCTAACATGAACGTGTGCATATTGTCCGGTAAGATAGTCAACAACGCCACAGTCAAAGGCGCCGAGCCCAAAACTCTCACTTTCACGTTGGAGTCCAGGTACGGCTACAACGAAAGCGAGAAAAAGGATCGAGTTGCCTATGTGCCGTGTGTGCTGTTCAATCCCGAGCCTGAAGTGGAATCGTTGCT
>Ga0272448_1003174_pt1 | contig 19802 bp, 16 predicted proteins | sample YNPCB0191_FD_202220 | JGI IMG/M metagenome (GOLD analysis project Ga0272448, IMG submission 202220) | Hot spring sediment microbial communities from Yellowstone National Park, WY, United States - YNP-CB-019-1 | ecosystem: Environmental > Aquatic > Thermal springs > Hot (42-90C) > Sediment... | reverse complement strand
CACCGACATATTCTTCTTTTTAGCGCTGACCCTGAGCTGGAACTCACAGCAGGGACAGAGCGCCAGCACCTTCTGGGCGCCGGCTTCAACCGCTTCGTCAAGCCTTACCTTACCCACTTCGGCCGCTACCGGCGGCTCCTTAATCAGGGTCAGCACACTGCCGCAGCAGTGCGCATTGTCGTGATGGTAGGCCATCTCGGCAAACTTGACCCCGGGGACCGCCTTGATAAGGTCACGGGGCGGCTCGTAGACGCCGGATACACGACCTATGTGACAGGAATCATGCCAGGTAACCGTCTGCGGTTCCTGTCCCCGGTCCGGGAACTTGAACTCGCCCTTCCTGAGCTTCTCCGATACCAACTCGCTGTAATGCCTGGTGACGACCCCGTAGTCGACGCCGAGCTTTTTCGCCCACTGCGGGTACACCTGCCGCCACATCATGTCGCAGGCCGGACATGAGGTAATGACGGTATCGGCACCGGCCGCCTTAACCGCGGCGATGTTACTCTTCATGACCTCGGCGAAAAGGTCCCATTTACCGGCAACCAGCATCGGCGTGCCGCAACAGTTCTCTTTCTGACCGAGATAGGAGAAGTCCACGCCGGCGGCATCAAGCAGGCGCACGCTGGCCATGCCAATGTCACGTTCAACATAGCTCGCAGTGCATCCGGCGAAATAGACCGCCTTCGACCTGCGTCCCGGGCCATGCTTTTGTTTGAGATCAGCCGGGAACCAGGCGTCGCGGTCTTTGCGGTAACCTGCCCAGATATCGCCCTGGCTCTTGAGCGCCGCACCCATCATCTCGAACGGCGGGAAGGTCATCTTCTTTTGCTCGCCGATTAGCTGGCCGCGGAGCTTCATCCACGACGACTCAATGGGCAGTGAAGCGGAACAGCGCAGGTTGCACAGCTCGCAGGTGGTGCAGGAGAGGATGGTGTCCACCATCTTCTGGTCCCACTTCTGCCGGCCCTCCATGTATTCCCTCAACCAGTACCACTTGCCGCGCGGCGACTGGCTCTCCCAGCCGCGGCCGTAAAACTGGTCGCATTCCTCAACACAATAGCCACACTGGGAACAGGCGTAAGCATACCAGGCTACATCTGCCGGGAGGCCCCGGACAGGCTTAGTAGGACGCTCACCGACTTTCAGGATAACGCGGTTGGCCAATGCCCGGACTAACGGCTCAAAAGCCTGAGCAATACTCAGAATTCCGCCAATAGCCCCGTTCTTGAGCACCTTACCCGGATTGAGAATGCCTTTACGGTCGGCCCTGGCCTTGAACTCCTTGAGCCGCTTCAACCGGCCGGCACCGAGCACCTTATCTGCCTTGCTGGCGAAATAAAGACCCGTCGAATACTCGCGGCCGCCGTTTTTTTCCGCGATGCCCGAAATCGTCAGCGCCAGGCTGAAAACGAAGTTGTAGTTGAACCGGCGCTGGTCGCTGGGTATGAAGCCGAGCAGCACCACTTCGGGCTTGCCGCCGACACCGTTACGGATGACGATGGCCTCTTTGACGATAGGCTGAGCAACCTTATTGTTGATTTCGTCCATAACCGCACCCAGCGACGAAAGCGGTACCACCACCTCGGCCGGCACTAGGCTCGGCCCCAGGCGTTTAACCACCATAATCTTGAACCGATCATTCCACTCATGTCTGGCGATGCGGTCACTGAGCAGCTCCGCACCGTTAGCCTTAGCCAGCTCCGGCAGGCGGCCCATTACGGCGCCGCGGTCTTTCTTGCGGTAAGCCAGCGTCATGATGTAGGCCGCCGGCAGGAGCAGTTTTTCGTGGCCATCACGTCCGTTGCGTCTCCGACGGGGCGACTTTGTTCTTAAGCTCGGCCATGCGCGGGTTGATGAAGACCAGCGACCACACTGGCAGTTTCTCATCAATGATAGCCTGGACAAGCCGCTGAAGGTCATGCGGGTCAGGACAACCCACCGCCGCTACTTCCAGATCATCAAGCGCCTGCACGCGGACGGTCACTTCGCTGATAAGACCGGTGATGCCCTCGGCTTCGGAAATAAGTTCCAGCTCTTTACCGCCGAAGTCTTTGACCGAGCCGTCGGGCAGGACCACCTTGGCACTTAGCACATTGTCGCGGAACCAGCCTGCCTCGTAGGAGCCAATGCCCGCCCCACCCTGGGCCAGCCACCCACCAACCGTAGAGGCCGGAGCGCTGGTAGGATAAAGACGCAGGGTCAGACCGTGCCTGGCCAGCTCCATATTGAGCTTCTCCCAGACCACACCCGCCTGGACCGTGACCGTCTGCCCGGCCTTATCGACCGCGATAACTTTGTTCATCCGCCGGAAATCAACAACAACACCTCTCTTCACCGGTATAACGCCGCCGTATCCGGACGAGGCCTTGCCCCGGGGAGTTAGAGAAATGCCCATTGCAGAAGCCCAGCGCACCAGTTTGACCAGTTCTTCGATTGTCTCCGGCTGGACGACCGCTTCCGGCGTGGTATTACCGATAAACGGCTTCACCAGCCCGGGAATGGCGGCGATATCGTGTCCATAGAGCACCAGCTCGGCTTCCCGGAAGCATGCCCGGCTGCCGAACTCCTTCTCCAGATATCTCCGGTGCTTCGACGTTACCTTACCCATGCTTATCTCCTTATTCGTTACCCCGGGTCATTTAACTGCGCGCCTTCCCCTGACACCAAGCGAGTCCAGCGACCGCGCCAGATCCGTCTTAGCTCCTAACTGAGTTTCCAGCATGTCCCGGACAAGGTCGCAGGCCTTGGCGATTTTGGGGCTGGACAGGCGGTAATAGATAGTGGTGCCGGCACGGCGCGTCTGCACGATTTCACGCTCCCGCAGGACCGCCAGATGGCGCGACACATTGCTCTGGGGCAGGCCCAGCCTCTTAACTATCTGTCCCACTGACATCTCTCCCCTCCGCAGTTCATGCAGAATCATAAGCCGGTTGGGGTCGGCCAGTGTCTTACAGATGTCAGCCTGAAGCCTGAACAAGGCCGTGGTCCGCTGGTCAATCATTATATATCCTTGTATGATTATATATGTATATACTGATATTGTACAGCGCAATAGCAATTTGTCAAGCGGCGTTGCTCACTGTCGAAGACCGGACGTTTCAAGCTGTGTCTGTGCCCGTTGCGCCGCATTTATGGATGATATAAGATACGTAGCTTCCCCGGCCTTCCCGATAAAGCCGGAAAAACGAAACTGATAGCCCTGCCCGGAACCCGGTCCGGTGTTCCGCAGACGGGCCGCCGGAGTATAGAACAAATCATCACACCACTGCGCCGACTCGCCATAGCCACCTCGAAAACCGAGGAGTGTATCCGTTTCTATACGGAAGTCTTCGGCATGAAGAAGTTCTATGACGACGTCATGACCAACGCGCCGGGTGTTAAGTCCCTGCTCGGCCCGGAAGGCCGTTTTCCCCAGCGGCTGGTCTCCATGCAGTCCGGCGACAGCGATGTCGGGATGATGGGTTTTCTCGAATACCTTAATGCCAGCTTCACTGTTATGCCGTTTGTGAGAAAACCCGGCTCAGTTTACCCGGTGATGGTTGAGTTTGCCGTCCCGGACATTGAGGCAACGGTCACGAAGGTGGTGGAGATGGGACAGCCCATAATCGGCGGGCCGTTCTACGGGCAGTCAGACGGTGGTGCCTACGGCGTTGCAACCTTCCTGGACCCTAACGGTGTTCTCATTCTGGCGACCGACTGTGTTACAGGTCAGAGCAACCCGGCGCCAGCGGCATCGGCAATCCGCAGGGTGGTCATACCGACTGCCCGGAATAAAGCCGGACCCTCAGCGCAACTGCTCCAGGAAGCTTTAGATATGAATGTTTTTAGCGATGAGACATTCGGCTCTGCCCGGACCGCCGCTTTGCTTGACCTTGATGAGACAGCAGTTGCCCGAGTCATCACTCTCCGGCAGGGAACAGAGGACCATGGTATGGTCGGCTTTATGGAAGTCCTCGAGCCCGAGCTCGATATCAACCCCTTTGTTAAACGTGAGAACTACCCGTATGAGGTGATCCTTGTCTTTGTTGTGGATGACATAGACCGGGTCCTTTCTAAAGCGCTGCCGCTTGGCGCCCGGCTTATAGGCCGGAGGACCTATGAGGTACCGGGCCGCGGCATGGCCGAGGGGGCCATGTTTACCGATTCTAACGGCGTCGTAATTGACCTTACCAGGTGGCTCGGTTCGCAGACGCGTTAACGGCCGATTTGCTTTTGTCCCGCCGGGGGCGTATAGTATCAGCAGGGTTTAAGTTCAGGTTATTCGCCGCTTAGCTTCACTGCCTCAGGTGTACTCAAGTTCCGGATGACCCAGATCTACCCTGTAATACTATTCGAGAGGAGGTCATCCGATGAGTTACCAGGACAAGTCCCTCAAATGTGCCGATTGCGGCACCACGTTCACCTTCACCGCCCGCGAGCAGGAGTTCTACGCATCCAAGGGCTTTACCAGTGAGCCCAGACGCTGTTACCCATGCCGCCAGACGCGAAAGTCCGAACGCGGTGAGCGCAGCGGCGGCCGCTACGGCCGTTCCTACTAGTCACCCACGGCGCCGAACGCCGCCCCGGTCTTCCCTTCTGTATTCGTTACCTGCTTTCTGAGGCATGACAAATCGGATGGGCCGCTACCTGCGGCCCATCCGTCAGTACCATTGGCTCGTCGAAGAGAAGGGACGACCGGGGAAACCGTAATCCCACAACTTTTTGAATTTAAGGAGTATTATCTGTGAGTTTCGATTCATTTCACCTTCACCCGCAGGTCGCGGCGGGTATCACATCGGCCGGCTATGTTGAGCCGACGCCGGTACAGAGTCAGTGCATACCCCTCATCATGGAGGGCCGCGATGTCATGGGGCTGGCCCAGACCGGCACGGGCAAGACAGCTGCCTTCGTCCTGCCAATTCTTCACCGTCTTCTGCAGGGGCCGCGCGGCCGTGTCCGCGCCCTTATCATCTCTCCGACCCGGGAACTGGCCGAGCAGACACATCAGGCATTCACTACCATTGGGGCATTAACAGGCCTGCGGAGCGTGACTGTTTACGGCGGTGTAGATATCACCGCTCAGGTCCGGAACCTGCGCAACGGCGTGGACATTGTAGTTTGCTGTCCCGGCCGCCTGCTCGACCACCTGGACCAGGGCACAGTCAACCTGCTCAAACTGGAAGTGCTGGTACTGGATGAGGCGGACCGGATGTTCGATATGGGTTTTCTGCCGGATGTCAGGCGCCTTCTAAAGGGCCTGCCCGCCGGCCGTCAGACGCTTCTCTTCTCGGCTACCATGCCGGACGACGTACGTTCACTGACGCACGAGTTCATGCGTAACCCGGTCACCATACAGATTAACCACTCCACTCCGATAGAAACAGTCTCCCATGCCCTGTACCCGGTGGAGCCTCACCTGAAGGGCAATCTGCTCAAGGAACTACTGCGGCGCACTGACGCGGAGTCGGTACTGGTATTTACGCGCACCAAGAACCGCGCGGCAAGGGTGGCGGAACAGCTGGCAAGGGCCGGATATGCCGCCGGGTGCATTCAGGGCGACCTCTCCCAGTACCAGCGCCAGGCGGCGCTGGACGGCTTCCGCGAAGGCCGGTTCAATATCCTGGTGGCGACCGACATTGCCGCCCGCGGCATTGATGTAGCGGGCATCTCCCACGTCATCAATTACGATATGCCGGATACTACGGACAATTACATCCACCGCATCGGCCGGACCGGCCGCGCTTCACATAACGGGGACGCTCTTACGCTTATCACCCGCGAAGATGAAGACATGGTGCGTTCCCTAGAACGCATCCTCGGCTACCCTCTGGAGCGGCGTAAGATAGAAGGTTTCAACTATAACTCACCTGCTCCGGGCGACTGTCCAACAGCGCGTTTCACCCACCACCCGCGAACCGGCCGCGCCTGGCCGCAAAGACGACCAAAGGCACGCCCTCCCACCCGACGGCAGCCGGTCTTGTCATAGTCAGAACCCCGGAAGGGCGCAGAAGAACACGCCTCTCCGAACGCTTCCGCTGCGCTCCAGCGTTGCAGGCCGGATGTCCGGTCGCTTCCTTGACTCTGGTCTGGCGAAAGAGTCTATACTCGTCTTGAGGGCCTCCCAAATACCATAAGGCAAGACAGGTTGAGCGCAACCGATGGCTTAACGAGGCAACCGCCTGATGCAACCGGAACAACTGCCCGATACAGTTAGAACAAGGACATTATGCCTGCCTATACAGTGTCACTATTTAGAAACCGGATGCGCCGAAGATCGCCTCAGTGCGGTCCATCATCTCCTTACGTAACCGGGATACAGTTTCCGGTCGAGCAGACTGAATAGCCGTCCTGGCCCGCGGCAGGCTGCAGCCTGCCGCGGGCCCCTCCATACCTCCCACAACCTGTGATAAAATCTACCAAGCCATGAGATATTTCGGGGCGCTTGTTGCCGCGGTCGTACTGGTTCTGGCCCTTCCCGCCAGTTCATGTTTCGGCACCCAACCGGCGACGGAAACTCTGTCGGCGATTACCATTCTCCATACCAACGATACCCACGCTTCTCTTGATTTGGTTGCTCAACGAGCGGCACTTGTCAGCCAGGCCCGTTCCGAAGTGGGCAAGAACAATTTGCTCCTGCTCGACGCCGGCGATGTTTTCGCCGGCACGCCTTACTTCACTCTTTACCACGGCCTGGCCGACCTTTGGTTTTTCAATTACATGGCTTATGACGCCATGTGCCTTGGCAACCACGAGTTTGATGAAGGCCCGCCAAGCCTGGCGAAATTCCTCAACGGAGCCATATTCCCGGTCACTAGCGCCAACGTCGAACTATCACAGGAGCCTTTACTTGTCGGCAAGACGAAACCATACGTAATTCTCGACCGCGCCGGCCAGAAATTCGGCGTCTTCGGACTCTTGACAGAGGACACGGACGAAATCTCCAGACCGGGGCCAACGGTCAGATTTATCGACCATACCGAATCTGCCAGGAAAATGGTCGCCGAGCTGCAAAAACAGGGGGTGAGCCGAATTATCGCCCTGACGCACATCGGCTGGGATATCGACCTGAAGCTGGCGAAGGATGTCGAAGGAATTGACCTGATTGTCGGCGGTCATAGCCATACCGTTCCGGACAAGTACCCGACGGTTGTCAACAGCCACAGTACGCCTACCCTGGTCGTCCAGGCCGGGGCTTACAACAAGTACCTGGGGCGGCTGGACCTCAAGTTCGATAGAACCGGTGTTATCCGTGGATGGCAGGGCAGTCAGCTAATTCCGATAACCGAAAAACTGCCGGCTGACAGCGCCTGCTCCACCAAGTTGGCCGAGTACTCCGCACCGCTTGCCGGGTTGCGAAAGACGGTAACCGGCAGAACAGCGGTGCTCCTCGACGGCGACCATGACCGTGTGCGGAGTCAGGAGACTAACCTGGGAAACCTCATAACCGATTCCATGCTGTGGCGGGCTACCGAGTCAAGGCCGCAGATCGCCATCGTCAACGGCGGGGCCATCCGCGCCTCAATTCCACCGGGGGAAATCACTATGGGAGACGTTCTCAACGTTCTGCCCTTCAATGGCTATTACCTTGCCGTTGATCTTACAGGCCTCCAGCTAGTAGCCGCACTTGAAAACGGCGTGAGTCAGGTAGAGCAAAGGGCGGGACGCTTTCCCCAGGTGAGCGGCCTCCGCTTCACCTGGGATCCAGAAGCATCCCCGGGAAGCAGGATCAAAAGCGTCGAGATAAAGACACCGGCTGGGTACAGGCCTGTAGACCCGGGTGCCACCTACCGCGCCGTAATCAATAATTACCTGGCGGGCGGCGGCGATGGATATACTATGTTCATGAATGCCGCCAACGTCATCAACCTGGGCTACCCCGACTACGAGACATTGGCCGATTACATCAAAGCTATGTCCCCAGTGAGCCCCCAAGTTGAAGGGCGCATCACTAGACTCGGCTAATTGATCTACCTAGCCACCCGTCTCTACGCTCAGGCAGCGACCGCCCTATCGCCGTTGACAACACTATGGCAGAACATTGACACAAATATATAATATCATATATTATAATACTCCCTATGACCAGTATGGCTTTCGCCCCGCTGAAAATTGAACGGCTGACAGAGACGGTGGAAAGCCATATTCGCCAGTTTATTATTGCTGAGAAACTCGAACCTGGAGAGCGTCTCCCTTCCGAGAAGGAATTAAGTCGGCAGTTCGGAGTTAGTACGGCCACCGTACGCGAGGCATTGCGTGGTTTGGAGGCATTCGGCATTGTTTCTAAGAAGCGCGGCAAAGACGGCGGCATTTTTGTTGGTGAAACAAAGATTGATTCAGTCAAAACTTTGCTCAACAGCTATTTTTCCTCACGTGGTTTTTCTGCTTCTCAGGTGAGCGAGGTACGGACGGTCATTGAACCAGGCACAGCCATGACCGCCGCTTCACGCATCACTCCCGAAATCCTGGATGAACTGCGGGGCAACATCAGACTGTGTGAAAAAAGTCTGGTGAAACGCTCGTCCACGCATTCCCGAGAAGATTACCGGGAACTTGAAAGGGGAATTACCGAATTCCACCGGCTGGTCGCCCGGGCGACGGGCAATCCGTTACTGATCCTTGTCGTTGATTACCTGATGGACTTCCTTCTCGAATCCACCCGTAGGCTGGGGCAGAGACTTGATCCGGACATTACCGCACGGGCAATACATGACCACGTCGCAATATATGAGTGCATCAGCTCAGGCAATGCCGATGGTGCCGGGGAGGCAATGACAAGACATCTCAGAGAAACAATGGAGTATCTAACTGGAAAAGAACGGGATTCGGGACTGGTTGACCTGGGATGGTATTGACCGATGAACCTGGTTTTGAAGAAGCAGTACCTTGATACCGATGTCCTTGTCATTGGTGGCGGTATCGCCGGTGCCCGGGCGGCTGTCGAAGCTGCCGGTGCTGGCGTTGATGTCACTCTCGTTACTAAGGGCATTTTCGGCTCCGGCACCAGCGTCGGACCCGTAGTCTGCGCCGCCGTCGGCCCGTGGGCACCGAAAGATGACAGCAAAGACCTCCACTTCGAAGGCATTGTGGTCACCGGCCGGCGGTTTCTCTGTGACCAGGAACATGCCCGAGTTCTGGTCGATGAAGCCCCGGAACGGCTGATGGAACTCGAGAGGTTTGGCCATCTCTGGGACCGAGATGAAAACGGCAACATCGCTCCTTACCCGGAATTCGCCGAGGAACTGCGCCTCCCCGAAGAGTCCCACCACTATCACAAAAACCGCTATGTCTCCAGCGTGCGCGAAGGTATGTACTATGGCTACACCGGACATAATGTCCTTCAGGTGCTCCGTTCCGAATGCCGGCGTCGCGGGGTTCGTATCATAGAAGAGACCGCCGGAATACGTCTTTTTACCGATGACGGACGGGTAACTGGTGCACTGGCGCTTGATTACCTTAACGGCCGGTGGCTGGTGATACAGGCGCCGGCTACCATCATCTCCACCGGCTCTATCAGCCAGCTCTGGTACCCATGGGGACTGGCTTCACGGGAAATGACCGGCGATGGCGTGGCCATGGCCTACCGCGCCGGCGCTGTCATCAGCGACCTGGAACTGATGATGACCGCCTACCTGCCGTCAGTTGCCCCTTCCTGGAGTGGCCGCCATAAACTACTCCAGAGCGTCATCGAGGCTTCGCCGTACTACAGGCCGGAATACCGCGTCCGGTGGATAAATGCCGTAGGCGAGGATTTCCTGCTCAAATACCCGCCGAAGGTCCCGTACACCTATGAGGAACTCTACCTCAAGGTTATTAAGGGCGTGCAGACCGAGCTTGACGAAGGCCGCGGGCCGCTTTACATGGACTACCGGAGCCTGCCCAGGGACTTCCTGGAAAGGGTCGCCCCGTTCATTCTGCGCATGATGGACAAGCTCGGCCGCAAAGAAGGCGACTACCTGCTCGAGGTCGGCCCCAACCCGATGTGGAGCTTCGGCGGCATCAAGATAAACACCCGGGGAGAATCCTCAGTGCCCGGTCTCTATGCCTGCGCCGACGCTTCCAACGCGATCAAGGACGGCTTCGGTGCCTCGGTGGCCTGCGGCGTCACCACCTGCCTGGTCACCGGCACTCGCGCCGGCAGATACGCCGCAGAATACTCCCAAAAGACCGGTCGCTCACAAACAAAGGCAACGCAGGTTTCTGAGACTACTTCTCGGGCACTGGCCTGGACCGCCCGTCAGGCCGGCATCCCGCCGCTCAAAGTGAAACACGAAATCGGCTCCATCATGCGCACTCACATGCACCTCAAAAACGAATCGGGTATGCTCAAGGCCCGGGACAAGCTGACCGCCGTCAGGACAGACATGCTCCCGAAGCTGTCAGTCAGGTCAACAAGCCCACGATACTGCTACGAGCTGATCGAAGCCTTTGAAGTCGAGAACATGCTGGATACAGCCGAAATGATGGTTGAGGCCTCAATCCTCCGCAAAGAGAGCCGGCGCCACATGTTCATCCGCGAGGACTTCCCGAAACGGGACGACAGGAACTGGCTAAAACATATCAATATCCAGCGGGATGACGGCAGGATGAGACTTGTCACCACTCCCGTCGCCTTCCCGTACGTGAAACCCGATGAATCAGGCCTGAGACCGGCGAAATAACCGATGACTGGCAATCTGATAAAGGTAACGGTATACCGCTTCGAAGCTGGCCGGGACAGAGAACCCCGCTACGAAACGTGGCAGGTTCCCTCGGGTGAGGGCATCATGGTGCTCGATGCCCTGAACTATATCCGGCAGAATCATGATCCCACCCTTCGTTTCCGCCATTCCTGCCACATGGGCAAGTGCGGCAGTTGCGCCGTGATGGTCAACGGTCGCCCCGGTCTGGCCTGCTGGGAACTGGCTGTTGACGGTATGGTCATCGAACCGCTCCGAGGCTTACCGGTTATCGCCGACCTCGTTGTGGAGCGCACCGAGGTCGACCTTGATAGGGAAGGGCTGGCCTTCCAGCGCCGCGGTATGCCGGTTCCTCAGGGTCAGGTCGAACGTCTACCCCTATCCCACCGGAAAGAACTCGATGAAACCCGCACCTGTATCAACTGCTTCTCCTGCGTCAGCGCCTGTCCTTACGTATATGCCGAAGAGAAGGAGTTCGTAGGGCCGAAGCGCATGGTGGAAATCGCCCGCCATGTCTATGACCCGCGCCAGGATGAAAACCGCCCCCTGGTCGTCGCTGTTCACCACGGCTTATGGGACTGCATTGCCTGCAATGCCTGCACCAGCGTATGCCCCCAGCAAATCAACGCCCGCCAGCGCATCCTTGACCTTAGATCGATGGTCATGGAACGTCCCGGACTTCAAGGCCTGCCGCGTCAGATACGCAGGATGAACGAAAGCATACTTACGCTGGGTAATCCGTACCATTATCCGAAGACCGATAAGGGCAAATGGGCAGTGGGACTGAATCTCAAAGACTTGACCCGCGGTGAAAAAGCGGAGTGGCTTTACTTCGCCGGCTGTGCCCAGAGCTTTGACCCGCGGGACCAGGAAGTTGCCCGCGGCCTTGTCAAGTTGTTTCAGGCCATAGGTCTGGACTTCGGCACGCTCGGTGCCGGGGAGCCCTGTTGCGGCGACCCGGCCAGATACAGCGGGGAAGAAGGCCTTGCTGCCCACATCCGGGAGCAGAACGCCGAGCTTTTTGCCAGGTACCGTATTGCCCGCATTGTCACCACCTGCCCGCACGGCCACTACCGGTTTAACGAAGACCGGTCTGCCCCGGGGCAACAGGTGAAGCACTACACCCAGGTGCTGGCCGCAGCAATCAAAGATGGGCGGCTGAAGCTCCGAAGACCATCAAAGCGCACCATCGTCTACCACGACTCCTGCTATCTCGGCCGCTATAGTGGCATCTACGAGGAGCCGCGCACGGTGCTGGCGGCGATACCCGGAGTCAAGCTGGTAGAAATGAAGGACACGCGGGAGAACAGCCTGTGCTGCGGCGGCGGTGGTGGCGGCAGTTTTCTTGATGTCAAAGCCAGACCCCGCTTGTCCTGGGTCAGAGTGAGACAGGCGATTGAAGCCGGCGCCGATACCATCGCTGTCGCTTGCCCGATGTGCCGCGCCATGCTCGAAGATGCTGTTAAGAATCTGGAATCAGATATCGAAGTGATGCACATCTCCGAACTTGCGCTTCTCGCCCTTTGAGCTGCCGGAGCTTAGTTGCCGGATACCACCGGAATGCGGATGGCCTTGTAGAACCCCTTGGCCGAACCGTCCTGCCGGGAGATTTCCTTATTGAGTCTCAATCGCCAGACTGTCGTCCCATCGGCCGCCACCTCCAGCAGTACCGTGTGGCCGGTTATCAAGGTATTGCCGTTTGACAGGCGGTCGGCATCCCTCACCAGCTGCCACGGCACGGCGAAGCTCCAGACCGTCTTGCCCGTCGCCGGGTCGATTTCAAGCACAGTCTGGACAGGCCGACTGTGGTTGGCTACCAGAAGATTACCGTTGGACTGCATCTCCGGATCATGCTGGTACTCGAAAAGACCTTCACCGATGGTCCTTATGACCTTTCCCGACGCGTCAAGCTCGGCGACGACTCCGAAGTTCCTCAGACTTACCAGCGTGTTCCCGTTGGCCAACCGTGAAACCGAGTTGGTATGCGTCCAGCCCTCATCAGATATCGCGTTATAGGGTGCGCGATTGAAATGGTCTCTGGCATACCACGACCACACAACATTACCCGAAGGATCAACCTCACGCACCTGAGCGTCATCCATCTGATCGAAGGCCCCGTAAACAAACAGTGTATTGCCATTGGGCAGCCGGTCGGCGTCATGGGACACCTTCGAGTCAACAAATGACCAGACCACCTTGCCGTTGCGGTCTATCTCGTAGATGCCGTTGCGCGGCAGAACGAAGAGGATATTACCGCTGGGCAACGGCTCGATATCTAAGCCGGGGTTGTTGAACTGCTTGAGGTTGTCCGGAACGAAATATTCCCAGACCACCTCACCCAGCATGTTGACCTCGACGATACGCGGCCGGTCAGCAACATGGTTATCAGCGAAGATGGTGGTGCCGGGGTACACCAGTTCCGGAAGGTACACTTCGACCGCCCAGTCTGGGTCACGAACACCTCGCGGCATAGACAGCTCAGCCGGCTTTGAGATTATCTGCGGGGTCGGCGCAACTTGTGGTGTCGGCGTTGACGAAACCGGGGTGGGAGATGACTGGGACACAGTAGCCGGCGGCGTGACCGCAGGCTGCAATGTAGTCGGGACAGGCGTGGCTGACGATGACATCGGTGCCGGCGTCTGCACAATACAACCGGCAAGAACCAGTGCAGTAAGCAGGACCGGCACCAGCACTCTCCTGTGCACCGCTGAACCTCCCGCGTCTTTTACCGTACCAGATTAGCACAGCACCGTCGGATTGGTAAAGCCGTACCATGAGTGACCCGGCCGGCTTGATGTATAATTAGTTGCCCGCGACCCTACGGCTATTCCAGAACCGGTCAATACTAACTGATCAGTCAGGCGGCGGGGCCATTATTCATGAATGAGGTAAACATATGAAAAGCGTCAGGGGTACCAAGACTGAAGCTAATCTGCTGGCGGCTTTCGCCGGCGAATCACAGGCACGTAACCGCTATACCTACTTCGCCTCCGAAGCGAGGAAGGAGGGCTTCGAGCAAATATCGGCCATTTTTCAGGAGACCGCCGACAATGAGAAAGAGCATGCCAAGCGCTTCTTCTCGTTCCTCGAGGGTGGCGACGTCCAGATAACTGCCAGTTATCCTGCCGGCGTCATCGGCAACACCAGAGCCAACCTGGCTGCGGCCGCCGCTGGCGAACGGCTCGAACACACAGTACTTTATCCCGGCTTTGCTGATACGGCCGACCGCGAAGGCTTCCCCGAAGTAGCCGCCGTCTTCCGCTATGTCGCGATGGTCGAAGTGGAGCACGAAAAACGCTACCTTGCCCTGCTTAAGAACCTGGAAAAAGGCCGCGTCTTCAGGCGAGACGAGCCGGTGCGGTGGAAATGTCGCAACTGCGGGTACATTCATGTCGGTAAGGAAGCGCCGGCAAACTGCCCATCGTGCCAGCACCCGCAGGCATTCTTCGAACTGGCCACCGAGCCATACTGAACGACCGAGCACCTCGTGACTAGCCGCCCGCTATACTCGATGTTCGTGGCCGTCCCGCCGCGCTACGACATCGTCAATCACATCGTTACCCTCGGCCTCGATACGCGGTGGCGCAACCTTGCCGCCAGGGAATGCCTGGCTTCAGGAGCACAGACATTCCTCGACCTCGGCTGCGGCACCGGCGACCTGGCGCTTACGGTATCACGAATCGGGACGAATGACACCGAGATAGCCGGCCTCGACTACAGCCAGCCAATGCTTGACCGGGCAGTCAAGAAAGCCCACCAGCGGCATACCGCTGTCAGCTTCATCCGGGGAGATGCCGCCGCCCTGCCCTTCCCGGACGCTGTATTCGACTGCGTCGGTATCTCCTTCGCCTTCCGCAACCTGACCTACAAGAACCCCAATGCGAGACAATACCTGTCCGAAGTCCTGCGGGTACTTCGCCCCGGCGGTCGCTTTGTGGTTGTTGAAAGCAGTCAGCCGCCGTCGCCGATCTTCAACTGGATATTCCGGTGCTATGTACGCTGGTTTGTCCGGCCTGCCGGCATACTGGTATCCGGCAATCCCGGCGCCTACCGCTACCTTTCGGAATCAGTCACGCGCTTCTACTCCGCACCCGAAGCGGCTCGCCTGCTGACAGACGCCGGTTTCAGCAAGACCACCTTCCGCCGCCTCTTCCTAGGCGCCGCGGCACTGCACGTGGCAGTTAAATGAGCTTACAAGAACGAGAGGGAGGCTTTCGAGAGCCTTCCCCTTTGACTTTCCCTAACGTCAAGCTTGCCGGTTACCCAGCCAGCCCTTGCGTGCCGCGGCCACTTCTTTCTGCATCTTCCTCGTCTTCTCGTTGATAACGTCCGGGTGAGACTCGTTAAGGAACTTATCGACCAGGAACGGATGCCCCGGTGCCGCCAGACCATTGGGGTCGAACTCCTTCTTGAACCGCTCCAGCCAGATGCTGTAGTCATGCGTCACTTTGGCAATCTCTCCTACCGGCTGCACCTGGCCATCAAAGAAGCTCAGGGCCCCGGTCTCCATCGAAAGCTGAAGACCGGTGTTGTAGCGCCATTCCAGATAACGCTTGGCGTTGCCGGCATCATACTCCGGGGCAGTCGGGTCAATCTTCGGCCCATAAGGCCAGGCCTGGAGTTCGCTGTAGTAAATGCGGCCGAACTCGACCGATAGATACCACGGATACTCATTCTTCTGGTGCAGGAAGTCGTCCGGATATTCCTGCTGGTATTTATACATCCGCTCACGATAGAGATCATCACACTTTTCAATACACCGCGGGCTCTCCATAATGCCATTACATTCACCAAAGACCTGGGTCGCCTTCCACATGCCCTGCGAGTTGGCGGCGAAGAAGACGGTCTCGTCAACCTGCCTTGAGCGGAGCAGGGTGCCTTTGTTTTCCTCGATGATGTCCATAAGCACCCGCTCCTCGTACTGGAGCTGCTTGAGAGAAGCATAACCAACAAGCAGGACACGTAGCATCCGGCTCCGGGCAACTTCCTCCTCGGTAGTCTTGTTCCAGCCATCCCAGAAAGTATTGACGTAGGCGCGGTCACCGCGGGCGCGGGCCACATCGCGCCAGTAGGCCGGAACGCGGTTGACGCAGGCGCCGATGCGGGCGCGGGCCATTTCCCTTATGGCCTTGCGGACGGTCGGCTCATCGGGGAAGCTGACGGTGTAGAACTGAACCCTTGGCGGTAGCTTAACACAGGCATCAGCGCCCATGCCGGTCGGCTCCAGCTTCTCTGTCTGGAAGGGATAGAGCTTATAGGAGATACGGGTTACAATGCCCATACTCCCGGCCCAGCTCGAAAGGCCCTTGAGGAAGCCGGTAACGTTGGGACCTGGGCCGTCCTGCCAGAACCAGTTGTCATCGCCGGAAGCGAGCGAGCCCAAGCGGTAAACGTCGCCCTCCGGTGTTACCCATTCGACGCCGTTAAGACGACGGCCGCTCAGAATGGTGATACGGTAATTGTAGATGCTCATACCGCAGAGGAATGCGTTTACCAGCACCGAAACCTGCCCGCCACCGCCCGGCACCAGACTGCACAGGTCGCGCTTCAGTATTTCACCCTGAAGCTGAGCATAGACCACGCCCGGCTCAAGGATCACGTACATATTCATATCATCGACAATCATCTTATCCATACGCTTCATGTCGATGTAGACCACATCGTCCCTGGCATAAGGGCTGGAGAAGGCCATTCCGTAGGTGCTTTGAGGAATGAAAGGAATTTTCCACCGGTTACAGGTCTTTACCAGCCGGACGACCTCATCTACCGTCTTGGGCATAAAAATAGCCGCCGGCATCCGGCAGTCGCCATGGAACCAGTAGACCTGGCGGTCGAATCCGCGGCCGACATAGGCCAGGCGTGCGGCTTTATTAGCAGTGGCATGCTCCGGGCCGACGATAGCCTCAAGTTCGCGATAGGCCTGCTCTGGTATGTGGTCGAAAACATTCGGGCCGTTCATCTCAGTCCTCCTGGTTCTACTTGCCAATAGCTCTGGCCATCACTTCGGTAATGTCAAAGACTTTCATGCCGTCTTTGCTGGCATCGATAAAATTACCCCGGCAATAGGGGCAGGCAGTAACGACAGCTTCGGCGCCAACGTGAGCCGCCTCGGCCAGCCTCTCGGCGGCGGTGGAAACGGCGACATCGGGGAAGGCTTCCTTCACCCCACCATCAGCACCACAGCAGTAGCCGTTATCATGGTGCCGTACCATCTCCACAAGCTGGACGCCCGGGATAGCCTTAAGAATATCCCGGGGCGGCTCGTACACCCCGTGGACGCCGCGGCGGACAAACTCACGAGGTGGCACAAATGCCCCGAACTTGTTATCTCGGATACCTTCCCATTTTACCCACTTCTCGCTCTTCCGTCCGAGGTTACACGGGTCGTGATAAACCAGCCGCATATCGAAACTCTTACTGAATTTTAGCCGGCCTTCCTTGACCCAGGGTGCGGCGAGCTCGGTGATGTGGACCGGCTCGAAGCCCAGGTCCTCGGTCGAAAAGCCAAGGAGCTTGGGGTAATCGACCTTAACCGTCTTGTAGCCTTCGGCACATGAGAAGACAACCTTCTTGGCACCGGTCTTACGTATGGCATCAAGGTTGGCCTTGGCCAGCTTCTTCGCCTTCTCGACCTGGCCGGTAATGAACACAAAATGACCACAGCACTGCTCGTCCTTCATCACCATGTACTTCTCGCCTGCGGCGGCGATGATACGGGCAGTCGCCTTGGCAATACCGGTATCCACGAACGAAGCGCGGCAACCCGCGAAATAAAGAATATCGGCTCTGGCGACAGGGCTGGCGTCGGACGGCACCCAGTCGAGACGCTTCGCCTGGCTCCTGCCATAGCGATTGCCGGTCTTCTCGATGTTCCCGGTAACCTCGACATGAGCCGGCATCGGCCCATAGCCTTTCTCCACCATTCGGGCGCGTAGAGACTCGAGCATCAGCTCAATTTCCAGGTCGAGACAACGCTTGCAGGCGGCATCGCACCGTCCGCAGAGCGGGTCGCGGTAGACGATATCCCGCAGGCCCTCGTCGGCATAATCGAGCTTGCCCATCAGCAGGTAGTAAACGACATTGCACTTGCCAGCCGCCCCGTAGGCGTCGAAGCCCTGGTTCCTCCAGGCAGGACAGCCCCAGCTGAAGTCCACGCCCTGGATGTAGTTGTACTCAATCCAGCGGCACGGAGTCTGGCCATCGCAGTGACGCGCCTCGAAGTAGTAATCGTCGAGGTTCAGTCCCAGGCTTATCTTTCTCGGTTCTCCAGCCATATCAAATAACCTCCATCAAGGATAAATCGCTAACTGACCACACACTAGAAACACAGATTGCCGGGATTAAGGATACCGTTGGGGTCATAGTGCTTCTTAAAGCGCTTCAGAAGTTCGGCGTAGTTGCCGTATCTGGCATAGACCATGCTGGCAATAAGCGGATACGGGCGGTTGAAGTAAGCGCCCTGTTTCAGGGCAGACGCGGCCGCTTCGAGATACATTTCACGAATACGAGCCTTTTCCTTCTCATCAGCCGGGTCGTAGTAGAACATGAAATCGACCTGGCAGGCACGGCCATCCTCGACTGGCTGGATGTAAACACCGATATCGCTGGCGGCATAGCCAAACCGGTTGGCTATCTCCGTAACCGGCGCCATGAAGGTGCCGGCTTTTTCCATGGTGGTCATGAACATGAGTTCCTGACAGCCGCCCTTAAGGGCGTGCTTCCAGTAAGTCCTGTCCTCCGGCCACGGCTTGAGAAGCATCCCGGGGAGCTTCCGTTCGAGACCGCCGGCACCGGGTAGGACGGTCAGCGAATCCAGATTGGTAAAATACTGGGCCATAATGTCACGCAGGGCTTCTTCCTCATAGGCGAGCTTCTCTTCAGGACGACGCCTGAGCGCCCGGCAGACCAGAATAACCGCCCAGACCGGGAGTGAGGCCTTGAGCTTAATGAAATCATCGGGCCACTTTTCGGCCAGAATGGTGGCAAGCGTGATGTTGTTGACCAGGAAGCATTCGTAGCCGATACCGCGGCGCATTATCTTGTACATCGGCTCGACAGCCTTCTCGACACTGGGAGCCGGGATGAAGAAGGCCTTGCTCATTACCGGCAGGTCCTCGATGTAGGTAACCGCCCAGGTGACAATGCCGATAGTGCCCTGCGCGCCGTAGAGGAAAGTGTCCCAGCTCATCGGCCCCGGGCCGGAAGCGAGAACACCATCGGAAAGGACGCCGGGAGCGCGGAAATTATCGACTCCGGCCGAGCCCGAAACAAACAGCTCGCCGTTACCCCAGACCATCTGCAGGCTCCGCAGGGGACCGGAAAACTCATGGCTGTGGATGACCGGCGGTTCGTACTCAAGTGAGTCCATGATAGCCGAGCGCGATGCCGGCGGCAGCAGCGGAATAACACTCATAAAGCCTTTCGCCTCAAGCGCTGTCTGAAGCTGTCCCCAGGTCACACCGACCTGAATGTTAGCCGTATTGGACTCGGGCACGATATCGGTAATGCGGTTCATCCTGGAACAGTCAAGGATGACGCCGCCGGTCTTGGGCACGGCACCCCCGTGGAAGTGAATACCCGAGGTCTGGGGCACAACGGCAAACCCCATCGAGTTGGCCAGTTGCACCACCGCGGCCACCTCTTCAGGGGTCCTGGGACGCACGACACAGGTACAGGCGCCGGGCTCGACCAGACTGTTGTCCCTGACATAACGTTCCAGTGTTTTGGCAGAGGTGATAACATTGGCTTTGCCGACTATCCCTGCCAGCTTTTCGGTGAGACTCATGACCAACCTCCGAATCTTTGTTGGCACCCGGGCACAACCCCACCTACCAGAACATCAGATGCCGGAAAGGGCGATTGCTCCCAAACCAGCGGACTTCGCGGACAAGGCCGCAGGTCAACACACCACGCGGGCACAAAACGGCCTCGTATTCTATCATTCGCCGCGGGGATCGTCAATTCGCGTAAACTCTTAAAATATTAAACGGATTATGGCAAAGCTGTCATGGCATCCCGTTCGTTGACCGCTCTCGAAGCGTTGGAGTATAATGCCCGACGTTGCCGAGAGGCGGGACACCTTACCTAGCCGCCCGCGGCCGCATTTGCTCGCCGAAGTGGCGGAATGGCAGACGCGCTACGTTC
>Ga0272448_1003173_pt1 | contig 19803 bp, 37 predicted proteins | sample YNPCB0191_FD_202220 | JGI IMG/M metagenome (GOLD analysis project Ga0272448, IMG submission 202220) | Hot spring sediment microbial communities from Yellowstone National Park, WY, United States - YNP-CB-019-1 | ecosystem: Environmental > Aquatic > Thermal springs > Hot (42-90C) > Sediment... | reverse complement strand
TTTGTTGATTTCCATAAATATAATTATACCGATAGATATTTAAATACTTATCGACAAATAATTATTATGAACAAAATTCATCCCAGCATTAAAATGCTGAGCTTTCTTTTGCAAGAACTTTGTAAAACTCTTGAATAAACATTATGCAACTCTGGAATTTCTCTCTTTAGTCTTGGCAATAACGATTGTAATTCATATTTCTTCAACTTCTCTTTTTGTTTCTTTTCAAGAAGATAGTTATAAACAAATCTACATTTATCAAGAGTCCATAACAACCTTTCTTCTTGTTCCTTTGTTGGATATAATCTAAACTTGTATGTCGTTAGCATTTATTCACCTATGCTACTTTATATCTAATAATTATACTTTTGGAATTTGTTTTAATTTCTTCTGAAATTATGATTTTACCATCCTTTTTTAATTTCTTTATATAATAAGTAACAAGAGGTTGTGATATTCCTGTTTTTCTCGATATTTCGTATACATGAATATTTGGATGTTGTTCTATGCATTTTAAGATCTTTTGTTCATTATTTGACATAACTACCTATTATATTTTTATATTCAAAATTTAAATACTTTATTATTATTTAAATAATAAAAATAAAGTATTTAAATTATCGAAATAATATTAATTAAATATAAAATTTAATTAAATGGTTTGTAATGATTTTTTGACAATTTCGTATAATGTATAATTTTGTGTGATGAAAATGAATAATAAAAATAGCAAAAACACTAGAAGTAATTCTCTTGATGAAAATAAAGAAATAACTTCTTTTTTGAATTGGTTAAGGACGAAAGGACGCACAATTAGAACAATTAATATATATTCTTATTTCATATCAAGATATAATTTGCATACTTTCTTTAACAAAACTATTGAAGAATTCAATTCTTATTTAGTTTCTCTAAATGATACACAATCAAACAAACATTTCATATCTTCTATAATGAGAAGATATTATCAATTCAAAGGAGAGAACTATAAAAAAGTTATTGGAATTCCGTTCAAATCACAAGAAAGAGATATCACTTATTCAAAAGAAGAAATATATAGAGTTTTGAATGAATGTGATGATGTTTTAAAAACATATTTAAAAATTTTGTGGGAAAGCGGATTAAGAAGAGTTTCTGCTTTATATCTCTCAAAAGAGGTTGTTGATTTAAAAACAGGCAAAATATCTGTTCCTGAAATTTTCCCTGGTAACAAGGCGAAAAGAAAATTTGTGACATTCATAAGTAAGGATACTTGCGATTATATTATATACCTAATTAATAAATATAATGAAAATAATAGAATACCTATCGGGACAGATACACCAATCTTTTTGAAATTATTTGAAAACAAATACAAAAATAAACTAAAAAATAAAAGATTAACTAATATAGAAAAAGAAAAAATAATATTGTGTTGCATTGATAATGAAACAATCAAAATGGCAGTAAGAGCGAAAATATCAAACCCGAAACACTTTTTACCTCACGCCCTTCGCCATTCTCACGCAACTTACTTTTTAGAAAGCGGCGGAAGAATTGAGAATTTAAGTTATGAACTAGGACAATCATCTACAAAAATGACAGAAAGATACACTCATAAAAAAGAAGAAATGCTAAGGGAGGATAGAAAAAAGATTAATTTTTGAAATGTTTGAACATGAGATGACTATTATGAAATGTTTGAACACGAGAGTTTGTCCCTACTTTGCAAATGGAAGTTGTGATGGATCAGACACAAAAAAATGTAAGAGAAAAGAAGAATGTTGATAGAAGAACAATTGAGAAAGCAGCTTTTCATTCACCAACTAACTTTACTCTATTTTTATCCCATATTTCTTTCTAATTTTTTCTACATATTCTCCATAAGCATAAGGATCACTTGCATACTTCTTAGCTATTTTTTCAGGAAGATAGCCAAAGCGTTCTTCTCTCCATCTCCATATTTTATTGTAAATTTCTACTTGCTTCTCCCAACCTAATTTTCCTGTTTTTCGTGCAAAATCAATCGCTCTTTCTTTAGAACTGAACCATAACCCAATTGACCTATAATCTCCCTTTGGAACAACCGCATAACAATAACTCAAGTCTCCTGCAACGGAAAAAACTATTGAATTGAATTTTGTTTGTCCAACAACTTTTATATCTAGAGTTGTCATGTTTCATCATCTCCCTTTTTATATCACTTCTACGACTTGTCCTTTCTGCAATTTTTTTGCAAATTTTTCTGCTTCTTTTCTTGTTTTGAATTTCATGATCCTACCATCTTCATCTGTCGCTAACTGGGGGTAAAATTCATCCTCATTTACCCAAGCACTTTCCAAAATCACATACATTTGATTCACCTGTTTTTCTTCTTTTATATTAATTTTATTATAAACAATAGTTTAAATACTTTATCAAAATGCCTTTTTGTTAATCCTCACACCAAACGGGGTCTCTTCTCTCCACCATTTTTTGTTTCTCTTTTCTTTTATACATTCTCCGCACAACGCACAAAAAACGCCATATCTGTTTTCAATCAAATAACCTGGAAAACCGTCTTTTGCACATTTTTTGCATTTCAGATTGTGGATAATTCTAAAAGAGCTATTGAAAAATTCATTCCTATATTTTGCGTTTTTAGTTTTCATTGCCTTCAACTCCCGAATTGTTTGTATCGTTTTTGTTTGTATCATTATATATCTCTTTCTTGTCAAAATCAAAATTAGAGAGAGGTTTTTCTATTTCTTTTAGGCGATTTTTCGCAATAGAAATATATTCGGGACTTAATTCTATGCCAATATAATTTCTTCCTATTCTTTTAGCAGCGACTGCTGTTGTCCCACTTCCCATAAACGGATCTAAGACTATCCCACCTTTAGGGCATCCTGCTAAAATGAAAAATTCTGCTAATGATAAAGGAAATTTAGCATAATGTCCTTCTGGAACTGAAAATTGATTTTCAACTTTAAACATAACAGCATTGGTTGGATTGGCTTCTAATAATTCTTTTTTAAGTTGAACATTCCAATCTTTTCCTTGATAGGCAATTTGATATTTTTTCCTAAATTTTTTTATTCCTACCATACTTTTTCTATGAGGTTTACTTTCGGAATAAGTTTCAACTATGGGAGCTCGGTATCTTATTAAAGAAGACTTTTTTATTTCATTCTTTATTTGACTCAAATCAAAATAATATTTAGGAGATTTAATAATTTGAAAAATATATTCAAAAGATGGTAATAATCTATCTCTTACAGGAAAAGGCATAGTATTCCCAACGGAAGTTCGTTCTGGATATTTTGTTAATTTTTTAACCCAAATTATTGTATCCCGAATAATAAATCCCTTTTCTTGTAAAGCAATCGCTATTCTCATTGGTAATAACAATCTCCCTTTTTGCTGAAGCCAATTTGATTTATACTTTCCTCTTACATTCAAACGATGATTGTAAATTTTATTAAATTCTTTATTTAATCTATCATATCCTCCTTTATGAGTTGAGGTATAAAAAACATCTCCTATATTAAGAAAGAAAACTCCTGATTTTTTAAGAACTCGCATACACTCACAACAAACTTTCACAATTTTATCAATATATTCTTGAGGATGATCTTCTAAACCGATTTCAAATTTTTTATTTTCATCATTTTCTGGTAAATAAGAACGGCAACTCCAATATGGAGGCGAGGTAATAATTGTATCTATTGAATTATCAGGTATCTCTTTCATTACTTCCAGACAATCCCCTTGTATTATTTTGTTTATAAAATCTTTATCCCAAACTAACATCATATACACCTTTTTGTATTAATAATTATTATCATTATTTGCATCAATATTGTTATTCATTCCATAACAAACTTTCTTGAACCTGCAATAATTACACTGCCAATCTTCAAGATCATATGGTTTTTCAGGAACTATTTTGTTATCTATTTTTATTTTTAAATTTTTCATTCTTTCTATTAATTTTTCACACAAGTCCTTGTTGTAAGAGATGAAAAACTCTTTCATTTCATTTGTATTTTTGTTTTCAAAAAGAATAATCCCGTTTGGAATTTTCAGAAAATGCATATATAATTGAATTTGATAAATATAGTTTTTAGATATATCACTAACAGATGATAACAAGTTAAATCCGTAATCGGCGATTGTTTTGATGTCAACAACATACAACTGATTATCGAGTGATACAACTAAATCGGCTCTTCCTGTAATCAAGTCATTTTCAGGAATTGTAACTTCTGCCCCTACTACATTTATATCATTGCACCCTAGTAGTATCGACACAATCTTTCTATGTGAGACATTTCCATTATGAAATTTCATCCTTGTTGCTGCATCTATTTCTTCCTTTTCGTAACCTAAGAAATCAAAATACAATGCCCTGTCACAGTTGCCAACTTCTGATACATGAAACTTTCTATCTCTTTCTCTATCCTTTTGACTTTCAAAATACTTGTTTATTTTTTCTATTAGCATTTTATCACCCTTTATCGAAAATTATTTTGAATATCTGTTGAAAATTTTTATCTTGAAATAATAATCTTTCACATTCTTTGCAAATAAAAAATGTTTCTTTATAACCATTTGAAAATTTTATACTGACTTTTGCAAGGGTTTTTATAAAATTAGCGGGAATTTTTTTCTTACAAAAATAACATTCTATATATCCTTTTCTCTTCATTTCAACTTCTCCTCTATTTTTTGTTTTATAAATTTTTTTCTTTTTTCTTTTCATTTTTCGAAATTGGAGTCAAGATAGGCGTCAGTCGGATAATGTTTTCTTTTTCGTCATATTCTAACAAAAACCCCTCTATGACTCCTTTTTTATGTAATAGAGATCTAATTTTGCAAGGAATTACTACTTGCCCGTTTGGGCTCATTCTCACAAGTTTTGTCATCATATCATATCACCTCTTTTGTCTTTGTTCCATAACCTCTTGTATTTCTTCTGTTCTTCCTTCTTTGATTTTATCTAAACAACTATCACATACCTTTTCCCATATTCCGCCAATTTTTGCTCTTTCTTCGGCATATTTTATGTTTTTGATTTCTTTTCCGCAATGAATGCATTCCATTTCATCTCCCTTTTTTATTAATCTTCTACAGGAAAAATTTTTCCAAACGCACACTTTTTTTCTTCATTTATCCAAATTTCTTCTTTTCTTAGTCTCCCTCTGTCGAGAAAGATTTTGAATCCATACAGAATGTTTTTATCACCACTTTGCATTTTAATCACCTCGTTTATAATTACTTTTAGATAATCTCTCCTTTTCTTTTTCTATTTATTATTTTATTATTTTCACATATTTATATACTTTTTTAAACTGCAATATATATTTTGAAGTATATATAATTTGATTGAATTTGATGTGAACAACTCTTTTTATTACAAAGTTCTTGTAAAAGAAAGCTCAACATTTTAATGCTGGGATAAATAAAGGAAAAAATCACTCGGGAATGTACTGAATCGTTGTCGCAATTTTTTTGCCGTACTTCGGATGTGTGTAGACTCTTCTGTAAACTGCAATCTTCTTACCTGTCAAGTCGCCAAGTTCGTTTCTCATTCTAAGATATTCTCTCATCACTGACTCTGTTGTAAGCCATAACGTGTATCTCACTCCGTTCTCGTCTCTTACTGTTACTGCGTGCCTGTCACCGTATTTTGTTGCAATCGTTTTTACTTTGTTATCAACAAATCTACAAAATACCTTCTCTCCCTCTGTTGCCCCTTCTGGAACAGGTGGCACTTTGAATGTCTCTAAAACTTCTCTTTGTTCTAATATTTCTTGAATCTGCTCTTCTGTATATCCAAGCTGTTTTCCTACTTCTATTATATCATCGCTTACCTTCTCTTCTTTTTCTTCTCTCATTTCATCTTCCATTTCAAACACCTCTTTTTCTTGTTCATTAAAAACACAAACTTCTTGCTTAATATTTTCTTCTCTTTCGCTTTTAGTTTTTGTTTGTGTTTCTGAAACAATATTATTTATTTCTTTATTTATTTCTATTTTATTTTTTATCTCTTCTTTCAGCAAATCGATAACTTCATTTATAGTATCAACTATTCTAAATCTACAAAAACTATGACAGCTAGAACATTCATTGAAAATAAGATATGCATTATTCTCTTTGAGTTTTGAAATTTGCATTATTTCGTAAGAAGAATGACATATCGGACATTTTTCATTTATAGAATTTTTTAAATCCTTTTCCATTACAACCACCGCACAACCGCCTTACCCACATACACCCTCATACGCATACACCCTCACCCGCATACCGCCTCGCCCGCACATCGCCTCATCTGCACATACGCACACCGACCGCTCCGCTTATCCGCTTATCCGCTGAGGGAGTTTATGAAAAAATCAATGATCTTTTCTATAAGCTCGGATTCACTTAGATTTGCGTTTTCACTCATTTCTCTTTTTAGATTTTGCAATTTTCCATAACATTCTTTTGCTAACTCTATTTTATAAGAGTCATTCAATCCTTTCTGAATCAGCTTTATTACCGCCTCGTTGTTACTTCTAAGATTATTATCTATCTTGAATTTCTTAACATTGTTCCATAACTCATCGTCTGTTTTCAATACCAGTTTTCTGCTCATCATTATAATCATCTCCTTCGTCTGTTTTTACAATCCCTACATAGAGTTATTTTTTTAGAGGCGTCACTTAACCACACGCCCCTCAAACACAAGGCAGATACCTACTCAACCACACCTCTACAAGGCGACCACACCCCAAGCCACGAGGCACTTACCCACGAGCCGATAACACCCCAAGCGGGGTATACACACCTGCCTTATATAAACATATACAATTATATATTATGTATATATAACTATATAAATATATATGTTTTTACCGAGAAGTGATAACAATGATACCGCTTTGCCTTATACCCTCATCTATGAGGGTGTGATCTTCACGCCCATCTCAAACCTTCACGCCCAACCTTCACGAAACCTTCACGAAACCTTCACGAAACCTTCACGTAACTTCACGCGACACCCAAACCAACAATGCCTCTTCCGCTCAGCCGCTTTTCCGCTATGCCACTACGCTGAGTTGTTGGAGTAGACGAACTAGATAAACTGGATAAACTGGATAATGAGAAAATTATCTAGTTTAAAATGCGTTTTTTAGCACTTATAGGCTTATATCTATTAAAATAATAATACTATATAAACTATATAATATAATAGTATGTCTTTTGCAAATTATATATAAATGTATATAAAGGTGTGTTTGGAAATATTTCTTATAGGATGATTATCTAGTTTATCCAGTTTATCTAGTAGAACTAAAGTGCGAAATTCTTTGTCAAATCGCCTATAAAACACAAAATAAACTAGATAATGCCTTGTTATCTAGTAGGATGGTTCGTTATCTAGTAGGTATGTTTAGGTATTCACTTCTATAACATTGTTATAACCTTCTACCCTTTTGAGAAATACTTTTCTTTTAGTCGTATCATTCTTCTCGGCGAGTTTGGAACTTCTCCATTGTCTTCTATTCTATCAACAAACATCTCACAATACTTTTTTATCATAGCCTTGCTTTTTCCCATCTCTTTCGCTAAAACAGTATATAGTTCAGAGGGTTTGAGGAATGGATTTGAAGGAAATGATTTCTTCCATGCAGAAATGAATGCGATTTCATTTCTTATTCTTGAAGACTCTTTCTTTTGTGATATTTCTTGTAATTTTATATTTTCTTCAATGAATTCTTCAATAGAATCAATTGTCATAAGTATAACTTTCATTGCGTTTAATACATCTTCTCGTATTATTTTTAAATTGTTTTTATCTCTTCTGAGGTAAGCATAGTGCAAACTTAATGTAAGAAGCTTTGATGTGTAGCGAGGAATAAAGGAATAGTATATTTTTTTAATTTCAGAACTTATATTTTTAGAGCGATTGAATAAGTATTTTACACAAGCATCTAATAAAGTTTTACTTTCATCATCAAAATCAAATATATCATAGTTTCTAACAAATTTTATAAAATCATACATCTTCATAGTGATTATATCTAATTTTTTTTCATCTACTGTAATTTTATTAATATTTTCTATTACCTTTTTTGCATTGTTTTCTATTTCTTTTTCATTTAGTTCTCTTATGTGTAGAAGACTTCTAGCCGCCAACCCGCTTAGCAGAAGAATTTCAGGATCCTGAAATTCGCTTGTATCACGAGATAGTAATACTAATGAACAATCACTTTTGAATCTTATACACCCAGTTGTTCCTAGTTTTTTTGTTATCAATCCTGTGTTGTCTGTTGCTTGTAAAAGTGTAGTTATTATATCTCCAACATTTTTATCAAATTTTTTATAAACATTAAAAATAGAAGTTGCTTCTGTGACAATCAATATATCTGCTGTTTGCAAGTCACCTGGAATAAATTCTCTTTCAGCAGATCCTTTTTTTCTTTTTTCACTAAAAGTTCCTGTTAAAGATGCATCACTTGTTATCTTTGTCCTTTGTTCACAAACAATCAAAGGAGGCATTTGAATTTCGTCTATAGAATCTTTTATCGATTTTTGATTTTTTTGTATTTCTATAGAGGTTTCTAAAAATTTATATGTTGCATTGATTTTTTCTACAAGTGCTTGTAGAGCATCCGCTGCCTGTGTTTTTCCACTTCCAACATTTTGAATGCATATAGAGTGTATTCTTGCGTCAGGATATTGTCTTCCAATTCGTATTCCTCTATCAAATTTTCTTAAAATACAACCAACCAGTGTATGGAATAACATTATAGATAAATTTTGATTATTCCAAGAATAATCTTCCATAAATGATTTAAAATCATCATATAAAGGACAATTAATTTCGCCAGTTTGATCGAGAGTTTCTAACAATTCTAAATTCAATTCTTCTGTTTTTATTTTTTCGATTTTCTTCTCTAATTCTTCATCTTCTATTGTTTTGTAAAGCGGAATGTTTAAATTATGATCCACAATCCACTTATTTAGTTCTAAAATATTATACCCGCTTAGAATACCTGCTTGTGCTTTTTTATACCAACCTAGAAGTTCATTAATATTTTTTCCAGGCATGTTAGCAATTATTCTTCTCCCTATGTCTCTAACATCATCTTCATTCATTCCAGCTTGATAAAACGCTATTGCTAAGTTTTTTAATAATATGTTATTTCTCTGAAATCCGTCTGGTATCACATTGTTTAAGACATAATTCAGAATTTGGTCTTTTTCTAATATTTCTTCATTTATTTTATATTCTTTTAATTTTTCTGTTAATTCTTTATTTAATTTATTATTTTCTTCCATTTTTTCGTCTGTCACTATATTTTTATATTCATCGCTCAATTTATTTTTTCCTCTTATTTCTTCTTTCAATAGTGTTTTTATTTTTCCAGTTCCCTTGAAATGTAGAGAATATTCTAGAGCAATTAAATTTCTTCCACTTTTTTTTGCAGGATCTGAAAAATGATTTAAAATAAATGCCTCTTTTATCTTTGTTCTTTTAATCTCATTATAATCATTCAGTTCTTCAAAAAAAAGACTAATATGATAGCCACGACTTCCAGTGTCCCATAAAGTATAAGAAAGGTTTTCCTTATCTAATTTTTTTAGAATTTCATCCAATTTTTCTGGCATATCAACATCTAAAACAATTTCGCAATTCAACACACTTCTCAAATTAGCATTTCTTATTTCTTCTTCAGAACACGCACTATATTTTTTCCATTTTTGCCACACGCCATTCAGGCATGTTGTTATCTCATAATCTCCATGTTTTTCATACAAATTTTTCATAAATTCTATTTTTTTCTTTAAAAAAATATCATTTTCTCTTATAGGGGTGTTATTTTGTTCTGTTAAAAAGACATCGTTCGGCAGAAGATAGTTGTTTGTTGAAGGGTTATTGTCTTGGTTTGTTTGATTATTTTCTTGAATATTGTTTTTATTGTTGTTCATTTCCAACAACCTCATGACGAATATATTTATCTAATGACAAACCAGAGCCATCAGAAAAAAATATAGTATTGTTGTCAACCCCCGCAATAGTAAAAACATTACAGAAAATTTTTGTTCCATCGAAATACCATATTCTGACTTTTTTACCAATCAAACTTTTCCAAGTTATGATAGAATAATTTTTTTCAACATCTACTTTCTTTTTAGAATATTTTTCATCTTGAGAATTTTTTTCAGACACCCTCATAATCACACACATCACTGCAAATTTATATTTTATTTTTTATAATAATAAATATTTATACTTTTATTTTTAAAAAAATTATTATTTTTTAGTAACATGCCTTGTTTATTACTTCTTTATAATAAAATAAATTTATTACTATATAATAATAAAATAAAAAATATAAAGTATTTAAATAATTATTAATATTAATTATTATTAATTTACAGAACAACAAGTGACTATTTATGACAAGAGTTATCACTTTGTCTTTCAACGACGAAAGATACAATCGAGTGAAAAGTTTTCTTGAAATTAAAGAAGAAATTAGTGATGAAATACTGCGAGCGTTTGTATACAATATTATTGACATTCTTACAGTTAACAATAAAGTTGACAAAGAAAGAATTCTAAAAGAACTAAATTTGAAAGGGTAATTTTTATGAAAGACAGACACGATGTTTTTGAAGAGGAAGCAGACAAAAACGCTTTCAAGGAAGAAACAGGTTTAGATGCAGAAAAGTTTCCTTTTTTGTTTAGCATTTTTAGAAAAGAAAGAAGTCAAAAAAGAAACAAATTTTTGAGAAGTAAAATGTTTTATGATTATGAATTGTAAGTTGCAGTCATGGTGAATAAAATGAAAAATAATTCAAAAAAAAGGAATTGGAATGAAACAAAAGCAATTGCATTTTTGGTTTGTATCATTCTAATAATGGTAGGTCTATTGAACATAGATAGTTTATTCTCTGCAATATTTTCAAATGCATCATCTACGCCAGATAAGATAAAAGGGCAATCTTTGTTTTTTGAAAACATTGATGCTAGAATTTTTTATCATTTGTCAGAAATACTTATACTTAGTGGTATTTGTATCATTGGTAGTTTGTATTATCACGAACTTTTGAAAAATGAAAGACAAAGAAACATTCATTGAATGAATAAAATTTAGGCGAGTAAACATGGTTGTAGAAACAATTTCAAATATTTTGACACACCCATACACTTATCTCGGATTTCTGTTAGGTGTTATTTTTACTACTTTGATTGGTTTAGTGTTGTTTCTATTCTACATGATTCGCTCAATATATCCAGTTTTCAAAATAAATAAAACTCTAAAAAATGAAATGAAAAATGAATTAAAAGAAAAAAGCAAAGAAGATGAAGAAGGCAAATTTCATCGTTACATTTGCAAAGGGTGTGGTCAGAAGTTTTTGAGTAATATAGAAGCAAAAAAATGTCAAATATGCGGAAGTAAAAGGATAAAAAAGGAGTGGTAAAGGTGAAAGAATGAAAAAAACATTTTTTATGGTGATGATTTTTATGATAATGTTTGCAGGAATAATTAAAACAGGTTTCGCTTATAATTATACTTATACACCGACGAACATTACAATAAGCACAATTCCAAAAGATTTGGTTGTTCAAATTAACCTCACATTTTCAAATTTATCAGAAACAATGTGGGGTAGGACTTGGACAGATTATCAATATTTTGATATAAGTTATATGCCTTCAACTTTGTTTCCAATTGAAGCAAACACTACTTATCCTTTGACATACCAGTTTAGTATTCCGCAGACATATTTGTCAGGAAATTATCAAGGCAATATTTATTTTCAAATTGCTAATGAATCAAAAAACACAATTCCGATACAAATAAACATACTTCCAGTAACAAATTTCTCGGTAGAGGGAGAGTCAGTAATCAACACAACGTCTGGTTCTGATGGAGAAATTTTATTCAAAATTACAAACTATGGAAATATTGATACTAACATCAATTTATCATCAACAACAAACAAATTCATAACCTTTGAAAATTCATTTACTCTTTATAGAGGACATTCTTCAACCATACCAATTTTTTATACAATTGATAAAAATGTTTCAGGAATTTTTAATGAAACGCTTTTCTTTAATGATGTGATGAAAAATTTAACATTTGTTGTAATAGATAATATTACACCAGAAATTACAATAGCGAAAATACCAGAAGAAATAGAAGTTCTAAAGCCATTTGAAATTGTTGTGTTAGGAAGTGACAATATAGGAATTGATTACGTTTCTGCAACTATCGAATGTAACAATTTAACAGAAAGATTGATAAAAGGAACAAATTATTATGCAAATGATTTTTACATAAACATAACAACAAGTGAATGTCCAGTAACAATTTTTGCAAACGACACATCAGGAAACAACAAAACAATAACAGAAAGAATTAGGGTAAATTCTTCAGGTATTAAAATTAATCAATCAATTACGATACCAAAAATAAAGCCTTCACAAGAATATAGAACGGAATTGGGATTTTTAGGAGAGGAAGTCGGTTTTTCACTTAAAATCACAAATTTTGATTTTAGGCCTTTGTATAATATTTCAAAAAACATAACATCAACTGATGATTTCATAGAAATTACTTTTATTAATTCTAATGCACAAACGCCAATATCTTATAATACTGAATATAAGTTCAATGCCTCTGGACAATTATATTTAAAAGTAAAACCAAAAATTGAAGGTTTTTATTTGATTTATATAACAATAGAATTTCCTACACAATATTTTGAGGTTGGAAAAGTAAATGTAGTAATTAATGGTGAGGCGGGTTCATATTCAGTGACACAACCTTACAATGGGAATTTGGCAGGAAGACCAGTCAGATGTGAGCCAAATGACCAAGGAACTTACGAAAATAGTTTTTATGAATGTAATTTCAAATATCCGATTGATATTGATTTAAGTAAGTTAACATTGCCAATCACAGAAAATGAATTTAATATGTTAAAAAATAATTATGAAAATCAAATTTCAGATCTCAAAACCAAACTCTCAATAGCAGACAGAAATTTTTGGATTGTTGTGATTGTTGTGATAGTAGGAATTGTAGGAGCATTTTTGTATAGTAGGTTATTCAAAGTTTATATTGGTGTGTAAAAACAATGTCTGAAAAAATAATATTAAAAAAGAAAAAATAAAATCAAAAAGCAAAGGTGGAAAAAATGATATGCAAAAAGTGTGGAAGAGTATGGGATTTGTGGTATAGAGAAGAAAAACTACAAAACATAGACAACGAATCACTCGATTGCCCAGAATGTGGCGGAGCAGAAAACGCATTTCGGTCTGCTTATATCAAAGCAGTCATAAAGAGGGTTTTGTATGTCCCACAAATCCAAACAAGTGATGATGTAATAAGCGAAAATGTAAAAGTTGAAAATGCAAATGTCGAAGAAAAAAATGTTGATGATGTAGTTCATAGTAATAATACTAACAACAATAATACTAATATTGTTCATCAAGAAAATCAACAAGAAAAGTTGAGTAATATGATTGAAAAAAGTTTGATTGAAAAAAGTTTTGAGGTGATAGAATGAAAAAAGAAGATTGGGTTGAATATAACAAAAGGGCATCTATGATTTTTTATGCAGGAATAATCATAACATTTATAGGTTTGGGTGTTGGGATTTATGGTATTATCACTAATTTAGTGTTTTTCAATGGAATTGCATTTTTGTTGGCATTTTTTGGTGGAATTATGATAGGAGAAATTTTGATTCATCCCAAACTTATTGAAGAATATGAGAAAGAAACAGGAAAAAAGTGGTGATAAAAATGGCAAAACCGATTATGATGATTTGTCTAGCAACAGGGAAAATAGGAATTATAAAAGAAATTCAAAGAATAGAAATGAAAGATAGCCCGTTTGTAGATGTTATATATTATGAAGCATTCGGTTTGAAAAACAAACTTTTCAAAAAGATAGGTGTTATGAAAAATGTTCCTCGTTCAGCAATAGATCGTGTTAGGATATGTTCAAACCTTCCTTATGATGTTCAATACATTTTTGCAGGAGAAAACGGTGATGTAGGTTTTATGGGTGATGTTCAGCAAATGCTTGTTGAAGATTTCAGAAAAATGGAAATAGAAAAGAAGGCAATGGAATTAAGATTGAAACAAAAAGAATTGGATATTGAAAGATTGGATAGAGGATTGAAAGAAAAGGCAAAAGACATCAAAGAAATTTCAGACACGCTAACAAAAACAGAAGTAAAAAGAAAAGATTTCAGAGTTCCTTCATTTGAGGAGTATTGATGCAAGTCAAAAGGTGGTTGAAATGTCATATGGTGTTTATGAAAACAAAAAAGGAGAAATCTATATACTTTATAGTGCTTGTGAAGACACATTAAGAAAAACAGAAAAGGATGAAAAACTTTTGGGAATATATGATGGAGAAAAAGATGCTGAAGAATTTATGAAAAAATATGAAAAGTCAAAAAGAGGTAGTTGAATGAGTGATTGGGAAGAAGATTTGATAAAGATATTAAATAAGATGAGCAAAGAAGAGCTAATAGATAAACTTTTGGAAAACCTCAATAGAGAAACTGGATTAGAAATAATTTACGAGTATGCAAAAAGAAGAAATTGTTAAAGATAGAACAAAAAACAAATCTGTTTATGAAAAAATATGAAAAGTTAAAAAAGAGGTGGTTAAGTATGAATGCTTCAAGTGATCTGAGAAAAAGAAAAAAAGAAATTAAGCAAGAAAACATTGAGAACGGTATCATGGGAATTGGAGGTGCGATACTCAGTTCAGTTATATCTGTAATAGCAACGATAACAAAAAGAGACATTATTACAATAATTTCTTTTTTAGCAGCATCATATGTTTTATTTATCATATCGGCACAATATATGAAAAAGGTGGTTGAATGAAAAATGAAAATAATAATATAAAACAAATTTGCGAAAATTATTTTGTAGAAGTCAAGGATAATTATTATCGTTTATTTTATTTTGGGGATGATTATTTGTCTTACGGATTGGCGAAAATTTATTTAGGAATATATAAAAATGGAGACGAAGAAAAAATCAAAGAAAGAATTGAGCAACATATCAAGAAAATGAAAAAACTTGGCGTATTAGTTTTGTTGATAGCAGTTTTGCCAAATTCAATTTTGTTTCAAACACAAAATCATTTGCATCCAAAAATTTTAAAATTGGCAAAGATGATTTAGATGAAAAATGAAAAAATAAAAAAATGAGAAACCAAGAGAGAGATTGCAAGAATGACGAACTTTGAGGATGATGTGCGCGTATCCTCAAGACCTTGCAACCCATTCAGTTCGTGCACACGGAACTGACTTGGCTCAAAATTAAACTGAAGGTGACAAAAAATGAAAATCGATTTTGACACTGGAGAAGTAAAACTTGAAAAAGGTGAACCATATTGGCGTTCATGTTGGAAGTGCAATTCAGCACACAAATATCTTAAGAAAGTCAATATGCTTCATATTTGTTTTGAGTGTGGGAGAAGTTGGATATTTGACAGATTTTTGGATGAATTCAAAACAGAAGAAGGCAGAATTAAATGGCTAAAAAGACAAGGAGTGAAAAGCAATCAAAGCACATCTAAAGTAGACAAAGGATATAGAATTGCGGTATTAAAATTCAAGTTTAAAGGTGATTTAGATGAACAAAAATAAGAAATCTAAAAACAAAGAACCTGAAAACATAGCGGAGCTAATGAACTATTATATAGACATAGGAGTTCCAGCGGCAAAGGTTTATGAAGCACTTGAAGAATACAAACGAATATATTCAAACACACTGCCAAGTTTTCAAGAAATCAAAATATACTTCAAGAAAAAATTTGAAAATTAATTTTTTGAGAGAATGTAATTTTTGAGGTGGTGAAATGAACGGAGAGAAGATGAGTATAAGCACAGGAGAAGATGAGATAATAAGATTATTAAATGATTTGAAAAGAGAAGAAGTTGGATTTACAAATGCGGATAAGTGGAAAAGTCAACTTAAAAGTGCAACAAATTTTATTTTAGGACAAAGAGAATCAATCAAAAATGAAATCAATAAATTGAATGATGAGTTGAAAAAGCAAGAAGAAGCACTAGAAAAAGCAAAAATATCTATATCTGAAAACCCACTCAAAGAAAAAGTTGAAATTTTAACAGAACTTTTAAGAAAGTATCTAGATTTAGTATCGTGGATAAGTTATTTAAATAGATTGAATGAACTTTGGGGGGATAAACTTTATAATGCTTTTTCAAATGTAAAAGGTCTTGAATTAGCAAATGAGGTTACACAAAACACAGAAAGATTGATCGACAAAATAGTAAATGTAAAATTACAATCACTTGAAGAAAAACAAAAGGCATCTTTGTTATCTCTTGAGAAATCTCTAGATGCGAAAATTAATTCACTAGATGAAAAAATGAAGATTTTTGTTGAAAGAATAAGATGGAGTGACGAACAATTCAGGCAAGTAGCAAAAATTATAGAAAAGAAAAAAGAAGAGTTAGAAGATGAATATGAAAAAATTATGGAAAGAGCGATGAAAGAGAAAAGAAAAAGAAAAGAAGAAGATCATGAAGAAGAGAAAGAAGGAGAAGAAGAGTTCGAAGAAGAAGGTGAAGAAGAAGAAAAAGAGATAAAAGAAACAAAACAATCTCAAAAGGAAGTTCAGACAGATTTAAATATACAACCAGTTCTCATCGAAGGAAAATTCAAATGTCCAGCTTGCAGTGAAACATTTTTGACTATGAAGAAATTGAAGTTTCATGTATTTACTACAGAAGATGATGCACATAACAAAGTAAGAGATGTTGTAATGAGATGGTAGGTTGGTGGTGACAAATGATAGAAGAATTTAGTTTTTTGTTAGGAATAATTGTAGGTGTTGTATTTGCATTTTTTGTAGTGAGATATTTTGACATGAAAAAACAACTAAAGAAACACGAAAAATCATAAAAAAGATTTATATATGAAAACAGTAAATAATTATAATAATTACAAATGGCAAATGTTTTTCCAATAGAAAAATTCAGAAAGGTGTAAAAATGAAATGGATATTGATGAGTTTGAATGAAAAAGGTCTTTTTGAAAATCTTGTCACTGTTGAGCCAATCATATATTTTCAGCGAACAAGGTGGTTGATAACTTATTACAAAAACGGAGAACCAATAAAAAAAGAAATCGTTAAAGAAAATCCTTGGTTAAATAAAACAGAAAAAGAAATTATTGAATGGGCAGAAGAAAATTTTGGAAGAGATAGATGGTATAGGGTTCATATACCGCAAATGGTTGGTGGCGAATATTTTCCATTCAGAAGCACAACCATTGCGAGAAATTTGCGAAAAGAAGATGATTTATAAAAAATAATTGAATGAATGTGAAGAAATAGGTTGATATAAAAGGTAGGAGGGGTGATGGAATGTTATTTACTTTGTTGTTGTTTTTACAAGCATTTATAATAATCTTTCTAGAAGTTCTATTAGCAAAATATATCAAAGGGAATTTATATATAATTGTTATAATTCAGTCAATCATATTTTTGTTTTTCATAATTTTGTTAACAAATCTGTATCCAAATTTATGATTATATTTGAGGGGAGAAAATGAAAAAATTACAGAATTGGCAAATTATTTTAATTATTTTATTTTTCATTGGTGTAATACTTTTTCTAGTGTATGAGTTAGGATTGATAATAAATAATACAGTTTTGTTAGGTTCATTTATATTTCTTTTCGGTGTTGGAGGTGTTCTTATTTTTTATTACTTTTTAATGAAAAAGAAGCAAGAAGAAGATGACATTTTGAAAATGATGAAAAAAGTAATTCAGAGATGGTATGAAGAAACGGGTGAAAGATTAATCATGGATGATTTTGCAAGGGGGTATATAAAACATTATGAGGCACTAAACAAAACATTCTACGGATATAGATTTCATGTTGAATCAACTTTTCGTTCATCTCCTGATTTGATAGTTATTTGTGATAAAGACAATGGAAACATTGTTGCATTTAATTGTGAAGTATCTCCTTTAGAAAGAGAAAATCCTTTCCTCAATTTCGATCCATACGAAGGCAAATTTAAACCAAGAGTAAAATATGTAGAACCTTATAAAGAAATTAAAGAAGAAGAAACATCAATATCGGGAGAACCCGAAGAATGAAAAAATAAATAAAAATAAATAAAAAATGAAACCAATTGGTATGATCTAAAAAGGTGTATATGAATGATTGAGAAAGAAAAGGAAAAAGAGGAAAATAATGAGAGGGAATACTTCGATTTTGGAGATTCATCATTAATTATAACAAACGATAGAGAGGGGTTTTTAGAAAAGATTATTTCACCAAAAATTGTAAGATACAACTATGAAAAAAATCTAGTAAATGTAGGAATAGATTTATATAAAAGGAAACTTTTTTCTATATCATTTTCGGATGCACAGAGAATTTTAATATTAGGAAAAACGGGTTCTGGAAAAACATTGTTAATGAGAGGGATATTTTTAGATAGATGTTATAGAAGTGAAGTATTACCCATTGTTTTGACAGACTTAAAACCTGAATTTTTTTCAAGTTCAAAACCTGCTCAAGAAAAATTTCATAAAAAATATCTGCAGGATGAACATCCTGAAGGGTTGCCTTTAATAGTTTATTATCCAAAATGTTTTGAGAAATTTATACCTGAATATGAAAATTATTTAAATATTATAAGAGGTTTTGATATTGAGCCAATACCAATTTCAATTTCTTTTGATAAACTTACTCTTCCTGATTTTATAACTTTAATAGGAAGAGATTTGTCAGAAGCACAAAAAAGTGCAATTGAGGAAGTATTTAAAAAGAAGTCAATGAGATTGATAAAAGACATTGACGAATTGAAAAAGGAAATAAATAAGTTAGAAGTATTTGATCAAAAAACTAAAAAAATTTTGATTATGAACATACAAAATTTGATTGATTATCACATATTAGATGAAAAGTATAATTTTGATATAATTAAAGATATTAATCAAAATAAAATATGCATTTTGAGTTTAGGTGGTTATGTTTCGTTAGGTGAATCTAGATATTTTGATTATGTTTCCGCCATTGTCGCTGTGTTTTTAAGAGAAATTCTTGCGGGAAAAATGATGGGTAAAATCCACAAAACTAAAAAATTAGTGTTGTTAATAGATGAAGCAAGCAATTTTGTTCCTCCAGAAGGTGATATATCAAGTAAAAGAGAAATATTGAAATGTCTAGATTTAGGAAGAATATATTCTATATCGATGGTGTTTTCAACACAAGTTTTAAGAAGAATTCATGTTTCTGTTTTTGAACAAAGCAACTATATTTTCCTCGCTAGTAATATCGATATAGATGTTGCAACAGAGGTTTTCAAAAGAACGCAATTGTTGCCTGGTGTGGAAGTCAATCAATACAAAAAGAATGTTCTAGAAATTTTTTCAAACTTACGAAGGTATCAATGGCTTGTAATAGATAGAGAGATGAAAAGATATAATTTTGTAAAACCCTTAACTCCTCTCTCACACCACTTAGAAGAATGAAAAAAAGAAAGAATAGAAACAAAAAAGGAAAAAAGAGGTAAAAAAATGAAAAACACAAATAAAAAGGAAATAAAAAAGAAAAAAGGAAAATATGAGATATCTGTAAAACAATTTTTTCCCATAGTATTTTTCATAATACTTGCTGTAGCATTAACTGGTATTTTTACAAAGTTCTTGCAAAAGAAAGCTCAGCATTTTAATGCTGGGATGAATTTTGTTCATAATAATTATTTGTCGATAAGTATTTAAATATCTATCGGTATAATTATATTTATGGAAATCAACAAA
>Ga0272448_1003171_pt1 | contig 19810 bp, 23 predicted proteins | sample YNPCB0191_FD_202220 | JGI IMG/M metagenome (GOLD analysis project Ga0272448, IMG submission 202220) | Hot spring sediment microbial communities from Yellowstone National Park, WY, United States - YNP-CB-019-1 | ecosystem: Environmental > Aquatic > Thermal springs > Hot (42-90C) > Sediment... | reverse complement strand
ATGAGGGCGATGGAGTGGCAGAGCTTCTCCACCTGGTCCATCTGGTGGGTGGAGAGGATGACCGTCGTTCCCTGGCCGAGGGCTTCGCGGAGGACCTCCATGAAGACCTCCACGTTCACCGGGTCCAGGCCCGAAAAGGGCTCGTCCAGGATGGCGACCCGGGGGCGGTGCTGGAGGGCCACGAGGAGCTGGACCTTCTGCTGCATCCCCTTGGAGAGGTCCTCCACCCGGTGGTTCTCCCACGCCGCAAGGCCCACGCGGGAAAGACCCTCCCGGGCCCGCCGGGAGGCCTCCGCCGCCGATAGCCCCCTCAGCCTTCCGAAAAAGCGGAGGAGCTCCCCCACCTTCATTTTGGGGTAGAGGCCCCGCTCCTCGGGCAGGTAGCCCAGGAAGGCGGCGGGGACCTTCTCCCGGGGGCGGTCCAGAACCGAGACCTCCCCCGCGTCGGGCAGGAGGATGCCCAGGGTCATGCGCATGAGGGTCGTCTTGCCCGCGCCGTTGGGCCCCAGAAGGCCGAAGATGCTGCCCTCGGGCACCTCCAGGTCCAGGGGCTTGACCGCCTCCACCTCGCCGAAGCGTTTCGTCACTCCCCGGTATGCGAGCGCGTTCATCTTCCCTCCCCGCCTCTTTTACGATACACCTTTCCAGGCGGTTTCTCGGTGTCCTTGATGGCCGAGTCCCTTTGGGCCATACTTTTTTCCGGAGGGGGAATGGCCGCCCCGGATCTGAAGTATCCGTACCTCGCGGTGGAAGGCCCCATCGGGGCCGGAAAGACCACGCTGGCCCGGCTCCTGGCCCGCAAGGTGGGGGCCAGCCTCCTGCTGGAGGAGGTCGAAAACCCGTTCCTGGCCGACTTCTACGCCGGAAGGAAGGGGGCGGCCTTCCAGTGCCAGCTCTTCTTCCTCCTCACCCGCTACCAGCAGCAGCAGACCCTGGTCCAGCGTTCCCTCTTCGACTCCCGGCTGGTGGCCGACTACCTCCCCCGGAAGGACAAGATCTTCGCCTACCTGAACCTCACCGACTCGGAGCTGGTCCTCTACGAGAAGCTTTACGCCCTCCTCATGGAGAACCTCCCCAAACCTGACGCCGTGATCTACCTCCAGGCCACCACGCCGGTCCTCAGGCAGCGGATCCGATCACGGGCGAGGAACTACGAGAAGAGGATCTCGGACGAGTACGTGGAAGCCCTCAACAAGGCCTACAACCACTTCTTTTTCCACTACCGGGAGACCCCCCTCTTGATCGTGAACACGAATGATGTAGACTTTGAACGGGAGCCTCAGGAGCTGGACCACCTGATCGCCCAGGTGAACCGGCTCGAACGGGAGGTTCTCTTCTACGCCCCGCCCGCATCCCGCTGAGGGAGCGGTACGGGGCCGAAGGCACCGCCGGTCGCTTTCCCTCAAGCCCAGGGACCGCCGTCCCGGGATGGGGAGAAAGGAGCGAGTCCCATGTCCAAGATCCGCGAGGCCGTTCCCCAGGCCGTGACGGTCCCCTCCCTGCGCGCCCGCAAGGGTCCGGGGAGCCGAATCGTCATGCTCACGGCCTACGACTACCCCACCGCCCGCCTGGCGGAGGACGCCGGCGCCGACGTCCTTCTGGTGGGCGACTCCCTCGGAATGGTGGTCCAGGGCCGGGGGGACACCCTTTCCGTGACGCTGGACCAGATGGTCTACCACTGCTCCATGGTGGCCCGGGCCGCCCGCCGGGCGCTGGTGGTGGCCGACATGCCCTTCCTCTCCTACCACACCGGGTGGGCCGACGCCGTCCGCAACTGCGGCCGGTGCATCCAGGAGGGCGGGGTCCAGGCCGTCAAGATCGAGGGAGGACGCCGCCGGGCCGCCCTGATCCGGCGCCTCGTGGCCGCCGACATCCCCGTCCTGGCCCACATCGGCCTGACCCCCCAGTCCCTTCACCTTCTGGGCGGATTCAAGGTCCAGGGCAAGAGCCTGGAGGCCGCCCGCTCCCTCCTGGAGGACGCTCGGGCCGTGGAGGAGGCCGGAGCCTTCGCCGTGGTCCTGGAGTGCATCCCCTCGGAGGTGGCGGCGGAGATCACCGCGGCGGTCTCCATCCCCACCATCGGCATCGGCGCCGGGCCGCTCTGCGACGGACAGGTCCTGGTCTTCCACGACCTTCTTGGGCTTTACGAGGGGAAGTTGCCGCGCTTCGTGCGAAAGTACGGGGATTTCGGGCGGGAGATTCGGGAGGCCCTCCAGCGCTTCGCCGAGGATGTGCGGACGGGGGCCTTCCCCACCGAGGCCGAGGCCTTCCACCTTCCCGAAGAACTCCTGGAGCACTTCGGGTACGAGCACCGCCATGCGCACCCTGAAGACCGTTGAGGAGATCCGGCGCTTCAGCCGGGCCCGGAAGGCCGAGGGCCACCGTGTGGCCCTGGTCCCCACCATGGGGTACCTCCACGAGGGCCACCTCTCCCTCGTCCGGGAGGGGAAGCGGCGGGCCTCGTGCGTCCTTGCCTCCATCTTCGTGAACCCCATCCAGTTCGGCCCCCGGGAGGACCTGGACCGCTACCCCCGGGATCTCCCCCGGGATTCGGCCCTCCTGGAGGCGGAGGGGGTGGACGCCCTCTTCGCGCCGGAGGTGGAGGAGATGTACCCCCACGGCTTCGCCACCCGGGTGAACGTGGAGGGACCCCTCACCGAAGGGCTCTGCGGGGCCCGGAGGCCCGGCCACTTCTCCGGCGTGGCCACGGTGGTCACCAAGCTCTTCGCCGCCTGCGAGCCCGACGTGGCCCTCTTCGGCCAGAAGGACGCCCAGCAGGCCGCCGTCATCCGCCGCTTCACCCGGGACCTCGACCTTCCGGTGGAGATCGTCGTCTGCCCCATCGTCCGGGAGCGGGACGGCCTGGCCATGTCCAGCCGCAACGTCTACCTCTCCCCCGAAGAGCGGAGCCAGGCTCCGGCGCTTTTCCGCTCCCTCCGGGCGGCCGAGGCCCTCTTCGCCTCCGGCGAGCGCCGGGCGGAGGTCCTTCTGGACACCGTTCGCCGGGAGATCGCCCGGGCCCCCCTGGCCCGCCTGGACTACGCCGAACTGGTGGACGCCGAGAGCCTCGTCCCCGTCCAGCGGGTGGAGGCCCCGGCCCTGCTGGCCCTGGCGGTCTTTTTCGGTTCCACCCGCCTCATCGACAACACGGTCCTTTCTCCCTTCCCAGGAGCGTGACCCATGCTGCTCAACCTGCTCAAGGGCAAGATCCACAGGGCCACCGTCACCGACGCCGACCTCGCCTACGAGGGTTCGGTGACCCTCGACGCCGCGCTCATGGAGGCAGCGGGCATCCTTCCCCACGAGGCCGTGGAGATCTACGACGTCACCAACGGGGCCCGGCTTCGCACCTACACCCTCTGGGCGCCCCCGGGATCGGGCGTGGTTCAGATCAACGGGGCGGCGGCCCACCTCGTGAAGAAGGGGGACGTGGTCATCCTCTGCGCCTACGCCCTCATGGACCCCGAGGAGGCCAAGACCTTCAAGCCCCGTGTGGTGCTGGTGGACGGGGCCAACCGGATCCGGAAGGTGTCCCTCTACGAAGGTGGCCGCCTCTCCGATGGGCAGCCCTAGGTCCCTGGCCCTCTTTCTGCTCTTCTTCCTGGCGCTGGCGAGGCCCGCCGCCTCCCAGGCCGGGCCCTCCTACGACCTCTTCCTCAAGAGCGACTACGGCAGCGCGTCGGTCTGGATCGACACCGCCACCGGGGATTTCCGCTGGCTCGACGCCTCGGCGCGCCTCGACATCCGGGGAAGGGGCCGGCTGGAGTTCCCCAGCCTCGGACCCATCGTTTTCGTCTTTTCGGGCCCTCTCAAGGGGTACGACTGGGTGACGGCCACCTTGAAGATTTACGGGACCTCCGCCACCGGGTACCTGGCGGCCTTCCCCGCCGGCGAGAAGGTCCGGAAGGTGACCTCCAACTTCTACGACCGCAATACGCAGGACGACCGGCCCAGGCCTCCGAAGGCCGCCCGGCCCCCCTCGCCCCCTCGGGTGGGCGAAGTCCGCAGCGCCCCCTCGGAAGTTCCCGCCCCGCACCCCGCTCCGTGAGCGGGAAGGGGCTCACAAACCGTACTTCTGCAGGTCGAAGGGCAGGGCCTCCCGCTGGTAGGCCAGGAGGCGGTCAATGCCCTGGGCGGCGAGCGCCAGGAGGGCGTCGAGGTCGCCTTTGGAGAAGGGGTTGTGCTCGGCCGTCCCCTGGACCTCGATGAACCTCCCGTCGTCGGTCATGACGACGTTCATGTCCACCTCCGCCAGGCTGTCCTCTTCGTAGTTGAGGTCCAGGATCTTCTCGCCCCGGAGGATCCCGACGCTGATGGCCGCCACCAGCCTGCGGACGGGGAAGGCCTTGATGAGCCGCGTCTCGGTCATGTGGTGGAAGGCCAGCAGGAGGGCCACGAAGGAGCCGGTGATGGCCGCCGTGCGGGTGCCGCCGTCGGCCTGGATCACGTCGCAGTCGATCCAGACGGTCTGGTCCGGCAGGGCGCCGAGGTCGGTCACGGCGCGGAGCGAACGCCCGATGAGCCGCTGGATCTCCTGGGTCCGACCGGACTGGCGGCCCCTGGAGGCCTCCCGGGGGGTCCGCTGCTGGGTGGAGCCGGGGAGCATCCCGTACTCGGCGGTGATCCATCCCTGGCCCGTCCCCTTGAGGAAGGGGGGAACCCGGTCCTCCACCGTGGCGGTGCAGACCACCCGCGTCCTGCCGAATTCCACGAGGCAGGAACCGGCCGGAAAGTCCACGTAGTTGGGCCGGATCACCACCGGTCGCAGTTCGGAGGGGCTCCTTCCGTCGTTTCTCATGGGTCTCTCAGCCTTTCTTCCGGAACGGCCACCAGTTCGGGGATGGCCCTTCCCAGGATGCGCTCCCCCACCTCCCGGAAGTGGGTACCCGGGTCGGTGACGAAGCAGGTGAAGCCACCGGTTCCCCCGCCGCCCAGGGCGGGCTCCAGGGCCTCGGCGGCGGCGGCGGCGGAAGAGATGAGGCGAACCCCTTCCCCGGCCACCTGGCGAAGGATGGGAACCAGAACGGGGTAGTGGGTGCAGCCGAGGATCAGGGTGTCGATGCCCTCCCGCAGGAGGGGTTCCAGGTACCGGGCGGCCACCTCCCGGGCCACCGGATCGCCTCCCCACCCTTCCTCCACCAGTGGAACGAAGAGGGGGCAGGCGGCGGAGAAGACCCTCACCGAAGGGTCCAGACGGGCCACGGCGGCGGGGTAGGCGCCGCTCGCCACGGTGGCCCGGGTGCCAATGAGCCCCACCTTTCCGTTGCGGGTGGCCTCCACCGCCGCCCGGGCGCCCGGTTCGATCATGCCGAGGACCGGCACCGTGAGGCGCTGGGAGAGGTCCTGGAGCGCCACCGAGCTGGAGGTGTTGCAGGCCACCACCAGGTGGCGGATCCCCTTCTTCTCCAGGAAACTCCCGATTTCCCGGGAGTAGCGCACCACCGTCTCCGGGGACTTGTTGCCGTAGGGGACCCGGGCCGTGTCTCCGAAATAGAGGATCTCTTCCCCGGGGGAGCGCCTCAGGATCTCCGCCACGACGGTGAGGCCGCCCACCCCCGAATCGAAGACGCCGATGGGTCCCTCAGCCACTGCGCCGCTCCGAAAGAAGCCCGGAGGCCTGGAGCTCGGGCCCCAGGAACTCCCGCTGGGGCGGGAGGGGCTGGCTCAGGTCCAGGTGTCCCAGGAGGGTCTCCACTTGACGACCCTCCACGAGGATCCGCACCGACCGGACCTCCGGAAAGTTGGCGGCGAGGGTGTCCACCAGCCCGTAGACCCGCAGCGCCTCGGTGGAGGTCCCGCTGCCGGCGGTCACCGGCCCCGAGAGGTCCACCACCAGCCGCCCTCCGGGAAGCAGGAAGAGGGCCCGGACGGCGCACCCTTCGGGAAAGGGCGAGAAGAAACCCTCCCCCGGCTTGTTTTCCACGTAACGCCGGGCCACCAGGGCCATGGCCTCCTCCGGCGTCCCCCCCGCCTCCAGCCGGACGGGGACGGCGTGGAGAAGGAGGTCCCCCTCCGACGGATAGAGGAGGGTCCGGTCCACGGTCGCCGCCCCCCCGGGGATCCCTTCCTCGGCGTGGGCGCGGGGAGGCTCCCCCCGCCGGCAGGCGAGGAGGAGCAAGCCGAGGAGGCAAAGGGCCAGGCTACTGGCCGCCGGACGGAGCCGAGGGGCTCTCATAGCGCTCCTTGAAGGCGGCCACGGCTTCGGCCAGCCGCTCCGCCACCCGGTCCTGGAAGGCCGGATCGTTGATCTTCCGGAACTCTTCGGAATTGCTCAGGAAGGCCACCTCCACCAGCACCGCCGGCATGGTCGCCCCCTCCAGCACGACGAAGGGGGCCTGCCGCACCGCCCGCCGGTCGGTGCCCATGAGGCCGTTGAGGGCATTTTGGATGGTCTCCGCCAGAAAGGCGCTCTCCTGCAGGTGGGCCGCCTGGGCCAGGTCCCAGAGAACGAGGTCGAGGCCGCCGACCCGCGGGGCGCCTTCCCCCGCGGCGTTCTCCTTGTCGGCCAGTTCCCGGGACCAGAGGTCCGTGGCCTGCTGGCTCATGAAGTACACCTCCGGCCCGCGGGCGGAGGCGGCGGGGGAGGCGTTCATGTGGATGGAGAGGAAGAGGTCGGCCTGGTTGAAGTTGGCCAGGGCCGCCCGCTGCTTCAAGGGAACGGAGGCGTCCTCGCTCCGGGTGAGGACCACGCGGAATCCCTTCTTCTCCAAAAGGGTCCCGAGCTTCTTGGCCAGCGCCAGGGTCAGGTCCTTCTCCGCCACGCCCTGGGGTCCCAGGGCGCCGGTGTCGGAGCCGCCGTGGCCCGGATCAATGACCACCACGTCCACCGCGGGTGTCTTCACCGGAAAGCCGGGGGCTTCCGGCGCCGGTTCCGCCGCGGAAGGCGGCCGACCTTCGGGCGGGGTGCCGGCCTGGACCGCCGGCGCCTCGGGAACGGGAAGCTCCTGGGCCTGCCCCCGGAGGAGGAGGACCAGCGAGGGGAGGTCGCTCTTCTTCTGGGTTTCCAGGCGGGCAAAGCGCTCGCCGAGGCGGATCCGAAGGAGCCGCCCCTCCTGGTCCGGCGCCACCCGCTCCACGATCCCCTTTCCCAGGTCCCGGGCGGGCGCCGCGAAGGTCCCGCCGGCGAGACGGACCTCCACCTCCCGCCCCTTTTGGACCACCTCAGCCTGCGGGGCCCCCGGCCCGGAAAGGGTCACCTTCACCAAATCCGATCCCACGGCCACATCCACCGTCACCCGGCCGGCGGCCGCCTCCCGGGCCGGCGGCGGAGCCGCGACGGCCTCCGGCGCCCCTCCCACCGAAACGGCTCCGCCCAGCACCAGCGGAAGGACGGCCGTCAGAAACTCCTCGGGGAGCCAGAGGCACCCCTCCGCCTCCTGGGCCGCCCGGCCGAGCTTCACGATCCTTCCTTCCACCGACACCATGGGAGAAGCGGTGGAGACCAGGATGCGCTTCCCTTCCACCGTGAGCACCGGATAGGCGGAGATGGGGTCCTTGGAGGTGCTTCCCCGAAGGGCGCGGGCCAGCTCCTCGGCGCAGACCCAACGAACCCCCTGGGACGTCCGGTCCCGGAGGTGGAAGGACCCCGCCGGACCCTTCACCTCAAGCCCCCACAGCGGCAGGGCCAGGGCCAACAGCCCCGCCAGCCACGTCCCCGACCGTTTCGCCATGGTCTCTCTCCCGGCGCCGGCCCGATGGCCTCGGCGCCAGCCCATTCTACAGAGGCCGGCCCTTCCTGGCAACGGCCGTTAAGCATTAGGGAATGGCCCCTCCCCGTTGAAGAGATAAAGCCTTTCCCTCGTGTAGCACCTACTTCACCGAAGGCAAGACCCATCCATCGCGGGATTTGGGAAGCATTTTGGACAGCAAGGAAGCTTTTCCGTCGTGTAGCACCCGCACCACGAAATGCAAGACTAAACCATCGCGGAATTTGGGAAGGGGGGCCTCCCGCTGACGCCGCCCCCGGAGGGCTCTCCGCGGAGCGGCGGAGCGGTCTTAAGGCGCGGGCCTCCCATTGACGGCCCCCCGAGCCTTTGCTATCCTACCCGTCTGGATGCGGGCGTAGCTCAGCTGGTAGAGCGCGAGCTTCCCAAGCTTGAGGTCGCGGGTTCGAAACCCGTCGCCCGCTCCAACGAGGCAGGGGGGAGGGATGCTCCCCCTTTTCCGTTTCCATCGGAACCCGCCCATCGCGACGATCCTTTAGCCCTCTTCGCTTCTCGACTTCAGTTCTTGCCTCCCCGGCCTTCCCCTTGAAATGGTCCCGCGACTCCCGTACACTCCGCCTCCCGCGAGGGGAGAACTCCATGGGCTGGTTCCGGAAACCGCCGCCTCCGCCGCCGCCGCGATCGTCCCTCTCCGAGAGGACCTCCTTCGAGGGCCAGTGGGAAGGAACGGCGGCTCTCGAAATCCACGGCCGGCTCAAGGGTGCCGTCCGCTGCCGGGAGGAAGTATCGGTGGACCAGGGCGCCAGGGTCGAAGGCGAGGTGAGGGCCGAGGCCTTCCGCCTTTCCGGCCGCTTTCAGGGAGAGGTGGAGGCCGGGCGGGCGGTCTTTCTCGAGGGTTCCCACTTCGAAGGAACCCTGCGCTGCGAGACCCTCCGTGTTGAGCGGGGGGCCCGCCTGGAGGGCCGCGTCGAGGAGAGGCGGAGGTGATCCTCTACGCCATCTCGGACCGCCGCCTGGCGGGCGAAGGCGGTCTCCTCGGCCAGCTCTCGTCCCTGATCCGGGCCGGGGTGGACTGGCTCCAGTTGCGGGAGAAGGACCTTCCCGACCGGGCCCTTTTCGAAGTCTTGCGGGCCCTCCGGTGGGAGGCTCTGCGCTTCGGCACCCGCCTGCTGGTGAACGGCCGTCCCGATCTGGCCCTGGCCTCCGGCGCCGCGGGGGTCCACCTCCCCGCCCAAGGGTTGCCCACGAAGGAGGTCCGGCGCCTCTGTCCTTCCCCCCTCCTCGTCGTTCGGTCCTGCCATAGCCTGGCGGAGGTGTGGAGGGCGGCGGAGGAAGGGGCGGACGCCGTGACCTTAAGCCCCGTCTTCGAGACGCCCTCCAAGGCGCCCTACGGCGCCCCCCTGGGTCTGGAAGCCCTTCGGAAGGCCTGTGCCGAAAGCCCCATCCCCATCCTGGCCCTGGGAGGCATCTCCCGGGGGCGGATGGGCCAAGTCCTGGAGGCGGGGGCCGCCGGGATTGCCGCCATCCGGCTCTTCGCCGAAATGAAGAACCCCCTCGAAGAGTTGCCGGATCTCCGCCGCGAGGCGGAGGGAATGACGCGGTAACGGGGCCGAATATTTTGACGGGCGGCGCGTTGCCGGGTAGAGTGTGCTGTCGGGCGTTCCCCCCGCCGGGCGGAACCCCCCGGAGGTGACCATGCGCGTAAAAATCACCGTGGCGCTCATCATCGTGGCCGGCGCCGTGGCGTTGTTCCTTCTCTCCAGCGCCGGCACGGCCAAGCCGGTGTACTACTACAGCCCCAGCCAGTTCCTGGCGGACCCCGTCGTCCAGTCCGGCCGACTCCGCCTCAAGGGCGTCATCGAGCCGGGAAGCGTCCGAATGTCCGAGGACCGCCTGAACCTCTGGTTCGCCGTAACCGACGGCGAGAAGAAGGTGCCCGTCCACTACCGGGGGGCCATTCCCGACGCCTTCAAGGAGGGCCTGGAGGTGGTGGTGGACGGCCGGATGGGCTCCTCCGGAACCTTCGAGGGCCGGGAGCTGATCGTAAAGTGCCCCTCCAAGTACGAGTCCCAGGGGAGCGATCCCCGCACGGGAGCCAGGACCTAACCCATGGGAACCGTGGGAACCTACGCCCTCTTCACCGCCCTGGCGCTGGCCCTCTGGGGGACGGTGGCCTCCCTGGGGGCCTACCGCTCCGGAGACCTCCGTCTCCTTCGGAGCGCCGTGCGGTCCATCCACGGCATCACCTTGCTGACGGGGATCGCCGTCCTGTCCCTCTGGGCGGCACTTCTCCGCAACGACTTCACCTTGAAGTACGTCTGGGAGTACTCCCGCACGACCCAACCCCTGATCTACAAGCTCTCGGCCCTCTGGGGCGGCATGAGCGGGTCCCTCCTCTTCTGGTGCACCCTGCTGGCGGTCTTCTCCTCCCTGGCGGTGACCCTCAACCGGCGCAACAACCTCCGGCTCCTTCCTTTCACCTCCTTCCTCCTGCTCCTCACCCTCCTCTTCTTTCTGGTGGTCCTCGTCTTCAAGACCAGCCCCTTCGAGCCGCTCTTCGACGGGAACGGCGTGGCCCTGAAGGACTACCCGCCGGACGCCCTGGCCCAGGTGGAGGGAAACGGCCTCAACCCCCTCCTCCAGAACCTCTACATGGCCATCCACCCCCCCATGCTCTACCTGGGCTACGTGGGCTTCGCCATCCCCTTTGCCTTCATCTTCGGCGCCCTTGCCCACCGGGAGCGGAACACCTTCTGGATGCGGTCGGCCCGGAACTGGGCCATGTTCTCCTGGCTCGCCCTGGGCATCGGAATCCTCCTCGGCGGCTTCTGGGCCTACATCGAGCTGGGGTGGGGGGGATACTGGGCGTGGGACCCGGTGGAGAACGCCTCCTTCCTGCCGTGGGTGACCGGCACGGCCTTCCTTCACTCCTTCCTCATGCAGGAGAAGCGGGGCATCTACCGCTTCTGGAACGTCTTCTTCATCCTGGCCACCTTCCTGCTGTGCATCTACGGGACCTTCCTCACCCGCTCGGGGATCCTCCAGTCGGTCCACGCCTTCGGCCAGGAGGACCCGTCCATCCCGTGGTACTTCCAGCTGGGGACCCTCTTCATCGCCTTCCTGGCCGCCATGCTGGTCCTGGGGGTGACGCTGATCCTCCGCCGGAAGGACCTCCTCGCGAGCGGGCAGCGGCTCGAGTCGGCCGCAAGCCGGGAGGGGCTCTTTCTCTACGCCAACCTCCTCCTGGGCCTCATGGCCCTCATCGTGCTCTTCGGGGTCACCAGCCCCATCTTTTACCGGATGGCCACCGGCAAGGAATTGAGCCACGGCCCCGAGTTCTACAACCCCCGGATTCTCCCGGTGGCGCTGGCGGTCCTCCTCGTCATGGGCCTCGCCTCCATCGCCCCCTGGCGGCGGGGTGGCTGGGAGGCCTACCGGAAGCACCTGCTCTTCCCGTCGCTGGCCGGAGCTTCGGCGCTTCTCGCCTCGGTCGCCGCCCTCCTTAGGGGAGGGCCGGCCCTCCGGTCCGACTTGGCCGCCCGTCCCCTCACCTACGCCTACCTCCTCGCCTGCATCGCCCTCTCCTTCTTCGTAGCGGCCATTCTTCTGGAGGAGTATGTCCGCTCGGTACGGGCGGCCCGCCGGTCGGGGCAGGGACCCCCGTGGGCCCTCCTCCATCCCTTCCGGGAAAATCCCCGCCGTTATGGCGGCTACCTGGTGCACCTGGGCGTGGTCTGCCTCTTTTTGGGCGTGGCCTTTTCCGGCACCTTCCAGCGGGAGTACCAGGAATCCATGAAGGTGGGAGACGCGGTGCGCTTCGGGCCCTACACCGTCCGCCTGGCTTCCCTCGGCCACGACGACCTCAACGCCGACCTCCGCAAGGTCAACGAGGCTCGGGTCTGGGCGGACCTGCAGGTCTTCAAGGGGGACCGCTTCGTCTCCCTCCTGAGACCTCAGCGGGTCTTCTACGCCGCCAACCCCCAGCAGCCGACCTACGAGGTGGCCATCCACTCCCGCCTCATGGAGGACTTCTACACCGTCCTGGCCGGCTTCAGCCTGGAGGAGAACACGGTGGTTCTGGGCGCCTACGTCAACCCCATGGTCGCCTGGCTCTGGCTGGGGGGCCTCTTTGTTCTGGTGGGCGGCCTCACGGCCCTGGTGCCCATGCGGAGGTGGTGATGGCGGCGGTGGTCTTCTCCCTTCTGCTGGCCCTCGGGGCCTTTCTCTTTGCCCTCTGGCCCCTCTTCGGAGAACGGGAGCCCATTCCCGACCAGCGGCCGCCGGGGCTCCTGAAGGAGGCGGTGGCGCGGTCGGCCCGGGAGCTGGAGACCGACCTTAAACTGGAGAAGATCCGGGAGGAGGATCTGGAGGTGATCCTCCGCCATCTGGAGAAGGAGTCGGTTTCCTGAGGGGGGCCTCCATGCGCGCACACATCCGCTGGACGGGAAAGGGATCCCTCGTTCTTCTCGACCAGCGAAAGCTGCCCCGCGAAACGTGTTTCGTCGAGTGCCGCACCGCATCCCAGGTGGCGGAGGCCATTCGCACCCTGGTGGTGCGGGGAGCGCCGGCCATCGGCGTCTCGGCGGCCTACGGCATGGCCCTCGCCGTCCAGCAGGCGGCCCGGGGCCGTTCCAACCGGAAGGATTTCAAGCGCCAGATCGCCGCCGAGGCCGCCGTTCTCCTCGGTGCCCGGCCCACCGCCGTGAACCTCGAGTGGGCCATCCGCAGGTTGGAGCGCCTTGCCCTGGACCTGATCCGGAGCGGAGCAGACCCCGAGGACGTGGCGGCGGCGGTGGAAGAGGAGGCCCTTCAGATCCACCGGGACGACGTCGCCTCCTGCAAGGCCATGGGTAAAATCGGCAGCCGCCGGGTGCCGGCCCGGGCCGCCATCCTCACCCACTGCAACGCCGGCGCCCTGGCCACCGGAGGGTACGGCACCGCCCTGGGGGTGGTGCGGGCGGCCCGCGACGAGGGGAAGGAGGTCACCCTCTACGCCGACGAGACCCGCCCCTTCCTGCAGGGGGCCCGCCTCACCGCCTGGGAGATGGTGGAGGAGAAGATTCCCGTGACGCTGCTCTGCGATTCAGCGGCCGCCACCCTCCTCTCCGCCGGCAAGGTGGACCTGGTGGTGGTGGGGGCCGACCGCATCGCGTCGAACGGCGACGTGGCCAACAAGATCGGCACCTACCCCCTGGCGGTGCTGGCCCGGCGCCATGGCGTCCCCTTCTACGTCGCCGCGCCCCTCAGCACCTTCGACCCCTCCGCCCCCGACGGGCGGGCCATTCCCATCGAGGTGCGGGAGCCCTCGGAGGTCCTGGCCTTCGGAGACGTGGAGGTGGCCCCCAGGGAGGCTTCGGCCTTCAACCCGGCCTTCGACGTGACCCCCCACGACCTGGTGACCGCCATCTTCACCGAGTGCGGGGAGATCTCTCCCGTCACCCCCGAAACGGTGCGCGATTTCCTCGAGCGGCACCGCCCATGAAGCCCGTCCTGGGCATCGAGACCTCCTGCGACGATTCCTCCGCCGCGGTGGTAACGGAGGGGGGCACCGTCCTCTCCTGCGTGCTGGCCGGCCAGGCGGAGGTCCACGGCCCTTACGGCGGCGTGGTGCCGGAACTGGCCAGCCGGGCCCACCTGGAACGCCTCCCGCCGGTGGTGGAGAAGGCGCTGGCCGAGGCCCGGACCCCCTTGGGGGACATCTGTGCCGTGGCCGTCTCCTCCGGTCCGGGCCTCCTGGGCAGCCTCCTCGTCGGCCTTTCCTACGCCAAGTCCCTGGCGTGGTCCCTCGGGGTCCCGGTGGTGGGGGTCAACCACATCGAAGCCCACCTGCGCTCCCCGTGGATCGAGAACCCCTCCCTCCCCTACCCCGCCCTGGGGCTCGTGGTCTCCGGGGGCCACTCCCACCTCTTCTGGTGCCCGGGGCCGGACCTCGTGGAGCTGGTGGCGGCCACCCGCGACGACGCGGCGGGGGAAGCGCTGGACAAGGTGGCCAAGCACCTTCGCCTCCCTTACCCCGGAGGGCCCGTCATTGACCGCCTCTCCCCCCGTGGAAACCCGCGGGCCTTCGACCTTCCCCTACCCCGAATGTCGGGAGGCAACGGCCTGGACTTCTCCTTCTCCGGCCTCAAGACCGCCGCCCTTCACCGGCTGCGGGAAGCGGGACTGGTGCCGGCGCCGGCGGAGGACCTCGAAGCCCTCCCCTCTTGGGAGTACGACCTCATGGCCTCCTTCCAGAAGCGGGTGGTGGACCACCTGCTGGGGCGCCTGCAGAAGGCGGCTCTCCGCTACCGGCCGGCCTCCCTGACCCTCGCCGGCGGCGTGGCCTGCAACCGGCTCCTCCGGGAACGCTTCCGGCGCCTCGCCGAAGACCTCGGGCTTCGGGCCGGCCTTCCCTCTCCCGGCCTGTGCACCGACAACGCCGCCATGGTGGCCTTCCGTGCCCTCGACCGCCTGCGGGGGGGGCTTGCGGCCGGGTACGATCTGGACGCCGCCGCCGTGGTGAGGTGGCCCCGGGCCGGTTGACTCTCCGGGCGTTTTCGGGCATAATCCCGCTTCTGGATGGGCCATTAGCTCAACCGGTAGAGCAGGGGACTCTTAATCCCAAGGTTGTAGGTTCGAGTCCTACATGGCCCACCAGCCCCCTTCGCCGCCCTCCGGCGGCTCTTTTTTTGGGCCCCCTCCCAGCCATCCACCAGCGGGGTCTCCTTGCCTGCCCGGCCAAAGGGAAGTAGAATCCCCCTTCTGAAGGGGAACGCCCCATGGCCGCGGCTCCCGGCAGCCTTCGCCCGTACGTGCTCTCGGCGGGCCTTTCCGTTCTGGCCGCCACCCTGCTGGTGGGAGCCCTCCTGCGCCCCTTCCGGGTGGCGGGGCGGAGCATGGCCCCCACCCTCCGCGATGGAAGCGTGGTCCTGGTGGACCGCACGGCCTTTCTCTGGCGCGCCCCCCGCCGCGGCGAGGTGGTGGTCTTCCGGACCCCCCAATGGGGTCTCGCGGTAAAAAGGGTGGTGGGCCTTCCGGGGGACCGGGTGGTCTTTTCCGACGGGGGCATCGCGGTGAATGGCCGGCCCGTCTTCCCCTCCGCCTCCCTCCCGGACCGCCGGCAGGAACGGGCGGTCACCGTCCCGCCGGGGACCTTCTTCTGCGTCGGGGACAACCTCCCGGAGAGCCTGGACAGCCGCCGGATCGGCCCCGTATCCGGGGACCTTCTGGTGGGCCGGGTGGTGGCCACCGGAGCCGCCCCCGTGATCACCGGCTCCCTGGCTCCGGCCGCCGCCGGCGGCTTTCCGTCCTTTACGGGGAGAGAGCCATGAGCCTGCCGGCCGTCCCCCTCCAGGGAGACTACGGCCAACTCGGCCTGCCGGAAATCCTCGATTTCCTCAAGACCACCGGTAAGACGGGGGTTCTTCTCGTCCGGAACGGGACCATCACCAAAACCCTGCACTTCAAGAACGGGGTGGTGGTCTTCGCCACCTCCAACGTTCCTGACGAGCGCTTCGGCGAGATGCTCCTCCGGGAGGGCAAGATCACCCAGGAGCAGTTCGAGGAGGCCAGCCGGCGGGTGACGCGGGGCAAGCGCCTCGGAAAGATCCTGGTGGAGATGAAGGCCCTGGCCCCCAAGGACCTGTGGAACGAGGTCCGCCACCAGGTGCAGGAGATCGCCTACTCCATCCTCCGCTGGGAATCAGGCTCCTTCCAGTTCTTCGAGGGCGAGGAGAAGACCGGCGAGAACATCACCACGGCCATCTCCGTCCCCGAGCTCCTGCTGGAAGGCCTTCGCCGCATTGACAACCCCGGCCTCTTCAAGCGGACCATGCCCAACGAGGACGTGATCTTCGAGCGGGTCCTCCCCGCCCACCGGCCCCAGGGGCTCCACTTCGAAGAGTACGAGAAGCACGTCTTCAAGCTCGTGGACGGCAACCGGAGCGTTCGGGAAATCTGCGACCTCAGCGAGATCGGCGAGTTCGAGACGCTGAAGACGCTGTACATCTTCTTCACCATCGGCTACCTCCACGTGAAGGGGAGAAAGGACCGCTTCGAGGAAGAGCGCCGGGAGTTGCAGGAGTTCGGCGAGCTGATCCGGAACTACAACGAGATGTTCTCCTTCCTCTACCACTACCTGCTCAGGGAGGTGGGCCCCATCGCCGAAAACATCCTGGAGAAGTACCTGGGCAAGTTGAAGACCCTTCAGCCGGAGGTCTTCGGAAGGGTCACCCTCCGGAGCAACGGCTCCCTCTCGGAGGAGCGGATCCTGGAGAACCTCCGGCAGGCCGAGGGGGACCGCAAGGCTCTTCTGGTCCAGGCCCTCAACGAGTACCTCTACAGCGCCCTGCTGGCCATCCGACGCACCCTGGGGCCGGAGCACGAAAGCCGCGTCCTGGAGACCCTCCGCCACACCCGCAAAGACCTCTTCCGTGGCTCCGCCTGAGTTCCCGCGCCTCCTGTCCATCGTCGGCCCCACCGCCGCCGGCAAGTCCCGCTTTGCGGTGGAGGTGGCCTTGCGTTTCGGCGGAGAGATCGTCTCGTGCGATTCCATGGCGGTCTACCGCGGCCTGGACATCGGCACCGACAAGCCCTCTCGCGCCGAGCGCCGGGGGGTTCCCCATCACCTCCTGGACGTGGCCGAACCCGGGACGGTCTTCTCCGCCGGAGCCTTCCGCGCCTTGGCCCTTCAAGTCCTTTCGGAGATCCACGGCCGGGGCCGCCTGGCCATCCTCACGGGGGGAACGGGGCTCTACTACCGGGCCCTTACCCGAGGCCTCGTGGAGGCCCCCGGCAGGCAGGAGGCCATCCGGAGAAGGCTCCTCGAACGGGCCGAGCGCCGGGGGCCGGAGAGCCTCCACCGCCTCCTCCGCCGACTGGACCCCGGCTACGCCGCCACCATCGGCCCCCGGGACCTCCTTCGCACCGTCCGGGCCTTAGAGGTCCGTCTGGCCTCCGGAAGGCCCCTCTCCGCCTATATCCGGGAAAGCCCCTTCGGAAGCCGGGCGATCCCCGGGCTCACGGTGGGTTTGACGGCGCCCAAGTCCTTCCTTTACCATAGGATCGACCGCCGCGTGGAGGAGATGGTGGCCGCCGGCCTCCTGAACGAGGTCCGCGGCCTCTGGGAAAGCGGGCGGCTCCGGGGACCGGTCCGAAAGGCCATCGGCTACGGGGAATTGGCGGCCTATCTGGAAGGTTCCCTCTCCCTGGAGGAGGCGGTCCGGTTGATTCAACGGCGTTCGAGGAACCTGGCACGGCGCCAGCTGGCCTGGTTCAGGAGAGAAGAAGGAATCCAATGGTTCGAAATCCAAAAGGAGGCCTGGACCCATGATGCCCTTGAATGCATCGAAAGATGGCTCGAAGAGACCCCCCGCCAACCGTGAGATCAACATCCAGAACCAGATCCTGAACTTCGTCCGGAAGGACCGGTCGCTCATCACCATTTTCCTGGTCAGCGGGAAGAAGTTTGTGGGGCAGGTGCTGGGCTTCGACCGCTACACCATCCACATCCGCGGCCGCGACTACGACCAGATCGTCTTCAAGCACGCCATCACCAACGTCTCCGTCCCCCGGCACGTCATGCAGAAGATGGCCGGTGTCGAGGGAGAGGAGCCGGACACCGGCGAATTCGCCGCCGAAGCGGGCGAGGAAGCCGGTCCCGAGGGCGACGACCTCGGGTGACCGCCGCGTCCAGCCGGGGGGGCCAGCGCCCCCCCGGTTCCGCTTTGCGGGGAGGACCGATGGAGGACGCCCTCATGACCCAGCTTCAATTTCTCAAGAAGATCGACTTCTTTTCGTCGCTGGACCCGCCCCACCTGAAGAACCTTCTCCGCTTCTCCGAGGAACGCTCCTGGCCCAAGGGAGCCGTCCTCTTCCAGCTGGGAGACCCCGGCGACAGCCTCTACATCGTCCTTTCCGGGCGGGTGAAGTGCTACCTGGACGGCGGGGACGGCCGGCAGGTCACCCTGGCCCTCCTGGGACCGGGTGAGATCGTGGGCGAACTGGCCCTCTTCGATCCCGAGGAGAAGCGCTCCGCCAGCGTCAGCGCCGTCGAGGACACCGTCTGTCTGGTCCTCTCCCGGGAGAGGTTCCTGGGCGCCCTGGCGGAGAGTCCTTCCCTGGCCATGGAGCTGATCCTGGTTCTTTCCCGGCGCTTGCGGGACACCTCCCAGCGCCTGGCCAGCCTGGTGCTGGAAGACACCTTCGGGCGCCTGGCGCGCTTCCTCAACGGGCTGGCGGAACGGGAAGGCCGGCGCCTGGCCGACGGGTCCATCCTCTTCAACCGTCCGACCCAGGAGGAGATCGCCCACATCATCGGCACCAGCCGCGAGACGGTGAACCGCCTGCTTCGGGAGCTGGAAAGCCAGGGGGTCCTCCGCCTCGTGGGCCGGAAGATCCTCCTTTACAAACGCCCCCTCTGAACCAGCGGCCCCTCTGACCCCCCATCCTCAAGGGAGCGGGCGGCCGGGCTCCGAGGCGTGACGGCCGTCACAAACCCCCGCTCCACCCCTTCCCCTTCCCCGGAAAGGTGCTACGCTTTCCCCAAAAGGAGGGGAAAGGCATGCGCCTCCGCATGAAATCCGTTGCGGCCCTGGCGGGCCTTCTGCTGCTCGCCCTTACGACCTTGACGGGGGAGACCTCCCTGGCGCCCTACCGGGAAAGCCTCCCCGATGGAACGGTGGACTGGGACGCCGGGTGGATTCGCACCGAGGCCTCGGTCCCCCTTCCCAGCGGGATTCCCCGGGCCCAGGCCCTGGTGGAGTCCCGCCGGACGGCCCTGGTGAAGGCCCAGGCCGCGGCCCTCCGGCTGGCCATGCGCCTGCCCGTGGACGCCGAGCGGCGCCTGGAGTCCTTCGAGGCCCTGAAGGTTCGGGTCCGGGGCATCGTCCAAGGAGGCCGGGTCCTTTCGGAGGAGACCCGGGGGGACCGCACGGTCGTCTCCCTGGAGGTCCCCATCAACGGCGTCCACGGCATCGCCTCCGAGGTGGCGGTGGTGACCCTGCCGCCCCCCGAACCGGAACCCCCGCCGCCGGCCCCCCAGGCCCGCTCCCGGGAAACTCCCGCCCCGCCCACGCCCTCCCAGCCTCCCGCCGCCTCTTCCCTGGCCTCCTTCGGTGACGTGACGGTGGACGGGCGGGACGCCGGTCTCAAACCGGCCCTCCAGATGCGGATCGTGGACCCCCAGGGCAACGAGGTGTACGGCCCCAAGACCGTCAAGCCGCTGAGGGCCCGCGAAGCCATGCTGGCCCGCTACGTCACCGCCCCGCCGGAACCCCAGGGGACCTTCGGGCCGGCCTTCTCCTCCTCTCCCCTCTTGACGCTGGCGGTCATCGCCTGGCCGCCGCTGGAGATGGCCCAGCGGGAGCCCACCCAGCGCCCCCGGGGCGAGGAGGGGCTGGTCGTCCGCGCCGCCGCCGCCCGGGGCACCCTGCGGGCGGACGTGGTGGTGACGGAGGAGGAGGCCGCCCGCCTGCGGGAGGCCGACCGGCAGTCGGGCCTTCTCCGGGAGGGGAGGGTCCGGGTCGTCGTTCGCCCCGACGTGGGTGGCGTCGAAGGCCGCCGGCGCGACCCTTCCTCCGCCGGAAACCTCTGGCTCACGGCCCGCTGAAGGCGCCATGGCCGCCCTTCCGCCCTTCCGCCGGGGAGGCTTCCTGACGGGCCTCGCCTTGACCCTGCTGGTGGTCCTGCCCCTGGCCTTCGGCGCCGTGCAGGGGCTGGAAGGGCGCCTCTACGACATTCTCCTGAGAACCCGCGGCCGTCCCTCCTCGGGGAAGGTGATCCTCGTGACCGTCTCGGACGAGGATTTCCGCCGCCTGGGGGGGCGCAACCCCACCCGGGCCGAGTACGCCGCCCTTCTCGGGCGGCTCTGGGACGCCGGCGCGTCGCTGGTGGCCCTGGACGTCCTCTTCCTGGAGCCCCGGGGGGAGGCGGAGGACGGGGCCCTGGAGGCGGCCCTGCAACGGGTGGACACGGTGCTGGCGTGCAGCCCCGGAAACGGACTCTTTCCCCTGGACCGCTTCCGCCGCCAGGCGGTGGCCCTGGGCTCCATTGACCTTCTTTCGGACCGGGACGGAATCTTCCGCCGGATCCCCCCGCCGTACTTCCAGGGGGATGGACGGACGGGCCCACTTCCCCTGGCCCTGGCCTGCGCCCGCCTCCTCTGGTTC
>Ga0272448_1003170_pt1 | contig 19817 bp, 21 predicted proteins | sample YNPCB0191_FD_202220 | JGI IMG/M metagenome (GOLD analysis project Ga0272448, IMG submission 202220) | Hot spring sediment microbial communities from Yellowstone National Park, WY, United States - YNP-CB-019-1 | ecosystem: Environmental > Aquatic > Thermal springs > Hot (42-90C) > Sediment... | reverse complement strand
AGTTAAAAGGATCAATGTAGTTGTCCCACCACCAAAGCATTGCAGTACCAAAGGATCCACACATTGTTGAAGCCCAAATCCCTTCGTGGATTTCTACTCCTTCTTTATCCTTATAGTAGTAAGCGCAACATATTAGTCACCAAACTATAACGCTTATAAGAAAAATTTAAATAGTTCTATTGTGTAAAATAGTTCATGGAAAACGAGAAGCTAACTAAGAAAGCAAAAGATGCCATTTCGAGCAACACTTCGCTCCAAAAACTTGAACTCTACTTCCAAGAAAAACGTGGCGCAGACGCAGGCACTCCAAGCTTAGGAGACTACGTCTTCCAAATTCTCGATTTTTGTGAGTTTCTAAAAAAGACGCCAGACGAAACAATAAGCGAGGCAAAAGAAGGTAAGCTCGTACTTTATGATCCAGAAACTAGGAGTGGCGCGTTAGAAGACTACAAGCTTGCTCTTCTCTCTCGAAAGCCAAGCAACGCTAGTTTGCGAACCATGTTTGCTTATGTTAAGACGTGGCTAAAAGTCAATGGCGTAAAAGTTGATTATTCAAATTTCACGCTTCCAAAAACAAAGTACCGCGAGAAAGATGAACTACCAAGCGAAGAGCAGTTAAGACTAATCATGGAGAACGCTACGCTTAGAATGAGAACGGCGATAGCAATCTTAGCAAGCAGCGGTATAAGAGTTGGCGCGCTTCTCGGTCTTAAGCTAAAAGACGTTGTTTTAGAATACGACAAAGCAACGGGCATAAGCAAAATTGTTGTACCGGAAGAACTCTCAAAGAATGGATTTAGTTATGTAACTTTCATGAGCAGCGAGGCAACTAGACTTTTGAAAGAATACTTAGATTACAGAAAGAAGAAACTTGGAGAAACAATAACTCCGGAAAGCTATGTTATCGTTGGTCAAGGCAAAAACAGAATATCACGCACAGCATTTAGAGTTGCTTGGGCAAGGCTTCTTAGAAAATGCGGCTTGGCAAAGAAAAGCTACAAGTATCACGTCTTTCATGCGCATGTTTTGCGAAAGTGGTTTAGGTCGCAAGCAGAAGAGCTTTCAACTTCAGTAAGAGAACGCTTACTAGGACACAAAGGAGCGTACTTGGACGAGAGTTATTTCAGAGTAACCGAAGAACAACTTTTTAACGAATACAAGAAAATCCATGCTTCATTGCTCATATTAGAAGGACCAGGAGAAACCCTTAAAATTGCAAAAGAGCAAAGTAAAGCCGCAATAGCTACATTAGAAGCTTTAGCTAAAACTGCGTTGGCTTCTCAAGGTTTAAAGAAGCGTGAGCTTGAGCAAAAGATTCTCGAACTAAAGCAACTTTTAGAAAAGAATCCAGACGCGGCTAGTAAACTCGTTTTATCGTGGCTTCAGAAGTGAGACCATGAAAGTAAGAGTTGTGAAGGCAAGCGAAATTGCAAAGCTTATTGCACAGCCACAAGAAGGCGATGAAACTGCTTTAATATTTGGAAAGATTTTTGAAGAATGCTACACTTACGCTACTTATCTTCATGAAGAAGGCTTTCGCCTCCATAATTCAACAAACAAAAATTTTCTAAAAAAGATTGCTGCAGAGCTTAAAGCTCATAACATATACTCAAAGGAGCTTGCAAGGAAAGCTTACAAAATGTATTCTGCTTTGCTAAGAGCAGGTGCTAAAGGTCAAAAACCAAAAACACATTTTAAAGAGTACAACGACATTTTAATTGCGGCTCAACCTGACCTCGAGGACGGCAAAAACTACTATGAATTCAAAACGTACCCAATAAACGATTATGCGAGAGCGCAATGCAAGGTTTTCTCCTACGTTCTTGAACAACCTGTAGTTTTAGTTGGCTTAAAAGAAGATGAAAACGGCTACATCAACTTTGAAAAAGAAGTTATAACTGCAGAAAACTTTGTTCTTCCTGAAATACCTCCTACGTTAGGAGAACTTGAAGAAGCGTGTGATGAGTGCAGCCTTCCTTTGAAGTACTGTACATGCGGCAAATTTTCTTTTCTTGAAAGAGAAACCGAAGAAGAAAAAGGTAATCCTTGGCCTAGAAAAACCTTAAGTTAAACAGAGCATCTCAAGGCAGAAAAAAATTATATACTCATCAATCCTCGAATAGAATATAAGCATGAAGGTTGGGGAAACCACTGAGGAAATAAGGTTTGAAGATCTAGATCTTATTTATATGCTCTCTTACGACTTGGGGGGTCCTATTGAAAAAGTCGAAGATCTGGAAAAGCAGTTTTCTTCTAAGTATAAACTAACAGAGGCGATCTGGACTCCTTCTTCTGGTGAACGTGAGTTTACATTAGAATTTGCCCGTCGTAAGGCAAAGGAGCTTGGGATTAAGGATGCGGAGAATGCCAGTGCAAAGAAATTGAAGGCGAATGAGAGGCTCATGGAGGAACTTAACAAGGCAATTGCAATGTTTCGTTTGATAGTTTCAAAAAATTATGAGGCATGTGGTGTTCAATACTTGAAATTGGGCCGGTATGTCAGGCTGAAATTAATTGACCTAAATTTGAGAATTGAGGATCCAGAATTCAAGATTAAGGATCTGGATAAGGAGCTAAAGTGTGAGCTGTACATGCTTTTACACAATACTGGAGTAGCCGTTGTAACCGTGTGGGTCCACTTGAATGGTGACCTATCGGTAGATGATGTGATAGAGATTGAGAAAAAAGATTTATATGAAGCCAAATGCACCATTAAGAGTCCACTCGGAGAAGAATTCAAAGAAACAACACTGGATGACTTCATTTATCAGAAAATTATTACTCCTCTGCGTGATGAAATTGAGAAGCTTAGATCTCCATATTCATCTTATTGGGTTCAGTCAGTTATATGCATCAGAAAGTACAGGTGCCAAGATGGGTGTATGACCGCTGAAGATGTTGTTGAGAAACATCCGAGGGAGATCTATGGAATTCTTAAGATGTATGTAGATTGGAGATCTTGTCGGACGAATATCATCAAGGAAGAGCTGAAAAATCTCTTCTCTAGCACGGATTATGCTTTTTTTGTAGCTAATATGCTTATGGCTAACGAAGTGCCCCTTTTTATTGGCTCCACAACGCTGTATGAAAAGCTGAAATCTGAAGAGGATCAGGAGCTTGCATATCGAGAATACGAGCTCTATCTTGTGCTCCCAACGGAACTTCTGCTGCTATCGACTCTGGTCCTAGATGTGTACTCCTCTATTTATCGAGATAAGTTTAGGGATATCAAAAATAGGATAAAAGAAAATAAAGTCGTGAGACCAAGTGAGATAGTGAGTGTAAGAGAGGAGCTTGTGAATGGGCTGGAGGAGTACAACGATATCTTGGTTTTCGTAAAGGATCCATACGAAAGGGTTATGGAACATGGAAAAAAAGGATTATCAAGAAAGGTGAATGCACTTGAATACGAGTTGCAGGAGCTGAGCGACATGGCGAGGGCTTTCTATGAGGAGGAAAGTCTGAGAAAGCAGGAGGATCTTTCCAGAACGCAGACTAAATTGGCATTTTGGCAGGCTGTATTGACACTTTTATTCGGCATATTCGAGCTTATGTTCGTAATACCTCAGGCATTAGAATTTCTTGGGCTTAAAGCCATTGACATAATGTTCGTAGTGAGTGCGCTCTTAGGAGCGATGCTAATTGGGTTAGTATACCTTGTATTTTCACATTCTCATAAGAGCAAGGAATAGGTAGCTTAACTTTTGGCCTAAGCTACTTAGAACTATTTTTGCAAATAAATTTTCTTTTTGATAAAAAGGTTATAAATAAGAAATATTTAAAAAATAATTAGATAATAATCATACAAAATGGGTATTTATTCGAACTTCTTGCTCGTATAATTTCAGAATTCGTTTCGATTCAAAGATTTCGCATCTTTGCGCTTCAAGTATTTGTTTTAAAATTTTTAGAACCTCTTTTTCTGATGTCTTGCTTTTATTTTGAGCGAGCTTATTTAAAATATCATTCCATTTTTTGCTGGGATACTTCTCTATATCTGCACTAAAATTTATAAAATTTATTTCTACCTTAATAAATTCTGGTTTAATGATATGTTTAATAATATCTCGAAATAGCGAGTTAGACATAGAGCATCACGTATGCAATGTGCACAAAAAGCTTATAGAGTGGATTTATAACCCAATCTTCAGTCGGCAACCCCCTCTTTTCTAACTCACTTTTTATATAATCCCTTATCATCGTTTCCGCTTTACTACTGAATTCTTCCGGTATTTCATAACTTCTCAATAATAATTTTAGCTCTTCCTTAATTGATATTTCATTTATATCCAAATATTTCATAAGCTCATTTACAGGTATTTCTTGGAGTTTAATTATTTCTTGGGGTTTAATTTGGGGCGGTTTTAATTCAGATAAGTTCAACCATTTGTATTCTAGATTTGGAAGGGGGTCATACTTACGATCCGTGGATTCATACTTCAAGAAAGTGTAATGGTTACTCATTTGAAAAGATGGGTTTATCTCCCTTTCTGGGCTGCTTGCCATCATCGTTACAGATTGAATTACGTAATAAGGATCCCCCGTTTCAGCATATTTACCTTTTATTCTATAAACATTTGTAATGACTATTTTCGTCCTTATTTTTTTCTCATTTTCTAACTCATAAATATTCCATTGCGGATCATAAATAGGTTCATCGATTTCTACTTCCTCTTTATCTAATTTTAATGCATCAGTTGGAGACGGAAGAGGTAAAGTAGGTATCCCTTTAAGATTTTCGGGGCTTCTTACCCCTACTACATTTTGGCCTATAATTGCAAGAATCTTTTTGCCATCTGGGCCCACTTGATCTGTTTCAAAAACTCTAATTAGAACTGGCTTTACCTTAAGTATAGAGCCATCTTTCAGCTTATAAACAAACCAATCCTCTTTAATAACTTTAAATTCGAGTTCCTTCACAAATCGAGGAGAAACGGACATAGTAATATTTCACCACTTTTCACTATTATTGTAGAGCTTATAAATTTTAGCTTAAAACTCTAAGGTTGCATTGTACTATTCTTCTTCCTAAAGTTGCCTCTTTCTTAAAACTACTGAAGCAACAGCTTTTGCTGCAACACCACTACCAGAAAAGGGGGTCAAATTGACCCCCTTATTTTTACGCTTGTTTCAAAACTTTTATCGAAGTGCATTCTTTTTAAACTTTCTATGAAAAGAGCAAGAGTTTTGGTGTGATATGCGCCTTTTTACAAAAACTTATAAGCTCTACCACAATATAAAAGAATCTAAAATGAGGAAGAGAATTTTAAGCCTAATGTTGCTAATTTTTCTCGCCAGCCCAACTTTTGGCCAAGTATTTGGAGTGCCACCACCAAAAGAATACCTTATCTTAGATGGCATCTATATCAATATTGAGTTTCCTTCTTTCGAAGTAGTCGCAGGTGAAGATTTTGACATAAAGCTCACAATTATCCCCAGCCTAACAGAATACACTTATCCTCCTGGAGAAGTCTATATAGAAAGTTTTGATGTGTACTTTGCGCCTTCTTATGAAGAAACCTTGCTCTACCAACAAACCTTAAGTGAAGCATTTACAAAAACTTTTAGATTAAAAGCAACGTTTGACATGAACTACGTACCTTATCCCATTATTATCAAGGTTTCTTATGTTATTGACAAAGGCACATCGCAAGAAAAAAGCTATCGAGAAGAGTTTCGTCTTGATTTACCGCTTGTAGTCGATAAAACTAGAGAAGAGCTAAAAAATGATTACGATAGCCTTATTTGGAACTATACTTCGCTAAAAAATGATTATAATTCTCTAGAGCATGAACTTGAGAACCAGAAGAGCAATTTCGAAACGTTAAGTAAAGACTACAACTATTTAAGTAAAGAATATCAAGATTTAAATGTTACTACAATATATCTCTCTATAGCTACAATAGTATTTTTAGCATTAACGCTCTATTTGGGATGGAAAATCACAAGGATAAGAAAAGAGCAAAGTAAAAGTAGTGAGCAAAAAGAAGAGGGCTCAATAAAAAGATAAAATCGTTGTTTATTCAAGAGCTACGAAAAGGAGGAAAGTATCTTTCAATTTCAGAGTTGGCTGAGGAATTTCAAGAATCAGAAAACTTTATGAGGAAAAGATTAAAATCTGGGAGAAGCTATGAGTGTTAAGAACATAATGATCCTTGAGAGAGTGGAAGATTACTGGAATTGGGAAAAGTTGATCCAACATTCTCAGACAATTGATGGATTATCGCCTTTTGAAAAAGAGAAAGTTAAGCGTGCTTTTCAATTCTTAAGGGGAGAACTAGGGGAAGAGTTTTTGAAAGATGCATTCGGTGAAGAGCATCCTATATGCAACTATATTATAAATTTGGCACCGTGGACTCGTAAGTGGATAATTTGGTTTGCAGAAGCTCTTAATGAATTAAAAAATCAAGAAAATTACTCCTCTTTGCTAAATCGCATTAGGGATAAGACTAGATTTGAGGAAGGAGTTTCAATTTTAGAAATCGGCTTCAAGTTTTCGAAAGCTGGTTTTAGAATAACTATAGACCCCACTATAGAAATCTCAAAAGTGAAGAAAACTCCAGATTTAAAGCTAATTGATAAAAATACGGGGGAGGAACTTTTTGTAGAAATCTCTCAAATGGGTACCAGCGAGATAGAAGAGCAAGCCCTTCAAACAATGAGAGCGATTACCAATATCCTATGGCAATCTATTCCATTTACATATTATTGTGGACGTATTCACAAAACACTTTCTAAGAGGCACTTAGACGAGGTTGTAAAGAAGGTTGAGGAAACTTTTGAGAAAGTTAAGAGAGATGGCTCTTTCCATGAGTTATTGATTGAGGATGTAATTGAAATTGGAATAGCACCAGAAAAAGATAAGGAAGTTTTAGAAAAGTGGGCGTCAGATAAGGGATTACATGTTGGAGAATTTATTGGTCCATCTTTCGACGTAAACGAAACATTAAGAACAAAAAGAGCACTCAGAGAAGAACAAAAACAACTTCCTCAAGAATATCCGAATATCGTAGTTATCAAAAATAATGATCTATTTTTCAGAACGCATGATATTAGAAAAGCTATCGATGAATTAGAAGAAGAAGTATACGAGCACCCTCACTTATTATTTGGAATAATTTCAGAAAAACATTTAGGTATGACTCAGGATATATCCTTCATGAAAGACCAGCATGTTTATCTAGAGAAAGGTAGAACTGGACTATTCGTTGAGAAATACATAATTTTGCTTAATCGATTTTGTGAACATAAGATTTCGTCTGCTGTTATCTCCAAAATTTATAATTCATTTAAAAATTACTGAAGAAGCCGAAGTTTAGCAATAACACTAGTACTTTTTCTCTAAATTTTGTACTTCATGAAAACAAAACTTATATATTGCTAGAGTACCTTCTTTTCAGCAATGAAAGAGCAAGACTTGTATCTAACACTTTTCGAGCTTGGCTTCTTCGTTTGGAAACGCTTATTAATTGCTCTCTATTAGAAAAGATGGGGTTCAAAGATGACTAAAAACTGGGTTGAAGAACTAGTTGCTGAGCGTTATAGGCTCGATGATTATATTGTAATAACTAACCTAGACTTACCGATGCCTAAAACAGAGCGAAGGAGAATAAGAGGACACTCTGATATTGATGTTTTGGCAATTAAAAATAATGAAATTATACATGTAGAATGCCAAACATGGTGGGGGCCGGAAAAGAAAAATGAAAAAAGAGAATTAAATAGATTGAAAGAGCGGTTCGATGTCTCCTCCAAAGTTCTGTTCGAAAGATACGGTTTTCTTAAAAATGTTTTTCAAACGCCGCCTCCTACAATAACAAAGGTGTTCGTAACTAGCGGGAGACCTAAAAAGATACAAGAAGATGAAAGTGAAGGCTCGTGGCGTAGGTTAAAAGATTTTTGCGAAGAAAATGGTATCCAACTTAAAGAGATAAACGACATAGTCAAAGAATTTATTGAAAAAATCAGGGAAAAATATCCAAAGCCAAACATAATAGGAAAAGAAGAAAGCTACGTAACTAGATTGTTAATACACTTAATTCATAATGGCTTCATTAATGAAAGAAGGACAACGCAGGAAGAATAATTGCCGTGTTTTCCAAAATTTTACAAAATTTAATTAGTTTAATTCTAGCGTTTAATTATTTTAATTAAATTAATTGGCGAGAATAGACTTATATATCTTCGTGCTATTCTTCTAATTATGGAAGCTGAAAAGTTAAGACAAATTGTTTACGCGGTCTTGTTCATTTTAGTTAGCATGGTTTTTCTCGCATGGATTCTTGGCTATGTAGATAGCGACACGCTATTTTGGCCGTTGTTCTTGGCAACACTCTTGCTTGGAATAGACCGAGCGCTCTATATCATGGCGCTTCAAAACTCATATAGACAAAGAACTATATGAGAATGTACGAGCTAGTACTTGCGTTCATTGTCGCAATAAGTGTAGTAGTTATCCATGTTTTCAGAAACAACAAGCAAAAAGAACAAGAAACAATAAACGAGAAAGAGCTATGGCCGATTTCATTTTTTCTTGTGCATGAGCCAAGAACTGAAAAAGACCACGAGTGGTTTGTAACTAGTGCGGCTTACTTTCAAAATTACGACACCAAGTTATTAACAGGAATTGGTCGTAAAGACGCTTGGCGAATTATTGCACTTGCTACAAGAACGAGTAATGCTGAACGTTTAACAAAAAACAGTTGTCAGGTTTACAAGATCTCTGGTTATGCGCTGAAAAACAAAGAAGCGAAGTTTGTGACCAGAAAAACAAATGGGAATGGGGGACTAGCAAGTGTGCAAATATCTAAGATAACCGCTTTCCGCATAATTGCAAGCTCGAAGAATCAAAAAAGATAAACTAAAAAATTATTGTTGTTCGCTTTCAATGTTGTACATAGCTTCTTCGATTTCTTCAGAGGGAGAAGGTTTTGATTGTCGTTTTAACTCTTCGCGATTTAGTAGAAGAAGGTCAAGCTTTAGAGGTGTTTTTGAAACTCGTGTTACTTGCTCGTTTTCAACTGCTTCAATGACATCGAGTTTTATGGCTTGCGGCTGGAGTATCTTTCTTTGTTTTAATAAATCGGCAATCTCGTTGTATAGCTTAAACCATTTTAGCCACCAGGCTTTTTCACGCGCTTCGGGTAGTAACATTATATCTTGCACGGCAAAATCATGATCTAAAATTTCAAAGAGAGTATCTTTTTCTCTAAAGTAGTAAAGAGAGGAGTAGTCGTAGACAGAATCAAGCGACAGAGGAATTTCTACTTCAGCTCGTTCATATAGCTTATTGCCGCTTAAGAAAAGACCAGGTTCGGGTTTTTTATAGCTAGTAACTTCAACGAACTTTTGCACAGTAATTGTTTTCTTCAAATCTTCTTTCGTGATGGTGTCTCGCTCATTATCCGGTATGTTGGGGTCTTTTTGTTTTTCTTCAAAAAGCTTGAGCATTGCCTCAACAACTTCGAAAAACGTAATGTAATGTGAGAAGGGATTCTTGAAAACATAATATTCGGGCGTTTTAACATCAGCAGAAGTACTCAACACGAACGCGACATTTTGAGAAAGTAGTTCGTGCGTTTTTATGTGCTGTTTAGCTTCTTTGAAAGCTTTCCATTGCCACACAAAATTTCTGCGTATCTCATCCAGAGGGCCTGGTCTGTAAACTCCTATTTGCTGAATCCGGATAAGCTTATAGCTAAGTACTTTGTAAGCAAACTCACGTAACTCCTTGTTTTGGCGAATCATAGCGATCTCTTGCTCAGTTTGCCCTTTATTTGGTATCGGCGTCCCTTTTTCTAAAAGTGGAGGTAGGAGGTGCAAAAACACCAAAAAATCAAGCACCCTATTTACTAACTCACGTTGTAAATCGCTTTCAACGTAATAGTACCTTTTCCCAACAAGAGACGTAAGAGCATCAAAAAGTTCCCCTCCATAACGAGCGTTAATTAAGTAATTAATCAAATAGTTCGCCAAAACGCGCCAGTTCTCTCTAGAGAGTTCAGCAACGAATTTAAGAATGGCCTGAAAATATTGCTCTTCAAACATGTCTTTAGAAAGACTAGGCTCGACCCACTCGGGCTCAGAACCTTGGACAAGATTGTTTAGCTCTCGCTTTAACATTCTCCAAAATCTTTCTCGCTCTTTTTTTGCTTCTTCAGGATTTAATGCGTCCAAAAGTATTCTTTTACTCAAAAATGGTTTGTACACCTTTTCTCCAATCGTTTTAGGTTCTTCTTTCTCGATAACCCCTAAATAAGCGGCAAAAAGAAGTTTTAAAGAATGCACTTCATCCTCATCCTCATCAAAGAGACCGCTTTCGCTCGGTGGCTTTTGCGATGCAAAAAATAGGTTATTTGCATCTTGCTTAATCAAATGCAAATTTGAATTCAAAAGTGCGGTTACAGCTTCTTTTTGAGCTGCATGTTGCGGCAAGTAAAATATTTGTAGTTTAGGTTTCGGTTCAAAGACCAATATGCGTTTTTCTTTCTGCAACTCGGAAAGCGCATAAAAAAGCCCGTTCTCGCTTTTGTAAAGCCTTCTGAGATTTTTTCTAATTTCGTAATAGCTTTTTGGCCCGTCTTCAAGCTCGTGCAAAATCGCCTTCCAGAGTACCCCGCGCTTTGCCATGCATTATTGTAATAAAAGCTAGTTTATAAATCTTTTTTGGAGTTCATTTCAAAATCGTTGACTTTTTGAAACAAACTACAAAATTAATTTTAACTATTTGCAACGTTCGTTCTATTGCAGTTATGAGCGACGTGCGGTTTGAGATTGAGAAAACCGAGACGGGGTGGCTACTAAAGTACGGTAATAAAAAAAGCGAGTTAGAAGAAGAAAAGCTTCGCGAGAATTCTGAGACCACAATCGCAGAGGCGTTACAAAAACTCGGCTTAGAAGCTTCAAGCGAAAACATCGCGAAACTAAAAGACGCAATTGCAAAATTCGGTAAGCAATTAGAGGAAACAAAAGTTGAAGTAAAAATAAAGGGTAAATACATCATCGTTCAGTTTATCCATGATAGTGCAGAAATTGCAAAAATAAAAATTAAGAAAACGGATATTGAAGAGAAAGAAGAAGAAGCAGTCAAAGATGCGCTCAAGAAGGCTAAGGTCCCAAACTTCTTAGCATACGTGCAAAAAATATATTATGAAATCTTAAAGGTTCTCCAGGAGGAAAAAAACAAACGCTATGTTGTTTTTGAGACGTTGGAAACAACCGACGGGCGCATTCTCGTCCAGGAAGTCTTCGACTATGGCGCGCAAAAGTTTGGTCTTCTTATTTATAACCAAAAAACCAACACGTACGAAATCGTTGAAAAATATAAAGTTGCGGAAGAAACATGGCTTCCGCAACCAATACCAATAAGTAAACTAAGAAAGCTACCGAGAGTAATACTAGCGTCAGAACCGGAAGAGTTCAACGACGTAAAATCTCTGATGGAAGAAATCAAACAATATCTACAAAAATACGCGGACTTGAAACCTGAGGACTTGTGGTTTTTGGTACGTTTTATATTACATACTTGGCTTTACGATGTTTCAGATTACGCTTGCCAGGTTCAAGTCTTAGGCGACTTCGGAAGCGGAAAAACTAGAGTTTTTAAGCTTTCGCGATTATTATGCTACAACGCACTTGGCGTTGCTGGCGGCTCAACAATCTCGGCGTATAAAAGATTGCAGAGCAAGTTTGCCGGTACTTTTTTGGTCAATGAACTCGAACAGTTCGAGACAAGTGATGATGCGAACACTTTCGTAATGTGGGTTAATAACGGGTTTGAAAAGGATTTACCAATTGCTTTAAGTGACAAGCTCAACCCAGAAAAACAAAGATTTTTTGATCCATTTGGACCGAAGCTATTTACTTCTCGGAATGCGATTGAGAACGTTGCCGCTAGGTCAAGATTGGTTATTATCACTATGCAAAAAAGCGATAGGAAAGATATCCCAATTGAACTTCCTGATGAGGCGTATGAAGAAGCGAAGACTCTGCGCAACAAGCTCCTAATGTTTAGGATGAAATATTGGCAGCCGAATTTCAAGCTACCTCAGGAGATATATACTAAATTGCAAAGTGATGAAACTATCGAAGGCCGGTTTAAGCAAATAATGATGCCTTTGCTGGTTTTGGCTGCAATTATAGGTACGCAAGAGGAGGTTGATGAAATTTTTGAGTTTTATCGCAAAGCTAGTCTTGAATTCAAAAAACAAATCGCAATGCAGACTACGGAAGGCGTTTTGTTCAATACAATAATTGAAATATGCAACCAGAATGAGTATGATAAAGAAGAATTTCTTGGCTTCATTGATGAGGATTATAAGCTTGTTGCAATAACGACAAACCTTCTTCAAAAAAGGCTCGGTTTTAGTTCTCGAACCATAGCGAAAGCGTTACAACGGATAGGGTTTGCGCAAGAAAGGACGACAAAGAAAGTCATAGTTAAATTTGAAGAAAAAGAACCAATAACAAAAAATAAGGTTCTGCGTAAGTGGGTTTTTACAACTGAACGAGCATGGAGAGAAGCATGCACGCGTTATTATTTTAGTGACCAAAATAATACCGAACAAAGCAAAAACGAATCTACGCGCGTACCAAGCACAAACATTGTAGATATTCCGGAGATTTTAAAGTCAAACGCGTTCATTAGTTTGGAAAATAAACCAGACGAAAAGAAATCTATGCCACTTATGCCAGATATGCCGGATCTACACACAGGTGCTAGTAATTCTAACAGTAGTTTAGAACGTAAAACAGACGCTTCAAATAATTTAGAAAGTAAATTAAAAGAGCATGAAGAAAAAAATGTGGCTGTGTATAAGAGTGGCATAAGTGGCATATCTGTCATAAACCAAGAAGCGAAAGAACAACCAGACAAAAACGCAAAAATTTGCGCCAACTGTAAGTATTGGAGTTTACCGCCAGGTTGTGAAGCCACCATAGGAACCTGCACCTTAACTGGCCAAGGCACTCCGAAGGGGCATACTTGTGCGAGCTTTGAGCCGAAAGAGGTGGTCTAAAAATGGAAAGCGAATTTTATGTTTCCATTGTGAAAAGAGACCGGTACTGCATTGTCACGATCTCTTCGAGTTTAGGAAGAAGCTCTGAACTATTTTCTAAAGATCTCCGAGAAGCCGCAAAAGAGATTGTGAAAAGGTTCGTAAGACAAGGCAAGGTTGTTTACGACTACCATGTTTCTTCTGATGTTGTTCGCTTTAAAGTGAGGTGAAATAAGATGCAAATTTTAGTTAAGCGAGAAACTGAGAAGCAGGCAAAGTTTAAGCAAACAACTCTCGTCAGATTTTTAGTTTCTCAAATAGTCGCACGCCAATTTGAGAAAAGACCAAAACAAAGAATAAAGCCGATATACAATTATGTGCGAATTTTATGCGAAGCATGCTTAACAAATAAAGACTTTGGTCTGGCTCATTATGTTGTTGAAAAAGAGCCATTAATTTTTGGCCGTTGCGAAAACTGTGGATCAACACAAAATCTTTATCTCGTAACATTAAAGAAGAGCAAAAATCAAAGCGCGGCACGCAACTATGTATATAATGGGTTAAGAACCTGTTCGCAGTGTGTTAATTATGAGCCTATATTAAAACGCTGCAAGATATACAAAAACCTTAGGTTTCTATCTCCACACTCAAGCTTGGCAAGAAGTTGTCCTTATTTCACGGAGGTGCTTTAAGATGGAAGCACTTGTAAAAAGCGACTTTGAAAGTCTTGGTTCATTTTTAGATTATTTAGAGGCTCTTTTAGGAACGCCTACATGGCCTCGCTACATTATGACTAAGGCAACGAAAGGCCAAATCTTAGCTTCTTCTCGAAAATTCTTTCTGGAGAAACTTGAACAAGCACAATTCCAAGATTGCTATATTGCGACACATTCAGAGTTCAATAAATTAAACAATGTTCTTGGAGCAATATTTTTGGATTTTGATAATGCAAACAATATCGCGTTAGCTATCTCTGACGCGCTCAATGTTGCGCAAAAAGTTGAGCAAGAATTTGGTGCAAAGCCACACGTGCAATTTTCAGGAAGCAAAGGAGCGCATGTTCTAATACCTGTTGATCCAATTGATTTTGAAGACCTAAGTACAGAAAAGCGTTTTCTAGCATTCGTTCAGAGAAGATATGATACCGGTAACTTAGACAAACAAATAATTGGCGATGTTTCGAGATTAATCAGAGTGCCTTTCACTATAAATACAAAAGCGTTGGAAACGCCTTGGAAAGGCCACGTAAAAATCTTACAAACTTGGAATGGTAAGTACGCGAATCTCGAGAAGCTACTTCATATTTTTGAAGCCGCCGAATTATTAGAAAAAACAGCAAAACCTGAAAAACCGAATTTTGCCTTCTTTCCTAAAAAACGCATAAGAAAAGAAGTTCTCGAGCTCATTGAAAGAGCGAAGAAAGGCATCCATTTAACACACCACCAACGACTAGCAATTGCTTTTGAGTTAATTGCTAACGGATATTCTGACGACGAAATTGTTGAAATCTTCAAAACTCAAAAACATGACTTCAATGAAAACAAAACGCGTGGTCAACTAAAACAGATAAGAGAGAAAGGCTATCGGCCTTACAAAACCGAGAACCTTCTTCAAATTTTGAAAGAGGTTGATGAAGATTGAAAGCCGAAACTAAAACTGCAAAAACTTTAAGGGATATCGCCAACTTAAGAGGTACGGTTGTAATTTACAATGACGGGCTTTTGAAAGTTCTCTATACTACTGAGCGCAGTCTTTTGCAAAAAATCAGAAGCATGCAGCGTGCTTCAGTCAAAGAAGACTTTGAAAAGCACGACAACATGGCCGAAGTAGCTGGCTTTAGAATTTTGCCGCCTTCAGAACTGCGAGAATATTTTGATTCGTTCGTTTTGGGAACTGAAGCAGTTATTGGCTTTTCAATTTGGAATATTGATGACTACTTCGAAAAACCTGTACTCCGCCAAATTTATCTTAAACCTGCTTTTCGTGGTTACGGTTTGGCCAATGTAATAATTGATGCCGTTTTAAACTTTTATCATAAATACATTGCTTTTGAAGAATGGCTTGTTGAGTCTCCAAACAACATTATGATTAAAGTTTTGCAAAAGAGACCAGATTTTAGTAAAATAAAAGTTATAAGAGGTGGTTAAAATGATATATAGCCATAAAGCAAAGCTTATTAAGAAGCAAAACAAGAATTATTTAAGAACGATGAACAAAGATTTGAAAATAAAAGAACTCTTTGCTTATGCGCCTGCTAACGTAAATGTTGCGTTGCATGAAGATCCTGAAACGCCACCAAAGCTCTTCATAGCAACAAACGAGAAGCTCAACATGACAAAACTAAGTTTCAAAGTAGTAAAGCTCCATTTGTTCATCATAATACCAACGCAAGGCGAAAAACTAGTAATCCCTTTTTGCCCTTATGGAAACAATAGCGATGTAACCATTTTTCACATGCTTAGCGCAAAATCTTTCGTGTTAAAAACAAACAAACATGCCTTCTTAGTGAAGCTAAACCAAGAGCAGTTGGAAAAGCTCCAAAAATACTTAGATGTTCTTTACTATAATGCCAAACCTAAAGAAGCATACTCTCCTGGATGTTTTTACTGCAACGTTTTGGCAAAACCAACTTTGGCAAAAGAGGTGGTGCGAGAGTGAAGATTCTTCATATATCAACATTAAACGAGCAGGGGAATTGGCTAAGCTTCAGCTTACCTTCCTTGGAAGAAACAGAAGCATTTGTTCGATTCTTGCGTTCCAACTACTACTCTGGTTTTAAAGCACGGGAAATGCAGTTGGTTCGTAGCGAACTCAGAACGATGCTCTTCTTGTATCCGAAAGAATTCTCAAGACGTGCTGTAACTTATTCAGCACTAAAAACCGGATTGATTTTTGACCCGCCAATCTCTCGCTTTATGAGCTATGTAAAAGATTTTGAAACAGCAAGAACAAAAGAAGAGAAAGAAAAATGCTTGAAGAGAGTGCTTGATGAGTTTGCGGGGTACTTGGAAAGACGAGAAAAAATTGCAGCTTACTGCTTCAATGTTACAATTGAGGATGAAAACGCAAGTGCAACGCTCTACACGCAAGTTTCTAAGAATGTAGTTGTAAAGAACGTTCTCGAGTTTGAGCGTGGAACTGCGGCTTCATTTTTAGCTAACGCAATTACTTCAACTGTAAGAGAGCTTCTCAACACCAAGTACTTCAAGAAGAGCGTTCTCGAAAGAAAAACCAAGTGGCATGTTGAGAACTTTTTGCAAGTTGCGCCTCCAAAAGCTATTCCTAAGAAGGTGGTGGTAAAGTGAGCAACGCTTCAAAGATCTTCGAGAAAGATAAAACCGTAGTATCGAGCTTAATCTTAGCTAATCTAAAGAAAGCAGTTGAAGCAACTAACGCACTTGGTAAAGCACATTATGCAACGCAGGCTTTCTTTTTGTTAAATGAAGAACAACAAAAATTTATTGGCAAAGATTTAGCCGAGACGCTTTATTATTGTTCAAGCGCAATTCGTAGTGCAAAAACATGGAAATATAACTTTGTTCAAAAACCAAAAAAGAAGGAAGAGAAGAGAGAAGAAGACAATGGCATGCTTTTTCGCGAATTAAAAGATATCTTTCGCGATATAGAAACGCCGATACTTACTCCGGCGCCACTTATTGCTTCGCTTGTTCACACTTTCTACAAGATAGATTGGCCGTTTGAAGCTACGAAAGAGAACTACGAGAAATATATTAAGCCATGGTATAGCAAAATTCCAGAAAGCGCAACCGCAAGTGGAACTGAACCATATCAATTGTTCTTTAGTGCCACTCGTGGTCTTACAAAAAACGGTTTTCATGACGTAAGAAACGCTTTTCTAAATTACGCTTTTGTATCAAGCCTGGCTCTAGTCAATAAAATTGCGTCGTTGTTAGGCGAAGAGTTGCTGCCGCTCTTAAACGAAGGAGGCGAAGAGAAAAATGAAAGCTAGGCTTACTCAAGAAAAAGAAGTTGAAGTTAAGCTTAACGAGTTAGCTTTGCTTCTTCGTGTACCATTTAAAGTTGTGGTTAGAAGAGACGCTTCTTTAAAGCAAGACGGCGCACTCGGAGAAACTGATATAGAAACAAGAACTATCTACATTAACCGCTTTCGAGACTATGAAGACGCTAGAAACACATTCTTGCATGAAGTTGTTGAAGCGCTCTTAAATCCAAGCTACAAAGTTTTGTTCACAATGTTAAATGCTCAAAACGATTTGCTTTCTAAACTTCTTAAAACTCAAGAAGAGCTTGATATTGTTGATGCTTTGCAACAACGCTACGTTAATGAGCAGTTTTATTCTGCAAAAGAAAAAGCAATAGAAGATATTGTTCACTTGTTCACTCGGCTTATTGATTATGAATTATTTGGAGGCGATAACGAAGAATGAGCGAGAAAGCAGTTCAACTTGATAAAGACATAATTGAACAGCAGCTTCTTCAAAAAGCACTAAAGATTGCGGCTCAGCAAGCAAGCTCTCTCAACCAACTCATTTTCTTAGAAGCTTTGCGTGGTCTTAGATTATCTGGTTTAGAAAGAGTAAACGTCTTAGCCAATGCTCTTTTATTGGCTACTCGTTCTCAAGAAGAACATGAAGAACTAAACAAGCTAAAGTTAATTGCCGGCCGCTTACAGGGTGCTAAAATCAAAGAAGATATTGTTGGCGTTGTTCTTCCAAAGTTTGTGTACGAAGAACCTTCTTTCTTAACATGGCTTCGAGAACTTGAGATTTTTACTAAAGACGAATTAGCAAAAGTTCATGACCAACACGCGCAAAAAAGAGTACAAGACTATCTCGCTAAAAATCCAAGTGCTTCTTTGGAAGTTGAGCTAATCAAGAAGGCTACTTTTCTTGAGGCTTTCACTTACCCGTCGCTAGAAGTTGTTGTTAGCGATTTTGCAGTATGGTGTGAGGATCTTCTTCTTCAAAAGTTGGCTAGAGTGCTAGGTGTAAAAGAAGAAGAGGAAGTCTAAAATGAAACTCAAATGGCTTCGAGGAAATGAAGAAATAAGCTTTGACCACAATACTATTTGGTTTGTAGTTGGTGCAAGAAACACAGGAAAGAGCACTCTTTTAGAACATATCGGCTTGCAATATCTCAAAAATGGCTACTCGGTTTTTGATATGTTTGGCTCAAGAGACGGAGAAGGCTTAGCTTGGTTACGAGCACCAGAGACACAAGACAAAAAAATCTTGCTCTTAAAAAATGAAAACACGTTTATTAAGTTTAAGAGAGAAAAACCAAATGTTGAGTTTCTTAATTGGCGTGAGTTTAATGTTAAAGTTCTAGAAGATTATGATATTGTTGTCTCGGCTTCTCTGCTTTATCAAAGCATTGAAGAAGAATTTCGAGCCGCAAACTTTTACTTAGATCAGGTTTATAGGAATCCATTACGCAGCCGAAAAACTTTTCTTATTATTCGTGAAGCCGCTAACTTACTCTACGCGAGAATGAAGTTGAATCAAAACATTCAGTCGAGCAAAGGAGAAATGGCGTATCTCACACGAGAAAGCCGACATTGCAACCTTTCACTTGGATTCGATACTCAGAAAAGAGAAAGTGTTGACGCAGAAATAAGGAGCACAGTTGATTACTTCTTGTTTACAGCACAAGGTTCTGAAAGTCTTCCAAGACCGCTTTGGTTTGTTTACAAATTTATAAAACCGATAGCTATGAACAACTTGCCGCGTGGCTCTTTTGCTATACTAACAAGGCGTGGTTCAGTTGGTGTTGGTTCTTTTGCTTATCACGATTGGCATAAAAAAGATAACGAGAACATTCTCGAGGAGTTAGGTATGGAAGTTGAGCGTCCAGAACTAAAACCAGAGGATCTTATTGCAACGCAAGAAGTGCAAAGTACCCCGCTAACTAAACCACAAATTGCTTATGTTATAGGCAAAGAGGAAGAGGAAAAAGAGCGTGTTCATGCAGACGTTTGTTCTCGTTTTTACCACGGCGAAACTTACATAAGCATAGGCCGTAGCTACGGCAAAGACTATGCCGACTTTGCAAAACGAATAGTTCATGCTCACAATAGGTTTATTGCAAGAAATGGCTTCTGTTACGTCTGTAAGAAGCAAGGCAACGGTCTTGAAAGAACCATACTAGAAAGAAGGCGTTTTGCTTTGCTTGGCGAAAGTCAACAAGCTGAACAAGAAGGTGTCAGTCAAGAATCAACAGCTGTGCAAGTGAATGACAAGGCGACGTAAACAATGCCAAGCTTCCAAATATTTCTTAGGTTTCGCAAAGAGGATTACGAGGTCTGGATTCAGGCTAAGGCTTTCGCTAAAAAGAACGGCTTTACATTAGGTAGGCTAGTCGCTCTTGCTCTTCAATACTACATGAACAAAGACGATCAAGTACTGCAGAAGTTAGACGAGATAGAGGCGTTGCTTAGAAATGGTAGCTTCGTTCAGAAACAACCTGCACAAGCCAAGATAGTTGTTTCTAGCAATAGTTCTTCAAAAGATATTCCTAACATTAGCTACTTCAAAGATAACGCCTGGCTCGAGATACTCTCGCAAAGAGGAAAAGAGTAGGCGAGTGTTCAAAGTTTAGCGTTCGCGGATTGGCGCTCTAACTTCGTCTTCATATAGTCAAATTGCAATTTGATGATATGAATTGCGAGAAAAAATGCAAAAACATAACACTTTGGACACTAAAGTATAACGCTTATAGTAAGGAGAATCAAACCACCTCCAGTCTGAAGCAAATTCTCCAACTAGAACTGGTAAGTTATAATATGTTTTCATAGAACTTATTTGGCCGCATATTGCTTCAGAAAGATCTTTTGGGCCGTAA
>Ga0272448_1003169_pt1 | contig 19817 bp, 20 predicted proteins | sample YNPCB0191_FD_202220 | JGI IMG/M metagenome (GOLD analysis project Ga0272448, IMG submission 202220) | Hot spring sediment microbial communities from Yellowstone National Park, WY, United States - YNP-CB-019-1 | ecosystem: Environmental > Aquatic > Thermal springs > Hot (42-90C) > Sediment... | reverse complement strand
TGTCAGGGTAATTACTTCTTCCATAGATACCACCTCCTTATTTCCTTTATTAGAGGTGGTATTTTACCTTATACTACCCTGACATTTCTACTTTGCAGAAAGGTGACATTATTATATTGCAGTAACAATATTTTTGACAAAGGATAATTTAATTGTTATGATATATTTATGTTAAAAAATTTCTTAAATAACCTTCTTAATATCTTCTATCCTGCCCGCTGTACAGTATGTAAAAAAGATATCCTACCTTATAAAAAAGATAAATATATCTGTGATCTCTGTTTAAATAGCATAAAGAAAAATATCCCTCCCTTCTGTATTAAATGCGGAAGACATATAGAGGGGGTTGATAAGATGGTATGCGATAACTGTAAGGATAAAACCTATTATTTTGATCGGGCATTTTCTGCCTTTGTTTACGAAGGACCAATTAAAGAATTGCTCCATCAATTTAAATACAATGGGAAAGATTTTTTAGGGAAATTTTTAGCAGAGATGCTTATTGAATTTATCAATACCTATCAGTTAGAAATTAAAAAATTTGATTTTGTTGTGCCTGTCCCGCTTCATTCTGCTAAATTGCGCCAGAGAGAATATAACCAAGCGGAAGTTTTAGCCACATATATCGCCAAAAATTTCCATCTTACTTTATTAAAAGATGCTTTGTATAAAATAAAAAATACTCCCTCGCAGACGGAACTGGATGCCCAAAGGAGGATGGAGAATATTGTAGGTTCATTTAAAATTAACCCCAAAATTAATCTTAAAGAAAAAGATATCCTGCTTATCGATGATATCCTAACTACCGGAGCAACTACTTCTGAAATAGCCAAGATAATCAAACTAAGTGGTGCAAAAAAAGTAATAGTCTTAACTTTAGCCAGTTAAAATGCGTATATTAAGGAACTATATCTTGAAAGAATTCTTCAATTACTTCCTTTTATCCTTAGCGCTCTTTACCTCTGTAATGCTTGTCGGCAATCTCCTGCGCATTGTCAGCTTAATCATTAATAAAGGGGCGGATGTATGGGAAATAATGAAACTATTCAGTTATCTTATCCCCTATCTTTTAACCTATACCATTCCTATCTCATTCTTAAGTGCCACGCTTTTTACTCTGGGTAGATTAAGTTATGATAATGAGATTATCGCTATAAGTGCAAGTGGGATAAATATTATCTATTTAGTAATACCGCTTTTAATTTTAGGAATTATCTTCAGTTTAATCCTTTTTATTCTCAATGATTGGGTTATACCCTATACCCATTTCGCCAGTCGTTTAACCATTTCTCAAATAGGGATAAAAAATCCCACTGCTTTTTTAGAACCAGGAGTTTTTATTAATGCTTTTAATAATTATATAATTTTTATCTATCATATTGAAGGAAACAAACTCTTCAATATCCGCATATATGAGCCACAACCAGAAAACAAACCTGCACGCACCATCGTAGCAAAAAGGGGAGAATTCGTAGGCATACCAGAGAAATCAATGATTAAGTTAAAGCTTATAGAGGGAACAACTGAGGAGCCAGACCCTAAAAATCCTAATAATTTTTATAAACTTAACTTTAATACTATGTTTTTAAATTTAAATCTAAGTCAAGATATCCAATCAATGAAAACTGAAAAAAAACCTAAGGATATGAACTTTAAAGAACTAAAGCAACAGATACAAAAATTAAAAAAAATGGGAATCGATGCCACTCCGGTTATTTTACATCTGTATGAGAGGATATCGCTTTCTTTTTCCTGTATTATCTTTGCTTTAATAGGAATACCTCTGGGGCTAATTACTAAAAGAAGGGAAAAATCGATTAATCTTGGTTTGGCATTTTTAATTGTGGGGATATATTATCTGTTTCTTTTAGGTGCAGAGGCACTGAGTATAAATGGATACCTTCCTGCCATTTTAGGGATTTGGATTCCTAATATTATCTTTGGAATTTTTGGATTATCTTTACTTTATCGGATATGCGCATATTAGACCGTTATATAGTTGGTTCGACTTTACGGATTATTTTAGGATGCGTAATCGTTTTTTCTTTCCTCTATATCATTATAGATATATTCAATCACTTAGATGAAATAATGAAACAAAAGATAGACCTTTTTTCTCTCTTAGATTATTACCTCAGTTATCTTCCCATTATATTCGTTCAGGTTATACCTATGGGCTGTCTTCTGGCAACTTTATATGTATTGGGCAGTCTTTCCCGCCATAACGAAATTATCGCTTTGCGAAGTTCGGGACTGACTATCTTAGAAATTACTAAGGGGATAATTTTTTTAAGTATAGTAATAAGTATGTTTGTATTTGTGATAAATGAGAATTTTGTTCCTTATTCATTAGAGAAATCTCAACAGCTCAAAACCAGTATGTTTAATATTTCTAAAAAACAGCCTCAGCAGGATATCACAAATCTCTGTATCTACGGTTTAAAGAATAGACTATTTTTTATCAACAATTTTTCTTTAAAAAACAATACTCTTTTGGGTATCACTATCCTCGAAGAAGACAAAAATCAAAATATAATCAGAAAAATTGTTGCTACTAAAGGAACCTGGATTAATGATAAATGGGTATTTTCGGATGTAATTATCTACAATTTTGACCAAAAGGGCCAACTTAAAGGAGACTTGGAATACTATCCTGAACAGATTATGGATATACCCGAAACTCCGCAAGATTTCTTAAAACAGAAAAAAGATCCTCAGACGATGAATATATGGCAACTTAAAAATTATATCTTAAGACTTCTAAATAGCTCTGCAAAGAAAGTAGCCAGAAACCTAAAAGTTGACTTATACCATAGAATATTCTTTCCTTTTAGCAGTTTGGTATTAACTATACTGGCTATACCTTTTGCTTTACGGATAAAAGCAAGATTAGATACGCTCTCCTCTTTGGGATTCTCTTTGGGTTTGGGATTTTTATATTATGTAATAGATGCGGTATCTGTTGCTTTAGGAAAAACAGGTCTCTTTTTGCCTTTCATAAGTGCAGGTTTTTCTTTTTTAATATTTTTATCCTTAGGTTTATATCTTATCTGGAAAACTTAAATTTTAGATAGATATATACGAGGAAGATGCATACCTAAAGAAGTGGTTATCTCATAGGGGATAGTTTTGGATAGAGAAGCAAGTTCCTCAGCCAAGATAATTTCTTTTTTCTGTCTACCCAATAGAACTACTTCCTCACCTATCTTTAAATTCAAATTACCTACATCTACCATAAATTGATCCATACAGATTCTACCTGCTATTCTAAAACGCCTTCCCCTAATTAAAACAAAAGCCTTATTAGAAAACTTGCGAAAATATCCATCACCATAACCTACAGGTATAACCGCTATATTTGTATCTTTTTTAGTATAATAAGTATGTCCATAACTTATCCCAAAATTTTTAGGTAGTCTTTTTACCAAAACTATTCTTGCCTTAAGCGACATCACTGGTTTAAATTTTATATTGGGTATATCTTTAGGATACATTCCATAAATAACCAAACCTGGCCTTACCATATCCAAATGGCTTTCTTTATAAAGTAAAGTACCTGCGCTATTTGCACAGTGATATAAAGGGATATTGATTTTTGAATTGAAAAGTTTTTGTTTTAGTTCTTTTAGACGCTCTATCTGCTTTAAAGTAAATTTTGGGTCAGTTTCTGCCAAAGGAAAATGACTAAATACTCCTTCTAATTCTAAAAATTTTAATTGAGTTAATCTCTTAATAAAATTATAAGCTTCAGTATATAAAACTCCTAATCTTCCCATTCCCGTATCTACCTTTATATGCACCTTTATTTTTTTATTAAAATATTTTGCCTTTTTTTCTAAAGCATAAGCCAAATCCCAATTAGATATAGAAGCAACAAGGTCATATTTAAAAAATGGCTCTACATCTTTTGGTAAAACCGCACCCATTACTAAAATGGGTTTATTTATTTTTTCTTTTCTTAATTTTATTGCCTCATCGATATCCGCAACCCCCAAATAATCCACTCCTTCTTTTACCAATCTCTTAGCTACGGGAATCATCCCATGTCCGTAAGCATCCTTTTTTACGCAGACCAATACTTTTACGGAAGGAGAAACTATTTTTTTTATTTTTTTAAAATTATCGGAGAGATTGTCTAAATTAATTTCCAGCCACGCAGGTCTAAACATTTTTAAATTTAAAAGGGCTCGATATTTTGGCGGTATTTAAGATAATCTAAGAGTATCCTTTTATGGTCAAAGGCAAGTTCCATATCTTTTATATTTTCTAATTTTACCCATTCAATCTCTTGCGCATCATCTCCTGCTTTAGGACTGCCTTTGGTTTTGGCAATAAAAACTGTTCCTACCGTATGAAATCTGGGATCACGATCTGGGTCAGAATAAGTATGAAACTGTTTTAAAGAAATAACTTTAAGCCCGGTTTCCTCCTCAACTTCTCTTTTTACTGCTTCTTCTAAACTTTCTCCATAATCGACAAAACCTCCAGGTAAAGCATAACCAAAAGGAGGATTACTTCTTTTTACTAAAAGTATAGAGCCTTCAACTTCAATTATCGCATCGACAGTAACAAATGGGCCGTTCTGTAATTTATGGATAATATAATCTAAATAACCTAAAACTCCTTTTTGAAAAACCTCATAGGCTTCTTTATCGTATAAACAAAAAATTATCTCTTTTAAACTGCTTTTATTTTCTCTTAAATGCCTAAATACCTCTTGTGCCATAATCTTGGCAGATGCCAGATATGGGAATCCTCCCACACCACAGCCCAAAGCAGGAAAAGCAATCGATTCTATCTTTAATTTTTCTGCTACCTCCAATGCACTTTTAGAAGCCTGTCTTATCTTTAATTCATCAGTCTTAAAATCTAAAGCCATCGTTGCGGTATGGATAACATATTGACAAGGAAGTTTTCCGGAAGATGTATAAATCGCCTCACCTACCTTAATCGGTCCTTTTTTCATTGCTTCTTCTTCTATCTCTTTTCCACCTTTTCTCTTAATGGCACCAGCTACCCCTCCACCCATAACCAGTTTATTATTAGCAGGATTAACAATCGCATCTACTTTTAACTCTGTAATATCTCCTTGGATTACTTTTATTTCTGTATCTTTTATCTTCATCTTTATTTAAAGTTATAATGTTTCCTTACTGGCTTAATTATATTCCAATTACAGGAAAGCCCTTTAGGAAAAGTAACAAAATCTCCTTTGCCAAACTTTACTATCTTGCCATCCTTTGTCTTTACTTTTACTTCTCCTTCTAAGAAATAACACTCCTCAGTTTCATCATAATACCAATCAAAATTAGATTTCTCTTTTTCCCAAATCGGCCAACTAAATACACCTCTTTTCTTTAACTCTTCCTTAGATAATTTTTCTATTTTTATCTCCATAAATTTCCCTCTTTATTTAAATCCGTTATTTTCGTTAATTTCGTTTACTACACTTAATAATTAGATTTATTTTGTGCTTTGAATTTTTTTACCTTGTCATTTAAAATTTTCCCTACATACTAAATACTATATACTACATACTTACCTAACTCCCTAACTCACCTAACTTCCTAACCCCTTATACTCAATACTTACTACTCAATACTTAATATTAAAAATTCCCTTATATACACTCTTTGGTTTTTTTATCCTAAAAAATACTAACTGGGCAATGCGACAATTTTGTTTTAACATTATACCACAAGGATTCTCTACTACCAAAATAAACTCACCTTTTCCTTTAAAACCTGCATCCCAAACTCCATGTTGGCTAAAAGCACCCATCCTTAATAAAGAAGTACGACTAAAGCATAGAGCCACTAAATTAGAAGATAAATTTATTATTTCATTTGTTCTTATTTTATAGGCACCCTTTTTTAAAGACCACCAACCAAATTTATCTTGGGGATTTTTCTTTTCTGGCAGGATAACTTTTTCTTGCGGAATCTTTCTTTCTTTATTAGAAAAATCCAAATATCCTTCTCCCTCAAACTCAAAAATACTTTCTACAGTTAAATCAAAACCATTGGGAGTGAGTTGTTTTTCTAAATCAATATAATTTTGGATTAAGCCCTTTTTTAAAATTAAATTTTTAATCTCTTTATCATTTAACATAATTTTTTAATTATATTTTGAGGTAGTTTTTTAGGCTTAAGGTTTCTATCCACACAGACCAAAACTGTCTTTGCTTTGGTAGTAATCTGGCTATTTTGATTGCGGATATCATAATCAAAGGTTATCTTTATTTCAGAGATATCAGTTACTTTTGCCTTTATCTCTAATATATCTCCATAAAATACTGGCTTTATATACTCAATCTCCTGATACCTTACGACAAAAATCATATCCTTTTTAATTAACTCTTTTACCGAAAGTCCTCTTTGCTCAAGATATTCAGTGCGCGCCTCTTCCAAAAACTTTAAATACTCTCCATAATAGACAACACCACCTGAGTCAGTATGGTGATAATAAATACGGATTTTCATCTTTTTATAAGTCTAATTAAAATTCTATTTTTTTCATAATAACTTACTTTTAATTTATTTACTAATTTTTTGAAAAATTCAATACTTGTATCATAGGTTTTTCTATCTATTGGATAAGGGGTTCTATCCTTTCCTCCGTGCGCAAAGGAATAGCGTGCAGGGTCTTCATAGGAAGGCTTTGCTCCATAGATTACCTCTGCCACCAAACTTAAAGCCCGAATCGTCTTTGGTCCTACACCTTCTTGAGAAAGCAAATTCTCATAATTGGAAGGCTTCTGCTCACAGAGTTTATAAAGGATTTTTTTAAGGTAGGCATTTTCTAAGAAATTTTCTTCTAAAACCGGATGATCATAAAATTCTTTATCTTCTAAATTAAGAAAGGTGTATTGTCTATCTTTTATGCGCAGGCGAAGCATCTGATGCAGCTCAGAAGAATGCTTACTTAAAATCTCTATATCTTTAATTAATCCTTTAAAACTTCCCTGCACAAGTTCAGTACTTATTTTTCGATTATCCGTGCTTTCTTTGGCTACTAAATTTAAAGTAGGAACTTTTATCTGGCTAATTATTCCTGAATGGGGTTCGCAGACCAAATCTTTGACATTATCTGAATACCAGTGGTATCTGCGCGCGGTCTGATTTATAGTATTCATTCCCTGCTGAACTACTGCCCAGGTTCCTTTTTTAGTAAAAAAGAAACTGTGATGGTAAATCTGAAATCCATCCTGGATTAAGCAACTGTCTACTTTTGCCGACATACGAGAATTATAAACTAAATTATTAACTTGATTGCCTGGTAAAGCTAAGACGCTTCCCCAGCGCATTATCTCATCCGGAGTTTTGCGGGAAGTCTTTCCTTTCCCTCCGCAGATAAATAAACCCAAAGATTTTTCTTTTCCCCGAATTGCCTCTTTTAACGCTGCGGTTAAAATGGTAGTAAGTCCCGAGGCATTCCAATCAAAGGCTAAAACCGTTCCCAATGACTGAAACCAAACCGGATCCGCAATCCTTTTTACAAACTCCTCAGGACCATATTCTTTCACAATAATCTCGACAACTTGGGAACCCAGCTTTACCATCCGCTCAAATAACCACTTAGGACAGGTCCCATAATCTAAAGTAAAAGTGGCAATTCCTTTTTGTATCATTTCTTTAAATAATTTTCAGTTACTTTAATAATCTCATTCATCATCTTGACTGATTCCACAGGATATTTTCCTACTGCAGTCTCTGCGGAAAGCATAAGAAAATCTGCTCCATCTAAAATGGCATTAGTGATATCAGAAACTTCTGCCCTTGTAGGTCGAATATTTTCCGTCATTGATTCTAACATCTGGGTAGCCACAATTACTGGTTTATTTTTTAACTTTGCTTTCTTAATAATTTCTTTCTGTAAAATCGCCACCTCATATATCGGACAGGATACACCCAAATCTCCGCGCGCTACCATTATCGCTTCTGATACATCTAATATAGCATCTAAATTTTTTATGGCAATAGAACTTTCAATTTTGGCAACTAATTTTATAGATTTTGTTTTGGGAATAATTTTTTTTATCCTTAAAATATCAGCTTTATCTCTGACAAATGACTGGGCAATATAATCAAAATTATTCTCAATACAAAATTGGATATCTTTTTTATCTTTATCAGAAAGCCCCTTAAATCTTAATTTAAGGTCAGGTATATTTATCCCTTTATGTGATTTAAGAATACCGCCCATTAATACCTTTGCTTTAAGAAGATTATTTTTGTAGCCCTCTACCTTTAAACATAAATTTCCATCATCAATATAAATAAATGAACCTTTCTTTATCTCTTTTAAACTATATTCGTAATCAATAGGGATAATCTCTTTTTCACCTAAAATGTCTCTGTTAGTAAAATAAAAAATCTTATGCTTCTTTAATTCAATCGGTCTTTTAAGTTTGCCTACGCGGATACGATAGCCCTCTAAATCTCCCAAAATCTTAATTGACCTTCTATATTTCTCATTTATCTTTCTTATAAGTTTTATCTCTTTTAAATAATCTTCATAATTTCCATGAGAAAAATTAATCCTTACTACATCTAATCCTGCCAAAACCATCTTTCTTAAAACTGAATAACTATTGGAGGCAGGGCCTAAAGTAGCAATAATTTTTGTTTTGGGAATCATATTTATAATTATACCCTTATAAAATCTCTGTGTCTAATAAAAACTATTTTTGATTTAAAAATGGTTAGTTTCGTTATTTTCGTTGAGTTCGTTATTATCGTTTAATATGAGGAGAGGGTTTAATAGAAAAGGTGATTTAAAAGTTTTAAGGAAAGTTATCAATTTCTTTTCAAATTAAGATAATTATAACTTATTGTATAGCAATAACTAATTTCACAAGGAACCGTCCCCATTTATCGTTATATTCGTTAATATCGTTAATTTCGTTTTTTTACTTCCTAACTTCCTAACTTCCTAACTTTATGCTGACATCAGTTAAATCAATACTTATTGAAGAATCTCTAATATCTCTGCTTCATTACTCATCTTTATTCCTTTTATAATTCTTGCCTGCCATTTTTTAGGAACCGAATTAAATACCTTTTTAATTATAGAAGATTCATCCTTTTTAATGAGAGCCTTTAAAATCTCAATAGCAATATTTCTATCTTTAACTGCTTTATCCTGCTTAGGCCTTCTTTGAGATATAATTAGCTTATGCAAGGCAAAATTAGCCGGATGAGGTAAAGTTATATAGAAATCTTCTACTTTTACCTTAATTGTATTTAAAGAGAGAAAACTTAAAAACCTCAAAGCAACCGCATTCATCCCTAACTTGGGCAAAGGAACAGGCTTATCTGTACCTTTACCTTTTTCTGGGGTCAAGAATTCAAGTAACAAATCCGGATGGTCTAACTTAATATATCCTTTGCTACCTTTAATCATCGTCACAAAACCTAAGTCTTTAAGTAGAAGCGGAACATCTACCTCTTGCTTTATAATCGAAGGATTATTTATCAGAAAATCAATGTCTCTTGTCTTAATGGTAGCTTGGTCTATATAGGGAACATTAGAGAAATAATCCTTATAAAAATAAACACACCAACTACCTATCAGAATGAAATCTTTTAGTATACCGCTTTTATTGAAGCGTCTTAAAATTTCAAGACACAGCTTATACTGGCTCTTTTCCACGTAAAGCCCCTCTTAAGAATTTTATTTGTTTTTTAACCCGCGATAGTAAATTTCTATATTTTGCCCTCATTACCTTGGCTTCTTCAAACTTCTTTACTTCTTCTTCAGAAACTTTACCTTTATAAATGTATTTTACTTTTTTCCCTATTCTCTTTACGAGATAGAAATATTTATGACCGCGTATTTTTTTTGCTACAAGACAACCCTGAGGTAGCCTTCTTAAAACCTCTTCATATTCCCTCTTCATACGTAGAGAATTCTCCAATTCCTCTTTTAAAACACCTTTTATTACACCTTCCATATCTCCTCCATTACCTAACAAACTACTATATAGTATATTTTGTTGGTTAACAAAAGTCAAATAAAATTACCTAACAAATATAATTATTCTATTAATTGTTGGGTAACATATTTATAATAGGCGAAATTCGCATAGAGACCGTTTCTTATAATATTCGTTAATTTCGTTTTTTTACTTCCTAACTCACCTAACCTTCCTAAGCTCTCTCATCCTCAATACTCAATATACTTACTACTCACTACTTTTTCCTAACTCCTAATTTGATGCCTGATACTTTTTCCTAAAATAGGTAGGTTAAATCTTTGGTTTGGGAAAATTTTTTATGGCTTTTAGAGAAGTTTCTAATTTGGTTTTTTCCAGATGATATCGCTTTAACTTTCCTTGTAGAAATTTATCGTATCCAGTTAAATCCAATAAACCATGGCCACTGTAGTTAAAAAGTATGACTTTGCTCTTTTTTTCCTTTTTTGCTTTTAGCGCCTCATCGATCACACAAGCAATGGCATGGGAAGTCTCAGGAGCAGGGATACTGCCTTCGGTTCTTGCCCAAATCAGCGCAGACTGGTAACATTTAATTTGGTCATAAGCAACAGGTTTAATCAAACCTGATTTTACTCCTGCACTTACCAAGGGTGCCATACCATGATAGCGCAAACCCCCTGCATGGATAGGCTCAGGGATGAAGTTATGCCCAAGGGTATACATCGCCAACAGAGGAGTTAAACCCGCAGTATCTCCATAATCATAGGCAAATTCTCCGCGGGTTAAAGTAGGGCAAGCAGTAGGTTCAACTGCAATTACTTCAATATCCTGACCATTTATCTTATCAAATAAAAAAGGAAAAGAAAGCCCAGCAAAATTACTTCCGCCTCCTACACAACCCACTATAATATCAGGCTTCTTTTCTCCGATTAAATTTAGTTGTTTCTTTGCCTCCAGACCAATGATAGTCTGATGTAATAAAACAAAATTCAAAACACTTCCCAATGAATAACGTGTTTTTGCGCTTTTATCCGAAAGGGTCTCCTCAATTGCCTCACTTATGGCTATACCTAAACTACCAGGTGTAGAAGGGTCTTTCTTTAATACTCTTCTTCCGAAAGATGTCTCTCTACTTGGACTGGGAACACATCTTGCATTCCAGACCTGCATCATAATTCTGCGCATCGGTTTCTGCTCATAACTTATCCTTACCATATAAACTTTGCATTCCAATCCCACCAAACAACAGGCAAAGGCAAGGGCACTTCCCCATTGTCCTGCACCGGTTTCCGTAGTAAGTTTTTTAATCCCAAATTTTTTATTATACCAAGCCTGCGCTACCGCAGTATTCGGTTTATGTGAACCTGCAGGGCTTATGCTTTCATCTTTGTAATAAATACGCGCCGGGGTCTTGAGGTAATTCTCTAAATAAACTGCTCTCTTTAAAGGTGTAGGTCTCCAGCGCAAAAGAATCTCAATTATTTCCTCAGGAATTTTAATCCAACGCTGAGTAGAAACCTCCTGTTCGATAAGATTTGCTGGGAATATCCTCTCAAGCATCTGGGGGCTAACTGGTTTTCCATCTGGAAGAAGCGGAGGCAATGGTTTTAAAGGAATATCTGCAGATAAATTATACCAACTGGTGGGGATATCTTTCTGTCTTAATTCTATTCTTATCTCTTTCATCTTAATGTTTAGCAATTTTTTCTATGGTTTTTATCGCCAGCTCAACCGCGCAGTTTAAATCATTTATACTAAATACAGCGCTCGGAGAATGGATGTAACGCGTAGGTATACTTAAAACACCCGTAGATACCCCATATTTATTCATATAGATGATTGCCCCATCAGTCATTCCACCTTCAATAACCGCTATCTGATACTTTATATTATTTTCTTTGGCAGTCTCGATAAGTAGGTTTTTCATCTTTTCATTTACAATTAAACCTCTCCCTGAGGCTTCAATAATGGTAATCCCCACTCCCCCTCCCAACTTTAAGGTCGATTCCCGTTCAGTCATCTGAGGCGTATCTCCCGCAATATTTGTATCAATAACCAAAGCATAATCAGGAGAAATCTTAAAAGCAGAGGTCCTTGCACCCTTTAATCCTACTTCCTCTTGACTAGTGGCTACCACATATACTTGTGCCTCTACATTTAATCTTTCCAAAATTTTAATTAAAGCAAAACAACCTACCCTGTCATCTACCGCTTTTCCGTAATATAAATCATTATTCAAAACACCTGCATTGGGCTGAAATATTACCGCATCTCCAATCTCTACCATCTTTTCTGCTTCCTCTTTATTTTTTGCGCCTATATCTATAAACATATCTTCATATTTTATGGGTTTATTTTTCTCCTCTTCTTTTTGCAAATGGGGTGGTTTTGCGCCAATTATTCCTAAAATATCTTTCTTCTTTGCTTTTATTATTACGCGCTGACCTAAAAGAATACGGTCATCTATACCACCTACTTTTATAAAATTTAAAAATCCCTCTTTAGTAATATTCTTCACCAATAAGCCTATCTCATCCATATGCGCTGATAACATAATTTTAATTTTGCCTTCTCCCTTTTTAGCAATAACATTTCCTAAATTATCAATCTCTACCTCATCAGTTATCTTTTTAAATTCTTCATACATTATTTGAGCAATCTCATTTTCATAACCCGCAATACCTGATGCCTCTAATATTTTCTTTAATAATAAATCCATAACCGCTCCTTTTTTATCATTATAATATAGCAAACTCTCTTAAAATATGCAACCCCAAATAATTTTCGTTATTTTTTACTCCCTAACTCACCTAACTTTACCTAACTTCCTAACTACTCAATACTCCATACTTTTCTAAATTCCTGCCACAAAACTTCCTTAGAAACTCCTATATCTATAAAATCCCAAGGAAAAATTTCTTCTTTATTAAAATTACGCAAAACATAAAAATTGGGGTCAATTTTTTCTTCTTTAAAGGCGCTCTCCCATATATCAAAAGAAAATTGACTATTTAAACTTCCAAAAACAGCCCCTTTTTTATAGGCACAATAAATCACCTTGGAAATCCTTCGGTCAGCGCGGGAAAGAAGACATTCCAAAAAACTCATATAACGGTTATGAAAGCTAATCTTAAGCCATTTATAAGGTTTTGCTTTTAAAAAAAGATATTCTTCTTTTTCTTTAATTTTTTCTAAATCCTCCATCGAAAACCACTGAAAAGGAGTATGGGGCTTAGGAACAAAAGGATTGATGCTTAAATTAATACGTAAAGTCCTTTTATATTTTTTCTTTATAAAATCGTATAAGCGATAAGCCATCTCGATTATCCCATCTAAATCCTGATTCTTCTCTGAAGGCAGGCCAATTATGAAATAAAGTTTTATATGATTAAAACCCCTCTGATAGGCTTTATCTACTACTGAAAGAAATTCCTCTATATCAAAATCCTTATTTATTATTTTACGCAACCTTTCGCTGGTTGTTTCTGGAGCAAAGGTAAGTCCTCCTTTTTTTAAGATATCAAAATTAGAGATAAGTTCTCCGATAATTTTTTTATGCCTTAAAGAAGAAAAAGAAACTAAAAGTTTTTTCTCCTTAAATTCATTATCTAAATTCTCTAAAAGTTCTCCCATATAAGGATAATCACAAACAGAAAGCCCTCCTAAAGAAAGTTCTTCATAGCCCGTTAAAAAAAATAACTCTTTTGCCAATTCTAACAATTTACCTACACTTCTTATCCGATAAGGATAATAAAATGACCTTGCTTGGCAAAATCGACAAAAATTAGGACAGCCCCGCATAATCTCTAAAATCAAGCGGTCATGGGTTAACTCTATATAAGGGATGAGCCATTTAGTAGGATAAAAACTATTTTCTATATTTTTTAGGTATTGTTTTTTAATGGGTAAGGGTGCATCTTTTACATTGGAAGAAAAACTCTTTATCGTTCCATCATTATGATAAGAGACATCATAAAAAGAAGGGATATAGACACCCTCAAGATATTTAAAATTATGTAAACATTCTTCTTTGGAAGGTTTTTTATCCGAATTTTTCTTTTTTAACTGGCGGTAAATATCTATAATTTTAATAATTACTTCTTCTGCCTCTCCAATTATAAAAAGGTCAAAGAAATCTGCTAAAGGTTCAGGATTAATACTACAGGGTCCGCCTGCGATAATTAAAGGATAATCTTTTCTTTCTGTTGAATACAAAGGGATATCTGCTAAATCCAAAATCTTTAAAACATTCGGATAGGTAAGTTCATAACTTAAAGAAAATCCAATAATATCAAAATCTACCAATCGCCTTTTCGACTCCCAGGAAAATATCCTTGTATTTTCTTTTTCTAAAAACCTCTCCAAGTCAGGCTCTGGCAAAAATACTCGCTCACAGACCACATCTTCAATATTATTTAAAATACCATAGATTATCCTCAATCCCAAATTACTCATCCCGATGGTATAAAAATCAGGAAAACATAAAGCAAAACGAATATAAGTCTTATCAAAATCCTTCTTTACTACATTTATTTCATTACCTAAATATTGGCCAGGTTTATTTACTTTAAGTAAAATCGGTTCTAAATTCATCTTTTTTTATTAATATTCATCAGTATACCCAAAGATAAAAAAGAAACTACGATAGATGAACCACCATAACTAAAAAAGATAAGCGGAAGACCGACTACCGGAGCCATCCCTAAGGTCATAGAGAGGTTAATAAAAATTTGGATAAAAAACATAGAAACTATCCCCCATGCCAATAGGCGTTCAAAATATTCGTTAGTTGCCAGAGCGATCTTTAAACTATAAAAAATTAAGAGATAATATAAAATCAGAAGGAGCAAACTTCCCAAAAACCCCCATTCTTCTGAAAAACTTGAAAAGATAAAATCTGTATGCGCTTCTGGTAAAAATCTCAACTGCCCCTGCGTTCCAGAAAGCCAACCTTTTCCTAAAAACCTCCCTGAACCAATAGCGATCTTAGATTGGGTTACCGTATAACCTGCTCCTAAGGGATCTTTATCTGGATTGAGAAAAACCAAAAGTCTTTCCTTTTGGTAGTCTTTTAGAAAATGCCAAAGTAAAGGTGAAAGAAAAACCAAAATTATCAAAAGTATAACAATATACTTTCTTTTTACACCTGCAAAATAAACTATACTTAGGTATATAAAAAAAATCATCAATGCGGTTCCTAAATCTGGCTGTTGAAGTATTAAGAAAATCATCGGAGCAACCCAAAGGAAAGGAATAATTATCCCTCTTTTAAAATTGAGTTTACTTCTTCCAGAAAATCTTAAAGAGTAATGGCTGAAGTATCTCGATAAAATAATTATAGAGGCAAGTTTCGCCAACTCCGAAGGTTGAAAATTAAACCAAAGTATCTTTAGCCACCTCTGCGCTCCTAAACGGATATGCCCAAGGATATCTACCAGTATAAGTAAAACTAAAGTTACTACATATATGATATAAGCGATATCCCAAAGTCTAACCGCATTCCATCTATAAATAAAAAGAAGAAAAACCAACCCCAAAATTATCCAGATAATCTGGCGCAGATATAGAGGTATTTCATTAATAGAAGTAGATGGGTATCTTGTGCTATATATAGTAATTACCCCTAAGAAACTGATAAAAAGTGCAAGTGAAAAAATAATCGGATTATAATTTTTCATAAAATGCCCTCTTCTTTCATCCTCTCAATTATTTTTTTTGTTACTAAACAGGCATTGGTGCTTGAGCCGGCATGCTCTAAAATTACACAGATACTATAACTTGGATTTTCTACAGGAAAAAATCCCGCAAACCAAGCATGGGGTTGTTTTTTGGAAACCTGAGCGGTTCCAGTTTTTCCTGCGATCGATAAATCAGGGATATAAAGAAGATGTGCGGTTCCTTCGGGATCCTTTACCACCGCTTCCATAGCGCGATTTATAATTTTTAAAAATTTTTCAGGAATACCCAAAGATAAAATCTTTCTCTGTTTAAGAGAAATATCTTTACCCGCAATCGCTTTTACTATATAAGGTCTTACTAATTTGCCTCCGTTAGCGAATACGGAAATCATCCGTACGATCTGTAAAGGTGTAGTCAATAATTCACCCTGTCCGATAGCAAAATTAGCGGTATCTCCATCAAACCAAGCCTGTCTTTTTTCTAATTTTCTTAATAGAGGGTGAGGAACAAAACCCGCTTTTTCTTCAGGCAGGTCTATATGCGTGAGTTTTCCTAAACCAAATTTTAGAGCATATTCGTTAATTTTATCTGCACCTAAAGATAATCCTACTTTATAAAAAAAGATATCGCAGGAATGAACAATCGCCCAAAATAGATTTTGGTTACCATGTTTTTCCCAGCAACCGAATTGACGATTACCTATCTTTAATGAACCATCACAGAAAAAAGTAGTTTTCTCATCTATCCGTTTATTCTCTAAAGCTGAATCTGCTACTACCACTTTAAAAACTGAACCTGGAGGATAAAGACCACTTATCGCCCGATTAACTAAAGGAGAAGTAGGATCAGAAAGTAAATCTTTTAAAACAGACGGATTAGAAATTTCAAAAGGAGAAAAGTTAGGAGAACTTGCCAGCGCAATTATCTCGCCGGTATGAGGTTGAATTATCACTACCGCTCCAGAATAATCTTTTAAAACTTCCTCCACAATCTTTTGAACCCTTAAATCTATCGTTAAAGTAATATCTTTACCATTTATTGGCTTTTTAAAACCTAAAATCCGACGCAATCTTCCATAACTATCTATCTCCAATTGAATACCGCCGTTGTCTGGTTTTAGATAATAATCGTAACGCTCCTCTATACCACCATAACCTACAGTATCTTGGATAGAATATCCGTAATCTTTCCATTTATCTAAACGCCATCTATCAATTAAACCTATATATCCAATAATATGGCTGGCTAATCTTCCATAAGGATAAAATCTTTTGGGGACTGATTGAATGACAATCTGAGGAAATTCAGATTTTAATTCCTCAAGAATAATTGCCTTTTCTTTATCTAAATCTTTAACTAAAGTTATGGGCAAAGAGGATTGAATAGCCTGTGCCTGATAGGTCTTTTTTAAGGAAGAAAATGAGATCCCTAAAACCGAAGCGAGTTTCTTTAAAAAATCATCAACATTTTCTATTGCCTGTGGATAGGCCATCAGTTCATAAGAAAATTGATTATCGACAATCACCTCTCCCTTTCGGTCCAATATTTTTCCTCTTGCTCCTTTAAGGGCAATGATACGGATAGAATTGGCTTTACTCAGTTGATAAAACTTATTACCTTGGATAATTTGCAATTGATATAATCTTAAAGAAATTAAGAGAAATCCCAAACCTATGACTGAAGAAAATTTCCTTATCGACATAAAAAATCCATAGTTTTAAATACAATTATAGATAAGGCGGTTGTATAAAGTAAGGAAAAGGCGGTATTTTTAAAAAAGAAAAATATGGAAGCAGTAAAACCACCTAAATAAAAAAATATACTTTTAAGAATATTTAACATCAATACTCCAAAAATTACAAGCAATAATTTCGAAGCGAAAGTTTCAATAACGAAGGAATTATTTATCTTATAAATAAGCCCACCTAAACTCAAAAATATCAAAGAGTTTATCCCCAAAGGATAACTTCCCCCTATATCCTGTAAAAATCCTAAAAAAAATCCAAAACCCAAAACTTCTCTTAAACTATAATTCAATCCCAAATTTACCAGAGCAGGGATAAAAAGGTCTGTCTTTACAGAAAAGATACTAAAACAGTCCTTTATTAAAATTTCACTTAACCAGAGAAAAAGAAAAAAAATAATCAGCTTTGCCCTTCTCATCTATTTTTTTAAAATGACCTCTACCTCTTCTAACTTATTAAAATCTACCGCAGGTTTTATTTTAAGATAAACCTCCGATTCCCATACATCTTTTTTTACCTCCATAACTTCTCCAATTAATATCCCTTTAGGGAAAAATTCAGTAAGCCCAGCAGTAATTACCGGGGTTTTAAGTTGGTATTTCTCTTTATCGGAGAGATAACGCATTATAAAATAATCTTCTAATGTCCCGCATACCAAACCTTGCTGGCGACTGTCCTGAATAATTGCAGAAACACAGAAATTGGGATCCGTAGCAAGAATTACCTTAGAGGTAAAATCCCCTACTTCTGCTACTTTTCCTACTAAACCGGAAGGAGAAATTACCGCTAAGTTTTTTTTTAAACCATCTTTTCTCCCACGATCGATTACGATAAAAGATGACCAGTTATCAGGAGAACGCATAATGACTTTCGCAGGAAGGATAGAAAAATTAGAGTTCTGTTTAAAAGAAAGTATGCTTTTAAGTCTTTCGTTTTCCAAAGAAAGCTCTTTAAAATTAACCATTTGCTGTTTTAATAAACCTATCTCTTTAGTTAATCTTATATTTTCTAAATAATTGTATTGAAAAAAAAGTAACGCCTTAAATTCATTAAAAAAAAATTTAGTTATTTTTAAAGGATATTTGGATAAATCGATTAGCGGTGTTTTAATAAGAGGGATAAAGAAAATAATAAAAAGAAAGGTTAAAAGGAAGGGGATTAATTTTTTATTCTTAAAAAATTGATACACTTCATCCGAAAACTCTTAACGCACCGTAACTCTCTTTAAATACTTTATATTATCTAATATTTTTCCTGTACCTTCTACCACCGCAGTTAAAGGATTTTCCGCAACATGCACAGGAAGACCGGTCTCTTCAGAGATTATCTTATCTAATCCCCTTAAAAGCGAACCCCCTCCTGCCATTACAATCCCATGCTCAATAATATCAGAAGCTAACTCTGGAGGGGTTCTCTCCAAGGAAATCTTAGTCACCTCTAATATCGCCTTTATCGGCTCGGAGAGCGCTTCCCTTACTTCTTCCGAACTGATTGTCACTGCTTTAGGAAGTCCAGAAACAAGGTCTCTTCCCTTTATCTCCATCGTTACCTCTTCCTCTAAAGGATAGGCAGAACCTATCTTTATCTTTATCTCTTCTGCAGTACGCTCTCCAATTAAAAGATTATAGGCTTTTTTAAGGTACTCAATTATTGCTTCATCCATCTCATCGCCACCGATACGAATCGTTTTGGAAAAAACCATACCTGCTAAAGAGATAACCGCAATCTCAGTTGTGCCTCCCCCGATATCAATAATCATATTTCCAACAGGTTCTTCAATAGGAAGCCCCACCCCAATCGCCGCAGCCATAGGTTCTTCTACTAAATAAACTTCTCTTGCTCCTGCTCTTTCTGCTGAATCTCTCACCGCCCTTTTTTCAACTTCAGTAATTCCTGAAGGGATAGCAATGATGATGCGCGGTCTTACCAGAACCTGACGATGATGCACTTTTCTTATAAAATACCTTAACATCGCCTCCGTAGTATCAAAATCCGCAATTGCTCCATCCTTCATTGGTCTTATGGCGACAATATTACCGGGGGTTCTTCCTAACATCCGTTTTGCTTCCTCTCCTACTGCCATAACTTGCTCATTTACCTTATCGATAGCCACTACTGAAGGTTCACATAAAACCACTCCTTCTCCTTTAACATAAACCAAAGTAGTGGCGGTGCCTAAATCTATGCCCATATCATTGGAAAATAGACTAGAAAGGTAATCTACAGACTTCTTTAGCCTTATCTTCCAATCTGCCATTTCTCTACTCCTTGTTTTTCTTTAATCTTAACAGAGATTAAAGTATATGTCAAATAAAAATTTACTAATATCGGACTGATATAGGTACATCGTATCCACCTTTGTCTTTTTCTTTATAGCATAGCTCAAGTAAGTTTTCAAGCCTTATTGGTGGTAGATTAAGCACACCTTCATTTATCTCTGGAAATCTCTCTCTTAA
>Ga0272448_1003168_pt1 | contig 19819 bp, 14 predicted proteins | sample YNPCB0191_FD_202220 | JGI IMG/M metagenome (GOLD analysis project Ga0272448, IMG submission 202220) | Hot spring sediment microbial communities from Yellowstone National Park, WY, United States - YNP-CB-019-1 | ecosystem: Environmental > Aquatic > Thermal springs > Hot (42-90C) > Sediment... | reverse complement strand
ATGCTTAACAGAACTAGCTTCGCAAATCCGCCAAGCGCTTATCGTCCGATACCGTTTTGGTTTTGGAACTCGAAGATGCGCAAGGAGCGCGTCGAGGAGCAGATTCGGGATTTTCACGCAAAAGGCATTGGCGGATTCTTCATTCACGCACGATTTGGGCTTGAAACAGAGTATTTATCTGAGGATTGGATGGACTGCGTGCGGCACGCGGTGGCAGTTGCGGAAGAGCTGGGTATGGAGGTCTGGCTCTACGATGAGAACGGCTTCCCCAGCGGGGTGGGCGACCTGAAGGTGAGCCGAGTGCCGGAGTATCGTTCGAAGTTCGTTGACCTTATGGAAGCAAAAGCTGTTGGAGGGCAAGAGATAAGGCTGGATCTGCCGACCGAAAAGGTTCTTATGGCGTATGCCTATAAGCAAGGAGCTCACCCGCCGCCCCGTCTTTCTCCGACGACAGAAAAGGAAGTCGGACTGCTCGAACTTAGCAGGTATATCGAGGGAAACCGATTAGTGTGGGTGCCTCCGCTGGGAGAGTGGAACATCGCGGTCTACTCAAAATGCGTGCTGGAGGATCCCAACGACGTGGTTTTCGGAGTAGACTACCTGAACCCGGATGCAATGCGTCGCTTCTTCGATCTCACGCTCGTGCCGTATGAGAAAGCGCTTGGCGAGCACTTTGGAAAGACAGTTAAAGGTATATTCACCGATGAGCCGACGCTTTTGCCGTGGCATCACGATATCGACTGGTATGGCAAGCGGAAGCATACTCGCGTTGTGGTGTGGGACGATCGCATCGAGGAAGAGATGATCTCACGCATCGGCCTCGATGCAAATGCGTTCCTGCCGCATCTCTTCTTCGATATCGACGAAAGCACGCCTCAAGTCCGGCGAGCGTTCCGACAAGCAGTGTCGGACCTGTATATGCGAGCGTTCTTTGCTCCTTATAGCCAATGGTGCGAAGAACGCGATTTGAAACTCACGGGGCACGTGCTGTTCGAAGAAGGATTGTATCTCAACACAGATTTCCAAGCGGATATTGCCGCGTCGCTTTCGGTGTTCCATGTGCCCGGCACCGATCACCTAGGCGAGGTCACAGAGGTTTCTTACGGCGGATTCTGCAACACTCCGAAGCATCTGACCAACATACAAGGGGAAAAACTGGTAGCATCGATTGCGCATCACTACGGCCGCGAGGCCGCAATTACCGAAACCTACGGCTGCGCGGGTTGGGGATTGAGCTTCGAGAATATGAAACGGATTGCCGACTGGCAATACTCGCTGGGGCTCAATATGCTCTGTCCGCATGCGGTGTTCTATTCGATTGAGGGCTTTCGCAAGTCGGATGCGCCGCCTTCGGAGAACCACATGGCCGGATGGAAGCACTATCGGCGGTTCGCAGACTACATTGGCAGGTTGTCCTATGCTCTCAGACAAGGGCACCACGTCGCCAAGATCGCGCTTTTCTACCCGCTGCGAGAGTTCTGGGGAGAGTATGCTGTGGGCAAGGAAGGGGAGGAAGATCGCGTCGTCAGCGATGCGTTCGACTTGTGCGCGAGCATGCTAACGCGGCTGCACTTCGATTACGATATATTGCCGGAGCAGGTGCTTGCGTCAGCGCGCGTCGAAAACGGCAAGCTGTGCACTCGCGACGAGGAATACTCGGTGTTGATCGCTCCTCCGTATTCGATGGAAGGTAAGGCTTGGGAGAATGCGACAAAGTTCCTTGCATCCGGCGGGACGTGGCTATTGCCTCCGATAGGCAAGCACGAGGTCGATATAGCTCACATTGAGTGCAAGCTGCAACCTTTGTTGGCTGTTCTAGGAAGTGGGAAATCGAGAGTCGAGAACGAGCGGGCCGCACGCGCAAAGCATGTAACGTTTGAAACCAGCGCTGGCAAGCTGATTGCGGTGCTTGCAGGAACGTCGGACCCGGACGGCGTGCGTATGGGGCTCGCTTCGGCGCTTCGAGGGACAATAACTCCCGATGTCGAAATCATATCTTCCGAAGGCAAGGAGCTTGAGGAGATTCGTTACGTGCATCGGGAATCTGACGGCACGCACATATTTTTCTTCACGAATACCTCTGATCGGGATGTTTCCGCTGTTCTGAGTCTGGAAGCGGTCGGCGCAGTGGAGGAGTGGGATCCGGAGAGTGGCGAGATCCGTCCGGCGAATGGTCAGGAGATTGTAGACGGCAGACTCCGCATGAGTTGCGAGTTTGCACCTTACGGCTCGACAATCTACGTAGTCGATTCGAATCGACCAATTGAACCAACAAGACGCCTTGAGCCGGTGCGCGAGCAGATCATAGTCCTGCCCGACGAGTGGCAGTTTCGAACGCAGGAGCCGAATGCTCTCATTCTCGGCCGTTGGGAGTTCGAGCCGCGAGTGCATAGATCGGGCGAGGACTATACGTATACCGCCGAGTTCGATTGTGAGTATCTGCCCGATAGGTTGCTTCTGATGCTGGACGATATCGAATATCGTTCTTCGTTGATGGGTGGGATGGACCTTGAAGTGCGGGTGAACGAACGCTCGTGGCGGCGACCTGAGATGGATTGGTATTTAGACCCTGGCTTTAAGACGCTAGATATTACCGAAGGGATTAAGCATGGGAGGAACACTATCCAAATAACTATTAGGCATTCGGCTTGGTCTGGTCAGCCGCACTTGTTGAACTCACCTCCAATGCTTCTAGGCGATTTCGCATGCGATCGTGAGAAGAGCGCCATACTCGCACCAGTTAGATTGGCTTCCTGTGGTTCTTGGACCGATTTTGGCTACCCGTATTTTTCGGGAACAGGCATATATACGCAGGTTTTCAAGGTGTCAGATCTTCCGTTAGGCGCTCGGCTAGTTGTTTCGATAGATTCGGTGCGCGATATGGTCGAAATCGCAATAAACGACGCAAGTGCGGCTGTGCGACTGTGGCGACCGTGGGAGGCCGACGTGACCGACCTGTTACGCGAAGGCGAAAACAAACTGGAGTTGCGCGTCATAAACTCGACTGGGAACTTTCTCGAAGGTGATGTCAGGCCTTCGGGTTTGATGGGAAGAGTGCGCTTGCTTGCGGAGCGTGTTTAGCTGATTTTTCGAAAGCGGAGGAAAAGATTGGGAGAGACTACTTACCGTATATATCCCCTAAAGTTCGGCGATGTTGTGGAACCTGAGCCAAGGATATTCTATCTCGGCGATTGCGGTAGGACAATAGCGCTTGGGAATTTCTTCTTTCTTATAACAGGAAATGGTTGCAACATTCTTGCGGATACCGGTGTCACCAAGGCCGATGCGGAGAGATTCAACCCTGCGATGGCTCAGAGTCCGGAGGATGACCCTTTTGCGCAGCTCGCAAGACGCGGGGTAGAGTTGGAGTCCATCGAGATTGTCATAGCCACTCATCTGCACTGGGATCACGTGTCGCCGACGATTTCCAGGATGCCGAACGCGAAGCTCTACGTTAGCCCGCGCGAGGTCGAGATGGTTATGAACCCGCCTCATCCTTGGTTTGCAAAGTTTGTCTACAGCGAGGTTATCGAGCGACTTCTGCGAGAGAAACGGATAGTCGAAACGAACGACGGAGACGAGATTCTACCCGGAATAAGCATTTTGTCCACGCCGGGTCATACGTTCGGAGGACAGTCGGTTGTGGTCAATACCTGCCGCGGTAAAGCGGTGATTACAGGGGATGTGTGCTTTACTTATCGGAACTTGGAAGAGGACGTGCCTGGAGGATTCAACTGCAATCTGATTGAATGTTTCAGTAGTCTCCAGAGAATTCGAGATGCGGCGGATGTGGTTCTGCCTGGCCACGATTTGGCGATGCTGGAGCGATTTCCCGAAGGGGTTTGAGGAGAACTCGACGTCAACTTGCACTTCGTAGTTTTGGATGTTTTGCTGTATGAAGACATTGGAATCGATTGCGCGAGAGATACGCTGCGATATAGTGAAAATGGTGCACGAGGCTGGATCGGGGCATCCCGGCGCTGCGCTTAGCTGTGTCGAGATAGTGACTGCGCTCTACTTCAGTGTGATGCGTGTTGACCCAGCCAATCCCAGGTGGCCCGAGCGCGACCGGTTTATACTTTCCAAAGGGCATGCGTGCCCGGTACAATACGCGGCCCTCGCGCGCAAAGGGTACTTTCCGGTCGAGGAGCTTTCTACTCTCCGGCGAATCAACAGCAAACTGCAGGGGCATCCGGATATGAACAAGACTCCTGGAGTTGATATGACTGCGGGTTCGCTTGGGAACGGGCTTTCGTGCGGAGTTGGGATGGCGATTGCCGCCAAGATGGACGGGTTGCCCAGCAGGATATATGTGTTACTTGGCGACGGGGAGGTCCAGGAAGGCGCTGTTTGGGAAGCTGCGATGGCTGCTGCACACTACAAGCTCGATAATTTGGTTGCGATTGTCGACTGCAACGGTCTGCAGCTCGATGGCTTCGTATGTGACGTTATGGACATCGAACCGCTTGCGGACAAGTGGCGAAGCTTTCGCTGGAACGTGATAAACTGCAACGGGCACGACTTTGAAGAGCTGATAGACGCTTTTCGAGGTGCCGAGCGGTGTAAGGGCAAGCCTACAGTGATAATCGCCGATACGACCAAGGGTAAGGGCGTCTCGTTTATGGAAAACCAGTGCGATTGGCACGGCAGATGGCCGACTGAAGAGGAGACCGATAAGGCTCTGAACGAACTGGAGAGTGCGGCATGAGCGAGTTAGTTGCGACACGAGTAGCCTACGGCGAGGCGTTGCCTGAGATGGGCGAGTTGTTTCCTAACTTGGTCGTTTTGGACGCCGACATATCCAAGGCGATGCAGACCGGAGCCTTCCGAAAGCGCTTTCCGGAGAGATCGTTTAACTTCGGAATAGCCGAGCAAGATATGATGGCTGCCGCAGCGGGAATGGCGACGATGGGCAAGATACCCGTTGTTAACACCTACGCCGTGTTCGCGGCGATGCGCGCATGTGAACAGCTTCGCACGTTTATTGCATACCCCAGTTTGAACGTGAAGATAGTGGTCAGCCATGGTGGACTCGCGGTCGGTTGGGACGGGGTGACGCATCAGGGGCTTGAGGACATGAGCATAGTCCGGTCGATTCCTAACGTGACGATTGTGCATCCGGCGGACGCTGTGGCTACTCGCAAGTTGCTTCCGCAAATTATCGCGCACGAAGGACCGGTGTATTTCAGGTTGGGGCGCAATCCCACGCCAATTATCTACCCGCAGGATAAAGAGTTTGTGATGGGTCGCGCAGAGGTGCTGTTGGAGGGTGACGACGTGGCAATTATTGCCTGCGGGTTGATGGTTTCCGAGTCGCTAAAGGCGGCGGAGATGTTGCGAGCTGAAGGCATAAGCGTCAGGTTGGTCGATATGCACGCTGTAAAACCGTTGGACAAGGCTGAAGTGATAAAAAGTGCTCGGTTGTGCGGTGCAATTGTCAGCGTGGAGGACAACAACATCTTTGGCGGTTTGGGTTCGGCGGTTGCTGAGACTTTGTGCGAGCACTGTCCCGTTCCTGCGACGCGGATCGGAGTGCCGGACAAGTTCGGCGAGTCGGGCGACCCCGATGCCTTGTTCGAAAAATATGGCATGAGCGCACGGCACGTTGCCGAGGCCGCAAAACGTGTTTTGAAGCTCAAGAAGTAGAAGGCTGTTGCGATAGTGAGCAAAATCGCTGCAACGGCCTAACAGTTTTGAAAGCAAATATAAATAGATGTCGGTGGTGTTGTTAAATGATAAGGCGCTATAGAGTTGAGGTGACAACAGACAACACGGGTTGGGTGTCGGTGAAGATTCCGGCGGTTCCTGAGGTGCATGCCGAAGCGCATACGCGTGAACAGGCGCTCCGATTTGCCGCAAGGTCGGTTGAATCTCACTTGAAGTCTTTGGCGGAGGCTGGTGGTCGGGTTCCGGAGTCCGATGTCGATGCGATCGTTGTCGATATATAGCGGGATATGCAACCGGAAGGAGCAAGCGATGCAGAAGCATGTTGTGCACGAAAGAGACGTCGAATACGTCAAGCTCACGGGGCGGGATCATAAGATGATAGTCGGGCCGGGGAAGGCGATGGAAGCGCAGAACATGGCCTTTGGGGTCGCTGACTTTCCGCCGAATGCCCACGCGCCGGCGCACGACCACTCGAACGCTGAAGAGATAATATACGTGCTAAGTGGTTACGGCGAGATCTATTTCGATGGGGTTCCCGAAAAAGTCGAGCCCGGATCAGTGGCGTATGTGCCCGTAGGCGTGGAGCACAGTATAAACAATCAGTCGGACGAAGTTATGAAAGTCGTCTATGTCTTTAGTCCACCTGTGGCACAGGGGAGCTACGAGAGAAAGGGCGATAGGTGAGGAACGCGATCAGACCGTTAGTCTTCGTGTTCCTTTAATTTGGTTTTATAGGCATGGCAATCAAGAACAAAGCAAAACCAAAAATAGAACCTGCGTTGGCGAAGGATATGCTGGAGAAGATGTATTTGATCCGGCACTTCGAGCAGCGCGTGGTGAAACTTTTCCAACAAGGGCTTATACGCGGCGCGACGCATGTCTATCTTGGCGAAGAGGCAATAGCGGTTGGAGCTTGTGCGGCGTTGGGACCGGATGATTATATCACCAGCACCCACCGTGGACACGGACACGTGATAGCGCGCGGACTGGACGTAAAGCGCATGCTCGCGGAACTCTTGGGCAAAGCTACCGGCTACTGTGGCGGCAAGGGCGGGAGCATGCACATTGCAGACATCAAAAGAGGCATACTCGGCGCGAACGGCGTGGTGGGCGGGGGGATTCCACTTTCTCTTGGCGCAGGTCTGAAGTCTGTCTACAAAAAGACCGGACAGGTGACATTGTGTTTCTTCGGCGACGGTGCCGCCCAACAGGGCGGTTTTCACGAGTCGCTGAATATGGCTGCGATCTGGAAACTACCTGTGGTTTATATCTGTGAGAACAATTGCTTCGCGCTGACCACGCCAAATTGTGAGGAATGCGCAATTGAGAACATCGGCGATCGTGCGGCAGCCTATGGGATTCCCGGGTATGTGATCGACGGAAATGACGTCATATCGGTCTATGAGACGGTCCGCAAGGCGGTGGCTCACGCGCGGGCAGGGAATGGTCCTGTGCTGGTCGAGTGCAAGACTTATCGCTGGTATGGACACTATCTGGGCGATCCGGAAGTCTACCGCACTAAGGAAGAGGTCAAAGAATGGCTCGAACGCGATCCAATACCTCGATTTGTAGGAGAGCTTGATGCGGCCGGTATACTCTCAAATGAAGAAGCCGAGAAGATCGATAAAGATGCGCTGGCAGCCGTAGACGAGGCCGAAGAATTTGCTCTTGCAAGTTCTCCGCCCGCTCCTGAGACACTTACGCAGGGATTGTGGGCGCCGGATAAGCCTTTGCCGGAGCCGGTTCGCAAGTCGGACCGAATGCTGGAGCTGACCTATTGCCAGGCGATCAACGCAGGACTGCGGGAGGCGTTGGCGGCGGATTCGGATGTTGTGATCCTCGGGGAAGATGTGGGATTGCACGGCGGGCCGTTTCAGGTTACGAAAGGTCTGTTTCACGAGTTCGGCGGTGAGCGGGTGAGGAACACTCCACTTTCTGAGGCTGCAATAGCTGGATGTACGGTCGGCGCGGCGCTCACGGGTCTGAGGCCGATTGGTGAGATTATGTATATCGATTTCACTACCATCGCTTCGGATCAGATAGTGAACCAGGCGGCAAAGATGCGCTATATGTTCGGTGGGGAAGCAAAACTTCCGCTGGTGATACGCACGATGATAGGAGCTGGCACGCGCAGCAGTGGCCAGCACTCGCAGAGCCTGGAGGCTTGGTATTGTCACATCCCCGGACTTAAGGTTGTAATGCCATCCACGCCGTATGACGCAAAGGGACTCATAAGAAGCGCCATATACGACGACAACCCGGTCGTCTTTATAGAGCTCAAGCGGCTCTACAATACCAAGGGAATGGTGCCGGACGAGGAGTACTTCATTCCGCTCGGCAAGGCAGACGTCAAGCGGTCTGGTAGGCATGTGACGGTGATCGCTACCGGCGCACAGGTTCTTGAGGCCTTGAAAGCAGCCGAGGAGCTGTCGTCTTCGGGAATCGAAGTTGAAGTGGTTGATCCGAGAACATTGTATCCGCTGGATCGTGAGACCATAGCGTCGTCGGTGCGCAAAACGGGAAGAGCTGTTGTTGTATCGGATGCGATAGCGCGCTTTGGAATCTGCGCGGAAATATGCGCTGTGTTGATGGAGGATGCGTTCGATTACCTGGATGCGCCAGTTAGGCGTGTCGGTGGAGCCGAAGTGCCGATGCCTTACGCGGGTGAACTGGAGGCGATTGCGCTGCCGAGTGCTGCTACTATCGCCGATGCAGTGAGGGAGATACTGTGAGTGCGGAGTTCGAGGGCAAAACTGCGATAGTGACTGGTGCGGCGCGCGGGGTCGGTAGAGAAATAGCCGGACAATTTGCCGAACGCGGAGCGGCTGTTGCTGTAGTTGATATTGACGCCGAAGGTGCGCTAAAAGCAGCGGAAGAAATAGGTTCGAATGCGCTGACGATAGCCTGTGACGTGAGCTGCTGGCAGGCAGTCGAAGCGATGGTCGAGACTGTGATTGCACAGCTTGGGAGAATCGACATAGTTGTCAACAACGCCGGAATTTGTGAGCGGGTGACAATAGAGCAGCTTACACCTGAGAGCTGGGATCGTGTATTGGCGGTGAATCTCAGAGGACCGTTTTTAGTATGCAAGGCGGTTGTTCCACACATGAAGTCGCTCGGCTCGGGTCGGATTATCAACATTACGTCGGTTGCCGGAAAGATCGGTGGCTTGATGGTCGGTTTACACTATACTGCATCTAAAGGCGGGTTGTTGGCATTTACTAAAGGGCTTGCCCGCGAGCTTGCGCCGTTCGGAATCACGGTTAACTCGGTGTGTCCCGCAATGGTGGATACGGAGATGGGCGCGATGTTTGGTGCGGACGAAAAGGCGAGGTATTTGGCGGGGGTTCCGCTCGGACGCCTGGCTATGCCTGGGGACGTTGCTTCGGCGGTTATGTATTTGGCTTCGGATTCAGCGTCCTACGTAACGGGAGAGATCATCGACGTCAACGGTGGCATATTAATGGACTAATAGCGATGCGCTACGATGCAAAGGGGGAGATGTATGCGGCTGAAGGGTAAACGTTGCATTGTAACCGGCGGATCCAGAGGGATCGGACGGGGAATCGCATTGGCGATGGCTAGGGAAGGAGCCAAGGTTGCGATCAACTATACTGCGAATGATGCGGCAGCACGCGAAGTCGTTGACGCGATCAAAGCGAAAGGCGGCGAAGCGCTCATGATTAAGGCCAACGTGGCGAAGAAGGCCGAAGTAGATGCTATGGTCGCAGAAGTGTTACAAGCGTGGGGTGGGATAGATGTTCTCGTGAACAATGCGGGTGTGTGTCATTTTCTTGATTTCTTCGAAGTTACGGAAGAAGAGTGGGATTTCCATCAAGAAATCAACTGCAAGGGCATTTTTCTTGCTAGCCAAGCCGCGGCCAGGGTAATGCGCGACCAGGGTGGCGGGCGAATAGTGAACGTGACAAGCATCTCCGGTGAAAAGGCGACCAATCCCAAGCAAGTTCCCTATTGCGCGTCAAAAGGCGGCGCGAACATGCTTACTAAAGTCATGGCGGTTGCGTTGGCGCCTTACAAAATCACGGTGAACGCTGTTCTTCCTGGCACGATTAAGACCGATATCAACCGCGATATTCTTGAAAGCGGCGGGACCGAGGAAGCGATCTGCGAGGCTACGCCTTTGGGATGCTTGGGCCAGCCCGAACACATAGCCGAAGCCGTGATCTATTTTGCGAGTGAGGAAGCGGCATGGACTACTGGAGCACTGCTGCCGGTTGACGGCGGATTCATGCTTTAATTAGCTGCTAATGCGATGCAAATTGCAGAGGGGGAAACTGGATAAACATGGCTGAGCTTGCAATAAACGGCGGTAATCCCGTGCGAACGGTTCCGTTGCCGACTGTCGGAGATATTAGCGGTCGCGATTTCGGAGAGGCGGAGATCGCAAACCTTACGGAAGTCGTGAAGACTGGTAGGATGTTCCGCTATGGCGGCAAGTTTGTGGATAGGTTCGAGGCGGACTTTGCGGTGAAGCTCAACATGAAGCACGCTGTGGCGGTTACCTCAGGGACGGCCGCAGTTCATACTGCAATGGGTGCGGTAAACTTGGACGTGGGTAGCGAAGTGATCACTGCTCCCATAACCGATATGGGCACTGTTGCGCCGATCCTGCTCCAGAACTGTGTGCCTGTGTTCGCCGACCTCGATCCTGTATACTTCACAATGCTGCCCGAAAGCATAGAAGAGCGAATCACGGACAAAACCGGGGCGATCATAGTGGTTCACTTGTTCGGCCAACCTGCTGATATGGATGCAATACTCGATATCGGCAGGCGCTACGGTATTCCAGTGATCGAAGATTGTTGCCAAGCTTATCTGGCGGAATATAAGGGCAAACTTGTAGGAACTATGGGCGATATAGGTTGCTTTAGCTTGCAGCAATCGAAACACATTACGGCGGGCGACGGCGGAATAGTGGTCACCAACGACGAGGGGTTGGGCAGTCGGATGAGGCTCTTTGCTGACAAAGGCTGGCCGCGCGAAGGAGATGTGCGCGACTACCTGTTCCTGGGGATCAACTATCGCATGAACGAGCTTACAGGCGCTGTTGCGGCGGCGCAGTGCGGAAAGGTTGAAAACGTCGTTGAGAAAAGACGTCGTGCGGCTAAGTTGCTGACTGAAGCGATAGAAAATGTGCCTGGTGTGATCCCGCCAAAAGTGCGCGCAGGCTGCAAACATTCGTGGTGGCTTTATCCTTTGATGATCGACGAGCAAGTGTTGAGCTGCAGCCCGAAGGACTTTGCACGAGCGCTTGCGGCTGAGGGTATCGGCGCAGGTCACGGTTACATAGGCAGACCTATTTACATGTCGCCGATCTTGCAGGATAAGTTGACCTACGGCGGTAGTAAGTGCCCGTTTACGTGCCCATACTATGGCAGACAAAGAGACTATCGGGAAGAGGATTGTCCGAACACTGTGGAGATACTGCGTCGCATCATCACCGTGCCGTGTAACGAGTTTTTCACCGATTCTGACGTCGGCGACATAGCCGAAGCTGTCAATAAAGTTGCTCGTGCGTTTGGGAGATAACAAGCCGTGCTGATAATTGACTGCGATACCTATCTTGGCCGGCAGGCCGCGAATTTCGATGAAGTCACTCCGGAGACGCTTCTTGACGCAGAGGGTGTGGAAGGTGTCTCCTATGCGATGGCTTATTCGACCAAGTCCAGAAATTATGATGCCCGTTGCGGCAATGATGAGATACTTCAAATTGCACAGAGATACCCTAGAATCCTGCCGGTTGCTAGCGTGGATCCGCGAGAGCACTGCAGGTTTGAGTCGGAGATTGCTCGGGTTGCGAATCTTGGGTTTGCGGCACTGAGGGTGTTTCCGGAACTTCAGGGTTGGCAAGTAGATTCGTTGTTGTTCTCGCGTATTGTGAACGCTTGTGCAGAGCATGCGATGCCCCTTATGCTGTCCGCGAACGCAGCCGGTAGGGCGTCAGAGATAGTGCGCGTTGCCCAGCATACGTCCAATCCTATTATTCTTCTGAACGTGAACTACAACGCACTGGCGGAGGCGCTTTCGGCTGCTGCGATGCGCCCGAATACGTTTATAAGCACGCAGTATTTCATCACACCGGGGGCCCTGGAAATAGCCGTAGAGTTCGTCGGAGCGGAGAGGTTGGTGCTGGGAACCAATTGTCCGGATTTCAGTGCGCGGCCGCCGATCAATATGGTTATGCTGTCGGAGCTTTCGGATGAGGATAAGGCAGACATCTTGGGCGCCAATCTTGTTCGGATAATTGCGCCACAGGTTCGCAAGTTAGGTCTGAGATTGGTTGAATCTGCCGACTTCGTCGATTATGATAAGCGTAGACTCGGGGGACCGAAGATCGATGTGCACGGTCATATCGGGCCGTGGCCGTTTCCAATGAGGGATTGCTGGGCGGCCGATCTTGAAAAGCTGATGCGCAAGTGCGGCATTGAACGTGCGATCATCTCCAGCACTGAGGCTATTGTGAATGATTTTATCGAGGGCAATGCCGTTCTGGCTCGCGAATTGGAAAAGTCGGACATGCTGTTGGGTTATGTCACGGTGAATCCTCATCGGCTCGAACAATCCGTGCAGGAGATGGATAAGTATCTCAAGTTGCCGAAGTTCGTTGGTGTGAAACTTCACCCTGCTTATGCGGAAGTGTCGATAGACAGTGAGGCAGTGCGACGGCTGGCGGCAGAGGTAGCGAAGCGAAACGTGCCGTTCTTGATTCACACTTGGGGATATGGGGAACCGTCGAAGATTCTTAAACTTGCGGAAGAGTATCCTGGAATGCCGATTATAATGGGCCATGGAGGAGCCGTGGCGTGGCGCGAGGCGATTGAGGTGCTCGGCAAGACTAGCAATGTCTATATGGAGTTCTGTACCAGTCAATGCCACAGGGGAAAAGTTCGAGAGACCATTCGCGCAGTCGGATATGATCGAATACTCTTCGGCACAGACCTGGGCTTGTTCGATCCGGTGCATGTTTTGGGAACATATGAAGAGGCAGAACTTAGTGTCGAAGAAGAAGCTGCTATAATGCGCGACAACGCTGCAAAACTGTTTGGGTTATAGTTATAAATGTCTTGCTTGGATTAACGATAGGGGTTTGGAACTTTGGAGACCCAGACGTTGGACATACCGGTAGTATGGCCGGATTATTTTGAAGACTGCATCCAATGTGTTGAAAGACTCAAAGAGATGCTCCAGGAAATGGAAGGTATGCGGAGCGTCACAATCAATACCGACCGCCGTACCATTCAGGTTACCTACGCGAAGGACCTTCTTACCTTCGAAGCCATTAGAGAAGCCGCAAGGCAGCTCGGCGTAACGGTTGCCGAGCGGTTCAAGCACGATAGAATCAGAATTCTCGGACTAGATTGTCCTGATTGCGCATCCAAAGTCGAGAGCGCGATTATGCGGTTGCGGGGCGTAGTTTGGGCTTCGCTCAACTACGCGACATCGGTTTTAATTGTCGAGTACGAGCCTTTGCTAATCGATCTGTCGGCGATCCGGCGGCGTATTCGTGATTTCGGTTACGATATAGAAGAGGAAGTTGCGAAAACACCAGCGCGTGCAAAGAAGTTTCGATTTCAGCGCAGCGCTCGGCTTGCTCTGACTGTGCTTTCTGGTGTTCTTCTGGTGGCAGGCGGACTCGTATATGTTTTCAAGGGCATGGGACCAGTGCCCGATAGCCTGTTTCTCGCTGCGGCTGTGACGGGCGGCGCGTTCGCGGCAAGGTCCGGTATTCTCAGCCTCAAAAGCTTCGCGCCGGATACCAATTTTCTAATGAGTGCTGCGGCTATCGGTGCAATCGCTATACGCGAATACTCCGAAGCGGCGGCCGTTATGTTTCTTTTCTCGCTCGGTTCCACACTTGAAGCCTATACGGTGGACAGGACGCGCAGGTCTATCAGATCTCTTATCGAAGCTTTTCCGTCTTATGCTACCGTTAGGCGAGACGGACAAATGACAGATGTTCCTTTGGAGAATATAGAGATCGGCGAGATAGTGGTTATCCGGCCTGGTGATAAGGTGCCGGTAGACGGGATAGTTACAGCGGGCGAATCGACCGTTAACGAAGCACCTATAACGGGTGAATCTGTTCCGAAGGAAAAGCGCAAAGGTGATCCGATATATGCTGGCTCGATCAACGGTCGCGGCTCTTTGGAGGTGAGGGCTACAACTACGGTCGAAGACAATACGATTGCTCGGATTGTGCATCTTGTGGAAGAGGCGCAAGCTCAAAAGGCGCCAACTCAGCGGCTCAGCGAGACCTTCGGTCGCGTTTATACGCCTGTAGTGATTGGGCTGGCCGTGCTTGTGGCGGTGCTCGGTCCAACTCTCTTTGGAGGTACCCAGAGAGAGTGGTTGGTAAGTGCTCTAACGCTGCTGGTAGTCTCTTGTCCGTGTGCGTTGGTCATATCAACGCCAGTTGCAATAGTTGCAGCTATTGGAAACGCGGCTAAGTTGGGGGTGCTCATAAAAGGCGGTGCTTTTCTTGAGGCTCTTGGCGGAATTTCTGCGGTTGCGTTTGACAAGACTGGCACTTTGACAAGCGGCAAAATGAGGGTGTGCGATGTAGTGCCTTTCGACGGTCGCAGTGTGGAAGAGGTGCTTGCTGTCGCGGCGGCCGTTGAGAGCAGGTCGGAGCATCCACTTGCCGACGCGATAATTGAGAAGGCGCGAGAGGCGGACGTGGAGGAGATGCACGTCTCTTTCTTTGAAGCTTTTCCAGGCAAAGGTGCAAGGGCTGTTGCTAATGGCGGGGCGTTCTACATAGGCAGCCGCCGTCTGATGGAAGAATTTGGAATTAATGTTCCGGATTCTACGGATGTTGCCGGTATGAAGGAGCGCGGCTGCAGCATTATATATGTAGCCGACGAAACTACAGCTTTGGGATCTGTCGGCGTTGCGGATACGATCAGAGATGGTACGCGCGAAGCGATCGAAAGGCTCAAGCAAGTCGGGATCAAGCGCACCGTAATGCTTACCGGTGATACCGCCCATAACGCAAAGGCTGTTGCCGAGGCGCTCGGCATCGACGATGTTTACGCGGAATTGTTGCCAGAGGATAAAGTGAGCAGAGTAAGGGAGCTGGCTATGAGACGGGGTGGGGTTGCGATGGTCGGCGACGGCATAAACGATGCTCCTGCGCTGGCGGCGGCGAACGTGGGAGTGGCTATGGGCGGCATGGGAAGTCCTGCGGCAGTTGAAGCGGCCGATGTTGCCCTGATGGCGGACGATATTCGAATGCTTCCTTATGCTGTTGACTTGAGCCGGAAAGCATGTAATATAATAAGGCAGAATCGCCTTAGCAGTCGTGGTGCTGCTGGTAGTAGGTGCGCTGGCGAAATGGGTCACTCTCGCGACGGGAGTGCTGGGGCACGAGGGCAGTGCACTGTTGGTTATTGCGAACAGTATGAGGTTGTTGGGCCGTAGGCAGGCCTGAAGCCGTTTTGTGCATTTAATGTGGCTTAGTATGCAAATTCTTTGACAATATAGCAGTCGAGCTGGTTCACTTCTTGCTAGTCGGGGTATTTAAATAAAGCATCATCCCCAAAAGGAATCGCCCACACCAAAGGAGGGACCTGAGATGGCATCGGATACTAGCCACAGAACTACTGCACAGATTGGGGCGTATCTGGACGATATCATCTTTCCGTGCAGTCGCACCGAAATATTGCAGTGCGCCGAGGAAAACGAAGCTCCTGATATAATACTCGACGCTATTGAAGACCTTCCCGACCGTCGCTACTGGAGTATTAAGGAGATCATTGCCAGGATAGGCAACGCTGTCTGAAAGGTTGACGCCGACCTCTGCCCCAAGTTATACTTAAAGTCACCAGAGGGGTAGAGTCAAAAGTTGCACCGCAGGTATCTTCGTTCGGAATGTCGTCTTCTTGTTGTTATACTGACTGTCGCGTATGGCCTGGCGTTCCTGTTGTGGGCTTCGACGAATACGCACGCCGCTACGGCTTCGAACGGCAAGCGGAAGGTAACGCTCAGGCTGTGGGGCGGCAATTGGGGCGTACCGCGTAAGGACGATCCTTCTCCGATGGTGCGCGCAACGCGTGCTGTTTTCGAAGCATTTCAGAAGGAACACCCCGAGATAGAAATTATTAGCTCCAGCGGTTTGCAAATACAGGGATCGGCGGCCGAATCCAGTTTTCTGCTTGCAATGGCTGGCGGTACTGCCCCGGATGTTTTCTACGTTAACTTCCGCAAGCTTCATACGTATATAGAACAAAACTTTATGCAGCCACTCGATGAGTTCGTAAAAGAGGACCCGGAGGTACTCGAGCGAATTCATCCGACAATCCGCAAAGTCATCACTGTAGACGGACATGTCTACGCGATTCCATGGTTTCAATGTGCCATGGCGCTTTACTATCGTAAAGACCTCTTTAGAGATGCGGGACTCGATCCAAACAGACCTCCTCGAAACTGGGACGAGTTCTACGAATATGCTAAGAAGCTGACAATTCCAGAGAAGGGTCAATGGGGATTCTATTTCCCGCAAACCCACGGTTCGTGGTTTTTAACCGACTTCATCTGGCAGGCTGGCGGAGAGGTAATCGAGCGCGGGAAAGATGGAAAGTATCGCGCGGTTTTCAATTCGCCTGGCGGAGTCAAGGCGTTGGAATTCTATAGGAAGCTCACTCGCGATCCGTGGAAGCGTAACGGAAAGACCTATCGCGGGGTGGCCAACGTTACAAACAACGGTTATCAGGAAATCAAACTCGGCAAAATCGCGATGTGGTTTACGTATTCCCAGGAGATGGTTACCAACACGTCCGATCTCAATCCAAGCCTGATAGGCATCGCTCCACTGCCGGCCGGTCCTACTGGCATTAGGGCTAACGAGATCAACGCTGGTATGTGGGCTATGAGTTCACAGATAAAGGATCCTAGAGTCAGGCGTGCTGCATGGGAATACATCAAGTTTATGACCGGCCCGAAGGCCGACGAAATCCGCACTAAGAGCTATGTCGAGAACGGGATGTGGAGGTATGTGAACCCAGACAAGCTCAAGAAATATGGTTATTCTGAGTATGTGGCCGAGATACCGAAGGCATGGCTGGAAGCTAACGAGCAGGCGTTTAAATATGGCAGGCCGGAACCTAATGGGCCTAATTGTGAGATGATATACAACATGATGGATACGCCTATGCAGGCGATCTTCCAGAATCCCAAGGCGGATCCCAAGAAGCTTCTTGACGCGGCGGTTAATCGGATCAACGTAAAGATGCTCGGCAATACTCCGCCTGAGGAGATGCGGAAGAAACGCGCGATGGCATGGGTGATCGTTATCGGGATGCTTGTGCTGATTTCGACCGTTACCACCAGACAAGTAAGGATTGTTGCAAAAGCTCAGGCAGCCGAGACGGCTGACACGCGGGTGGCTGCTCGGAGGGGTATCAGTATACAGCTTACCGCGTGGATTTTCATGATTCCGGCAGTGCTTTCTATACTGGTTTGGGCCTACTATCCATTGTTGAGAGGCATGGTGATGGCCTTCCAGGACTACAAGATTCTCGGCGGCAGCGCGTTTGTAGGGCTGGACAACTTTATTAAAGTGCTCGGAACGGACACATTCCTTATCGCGATAAGGAACAGCTTCTTATACGTGGGCTTGTCGTTGGGGTTGGGTTTCTTCGTGCCGATATTCCTGGCATTGGCGCTTGCTGAGGTACCGAAGGGCAAGATGTTCTACAGGACTTTATACTATCTGCCGGCGGTCACCAGCGGGATTGTAATTATGTTCCTTTGGAAATGGTTCTACGATCCCAGCCCACAGGGACTCTTCAACACTCTGATCTCGTTCCTGGGAATCGAACCGCAGTTGTGGCTTAACGATTCGAGGCTAGCAATGCTGTGCATTATCATTCCTGGTATCTGGGCAGGAGCCGGACCGGGGAGCATAATCTATCTGGCAGCCCTAAAAAGCATCCCTGAAGATATGTATGAAGCTGCGGATGTAGATGGAGCGGGCATTTGGACGAAGATCAGGCATATTGTGTTTCCATCCCTTAAGCCCCTCATCATCATTAACTTCGTGGGAGCGTTCATCGGCGCATTCAAGGCTATGGAGAACGTGTTCGTGATGACCGGTGGCGGTCCGAACTATGCCACGCACGTTATGGGGCTTGATATCTGGCACAACGCGTTTCTTTATCTCAAATTCGGCTTTGCAACTGCCGAGGCGTGGATAATGGGCAGCATGCTCATCGGATTCACGATGTATCAGTTGAGAATCCTCAAGGATCTGCGGTTCTCTACGGCGGGAAGAACCTGAGAAGGGCGTTAGATGTCGATCATACCAAAAGTAGGTAGACGAAGTCTTAAGATGCGCCTAGTGGTAGCGGCGCTGTATATCGCTCTGTCGGCAGGGGCGGTGACAATGGTTTATCCGTTCTTGCTGATGTTGGCGTCATCAATTACCAGTGGGGCTGACGTTAGCAGCTACCGAGTGGTCCCGCGCTATCTGTATGACGATAAAGCGCTGTTTCCGAAGTATGTTGAAGATCGATACGCCGGAGATATTGAGCTTATTAACCAATACTACGGCACCGATTTTGCCAAGATCGAAGAGATCGTTCCACCCAAATTGAATCCATTGTCGAAGCACGTTCGGGATCAGGTTAAGGACTGGGAATCGTTCGTCAAATCGCTGCCAATTAACTATAAACAAGCGGGTTTTGAGGGGTATATGCAGTCGCCTAGCAAACTGAAGGATGCTTACACCGAGTTCTGTCGAAGGCGGTTCGGAGGCGATATCAAGAAGCTAAACAAGCTATACCTCGAAGAGAACTTGAGCTTTGAAACACTGGTTATCCCGTTTGAGCGCTTTAAGATGCGCGAATGGCAGCCTGATGATTCGCCAAAAATGCGCGAATGGATTGAGTTCAAGAGCAAATTGCCAGCTCACTTCTTGCGCCCGATAATGATCGACCCTGCGTTTGCGGTGTTTCTGAGGGATAGCGTCTACAACGCGAAGATCGAGGATCTGAACGCAAACTGGAGCACAAGCTTTAAGGACTTCAGAGAGATTCACCTAGCGCCAATAGCTCCCAATCATCCGGCGCAGCGGAGAGACTGGGAGAAATTCGTTCGCGAGAACCTGCCTTTCAGATATATGAAGATCGGTTCTGGTGCTGTGCCTGCGTATAGGCAATTTCTAAGAGAGCGATATGATGGCGATATTGCCAAGTTAAACGAAAGACACAACACGGCGTACGGCTCATTCGACGAGATCGGTCTTCCGGCGAAGCTTCCAACTGGTGGAAGTCCACTTGTAGATTGGATGGATTTTATTGCAAAGCGCGTTCCGATAAGCGAGGTGCGCGTGGTTAACACTGAAAATCTGTATCGAGACCACCTTAGGCATCGATTCGGCAGCATCGAAGCTGTTAACAGGGCATTTGGCACCAACTACGCGTCGTTTGCGGCCGTCACGCCACCGGTCTACGTATCCGACTGGCATTACGTGAAGACGCACACTGGAGCCCTGCGCAAGGATTTTCTTACTCGAAACTATGTGGTGGTGATTAATTATATTCTGCTGCATGGCAGGGCAGTGCTGAATACTGTTATCTTTTGTTTGGCTGTTATTATCACTCACTTAGTTGTAAATCCGATGTGTGCGTATGCGCTTTCGCGCTACAATCTGCCATACGCCTATAAAGTGTTGTTGTTCTTGCTTGCGACCATGGCGTTTCCTGCCGAGGTGGCAATGATTCCCAGCTTTCTTTTGCTGAAGCAATTTCATCTGCTCAGTACCTACTGGGCACTTATCCTGCCGGGAATGGCCAACGGCTATGCGATATTCCTATTGAAAGGGTTCTTCGATAGCCTTCCGAAGGAGCTCTACGAAGCGGGTATCATTGACGGCGCAAGCGAGCTCACGATGTTCCGCAAGATAACCATACCTATGAGTAAGCCGATTTTTGCCGTAATTGCGCTCCAATCTTTTACGGGAGCTTATGGGGCGTTTATCTACGCGATGCTTGTATGTCAGGACCCGAACATGTGGACAATGATGGTGTGGCTCTACCAACTCCAAATCTACGCGCCCCAATATGTGACGATGGCAGCCTTGACGGTAGCCGCACTTCCGACTCTGCTTGTCTTCATCTTCGCTCAGAACGTA
>Ga0272448_1003166_pt1 | contig 19824 bp, 23 predicted proteins | sample YNPCB0191_FD_202220 | JGI IMG/M metagenome (GOLD analysis project Ga0272448, IMG submission 202220) | Hot spring sediment microbial communities from Yellowstone National Park, WY, United States - YNP-CB-019-1 | ecosystem: Environmental > Aquatic > Thermal springs > Hot (42-90C) > Sediment... | reverse complement strand
GATGTTTTTATTTTTTGCAGTGATCAGCATCGTTTTTGATACTGATGCCGAAGATTCATCCAAAAGCACTGAAGGGTAATAGCATTTGAAAATGATACAGGGTCGGTCGTACTCTTTTTTGTAGAGGGTACGCACATACTGGCGGAACTCTTTTTTACTCGGTTTGCTCTTTGTCAGAAAATTAAGCACCTCCCGGAAAAACCGCACATCGCGCAGCTTGCGCTCGGTGGTATTGCCCCTGCCGACAATTTTGACACCAGCAATCTTCATCTCTTCAAATTCATACAGGGCACAGGCGCCGCAAGGACGCTCATCAATATGCAGTGCCGACCAGAAATGCTGGCGTTCCCGTGAGACTTTTTCTCTGAGCACCTGCTCAGCTTCCTCGTCGCTGCATCCCCTGACCGATGCGCTTATTTTGTAGAGCATCATACAGGCATTTTCGTAGTCGCGCTTATGCTCCTGCTCAGGGACAAACGCAGCAAGCCCATGCTGGAAGGTGCACAAACCATCAACATTAGCGCAGCGTGAGTTAAAAATAAACACCTCAAGCTCAATGCCGTTGACGTGAGCTGCGAGTGCACCTATTTCTTCAAGGGAGAGATGCCGCGGAAGAATGACGCGCGAGGCACCCAAATCGCGGTAAAAATGGACAGTCTCAGCATTGAACGCGGTCCCTGCGGTACTGATGTGGATATGCACACCCGGTGCGATGTCACGGAGGGTGAGGATCATGCCGATATCGCCGACAATGAACGCATCAACCCCTGCCTGCAAAGCGTTTGTTATGTATTCGATAAGGGCTGGGTACTGGGCGTTGCTGTAGTAATGCTCATTGAGCGTCAGTGCCACCATGACGTCGTGAGCGTGGGCAATTTTAATGGCTGCCGCAAGGTCCTCAAACGACCTGAAGTGCGGGGAGGTGTTGATGACCGGGTTGTCCTCCTGTCGGCGGTTGAGCGATGCAGCAACGCTGTAGCGGTTTCTCCAGTCGTCAGGCAAAACCCCGCAATAAAATTCATCAGCACCAGCTAAGATGAGCTGTTCTGTTTCGTCTATTGTGTTGAGCGGTGAAAGGATTTTTAAGCTCATGAGCGTGTGGAGCAAATGCTGCAAAAAGGATTTACCTACGCTTCTAAGCGTCAGGTTCACGCAAACCACCTGTTTTTAAGTAGCATAAAATCAGGATAAGGTACAGCAGAATAATCTTAACCTATGCACAGATGATTGAAGGCAACAGAAAATAAAACTATTTACAACTAAAAAAAATTCCCTATATAATAAAAACATATAACCTTTTGGGGGAGAAACAAAATGAAAAAAAGAGCCTACACCGCAAGTTTATTGTGTATAACCGTGTTGCTTCTCTGTGCACATCCGGCATCGGCACAGCGTGCCTTTGATGGCATTGGTCAAACCTATGATCTTATTATTCTCACCCCCGGGCATTCCCGCTCGATTTATTATGAACTCAGCGATACCGTGTTCGGCGGGAAGGCGGTACAAACCACATTCATTGTGACTGCTGGAACAGGTACCCTGACGGTCAGTGTCGGGAATCATTCCACGATTGGGCAGGGCGAACTCGTCTTTTCAACCGCAGGGTTTGTTGGCACCACGCCGGTACTCAATTACGCATACAGTTCTGCCCCTATTTTCATGTCAATCCCTGTCCCTGATGTGAGCGTTGGCATATTAGTCACCGGCATTGTTGCAGCATTCGGCAAGCCTGATTTTCCGGTCACCATGAGCATGACGTTTTCGCTGAACTAACCTTTTCTCCCAAAAGTTCTACAGAAATTCAACGACCTGCAGAACAGCGTGCTGCAGGTCGTTGAATTTTGATGCCACGAAATTTTGACGGGTAGAATCAAACTTTTATTTGACTCACAAAGTGTTCCGTCTATATTTGCCTTATTCTCGGGGTAAGAGCTTATTAAAATCCTACGAGGGGGAGTAAGTGCCATGAAAAAAACTTCAACAAAGCCCCTTGTTCTTGCCTTTCTGCTGTTTGTTTATCTTGCAGTCTCTCATAAAACTGCAGCCAAAAAGAATCAGCTTAAAGACGTTATAAAACGAGCTCTGCATGCAACGGTTCTTGTGATGACCTATGATGTCAAGGGAGAACCCTGGCGCAGGGCAGTGGTTTTTTTTGTAAGTGAAAAGGGCGAAGTTATTACCAACAGCCATGTATTAAAAGATGCTGAACGTGCTGCGGTTAAATGTCCTGACGGGAGCGTCTATAAAATAACCAAAATAATTGCCGAGGATATAACTTCTGACCTTGTCAAGCTTCAGGCAGATAACGAAGGTACCAAAACACCATGGCTACAATTAAATAAAGGGTTCCTCTAAAAATTAGTCAAAAGCCAGTACCCATAAAGGAGCAAAACTGATATGGTTTTGATTACAGAACCTATCACTAACCCTTATCACACAAGCAGCCCGTTGATGCAACCTGGATTTTTTGATTGGCAAAAACCAGTGCCAACTTGCCCTCTCACATTACACTGCAGCCGCTCTTAACTGCTGATTCCTGCCTCCTCCTTTCCTTCTCGCGTCACCGCTTGCTAATGAAATCCCCGCATCAGTTCAGCCTTTCTTGTTGCTTTATCTTTCAAAACAACTGTGCTACATTCACCGATGCAGGCATCCTGCTCTGCCGGGTTGCATTTGCCGTTAAAAAACGTTTTTCCGAGGAGGGTTTCCCATGACCATCATCTCAGGTTCACATCCCGAGGCGATCACCCCGACACTTGCGCGTATGAAGTCCCTTCGTCTCAAGGCAGCTTTGCTGCACTCTGGCGGACCGGCACCGGGTGGCAACCGAGTGCTCTCCGGCGCGGCAAAACAATTCCTTGACCGCGGCATTCAGGTTATTGGCTTCAAAAACGGTTATGAATACTTGCAGGAATTGCCCGCGCAGGATCTGCGGCTTGGCGAGCATTTTATTGACATTGACAAAACAGTTACGTCTGAGTCAATTGATTCAAACTGTTTTCTGCTGCGCACCTCCCGCGCAAATCCGGGCAAAGACATAAAAAAGCCTGAAGACCTCAATGATCCCCACAAAACCGAGCAGCTTGACCGTATCCTTGACACCCTGAAATATCTTCGGGTCGGTGCGCTCATCACCATCGGCGGTGACGATACGCTTAAAACTGCAAACTTCATCTATGAGCTCTCGCAACGCCGTCTGCAAAGAAACCCTGACTTTTTGTTCCAAGGCGCAATAATCCATGTCCCTAAGACTATTGATAACGACTACTACGGCATTCCCTGGACCTTTGGCTATTTTACTGCTGCCGAAGCCGCCGGTCGCATTGTCCGTGGACTGTATGATGATGCAAAAGCTACCAACTGCTACCATGTTGTTGAGCTGATGGGCAGAAAAGCTGGCTGGTACACGGCAGCGGCAAGCATCTTTGCGCGGGGCACTAAGGCGATTATCCCTGAAGACTATGACGCCGGCAAACCGTTCAGTCTTGCTGCGCTTGCAGAAGAGCTTATCACCATGGTCCTGCGGCGTGAGGCTGACGGCAGAGGGTACGGCGTGTTCTGTGTGGCAGAGGGGCTTGCAGATCTTCTTCCGGAGAACGAGAAGGCGGCTATGGAAAAAGACCGGTTCGGAAACCTGCGGCTCTCCGAGGCAAAAATCGGCGAGCGTGTAGCGCGGGAACTGGAGCGCCTGTACCGTGAAAAAACGGGTATGAAAAAAAGTTTTAAGCACCAGGTGGTCGGATATGAAACGCGGCAAAACCCTCCCTCGCTCTATGATGCGCTACTAACGTCGCAGCTTGGGGTTGGTGCCTACCGGCTGATTGAACAGGGTCGTTTTGGTGAAATGGTGACGGTACGTGATAACCTTGAAATTGACGGTATTCCGTTCAGTCAGCTCATTGATCCCCAAACCCTGAAGGTACGCAACCGCAATATTGACGTTCAGGGAGATTTTTACCGCCTGCTGCGCTCACTGGAGGAAAACTTCTCACAATAGGCAATGCTGCGCTGAGAAAAAACTATGCACAAAAGAACGTTTCATGGTATATACCTGCAGGAACCTAACGGTATGTAGTGCCTGCAGGGTTCGGTAGCAGGTACCATGCAACGAGAGTGACTCTTAAGGAAAGGAGAAACAAAAATGGCAGCAAAAGTTGATACTGACAAATGCACGGGTTGCGGCAATTGCAAAGAGGTCTGCCCTGTTGAGGCGATTACGGTAGAGGATAAGGCAAAGGTTGATCCCGACACCTGTGTTGATTGTGGCACGTGCGTTGATGAATGCCCGGTGCAGGCAATATCGCTTGACTGATACAACATAATCTCGCGCAAAACTCACAGCGGGAACCTCCAGTATGGCGGATCCCGCTGTTGTTTTTCTGTTCCCCTCAAGCAAATGCACGCTCAAACAGGTAGCTGCGGTTTGTTTCCTTAATGCTCCTCACCGGCAATATGCTCATGCCTGCCCAGCGTGAACGTCCACTGCAGAAAAAGTTCTGTGGTATCTTTAGCAAAATTGCGCTGAGCGTTTTTCACCTGCAATCTGATCCGGTTGTTGGGTGAATACTGATGCGTGAGATACACTGAATACTCACGGAGATGATTGCGCGAAACAAGTGGAAGCTGGCTATAGTCGTACCGGGCACCTGCCGACCATTTCGGCGCAAACCGGTAGTCAAGGAATGAATAGATGCCGTGAGCGGTTTCTCTACGCGTGCCGTCAACCTGCGAGAGAAATGACTCTGTCTCCCAGCGGATGCGTTTGTACTGCTCCTGAAAAGGATGCCAGGTCAGGGTCATATCCGCACCTTCAAGGTAATACCGCGGCGCATCGCCGGTTTCTTCAAACCTGCCGGTGAGCCCTGAAAACCCCCAGTCAAGGGAAAGATTCTCCCTGAGGCTGAGCCGGTTTTTGATCCTTCCGACATACACGGTGTCGTCAAAATCCTTGAGACGCTTGTACTGACTAACCTTAGGTTCGTGCTCATCCTCATCGTCATGCTCATGACGTTTGCCGTTCACGACCTGCAGGCTATAGGCAAACGGCGTCTTCCACAGTGAGGGGAATTCTCCGGAAATACCAACACCCTCGTCAATATAACCCTCATGCCCTAAAAACACCCGGTAAATGGCAGGGTAGTCAACCTGCGTCAGTGCGTGCGGATGAATGGTGTTCAGGAGACCAAAATTGACCCGAAACCTGCCAAGCCGCACATCAGTCTTAAACGGAAGCACGTCCCAGACATCAAGATAGCCTTCTTCAAGCGACAGATCATCATCGTGGTAGGAGATGTTGAAATATGCCCGTGCCACATTATCAATCTCACCAGTGAAGTCAATATCAACACCACGCAGATCAAACCGGTCGTCTTCGGTGCGCATATGGCGGTCATCGGAAAGGTTGGCAACAAAATCACCGGTCGCACTGATCCGCGGCTTAATGTCTCCGAGAATCTGCTCAAGACTGTGGTCTTTCTCCCGTGGAGCAACCCCATGCCCGTCCTCGTCAACAGTGCGCTGGACAGTGGATGGTGCCTGAGTCGTGTTCTCAAGCGTGTGTATGGTTTCCTGCTGCTGTTTGATAACGGTTTTAAGCTCGCGTACCAGACCCTTGAGCTCAGTGATTTCCTGTTGCAGTGCGTTGAACTCTTCCCTGCTCACATAGTCTGCTGAAAAAGCAGCGCGAGGAGCACTAAGATACATTACCACGCTCACTAAACAAAAAAGCCTCAGAATTTTTTTCATAATAAACTCCCTTGTATACAGAATAGAAACAGGATCGCGTTGAGCTGGAGATGGTTGTTTCCCAGCTCAAAAAAGCAAACGCAATCGAGTTATGAATCGAATGATGATTAAAAGAAAATTGGAGCGGGAGGTGCTCGTGGCGCTAAGGCAGTAGGAAGTAAAAGTTTTTTGATGATTTCTTCGCGGGCAGCAAGGGGTGAACCTACGACAAAGAGGGGAACCCAGGAAAGGTAAAATGCCAGCACGAAGACAAGAGAGGATGGCGAAAAAGCAGATTTGCCAGCCTTATCAGTCTTAACCCATTGGCACGAGGCGTCGTAGTTGCATGCGAATTCTCCCTTAAAAGGACAATGCTTATGGACAACGTGGATGACGCACGAACTGAAAAGAAAAAACCCGATGAGCCACAAGGCTATGAGGGTTTTGTGGTTCTTTTTGGTTTGTGTTAATTTTGCTATCGAAAACATAAAAATAACATAATCCCAAAAAGCTGTTTTTGTCAAATACGAAATACCTGCTGAGCAGAACGTGACCATGTTTCTTCTTCAGACAGAATCGTGCGTGTGGGCTGCCATGTTGACAAACTGGTTGTTGCGGAGTAAGTAATGCGTATGCCACACAAGATTGGAAAGAGCCATATTCAGATAGAAACAATCCTTGACAGCATTGCCGACGGCGTTTTTACCGTTGACCTTGAAAAAAACATCACCTCGTTCAACCGTGCCGCTGAGACTATCACCGGCATTTCCCGCAAACAAGCCATTGGTCAGAAATGTTTTGATGTCTTTCATGCAAACATCTGCCAGGGTTCGTGTGCACTTGAGAAGAGCATTACTACCGGGCGTCCTCTGATTGATGTGCACATTAATATCCTCAACCGGTTCGGTACTCCGGTGCCGGTGAGCGTCAGCACTGCTGTGCTTCGGGATGAGCGTGGGAATATTGTCGGCGGTGTTGAGACGTTCCGCGATCTGTCAGCACTGGAAGAAATGCGCAAGGAGCTTACCCGGCAGTACTCGTTCATGGATATTGTCAGCAAAAATCATGAGATGCAAAAACTCTTCGACATCCTTCCCGACATAGCCGAAAGCGACAGCACGGTGCTCCTGCAGGGACCAAGCGGGAGCGGCAAAGAATTGTTTGCCCGTGCCATTCATGCGGCAAGCCCGCGGAACACCGGACCGTATGTGACCGTGAACTGCGGGGCACTGCCTGACACATTGATCGAGTCAGAAATGTTCGGCTATGTCAGAGGCGCCTTCACCGACGCAAAAAAAGATAAACCTGGACGCTTTGCCCGCGCCGAGGGCGGTACCTTGTTTCTTGATGAAATCGGTGACCTATCGCCTGGGTTGCAGGTAAAGCTTTTGCGGGTTTTGCAAAACGGCGAGTATGAGCCACTTGGTGCCACAGCACCGGTCAAGGCAAATGTGCGCATCATTGCTGCGACCAACAAAGACCTTGTGCAGCAGGTAGCGCACGGGTTGTTCCGTGAAGATTTGTACTACCGCCTCAATGTTATAAAAATAGTCCTGCCGCCGCTCAGCAGCCGCAGAGAGGACATCCCGCTGCTGGTTGAGCATTTCATCAATCACCACAACGTCCAAAAAGGAAAAAACATCACCGGTGTTTCTCGCGAGGTCATGAATTTTTTTATGACTTATGCGTTTCCGGGTAATGTCCGGGAGCTTCAAAACATCATCGAACATGCGATCGTGCTGTGTCGTGGACCGCTCATCACCATGGAACATCTGCCGCTTGAGCTGAGGCGACTATCCAGCACCGGTCACGGCGCTCCTGCAACATCGCTCTCTGAGCTCAAGCAGGCAGAAGCCCGTGTCATCCGCGACGCGCTCGCAAAACACGGCGGCAATAAAACGCGCGCAGCCCGTGAACTGGGGATCAACCCCTCAACGTTATGGCGCAAAATGAAAAAGCTCGGCATCCAGTCATAAGTGCCTCGGAGGACATGCACCTGCGGTACTCTTCTGTATGACAATCAAATCCTCCGTCTGCCACGTGACATAAACCGGAATGTTGCTTGCTCCGGTATGGTTCACATGCTACAATACCGCACCATAATCACAACCTTTCAAAAGGAGTATAGATATGGCACGAAAAATCACAGCAGTCAGGGCACTTGAAATTCTTGACTCCCGCGGCAATCCCACCCTGCGGGCTTTTGTTACCCTTGAGAACGGTATCACTGCGTCAGCGTCAGTTCCTTCTGGTGCATCAACAGGGGAAAACGAAGCAGTCGAGCTGCGCGACGGCGATAAAAAACGCTATGGTGGAAAGGGTGTTCTAAAGGCAGTTGCCAATGTCAACAAAGTGATCGCTCCCAAACTTATCGGCATGGATCCGACACGTCAGGCTGAAATTGACCACCTCATGATCAAACTTGATGCCACACCCAACAAGGCAAAACTCGGTGCCAACGCAATTCTTGGGGTTTCCATGGCGGTTGCCCGTGCTGCTGCCGCAGCTTCAGGTTTGCCTCTGTATGCATACCTTGGTGGAACCGGTGCTGTCCGGATGCCGGTACCCATGATGAACATCCTGAACGGCGGGAAGCACGCTGACAACAGCGTTGACTTTCAGGAGTTCATGGTAATGCCCATTGGTGCGCCAACCTTTGCCGAGGCGCTTCGCTATGGTGCCGAGACGTTTGCAGCACTCAAAGACATTCTGAAGAAAAAAGGTCATGTCACCAGTGTCGGCGATGAAGGTGGTTTTGCGCCAAATCTGGGCAGCAACGACGAAGCCTGTGAGATGATCGTCGAGGCGATTAAAAAAGCTGGCTACAAACCGGGCAAAGACGTTGCAATCGCGCTCGACCCTGCAGCAAGCTCCTTTTATGAAAAGGGTATATATAATCTGAGCAAGTCGCGTCAGGGCAAAAAGACCAGCGCAGAGATGACCGCACTGTACAAAAAATGGATCGAAAAATATCCCATTGTCTCGATCGAGGACGGCCTTGCGGAAAACGACTGGCAAGGCTTCAACAAGCATACCGCTGCGCTCGGCGATAAAATCCAGATTGTGGGCGATGATATTTATGTCACCAACACAAAATTCATCAGCCGCGGCATCAGGGAAAAAACCACCAATGCCGTGCTCATAAAGCTCAATCAGATCGGCACGGTCACGGAGACCATCGAAGCAATAAACATGTGCCGTAAGGCAGGGTGGGGATTTGTTATTTCACACCGCTCCGGTGAAACTGAAGATGACTTTATGGCTGACTTTGCTGTTGCTATGGGTGGCGGTCAGATAAAGACCGGCTCAGCCTGCCGTAGCGAGCGAATCGCTAAATACAACCGGCTGCTTGAAATTGAAGCAGAACTTGGGAAACGAGCTGTCTTTGCAAATCCTTTTGCAGCACCATAACAACACCATCCTGAGCCGAGGTTACTCCCCTTTTTCTCAAGAGCTGCTCAGCAGGATGTCACTGCAGCATTCTGCTGAGCGGTTTTTTCTTGCCTGCTTCAAAAACGTTGTTGAAATGGTGTAACAACTATTGCGTTTTTGCAATAGCATTGCAACTGGTTTTGCATTAAAGCAAGAGCCTCTCATCACCTGCTGACCCACGTGATCTCTTTCTTGCTGACATTCCTTCTTTTTTTATGTTTGGCACACTGGCACGTAATGTGCTTTTCTATGTCATCAAAAAAATGAAAATCGCAATCCCTTTATTTGAAAAAAGAATATCGCCGTATTTTGATTACGCGCCTGCATTGTTGATCGTCCACATTGAAAATGGAAGTGTGGTCAATCGGCAGGAATACGCACTCACGGGATATGACCCATGGAGGCGGATTCAGTGTATAAAAAACAGTGACGTTGGTTTGCTCATCTGTGGCGGTATTACTCATTATGCACACACACAGATAGAAAGTGCTGGTATTAAAATTATCCCGTGGGTTTCTGGCGAAGCAGATGACGCCCTTGCTCAATTTATGAAAGGAAGACTTGAGGCAGGCACCATGCTGTGCAAGAGCAGGCGCCGGCGATGGTGCTTCTGTGCTGGGCACCATAAAAAGAAGGTTTAAAATAAACTGTATTTTTTTCGAAGGGAGGTTATACTATGCCAGGATTTGATGGAACTGGACCAATGGGAATGGGACCACGGACAGGGGGTGGCAGAGGCTTCTGCCCGCCTCGAGCCGGGCAGTTTTCTTGGACAAACTGGTACGGCAGAGGAGCAGGTCGCGGCGGTATTCCGTGGGGAGGCGGTCGCGGCAGAGTGTTCGGTGGAGGGCGCGGGAGAGGATGGTATAATCCTGCTGCGTTTTGGCAACCGACAGCTTATCCGTACGTCCCGTTTGGAGGCCCGAGCCCTGAGCAGGAAGTTGAGTTTTTGAAAAACAAGGCAGCAGCAATGGAACAGGAGCTTGAACAGATTCGGGGCAGACTCAATGAGTTGTTGAAAAGCAAAGAGCAGGCAGTGGAATAAAAGGCAGGGAAAACCCGGTGGCGCCTCGTCAGGAGTTTCTGATTCTGCTTCTTTCTAACTCCCAGAAGCATACCCGCAACCGCTATGGAAAAACAAAAAATTAATTTTATCATAGACGCATTTTTACTGTTGGGTGGCGCGGCGCTTGCCGGCATCGGGTTTCTCATGAAGTTTGTCTTGCTCCCCGGAAAGGAACGCATGGCTGTCTATGGTCGCAATGTTGAGCTGACCTTTTTGGGGCTTGACCGGCATGACTGGGGAGCTGTTCATCTCTGGATAGCGTATGTGCTGATGATTCTGCTTGCGCTGCATTTAGGCTTGCACCTGAATTGGATTGTTACCATGATAAAGAAATGGACGCTCAAAAGCAAAGCACAGCGTGTTGCTGTGGTTTGCTTTTTTGTTCTGTGCCTTGGTCTTTTGCTGTTTGCATTCGTCATCTCGCCAGAGGTCATACCGACCGGTGGAGGAGAACGCGGATACGGATTTGGAAAAGGAGCGGGCAGAGGAGTGCTGCACGGAAAAGTGAGCAGTGAGCGGTGAGAACAACGAATAAAAAGCTGACCAAGCGTTCACGATACCAAAAACAGAGCACTTAGACACATCGGAAAGGAATATGGTTCATGACAAAAAACACCTGCGACAAAGACACTAACTGCCAGTCCTGCAGCAGCGCTGCGACGTGCTCGGCTGAAGAAAAAGAGCGCCATGCCCAGCAGCTCATTGATGCCACACTGAAAAACATCCGGCATACGTTCATGGTTTTGAGCGGCAAAGGCGGAGTCGGAAAAAGCTCCGTATCAGTCAACCTGGCTGCAACACTTGCCCAGCAGGGAAAGAGCGTCGGCATCCTTGATGCTGACATTCATGGCCCCAACATCCCCAAAATGCTCGGCATTGCAGACCGACGACCATGTGCTGCGATGGGTCCGGTGGACGGTATTTTGCCAATCGAAGCAGATTGCAATCTCAGGGTTATGTCCATCGGTTTTTTCCTGAATAAAGAGGAAGATGCGATTATCTGGCGTGGTCCCATGAAGCATGGACTGATGAAGCAGTTTCTGGGAGAGGTGCACTGGGGCTCACTTGACTATCTGATTATAGATCTGCCTCCGGGAACCGGCGATGAAGCCCTGAGCATTGCTCATCTCATCAAAAAAGTTGACGGCGCGGTGATTGTCACCACGCCGCAGGATGTGGCACTTCTGGACTCGAAAAAGAGCATCTCGTTTTGCCGCGAGCTGAAAATTCCACGAATCGGTGTTATAGAAAATATGAGCGGCATGCTGTGCCCACACTGCCGCAAGGAAATCAACCTGTTTAAGGTCGGCGGGGGTGAGCAGATCGCAAAAAAGATGAAGGTGCCTTTTTTAGGCAGGGTGCCGCTTGATCCGGCAATGGTGATCTGCACTGATGAAGGCAAGCCGTTTGTGAGCGCGCATCCGGATTCACCTGCGACTGAAGCATTCCGCTCGATTGCTCAGCGCTGGACACAGCTTCTTGAAGGATGACAATTGGTTGCAAAAAATCTTTGACAAGGAGAACCCCTAATGAAACGAATCGCATTTGCCTGTGAAGAAAACAAAGGGCTGCAGTCAAAAATGAGCATGCACTTCGGACGCTGCCCGTATTTTATATTGGTTGATGTGGACGGCACTGAGGTAAAAAACGTTGAGGCGGTTGAAAACCCGTATTTTAACGGACATGTGCCCGGCGCAGTACCGCAGTTTATCAACACCCAGAAGGTCAATGTCATGATTGCTGGCGGTATGGGTCCCAAAGCGGTGCAGCTGTTTCAAGGCTTCGGCATTGAAGTGGCGACCGGTGTTGCCGGACGGGTTGGAAATGTGCTCAAGGCGTACCTTGATGGAAAGGTCAGCGGCACAGTTGCCTGCAACCATGACCACGGTGACAGTTGCGGCAACCATTAAAACCTTACCGTACCGCCACACTTAAAAAAACTACCTCAGAATGCTGGGGCTGCTCATCAGTGCAGAGAAACGGAGAGAAAGGAGCTCACCATGAGAGTATTTTTTCGACAGAATATGACCATGATGCTTGCAATAGTCCTGTGGTGTATTGGTGCTGCGCACGCTGCTGAAACGAAAAAGGAGGCTAAAGCATCCAAGGCAAAACAAATCGAGGCAACGGCTGCGGTCACGGAAAACCATCCGGCAATTGAACAGGGTATGTCCTGCAATGACTGCCACGAAATAAAGCTCGATGCGAACACGACTGCAACGCAGATTTGGATCAGTGGCGACTACCTGAAATGGAAGGCTGGTGAGGGAGTCATGCCTAAAGACCAGATCTGGAGCCGTATTGTTGATATTTTCAAGCAGAAGGGTATGAAGAGAACTTTTGTTTTAGCAACCTCTTTCAATAACCGCCCTTATACCTGTACGGCTGATTTTGCACTGGATCCTGACAAAAAAATACTCTACGGCTTTCATGAAAAAGGCACTGAAAAGCTTGCCCACATAAAAAACAACCCCTATGTCAGCATGAACTGGCATCGCGAGTTCGATGATAACTTTACAAATGTTGCCTGTTTTCAGGTGCTGGGAAGGGCTGAGATATTTGACGGCACCCGTCCTGAGTTTGATGAAGGACTCAAGGTCTATCCTTATGAGTATGCTGCAAAAGCCCGCAATATGACTCTTGACCAGTGGCGCGCTATTGTAAAAAAAGATATGCTCATGACCCGCATCACGATAGACCGGATCAGGCTCACCGAAGGCGCACTGGCTCCGCTGCAGTTCAGAACAACGCAGGAGTGGAAGCGATAGCCCGAGCCGCTGCACCTTCTCCACAGGAGTGCTACCCATGAAAATAGCTGTTTCTTCCACCGGCAGCTCCCTTGATGCCACCGTGCATCCGCTGTTTGGTCGTTGTGATTTTTTCCTGATGGTTGATATGGATACCGATGCGGTGCTGCCAATAAAAAATGAGTTTCGCGATGCCGCATCCGGCGCCGGCACCGGTTGTGCCCGGACGGTCATCCAACAGGGTGTGGAAGCCGTCATCAGCGGTCAGATCGGCCCGAATGCGTATGAAGCATTCAAGGCTGCCGGAGTTGCGCTCTACACTGCTCCTCCAGGCATTACCGTGCGTGAAGCGCTCGCCAGATTCAATGCCGGCAGACTGCAAAAAATGGAAATCAAGCGGTTTTAGAGAGAAGACAGGATTCAGAACACAGAAGGACGCATGCGAAATTGCAAGCTCACTTCCTTATCAGGGAGATTCTCATGAAGGTATGTGTGACGTCAACCGGCAATTCCCTTGCCTCACCGGTGGATCCGCGTTTCGGCAGGTGCGGCGTTTTCTTCATCGTTGATACTGAAACCATGGAGTGCTCGGCGCTGCCGAATCCCGCCATGAGCTCAGGCGGCGGCGCGGGGACCAAGGCGGCCCGTATTGTTGTGGAGGCAGGCGCCCGGGCGGTACTGACCGGCAATATCGGGCCCAACGCATTTGAAGCGCTGTCGGCAGCCGGTATTCAGGTGTATACCGGTCTGCGCGGCACGGTGCAGGATGCGATCGCAGCCTTTAAAAGCGGCACGCTGAAACCCGTGGCACAGCCGACCGTCAAGGCGCATGCCGGCATATAGCCCCGGTTTGACTTCCGGTTACAACGGCGCATGAATCATGCTCACCCGTCTGCTGACGCACAGCCTTAAAAACTGCGGGGACCTCCGGGTTGCCGATGTCCGCATAGGACTGTGCTATACAGCGGTCATGCTCGATGACGGCAACGTCGGGCTTGCCTATATGTTCCGCGATGAACTCCTTCGCGGCTGCGCAGCCCGCACCGTGAAGCAGCCTTTTGCGGGACAAGGCGCCAACGACATACTTTTTGGCATCACCTCTTCGGATTTTTTGAAGCGCACGGTCGGCATCGCCGCGGCAAACGCGGTGCTCAACCGCGAACATCCCGGTCTGATCGCCGGCGATGTTCTTGACATAATTGACCTGCAGCCTGATGATGTTGTCGGCATGGTCGGCTATTTTGGCCCGCTTGTTTCCGCGATCAAACGCAAGGGCTGCCGCCTGCTGGTGTTTGAAAAGAAAAGCATGAAAGACGAAGGCGTCTATCCTGATGAGCAGGCGTGCGCCCTGCTGCCCGAGTGCACGGTTGCGCTGATCACCGCGACAAGCATTATCAACGCGACGTTTGAAGCGTTGGTTGAAGCAGCGCGTTCCTGCCGCGTGCGTGCGGTGCTTGGACCATCAACGCCGCTTGCCCCGGAGGTTTTTGCGCCGTTCCGCGTGTCGCTTCTTTCGGGTGTCATTGTTGCGGAACCTGCCGCGCTCCTTCGGATTGTCAGCGAAGGCGGCGGTATGCATGCTTTCAAACACCTTGTCCGGAAAGTGAATCTGAAGCCATGAAAAAAACAAAGCAACCATCTCAATCCGAAATCAAAAGAAAAATCCTTGCCGTGCTTGAAAAAACCGCAGGCACGCCCGACCCGCATCAGGGAAAATACCGGTGCGGTATGGTGCACCGCACCGCTCTGGTGCTTGCAACCTCCTACAAGGATCAGCCGCGGGCGACCGCGCTTGAGTTCTTCACCGAGGGGCTTACCCTGTATATCCTTGGCGGCCCGGGCGGCAAGATCGCCAACATCCGCCGCAACCCGCGTGTTTCGGCCTTTATCTACGAGCAGCCCATGGATCACCGGAAAATCCAACCGAGCCTGCAAATCTTCGGAACTGCTGAACTGATAACTGTGCGCAACAATCCGAAGCTCTTCAGGGCAAAGCTGCGTACCTGGAACCTTGATACCGTAATGCGCAATCTCCTGTCTCCCGTGGTGAAGCAGCACAATCTTACAGGAGATGCAGCCGAAGCGTTCATCACAAAAATGATTAATGCGTGCAGCTTCATTAAAATCGTTCCCGATAAAATCATACTAAAGGAATACTACCCTGATTTTTCAATGCAGCAGTACATCTGGCACGCCCGGCGCCAACCGTTGAAAAAAACCATAAAAGGAAAGGAGTAGTGCTATGCAGACACAAGAGCGAACAACCCAAATGCCGCTCATCGGCGATCCGTTTCCTGAGGTCACCGTTACCACAACCCATGGAGTTAAAAAACTTCCCGCAGACTATGCAGGCAAATGGCTGGTGCTGTTCAGCCATCCAGCGGATTTTACCCCTGTCTGTACGACGGAGTTCTGTGCTTTTGCCAAGCGGTTTGATGAGTTTCAAAAACTTGGCTGTGAGCTGATCGGCTTATCAATTGATCAGGTGTTTGCCCATATTAAATGGTATGAATGGATTCGCGACAATCTCTCCATTACCATTCCCTTCCCCATCATCGCTGACGATGGAGCGGTTGCCAGCCGTCTGGGCATGATCCACCCCGGCAAGGGGTCAAACACCGTGCGCGCAGTCTTTATCATTGACCCTGCTGCAACGATCAGGCTCATTCTGTTCTATCCACAGGAAATCGGTCGCAACATTGATGAAATCCTCAGGGCACTGCGGGCGCTGCGCACTGCTGATGAACACAAGGTTGCTTTGCCTGCAGGCTGGCCAAATAATGAACTGATCGGCGACCGGGTCATCATACCGCCTGCACGGGATGTAAAAACCGCACAGGAGCGGAAACAATCAATGGAAGGCTATGACTGGTGGTTTTGTCACAAAAAATTATAAGTCAGGGAATCTCCGGAGAGCCTCAAATCGCTGCCGGAGCACCTTTTGTTTTTATTAAAAACAATGTGTACGAGGGTTTGCCATGTTTTTCAAACAGTTCAAAGTTGAGGGTTTGGGATGCCTCTCCTACATGATCGGCTGCCCGCTTTCAAGACAGGCGGTCGTCGTTGATCCAAAACGTGATATTGACGACTACCTGCAGACCGCTGCGGCGTCAGGCATGACCATTACCGGCATTATTGATACCCATGTGCACGCCGACCATATCTCAGGTGCGCAGGAGCTCAGAGCAGCAACCGGTGCCCCTATTTATATGTACCATGCAGCAGGGGTTCCCTATGAGCATCGCAGCCTGAGAGAAGGCGACCGACTGACTGTTGGCAAAGCAGTCATCGAGTGTGTGGCAACACCCGGTCATACACCGCATGCGGTAACGCTTGCGGTGACAGACCGTGCCCGCGGCTCCACGCCGCAGATGCTTCTGACCGGCGACCTGTTGTTTGTCGGCAGTATCGGAAGACCCGACCTTGCCGGTGGCGAACTTTTGGACGAACAGGTCGAGAACCTTTACCGAAGCCTGCATGAAAAGCTCGGTGTATTCCCGGATCTGGTGGAAATCTATCCAGCACACGGTGAGGGTTCGCTGTGCGGCTCAGGGATCAGCGCAAAGCCTTCGTCAACGCTTGGGTTTGAGCGTGCAACAAATCCCTACTTCAAGCTCTCGTTTGACGAATTCAAAAAAACCCTTACCTCCTCACTACCGGTACGACCCAAAAACTTTTCTCACATCATTTCCCAAAACCGGCAAGGACCGGCGCTGGTGCGCAACCTTCCGGTTCCACGGCGACTGACGATTACTGAAATCAAAAAAGCACTTGCGGATCATGCAGTTATCCTTGATATCCGGGAAGCTGCGGCTTTTGGCGGTGCGCACATTCCGGGAAGCATCAATGTGGGGTTTTCTCCCCAGTCGCCGACATGGCTTGGAATGGTGGTGGATCCTGTGGCAGAACTTGTCATTATTGCTTCAAGCTTGTCCAACGCCCAGAAAGCGATTCTCGACTTCCGCAGAGCTGGCTATGACCGAATCCTTGGGTATCATGCAGGCATGAACGATTGGATCTTTCACGGCGAGCAGGTTGGGTTTCTGCCGCAGCTCTCTGTGCATGGGCTGAAAGAAGTCTTAAAAAAATACCCAAACCATGTCGTCCTTGACGTACGCACACCTGATGAGTGGGCTGTCGGCCACATAACCGGTGCTGTGCACGTGCCGTTGCAACAGGTCATTGAAAAAGGCGTTGACCTGTCAGTAGATGACCACATCTCTGTGGTCTGCCGCACCGGCTACCGGGCAAACATCGCGGCGTCAGTTCTGAAGGCACGTGGGTTCAAACACGTGTACACAGTCATCGGCGGCATGACCGCATGGGAAAAAGTCGCGGCAGGGGCGTGATGCGTGACTCGCAGTGAGAAGTGAACAGTGAAAAGTGCTGAGTGCTGGGTTAAAAAAATAGGAACTCAGCACTCGGTACTCAGCATTTATTTTTGCTGCTCACTTTTTCAGCGACGTCTGGAGAAGCTGAAAAATATCATCGGTTGAATGGAGCATTGTTATGGAATGTTTCGTTGTGTACAGCTCACCTGCAGGCTCAACCAAAAAGGTTGCGGAAGCGATAGCTGATACCCTTCGCACGCAAGGATTTGAAACGTTCACAGCAAATCTGGCAGATCCAATTGCCGTTTCTACAGCCTTGCAGCGAATGAAGGCATCTGAAAAACACCTCCTGTGCATCGGCTCACCGGTCTATGCCTGCCATGCAGTGCCTCCGGTGATGTCGTTTATCGCCGGACTTTCTGAGGCATCCACGAGCTGGGCAGTGCCCTTTGTTACGTGGGGCTGCGTAACCAGTGGACGTGCGCTCTATGAAATGGCAGAAAGCCTTGCGCAAAAAGGCTATCGCATTGCCGGTGCAGCAGCGCTGCCCGCAGTTCATTCCCTGCTCTGGCAGGCGGAGCACCCCTTTGGTGAAGGGAGACCTGATAGCAACGATCTCGCACAGTTCCAGACGTTTATAACCAAAGCTGCTACAAAAATGAAATCCGGTCATGCAGCGCTCGACCTAAAAGCATTAGACTATCAGCCACAGCATCTTGCGCAAACCATGCAGAAGCTAACCCTTGATGCAGTGCGCGGCATGCTGCCGCAAAAAGCCGTGGATGCTTCACACTGCACCCAGTGCGGTGTGTGTGCAAGCACCTGCCCCGCAGCAGCAATAACTCTGAGCCCCTTTCCGGTTTTTGGGAGCTCGTGTTTTCTCTGTTACCAGTGTGTGCGCATCTGTCCGGAACATGCAATCACAGCTGACTTCTCCCAGATGGAAGCAGGTTTGCGGCAGCGCGCTGCAACGTTTCAGGAAAAAGCTGAACTAAAATTTTTCATCTAAACGGGACCGGAAACATGGTTATTGCTGTTGCAAGCGGAAAAGGCGGGACCGGAAAGACATCGGTTGCGGTGAGCCTTGCGCTGTCACTCCCCAAGGTGCAATTTCTGGACTGCGATGTTGAGGAACCCAATGCTGCCATTTTTCTCCGACCTGACATCACGGAAACATTTCCGGTCAGCATCCCAGTTCCTGAGGTAGATGAAAAAGCATGCGTGCATTGCAGAAAATGCTCTGAGCTGTGTGCCTTCAATGCAATTCTTGATCTGGGGAAGACTGTGCTCGTGTTTCCGCATCTGTGTCACGGCTGTGGCGGATGCACGCGCATCTGCCCGGTCAAAGCGATAACCGAAAAAGAAAACCATGTGGGCGTGGTTGAGTGCGGACAGGCAGGTACCATAGAGTTTGTGCAGGGCATTTTAAAGGTGGGTCAGCCTATGGCAACGCCCGTGATAAAAAAAGTCCGTAGCCTGATCAATCCTGAAAAAACCGTTATTCTGGATTCCCCGCCAGGAACCTCATGCCCTATGATTGAAACCGTACGCGGCGTGGATTTTTGCATCTTGGTTACCGAACCCACGCCCTTTGGTCTCAACGACCTGCGGCTCGCCGTGGAAACCGTCCGGCAGCTCCGGACACCGTTTGGAGTTATCATCAACTGCGCAGGTATCGGTAACGATGAAGTAAAAACCTATTGCGCTGCCGAGCACATACCGCTGCTGCTTGAAATCCCTTGGGACCGGCGTATTGCAGAAGGGTATTCGCGCGGCGAGCCGATTGTTTCGGTTGTGCCTGCGATGCAGCAGGATTTTCAGACGCTCAGTGAAAAAATAAACCTGCTTTCCTCCAGAAAAGAAAGGCAGTAGATACACATGCAACCGTCAGACAAAAAGCCAAAACTCTCCCAGCAGATACAAAAAAACACCAAAACCAAAGAAGAAATCGAGCAGGATATTCGGGAGTTTCTTGCTGAAGCATCAAGTAAGCCCGGATACACCGATAAGCCCGGCTGCCCACTCAAACATGGTCTTGCCTGCGTTCTGGCAACTGTGCACAACGGCATCCCGCGCGCAACGCCGATTGATTTTTTTGTTGAGGGCATGACCATCTGGTGCGCGGGCGAGCCGGGGCTAAAAATTCGCAACATCCGCTCAAATCCAAAGGTCGCCGTGGGCATCTACCATCCCATGGATCACCGCATGCTAAACCGCAGCCTCCAGATCAGCGGAACCGCAACACTGCTGAGTTATGCAGACAATCCTGAGGCGTTTCTTGATCGTCTCAAAAAGATGGGCATTTATGATGCTGCTGCAAAAATCGTCAGGGAAATGTACGAAGCACAAGGCTCGCAGCCTGAGAACTTTGAGGAAGAAATGATCAACCACCTGCGCAGATTCAATCTGATCAGGATTGAGCCTGAGGAAATCATCATGCTCAGGATTCATCCGACTGAAGGTACTGAGAAGAACGTATGGAGAAAACCTCAGACAGCGGCGTAAAGCAGCTCACCGTTATCAG
>Ga0272448_1003162_pt1 | contig 19841 bp, 15 predicted proteins | sample YNPCB0191_FD_202220 | JGI IMG/M metagenome (GOLD analysis project Ga0272448, IMG submission 202220) | Hot spring sediment microbial communities from Yellowstone National Park, WY, United States - YNP-CB-019-1 | ecosystem: Environmental > Aquatic > Thermal springs > Hot (42-90C) > Sediment... | reverse complement strand
CCTGCAAAAGTGGACTTCTCGTTTGCAATGTGGTATGATTCATTTCGGGGTGCCTCCTTCGTGTGGTGGTTTCGTATAACTCTACTTTACACCAAGGGGCACCCCATTTTCAAGTCTTTTCTCAAAAAGGCCAAACTCCAGGGGCGGCTTTCGATAGCCGCCCGCCCATCCCCTCGCCCCGCCCCGCCAACACAACCGTAGGGCGGCTTCCCCTACCCGTCTGTCCCCCCGCCCCGCCAACACAACCGTAGGGCGGCTTTCCATAGCCGCCAGCCCCCCCGCCCCGCCAACACAACCGTAGGGCGGCTTTCCATAGCCGCCTGCCCCCTAGCCCCGCCAACACAACCGTAGGGCGGCTTTCCATAGCCGCCCTCCCCCTCGCCCCGTTCGCGGGGAGAGGGTTAGGGTGAGGGGTGGCCCGCCGAGGAGACAAAGAGACCCCAAAGGTCTCGGAGACCTTTGGGGTCTTCGTAATCCCTCGCCCCGCGAGCACACCCTATGCGATAAACCCTTTGCTGCGCAGAAGCGCCTCAACCCGCCGCCAATGCGCGTCGGGCACGCGCACGCACGACGGCCCGACCGCATCGCCCAGCAGCGGCCCGATCTCTGGGTCGGCGCGAATCTCCGCCAGAATCTCGGCCGAGTCCGCCTCCAGGAGCACGGCGCGGGACAATCGCGCTCGGCCCCTGCGCATCGCCCACTCGCGAACACGCGCCAGGAGACCCTCGGGGGCCTGCCCCGCGCTCGCCTGCGCGAGAAACTTCACCACCGCGTCCACGTCCACGCCCTGGCTCAGAATCCGCGCCAGCGACACGGGCGTGATCTCGTACACTGCGCCATCGTCGTCGCCCGTCCACGCGGCAAAGCGCTCCAACTGGAAGCGGTGCAGGAGATTCCCATCCGAGGGCCAGCGCACCCGCCCGTCGTCCCCAACCGCGATCGGCGCGAACTCCGCCGCAGGCTCCACCTCGCCGCCGTGCAGCCACGCCCAGCCCCACTCAGTGAGCGCGAAGAGCACGTCGCCCGTCTGAGCATCGCGGCCCAGATCCGCCGCGCCCACGTAGTGCATCGCCCCCGCGACAACCTGCGCAATCAGTCGGCCTTCCACCTCATCCCAGTGCTCAAACCCCCTGAGGTACTGGCCCGTTTTCACATCCCGAATGTACCACGATTCGTAGTCGCCGCCCGTGCGCTGAAAGTCGGGCGCGTACTCGCGGATCGTCTCCGCCACCTGCTTGAGCGAGTACCAAGTCCCAGCCTCGCACCCTTTCAGCAAGTCCAGAAGCCGCTGGCGCGTGCGCACGGGGTCATGGCTCCAACCGCTCCCTTCGCAGCGGATCTCCGCGATGCGCCGCAATTCATCCCAGCCTTCGTCGGCCACCCACGCCGACCACATCTGGCTTTGTCGTGCGGGTGTGGGGGCGCTCAACCAGGCTCGCGCCGCATCCGACGCGGGCCTGATTCGGTCGCCTGCCCTGCGCACCAACTTCAGCCGCCCGACGACGCGAAGCAGCCACTGCGCACGCATGGGAACGAACGCCGCGAACGGGGGCGGCGACATCGGCCGCCAAACCCAGCGCCGCCGCCACGCCGATTCATCCTGGGGCGAAAGCCCGCGCCCGCGCACGTAGCGAGGCTGGTGGTTCTGCACGTGGGCCAGGAACGTGCACACGTCCACCGACGCCGTATCCAGCGCCCGCCACACCTGTGCAGGCGGCTCGTGCGGCTCAAACGGCAGGCCCGCCTGCGCCCTGGGCGGCGGCAGCAGAGGCAGCACGTCCGAGGGGATGAACAGAAATGCCACGCGCTCGTCCGCATAGTCGGCGAACGCCTTGAAGAGAAGCCCCAAGAACCACAGCCGCTCGGTGGCGCTGACAGGCGCAAGCCAGGGTTGTTCCAGCATCAGCCTGCCATCGCCCATGGAGCGAATCTCCCCGAATCGCCGCATGAACGGGTCGGCCCGCACCCTGCCCCCCGCCGCCTGCACCGTCTCCAGCGCCTCGCGCTCCTGGGGGTTCAGGATTTCCAGCGCCTCGGCCACGGATTCGGGGCGCAGCATCTGGTCGGCCAGGAAGCGCGCCGCCTGCACCCGATTGTTCGTGGGCAGGTCTATGCCCCGCGCCGCCGCCAGCGCGCGCAGTCGCGCCACCGAGTAGTCCAACAAGCATTCCGCCAGTTCTCGCATCGCGGCCCTCGTGGGATGGAATCTTCGGCGGTATTATACGTGCCGCGCCGCACGCCGACAACCGCACTCTCTTCGCGCCTCGGCTCCAAACTCTGTTGGCCGCGGCTTGGGTACGGGTGCGACGTGCTTTCGGAAGTGCGTCGCACCTCATAGAACCGCACCCGCTTCGCGCCCTTGCGCCCGATGTTGCGCGCCGCGCGGAAACGGCTATACTGGGTGCGTATGGAGGTGAGCGGCATGTCCGAATACGCGCCCAAGAACAAGGTCGGATTCGTAACCGCGCTCTGGAATCGGGTGCGGCTCGCGTGGAGGCTATTCCGCGACCCGCGCGTGCCCCTGTGGCCCAAAATCGTGGTTCCCGCCATCGCGCTCGCCTACGTGATCTTCCCGCTAGACATCCTGCCCGACCTCACGCCCTTCGTGGGCCAACTGGACGACCTGACGCTCCTGGCCCTGGGCGTGCAGGCCTTCATCTCCCTCTGCCCCAGGGACGTGGCCGCCGAGCACATGGCGCGCCTGCGGGGCGTCTCTGTGAAACCTGCCCCCGAAGGCGAAGTGGTGGAAGGCGAGTACACCGTCCACCGCGACTGACGGCCAAACGAAAGCGCCCGAAGCAGAGCGCCGAAGTAGCGCCTGGGCTTCGGGCGCGACGCCACACGCGCAAGGCCCTACTTGACCAGGGTGCGCCCCCGCTCAAAGGCCCGCAGGTTCATCTCCACGTACTTGGACGGCACCCGCTCCTCTATCGCGGCGCGCCACACCGCCGCGTCCACATCCAGCAGCGCCGACAGCGCCCCCAGCATCACCACGTTGTTCACGCGGGCACTCCCAACCTCCTGCGCAACCTGCAGACTCGGAATCAGGTACACCTTGTCCGTAACGGCCTTGAATGCCGCAAGAAACCGCTCATCCGACGGATACTCGGCCCCGCCAGAACTCACGGCCACCGGCGGAATCGCCTGGTCGTTCACCAGCGCCACGCCGCCAGGCTTCAGCCAATCCACGTGGCGCAGCGCCTCCAGTTTTTCAAACGCCACGAGAAAGTCGGCCTCGCCCTTGCCGATGAGCGGCGAATACACCTTCTCGCCCCAGCGCACGTGGCTGATGACGCTGCCGCCCCGCTGGGCCATCCCGTGCACTTCCGACTTCTTGGCGTCCAGGCCAGCCTCAAGCCCGACCTGCGCGATCACGTCGCTGGCAAGGAGCGTGCCCTGCCCGCCCACGCCGACGACAATGAAATTCATGCTCTTCATAGTCCTTCCTCCCTGATCGGATCACCTGCAACTGCCTGCGATTTTCCACCCCTCGGCGAGCGCCGCACCTCATTCCAAGCCTTCGGCTTCCCCCTCTCCGCAAGAGGGGGATTGAGGGGGTGAGGTCAAGCCTCCGACTGCTCCAAAACCTGCGCCCGGAACAGAATCGCCTTGCGCCCGCACACCTGCGCGCACACCTCGCACCCCGTGCACAGCAGCGCATCAATGGACGCCTTGCCGTCGGGGCGCTTCACGATGGCCGGGCAGCCAACCCGGAAGCACAGCCCGCACCCGTTGCACCGCTCCTCGTCCACCCGCAACGGCACGTACCGCTTGCGCGCCTCTGGCAGGAGCGCGCACTCGCCGCGAACCACCAGCGCCGACGCCTCGTCCCGCTTCAGCGCCTCTCGCAGCGCCCGCTCTACCTCGCGCAGGTCAAACGCATTCACCGTCTGCACGTGATCCATCCCCAGCGCCCGCAGCAGCGGCTCAAACTCAATCTGCTTGGACTCCTGGCCCTGGAGCGTGCGGCCAGTGCCCGGGTTGTCCTGGTGGCCCGTCATGGCCGTTACGCGGTTGTCCAGCACCACGGTAATCGTCTTGCCGTTGTTGTAGGCCACGTTGAGCAGCGCCGGCATGCCCGTGTGGAAGAACGTGGAATCGCCCAGCACGGCGATGTTGCGCTCGGGCGAACCGGCCTTGTCGGCGCCGTGGGCCACGCCGATGCTGGCCCCCATGCACCCGCACGTATCCGTAGAGTTCAGCGGGGGCAGCGCGCCCAGCGTGTAGCACCCGATGTCGCCGTTGATGGGCAGTTTCAGTTTTCGCGTGATGACGTAGAACCCCCGGTGCGGGCACCCGGGACACAGCACCGGCGGCCGTCCGGGCAGGCTCCCCACGTCGGGCACGATGTACGTCTTCCGCGCCGACTCGGGCAGCAGGCCCGCCGCGATGGCCTGCTCGCGAACCGTGCGCGGATCCATCTCCCCGATGCCCGAGAAGATGGACTTGCCCTCCACCCACACGCCCAGCAGTTTGATCTCGTTCTCCACGAACGGATCCAATTCCTCCAGGACGATGGCCCGCTCCACCTGCCCCACGAACTCCCGCACCATCTTCGGCGGTATCGGGTAGGTCATCCCCAACTTCAGGATGGATGCCGTGGGGAATATCTCCTTGGCGTACTGGTAGGCCACGCCGCACGTTACGATCCCCAGGTTTCGGTCGCCCCACTCCACGCGGTTGAACGGGAAGGTCTCCGCGAACTCCGTGAGTTTGCGGATGCGCTCCTCAATGATGGGATGGCGCTTCCGCGCGTTCACGGGGAGCATAACGTACTTCTCAAAGTTGCGCGGGTACGCGGGGAGCGGGGGCGGGCCTTCCCTGCGCTCGCCCAACTCCACCGGCGTGCTGGAATGGGCAATGCGTGTCGTGATGCGCAGCATGACCGGCGTGTCAAACTGCTCGCTGATGTCCAGCGCCGCGCCCACCAGATCCTTCGCCTCCTGGCTGTCCACGGGCTCCACCACCGGCACCCGCGCGAACTTCCCGTAGTTGCGGTTATCCTGCTCGTTCTGCGAACTGTGCATGGCAGGGTCATCCGCCGAGACGATAACCAGCCCCGCCTCCATGCCCGTCATGGAAGCGTAAAAGAAGGCGTCAGCGGCCACGTTCAGGCCCACGTGCTTCATGGCGCACAGCGCGCGCCGCCCCGCGTATGCGGCGCCGATGGCCACGTCCAGCGCCACCTTCTCGTTGGTGGCCCACTCCGCGTACACGTTGGGGAAATGCGCGAACTCCTCCAGAATCTCGGTGCTCGGCGTCCCCGGATAGGCCGACGCCACGGCCACGCCGTATTCCCACGCGCCGCGCGCGATCGCCTCATTTCCCGACAGCAGTTTTCGCATTCCACACCTCCCTGTGGTAATCGGTGCCTCTATCCATCTCCTCGGCGGCGGAGTTCCACGCCCCCCACCCGCGCCAGGAGTTCAAAGTACTGAACCAGCGCCTGGGTCTGCCGCGACCCCGTCTCGGCCTCCAAGAGGTCGGCGATGTCCGATAGGCTGCGCTCGCCGTCTGCCCAGTACAGCGCCAGGACGGGCATGGTCCGCCCGAATGCCTCATGCTCTTTGCCGAAACGGTGGAAGGCCTCGCGGTCGCCCGGCTTGATGAGCAGGTCGCCCACCGACAGCGGCCCCCGGAACCGCCGCACGGGAATCAGGCTGGCGGCCTTCTCCTCCCATTCGCCCGACGGCGGCGCGCCAGGCTCCAGCGCCTCCTCGCCCAGGAACGAGGCCGTGCGCCGCATCTCGCCATCCGCAAACGCCGCGCATTCCGCCTGGAACGGCGCTACATCCACGGGAGCCAGGCGGCGCAAGGTGGCCAGCGCCTCGGCCCGCCTCGCCACCGCGAACGCGACCTCGCGCCGCAACCGGGACGTCCGCCCTTGGCCAGCGCCGTCCACTCCGGCAGCCAGCGCCGCCTGCACGCGCCGCAGGACATCGGCCTTGAACCGCGCCGTCATCTCGTGCGCCAGCCACTCCGCCTCTCGTGTCCCCGCGTTCGCAACCCAATACCCGTAGGCCGCAGCCAGCGTCGCCACGAGCCCCATCATCTTGGGGCTGACCTTGTCCAGCGTGTCCTCGCTTGTGTGGTAATACCGGTCGGGCCACTGGATGATCATCGGCGTCGGCACGCCCACGCTGGGGTCTGACAGAATGTAGTGATCGCTGCCGCCCGAAAACGGCGTGTCGGCGTACCGGTACAGCGGGAACTCGCCCTGGCCCGCGTGGCTCTTGGCGTCGCCCAGCAGCAGGTCGCGGATATGCCGCGCTACGGTCGGCGCGAAACTGCTCATGGACGCCGGCGGCGACTCTACCAGGAGCGAACTGCCGCACTGGTCCTGGTCCTCGCCCACCATGTCCAGGTTCAGCCCCGCAACCATGAGGGGAATATCCTGCTCGCGCGACGCCAGGTACGCATACGTGCCCGACATCTCCGGCACCCACAGGAAGCGTAGCGTGCGTCGCGGCTTGGGCAGCCGCCCGTCGGCCACGCAGGCAGCCAGCGCCCGCGCCACTTCCATCAGCGCCCCCGCCCCCGACGCGTTGTCATTCGCCGATGGCTGCGGGTGGCACAGGTGCGCGACGAGCAGCACCTCCTCGGCGGTCTCCCCGCGGATGACCGCCTCCACCACCTCCATCTGGCCCGCGTAGCGCGACGAATCCACGTGGACCCGCACGCGGACCGACTTGCCCTCGGCGCGGGCCTTGCGGCATCGTTCTCGCAGCGCGTCGCCCTGGCGCGGCGTCAGCACGAACCCGAAGACCGACAGGTGCTCGCCGCCGCGGAACCAGAACGACGTGTACTGGCGGGCGTCGGGCAAATCCATGCGCTCGCGCACGGGCGGCGTCTTCATCATCCCGTCAAACAGCACGCCCGCCGCCCCGCGCTCCCGAACCGCCAGGTCCATGATGCGGTCTATGGGCGCGCGCGCCAGCACCACCTTGCCCTCCAGGTCCAGGCCCTCGTAGTCGGCGCGTTCCTCCCCGCCCTCCAGCGCCACAACCTCAAAATCCCCGTCCGCAGGCGCGCTCCGCTGGATCACCGAGATCTTCTCGTCGCGATAGTCCGCCAGTTTCTCCGTCGGCTGACCGTCTTCCCCCAGCAGGTGGAGCGTCGCCGCCTTGCAATCCCATTCCAGGAACGTGCGCATGGACCAGAAGGCCGTCGCGCCGTCGGCAGGATACGACAGGACGCGCACCTCCAGGCCCGCTTCGCGGAGCGCCTCCGCGACGTGCTGCGCCGCCGCGCGGAATCCGGGGCTGGCCTGAATGCGATGGTAGCGGGTAATCTCGGCCACGTGGTTTTTCGCCGCAGTCCCCGAAATCTCCTTGCGAAGCGTTGCCATCAACGAGTCAAACATGCATTTCCTCCTTGCGCCTAGCGCGCATAGGGTGCCAGATACCACAGGATGAACTCGCGCCCGTACAGGAGCGCGAATGCGGCCCCCAGCACCAGGTACGGGCCGTAGGCGATGGCGCTCTTGCGACCCACGCGGCGCAGCGCCAACATCACCCCGGCCCCAACCCCGCCGAGCAAGATGCCCGCCAGGATCGCCACCAGCACCACCGGGAACCCCGTCGCCAGGCCCACAAATCCCATGAGCGTTACGTCGCCGCCGCCCAGCCCGCCCCGCGAGACCACCGCCAGGACGTAGAACAGGCTGAAGCCGACCGCCCCGCCGATGAGCGCCTTCACCGGCGTCATGTGCGGCATGAAGAAACTCCCCGCCAACGCCAGCCCCATGGCGGGGTACGTAACCACGTCCAGAATCAGGCGGCGCTCCAGGTCCGTAACCGTAACCAGAATCAACACCGCGAAGTAGAGCGAGAGGAACACAAACGGGATGCCAAAACCGTAGCGCCACGCCAGGAACGCGAAGACCGCCGCGGTTGCGACTTCCACCAGCGGCGCGCGCAGCCCTCGCCCCGCGCCGCACTGCGGGCATCGGCTCCACCCCGCCCAGTCGGCCACAACCCCCGCCAGGCTCAACGGACGCCGCGCCGCGCCGCACACAGAACATCGGGGAAACTGAAAGGGAGATTGCCGAGGTTCGGCGGGAAGGAAATCGGCGCACAGGTTCAGGAATACGCCAACGCAGTATCCAAGTAGCGCTGCTGCGACTATCATCCCCATACTCTCTGCGCAATCTGGCCTGTCGCCGCATTATAGCACGGTTGGCCCCAATCACCAACCGCGACAGCGTGGAGCAAATTGCCAATTTGCTCCACGCGGGTGGGGGTGAATCGCCGTATGGTCGTGCGGAGTTGAGCCCCGCGCTGAGGGGAAAAACCCTTTCGGGCTGGCCACCGCACCCATGCGCTTTCGGCCTCCCCCTCTCACCGCCCGCGTAGAGGGGGAAACGAGGGGGTGCAGTCCGGCGCGATTGCTTCGCTCGCAATGAAAGGAGGGCATAACGTGCGACGCACTCTCGGAATTGCGCCGCACCCATGCCCATGGCGAGGGGCGAAGTTCCAAGACAGTCCCCTGCTCTCCATTCGCGTGGATTCGCGTGATTCGCGGTTACAGTTCGTAGTTCGTAGGGCGGCTTTCCATAGCCGCCGGAGGTGGGGGCAGGTACGGACACCTGCTCTACGCTCGCTGCTCTCCATTCGCGTGGATTCGCGTGATTCGCGGTTACAGTTCGTAGGGCGGCTTTCCATAGCCGCCGGAGGTGGGGGCAGGTACAGAAACCTGCCCTACGCTCGCCACCCTACGGTGTGCGGACTCGTAGGGCGGCTTTCCATAGCCGCCGGAGGTGCCGCTGCGCCTCTGCGCCGTGTTGGATTCGTGAGGCGCCGCGCACCGAAACACCCTCGCTTTGCAGGTACTCGCCCACCCTGGTATACTTGCCCCTGACCTTACGGAGTCCGACGAGCACAAACATGGCGCGCAACCCACTGCGAGGCAATCGTGTACCCCCCGTGTCCCTCCCGCCGCGCTGCCGCTGGGAGTGGGTTCGCGTTGGGCCGCTGCGCCGCGAGCGCGTGCTGGTGTGCCCGCCCGAAGTCGCCGACAGCGGGCAGGCCCGCGCTCCCGTCATCTACTTCCTGCACGGCGCGGGGCATTCGCCCGCCTCTTTCTTCACCGACCTGCCCACGGAGCCCCTGCTGCCGATGGCGGCGGACGCCTGCCTGGTCTTCGTGGACGGAGGCAAACGCTGGTACCTGGACAGCCCGCTGGACCCGCGCAGCCGAGGCGAAACCGCGTTCCTGGCCGCCCTGCGCGCCGTGGAGGCCCGACACCCCGTGGGAGGCTCACGCGACCGCCGCGCCATCTGCGGCTTCAGCATGGGCGGGTTCGGCGCCATGTACCTGGCCGCCCGCCATCCCGACCTGTTCGCCAGCGCGTCGTCCATCCTAGGCCCGCTGGACATTGAGCCGCTTTGCCCTGACTACCCTGGCCTGCGAGCACTCCTCGGCGACGACTGCGCGACCTGGCGCAAGCACAATCCCGCCGCCCTGGCGGACGCCCTGCGCGACGTGCGCCTGCTGGTAACCACTGGCGACGCCGCCTGGGATCGGCCCCTGGGCAAGCGGTTCGTGGAAGCCTGTCGCGCCCAAGGCATCCTGGCCCAATACCGACAGCGCCCAGGCGCTCACGACGTGGGATTCGTGGCCGCGCAACTGGAGCATCACCTGGCGTTCCACCTGAACCCAGGGCCCGCATGGCGCATCCGCCGCGCCGAACCCGACGACGCCGACGCGCTCGCGCGCAATTGTTTCCCCGCGTCGCCCCCTGACGATGTCGCTCGGCATCTGGAGTGGAGCCTGGCCGAGAGCGCGCGGGGCCGCAGGGTGCACCTGGTCGTGGACGCGGGGGAGGCGGTCGCCAGCGGGGAACTCAGCATCACGGGAGACCGCGCCGAAATCGCCAACCTGGTGGTGGAGGCGTCGCTCCAGGGGCGGGGGCTGGGCACGGCGCTCATCCGCGCCCTGGCCGATGAGGCTTCGGCGCGCGACATCGCAACGCTGGAAATCGGCGTGCGCTCCGACGACAGCCGCGTGCGCGCCCTGTACGAGCGCGAGGGCTTCACCGCCTACCGCGAGACGACAGTCTCGCTGGACGGGCAGCCCACGCGCGTAACCTACCTGCGCAAGCGCCTGCCCCCGCGCGCCTCGCACCTGGGAGGGGAATAGGACATGTCCGAGAGCCGAAAGGGTCTGCTGTACGTGGCGTTGGGCACGCTGATGTTTTCCACGTCGCCCGTGCTCATCCGCTGGGCAGCGCCCCTGTCGCCCTATGTCATCACCTGGGCGCGGCTGGCCATCGCCGCGCTCACCGTCGGCGCGCTGGCCCTGGCGTCGCGGCAGCGCGTGCGGCTGGTGCGCGGCGACATCCCGCGGTTCCTGCTCTTCGGCGGCATCACCGCCGCGCACTTCTTCTGCTACATCGCGTCGCTGAGTTACACGACCATCGCCCACTCCCTCACCCTCACCTACACCGCGCCCATCTTCGTAACCCTGCTGTCGGCCCTGCTGCTGCACGAACCCATCGCCCGCTGGAAGTACCTGGGCGTGCTCGTGGCCGTGGCGGGCGTTGCGATCCTGGCGGGCTTTGAGCCGCAGTTCAGCCACGCCATGCTCATCGGCGACGCCCTGGCCCTGGGCTCGGCCATCGCCTTCGGCTTCTACTCGGTTGCGGGCCGTTCGCAGCGCGACCGTTATCCCCTGTTCACCTACGCGCTGACCACCTACGGCGCGGCCGCGCTATGGATGACGCCCGTGGCGGTGCCCCTGGCGGGCACGGGCTGGGGATGGCCGCAGGCGCTGTCGGTGCTGGCGCTGGGCATCTTCCCGCTCGGCCTGGGCCACACCCTGTACAACGCGGCGCTGCGCAGAACCCATGCAACGTATGTCAATCTCGTCGCAACCCAGGAGGTTACTGGCGGCATCCTGCTGGGCTGGCTCTTCCTGGGCGAAGCCCCAACGTGGAACGCGGCGCTCGGCGCGGCCATCACGCTGCTGGGCGTTGCGCTCGTGATCGTCCAGGGGCCGCGGAGATGAAAGTTGTCCCCACCGCGGAGCGCACAGAGGTCGCAGAGATTCCTCGTGCATTCTCTGCGTTCTCTGCGGTGAATCGCGAGGATCGTTTCCGTGAGTCAAGCATCGGGAGGCAAACACAATGACACACAAGGCGTTCATCATCTCGCACACGCACTGGGACAGGGAATGGTATCAGCCGTTCCAGGAGTTCCGCCTGCGCCTGGTCAAGTTGGTGGATGGCCTGCTGGACATCATGACCTCGGACCCCGACTACCGCTTCTTCATGCTGGACGGCCAGACCGTGGTGCTGGAAGACTACCTGGAGATGCGGCCCGAACGCGAGCCTGACATCCGCGCGCTGGTGCAGTCGGGCCGCCTGCTCATCGGCCCGTGGTTCGTCTTGCCCGACGAGTTCCTCGTCAGCCCCGAGGCCATCGTGCGCAACTTGCTGCTTGGCGACCGCATCGCGCGGCGGTTTGGCGCCAGGATGAACGTGGGCTACGTTCCCGACCAGTTCGGCCACATCTCGCAACTGCCGCACATCCTGCGCGGCTTCGGCATGAGCGAGGCCGTAGCGTGGCGCGGCCTGGACGACCACCCGTTTGAACTGCGCTGGCGCGGGCGCGGAGACGACGAGGTGCTGCTCCTCTACCTGCGCGGCGGCTACGGCAACGCGGCCCACCTGCCCGCCGCGGACCCCGATGCGTTCGCTGCCGCCGTGGAGGCCCTCGTGGCCGACATGACCGCCCACTCCCGCAGCGGGTGCCTGCCGCTGATGAACGGCACCGACCACATGGAGCCGCATCCTGGCCTGCCCGCCTCCATCCGCCGCGCCTCCGAGCAACTGCCGTCGCTGGACATCCAGCACAGCACCCTGCCCGCCTGCATCCAGGCCGTCCGCGAAGCCCTCGGCCCGTCGGGGCTGGAGGCGCTCCCCGTCGTTCAGGGCGAACTCCGCTCCTGCAAGACTCAACATCTCCTGCCAGGCGTCCTGTCCGCCCGCATGTGGATCAAGCAGCGCAATGCCGCCCTCCAGACCCTGCTGGAGCGGTGGGCGGAACCCTGGGCCGCCTTCGCCGAACAACTCGCGGAGCAGGCGGGCGCGCCTCGCGTGCCCCTTGCGCCCACTCGGGCGATTGTGCAGCGCGCCTGGCGCTACCTGCTGGAGAATCAGCCCCACGATTCCATCTGCGGGTGCAGCGTGGATCAGGTGCACCGCGAGATGCGCACCCGCTACGACTGGGCCGAGCAAATCGGCGAGACCCTCGTCCAGCAGAGCCTGGACGCCATCGCCCGCGCCGCAACGCCCCCTGGCGACACGCCCGCCCTCGTGATCTTCAACCCGCTGGCAGGCCCGCGAACGGACGCGCTGGAGGCCACCCTGGAACTCCCCCAGAGCCTGGAGGATTTCGTCGTCGTGCACGAAGAGGGGCGACTGGTGCCCTGCCAGATTCTGGAGCGGGAGCAGCAGGAGTTCTTCAGCGGCACGTTCGCGCGCGAGCAATTGCTCCTCGTCGCGGGAGCCGTGCAGGACGGCAAGGTGCAGGACAGGCCCATCCGTGAGGTGGTGGTGCGCAAGGAGGGCGAGCGGGCGCAGTTGGATGTAACGCTGGGCGAGAGCGGCGCGCCCGACCCCGCCGTTCTCCGCAACTGGGCAGCGCTGTCCCAGAGCCTGCTGGAGGATGAGGCCGTCCGCGAAGTGCAGGTGCGCGTGCGCAGCCCCTTGCGGTGCCGCGTCGCGCTGGCCGCGCCCGACATCCCCGGGTTTGGCTATCGCGCGTTTGCCCTGCGTCCGGGCAGGCCGGGCGGCCATAATGCGACCGTCAGCGCATCGGCCCTGCGCCTGGAAAACGAATTCCTCGCGGTTCAGGTGGAGCCGCGCGACGGCACCCTGTCCATCCTGCACAAGCCGACGGGGTTGCGCCTCACCGGAGTCAACCGATTCGTGGACGGCGGCGACCGCGGCGACGAGTACAACTACTGTCCCCCGGAACGCGACACGGTCGTGGATGCTCCCTGCGAGAAGCCCGTCATACGCCTTGTGGAGACCGGCCCCGCCCGCGCGACGCTGGAGATTGACTTGCTCTACCGTCTGCCCGAGGGCCTGTCGCCCGACCGCGTCTCGCGTTCACCCCACCACGTCGTCATCCCCATCACGACGCGCGTCTCCCTTGCCGCGGGCGTGCCGCGATGCGACATCCAGACCACCGTCGTCAACACCGCGCGCGACCACCGTCTCCGCGTCCTGGTGCCGACGCCGATCCAGACCGACCATTCGTTTGCCGAGGGGCACTACGACGTGGTGCGCCGCCCCCTGTCCATCCCCACGGACACCGCCGACTGGATAGAGCAGCCCCAGCCCACCTTCCCGCAGCGCGCCTTCTGCGACGTGAACGACGGCGAGAAAGGCGTCCTGGTGGCCGTCCGCGGCCTGCCCGAGGGCGAGGTCATCCCGAGCGCGGGCGGCGCGAGCATCGCCGTAACGCTCCTGCGCTGCGTCGGATGGCTATCCCGCGACGACCTGGCGACGCGCAAGTGGGGCGCGGGGCCAGGCAGGCCCACGCCCGAGGCGCAGGAAATCGGCGAGCACACGTTCGCCTACGCCATCATCCCCCATGCGGGCGGCTGGGAGCAGGCGTTCCGCCACGCCCACGCCTTTGAGACGCCCATGCGCGCGGTGCAGGTCGCGCCGTCGGCGGGAGGGCCGCTCCCTGCCGCGGCATCGCTCCTGTCGGCGCAGCCCGACTCCGTCGTGGTAACCGCCGTCAAGGCGCCCGAAGCAGGCGATGGCCTCATCGTGCGCGTGTGCAACTACGCCGAGCGCGCCGTGGACGCCGAACTGACGTTCGCCTGGCCCATCCGCCGCGCCGAGCGGGTGAACCTCGCCGAGCAGCCGATTGAACCCGTGGCCGTTGTGGACGGGCGCACCGTGCGCGTGTCCTGCGGCCCGTGGGCGACCGCCACCGTGCGCGTAGGGTCGTAGGGGCAGACCTTCGTGTCTGTCCCCGCGGGCAGACCTTCGTGTCTGCCCGACCCCGTGTCTGTCCGACCCTGTGTCTGCCCGACCTTCGTGTCTGTCCCCGCGGGCAGACCTTCGTGTCTGCCCGACCCCGTGTCTGCCCGACCCTGTGTCTGCCCGACCTTCGTGTCTGTCCCCCGCGGGCAGACCTTCGTGTCTGCCCGACCCCGTGCCTGCCCGACCCCCGTGTCTGCCCAACCTTCGTGTCTGCCCCCGCCCTGGCCTAGTCCCGCTTGAAGCGGCTGTAGTCGGGGCGCTCCAGGCCGCTCGCCCAGCCGTTCTCCATGTCCAGCAGCGCCTTCACCTTCATCGGCAGGCCGAACAGGTTGATGAACCCCTGCGCGTCGCTCTGGTCGTACACGTCGTCCTTGCCGAAGGTGGCGAAATCCTCGCGGTAAAGGCTGAACGGCGACTTGCGCCCCACCACCGTGCACGATCCCTTGTACAGTTTGACGCGCACGCTGCCCGTAACGCGCTCCTGGGTCTTGTCCGCGAAGGCGTCCAGGGCTTCGCGCAGCGGGGTGAACCACTGGCCGTAGTACACCAGTTCGGCGTAGCGATGCCCGACCAGTTCCTTGTAGTGCAGCGTCTCCCGATCCAGGCAAATCTGCTCCAACCCCTGATGCGCCGTGTAGAGGATGGTGCCGCCTGGCGTCTCGTACACGCCCCGCGACTTCATCCCGACCAGGCGATTTTCCACCAGGTCCACCCGCCCCACGCCGTGAGCGCCGCCGATGTCGTTGAGCCGCTCCAGAATCTGCACCGGCCCCATCGCCTCGCCGTCCAGCGCCACCGGATACCCGCACTCAAACTTCAGCGTGAGGTACTGCGGCGTGTCCGGGGCCGCCTCGGGCGCGACGGTGAGCATGAACATGGACTCTTCGGGTTCGGCCCAGGGGTCTTCCAGCACGCCGCCCTCATGGCTGATGTGCCACAGGTTGCGGTCGCGGCTGTAGATGGACTTCTCGGTAACGGCCACGGGGACGTTGTGGGCGCGGGCGTAGGCCAGCGCGTCTTCGCGCGACCGAATCTCCCACTCGCGCCACGGCGCAATAACTTTCAGGTGCGGGTTCAGCGCCTTGACCGACAGTTCAAACCGCACCTGGTCGTTGCCTTTGCCCGTGCACCCGTGGGCCACGGCATCGGCGCCTTCCTGCTCGGCGATCTTCACCAGGTGCTTGGCGGTAACGGGGCGCGCGAACGAGGTGCCCAGCAGGTACAGCCGCTCGTAGATGGCGCCGGCCCTCATGGTGCGAAAGGCGTACTCCATCAGGAACTCCTCGCGCAAATCCACGATGTACGCCTTGCTGGCCCCGCTGGCCAGCGCCTTCTGCTCCAAGCCGGCCAATTCGCCTGCCCCCTGGCCCAGGTCGGCCGTGAAGGTGATCACCTCGCACCCGTAGTTCTCCTTGAGCCAGGGCACAATGCACGACGTGTCCAGCCCTCCCGAATACGCCAAAACCACCTTCTTGAACTGCTGACGTTTCATCTTGCCTCCTCCTCATGGTATGGGAATCTCAGAACCGTGGGTATGCAAAAGCGCGACGGGTATCCCCATCGCGCCAAATAGAAAGGCCAGCCCCCTGTCTGGAGGCCGGCCTCGTGTACGCTATCGCAAGCCGAGCGGAACTATCCAGACCTGGGGTCTGACCTTTCGTCCGCTCGTCGTCGGATTTCCACTAACGGTATGACGCTGACGTTCATTCCTGCAAGTCTCACGTTAGGCTAAAACAAATATATGCCCAAAGGCCAGACTTGTCAATTTCCGTCGGCCGCTGCGGAAGCGAACGCAGAGGAGGAAACCTGCGCCCCCGCCCCGCCGGGCACCAGGTTCCGGTCAGGTATGGAAACCTGACCTACAGATCGGGGGCAAGTAGGGCGGCTATCCTTAGCCGCCATGAGGTCCCCCGCTCCACCTGCCGGAAGAGAAGCGGAAACGGCATGCCGTGGGCAGTTCACTTTGGGGTAAGGTCGCGGCCCCCACCGCGCCTTGACCACGTCTCATGTGAGGACAACGCTCACAAGGAGCCAAAGAGCGAGTCGCGCCAGGACTGGAATGCACCCCGGGCAAGGGTGCTTTTGACGCCCGCGCCGGGCTGTGGTATACTGAAGTCGTGGGCCGTTAGCTCAGCATGGCAGAGCACCTGCCTTTTAAGCAGGGTGTCGCGCGTTCGAGTCGCGCACGGCTCACCTACTACCCCTAGCCCCTCTTTCGCATTTGGCATACTACCCGTAGTGTCCAAAAGCGAAGGGGGGTTTTGCTATGCCGCTTGAGCACCTTACTGTGCTGAAACCCGAAAGGCCCACGCCCCTGGCCCTGGCCGTGGACGGCTTCTTACTGTCCCGCCAGGCCATGCGCTGCACCGCCAAAACCCTGGACGCCTACCGTTACGCCCTGGGAAACTTCGCCGCGTTCCTGGAGACCCAGGGCGTTCGCGACCCGCAACGCATAGCCCCCGCCCATATCCGCGCCTACCTGGTGTCGCTGCAACGGCGCGGGCTGAAGGACACGACCCAGCACCTGCACGCCCGTTGCATAAAGACCTGGCTTCGCTTCTTGGAGCGCGAAGGCGAAATCGCCGAAAACCCCATGCGCAAGGTGGCCATGCCGCGCCTTGAGAAGCGCATACCGCCGCCGTTCACGCCCGAAGACATCCGCCGACTGCTGGACGGGTGCGACCGTTCGCCCGCGGGCCTTCGCGACCGCGCCCTGATTCTGGTATTGCTGGACACGGGATTGCGGGCCGCCGAAGCCGTGGGCCTCACTGTCGGCGCGGTGAACATGCGCACGGGCCTGTGCACGGTGATAGGCAAAGGCCGAAAGCAGAGAACCGTTCGCGTGGGAAACAAGGCGCGGGCGGCGGTTTTGCGCTACCTGCAAACGCGGCCCGACGCGCGGCCCGATTCGCCCCTGTGGGCCGCTTACGACGGGCTGACAGGCGCGGAACGCGGGGCGCTGACCGTCCACGGCCTGCAAACGGCCCTGCAACGCCTGGGGCGCAAGGTGGGCGTGAGGCCGTGCGCGCCCCACCGCTTTCGGCGAACCTTCGCCCTGTGGTGTCTTCGCGACGGCATGGACTTGCATTCGCTACGGCTGCTGATGGGCCATAGCACCCTGGCCGTCCTGCAAACCTACTTGGCCCTGGCGGGCGAGGACATAGAGCGGGCGCACGCGGCGCATTCGCCCGTTGACAAAATGCTGTAACGCGCCAGGACGCGCTACAAGGCCCGTAGAGGCCCGATTTTGGGCATGGCCATATGAGAATTTGACCTATAGGCTGCAAATCGCCCGTCCTAGAGGCTGCTAGAGGCCTTGTAGGGCAAGAAAACGCCCCAGCGTGGGGCGGCCCGTCGTTGTCGCGTACCGAAACATGTGGTATAATGGGCACAAAGAAAAAGGCCCTGCGACGTTAGGGCGTCCAGGGCGCGGTCAACCCGAACGCGGCGGGTTGGCGGAAGTAGGATAGTCCAAGACCGCCTTCCCGTCAAGTCGGAGAAAGGCGGTTTTTGTATGGACTACGAGCGACTGACCCTGATTCTAAACACGACAACCGAGCGACTGGCCGCATGGCTGCAAAGCGCCCCCTACGAAAACTTCCCCACCGAGCGCGGGCGTTTGGGGCTAAACCCACCGAGGCCAACGGCCCAGGACCCGCTCCGCCCAGGGCGACGGGTGATAGAGTGGCCTACCTACTACGAAGGCAAAAGCGGGGCCGTCTGGACTGTGCCGCCTGCGATACGTTTTGAGGTGCAGGAACTGGCAACCGAGCAGGTGCAGGTAGTGGCCGAATGCACGCAGGACGTTGTAAAGCCCTACTTCGCGGGCCTGCTTCTGGCGATAGCCCAGACCTGGCCCGAGGCCACGGAAAACGTGAATCGGTGGCTGTCGGAGAGCGGTTTTGGGCCGAAGAAGCCGCGAGTGCCAGGCCGACCGGCTGACAAGCAGAAGTGGATACAGTGCTGGCGGCTGACGAAAGAACAATGGGAAAAGGGGAAAACCTACAAGCAGATAGCCGAATGGCTGCAACGCATGCACCCTGACCTAGCCTATAGCGCGGACACCCTGCAGGACATCATGAGAGCGGGCCAGGCGGGCATGCTGGACTAGAGCCTGCAAACTTCCGGAAACTTCCGGAAACTCCCCTGAAACTTCGGCGGGGGCCGGTGTATATCTCTGCACAGAACAGAGATATACACCGGTTTTTTTCTGGGGAGGCGAAGGAAACATGAAACGAGAGCGTGGACTTCTTGATAGTGTCATCCTTCTGCGCGTGCCGCGCGCGGTGAAGTTGGCGTTCCGGCAGTGGGCCTCTGCGCGCGGCGTTAGCATGAGCGAAATCTTGCGGGCCGCGATTCTGGCCCTGCTGGCCGAAGACGCGGAGGCGCGCGGTGGGAACGCAGGCTGACGCCATCCCCATTCGGGCGCAAGGCCACATCGTGGGCTACGTCCAGGGGGACGCGTTCTGCAAGACGGTGCGGGCCAGCATTCACCGGTTGCGTGTCCCGCCGGCCTGGGCGGTCGACCTGCAGAGCCTGGACGACGCGGAGGCCGCTGGCGCGGTGCGCGTGGAAATTCGGGACGCCGAAGGCGGCTTGACCTATACCGCCGACATCGCAACCATCCGAAAGCGCGGTTTTCGGGTGAATCGCGGCTATGGTGAGCAACTGGCGTTGCCGCTGGACGCCTGGGCCGTTACGCGCCCTGGCGAACCTGTCGCGCGGCAACCTTGCCTTTTCGGAGTTTGAGCGATGGGCGAGGCCTGGGTGCGGCTGCCAACCGACCTTGTCTTTGACGGCGGCCTGTCGGCGACCGAGTTTCGGATACTGGCGGCGCTGCTGACCTATGACTGGGCGGATTCGGATGGTGGCCGCAAAGGCAGGGTTTGGCCGTCGGTGGACGTTCTAGCCCAGCGCCTGGGACTCCATAGGAACGCCGTTTCGCGCACCTTGAGAAGCCTTTGCCGCAAGGGGTACATCGTCAAGGCCCAGGAGCGGAACGGCGCGGGACACTGGACGCACAACGTGTACCACCTGGTAGCCGACCGTGCACAAAAAAGTGTGCACGGTGAGGCCGACCGCGCACAAGAAACGGTGCAACCGCGCACAAAAAACGGTGCTCACCGTGCACAAAAAAGTGTGCATGAAGAAAGAAGAAGGGAAAAAGAAAAAACTGAAGAAGACGAAGGTTTACATCCTGAACCTGAAGGGGTGAACGGCATGGCAAACGACCCGCGGATACGCGAACTCATGAACAACCTGCGGCTGAAAACCGCGAAGTCCACGTACAACGCCTACCTGGCCGACCTGGAGGCGCGGGCCGACGGCGACGGGACGCTGACCATCGTCAAATGCAACCCGATGGCCGCGGGGCTGCTGCGCCGACTCGTGGAGCGCGAGGCGGGCTACGTGGGCTTTGCGTCGGTGGTATGGCCATCCGACCAGGCGGTGGCGTGAAATGGCGCGAAGTGGCACGCTGACGGCGAAGCAATCGCAATTTGTGGCCGCGCTGATGACGACGCCGACCGTGGAGCGCGCGGCGGCTGTCGCTGGTATAAGCACGCGCACGGCCTGGCGTTGGCTTCGCCTGCCAGAGGTGCAGGCGGCCCTTCGGGACGTGCAAGATGAAACCTTGCGCGCGGCTACACGCCAGGCTGTGGCCGCTATCGGCATGGCCGTTGCGACCCTTGAGGCCGTTATGGCCAACCCTGGCGCACCCGCGGGCGCGAAAGTATCCGCCGCGCGCACAATTCTGGACGCGGCTGCCAAGTTGACCGAAACCGCCGACTTGGCAAGGCGAATATCTGATTTGGAGGCTAGGCTATGAAACTGACGACACG